>Ga0268298_10004959_pt1 | contig 12695 bp, 12 predicted proteins | sample WWTPWeurt_MetaG_FD_194462 | JGI IMG/M metagenome (GOLD analysis project Ga0268298, IMG submission 194462) | Activated sludge microbial communities from WWTP in Nijmegen, Gelderland, Netherland - WWTP Weurt | ecosystem: Engineered > WWTP > Aerobic digester > Activated sludge | place...
CCAAAAGCATCCGCCCGAAGCTGCCGATCTCAAGGCGCTCCTGGCCGCAGCCCGGAGCCCTTCCCATGCCTGACGCCATGACCATGATCGCTGCCGCTGCCCCCGCTCCCGGCCTCTGGGCCATGCTGCGCGAAGACCTGCACTGCGTCTTCCAGCGTGACCCCGCCGCCCGTTCGCGGCTGGAGGTGCTCACCACCTATCCCGGCGTCCATGCCATCCTCGCCCACCGCCTCGCCCACCGCCTGTGGCGGGCTGGCTGGCGCTACCCGGCCCGGCTCCTCGCCTTTTTCGGACGCACCCTGACCAACGTGGACATCCACCCCGGCGCCACCATCGGCCGCCGCTTCTTCATCGATCACGGTGCCGGCGTCGTCATCGGCGAGACGGCCGAAGTGGGCGACGACGTCACCCTGTATCACGGCGTCACCCTGGGCGGTACCTCCTGGAACCGGGGCAAGCGCCACCCCACCCTGGCCGACGGCGTGGTGGTCGGCGCCGGCGCCAAGATTCTCGGCCCCATCGTCGTCGGCGAACGGGTGCGGGTCGGCGCCAATTCGGTGGTGGTCAAGGACGTGCCGGCCGACCGCACCGTGGTCGGCATCCCCGGGCGCATCGTGGACACCCGGGCCGGCGGCCCCCGCCCCGAGGACGGCATCAGCCTCGACCACAACCTGCTGCCGGACCCGGTGGCCAAGTCCATCGCCTGCCTCATCGAGCGCATCGATACCCTGGAGAAGGAACTAGCCGAACTGCGCCAGGAGCCGGCTCCCCCCGACCACAGCGGCCAGTGCCGGGTATGCAGCGCCGGCGACCTGTGCTGCGAAAGCGAGTCCATGCAGGGCGAAACCCTGCACCGGCATTGAGACGACCATGGACCTGCTCGACTTCTCCGACTGCAAACTCTATTTCGAAGAGCCCCTGCCCGCCGAGGCGGAGCGCCTCATCGCCCAGGCCGCCCGGGAATACGGCGAGGCCAGCGCCGAACCGGCCCTGTTGCGGGCCCACTTGCTGGCGCCGGAAAACCTCGCCGTCCTCGTCGGCCTCTACCGCTACTACTTCTACCAGCACCGCCTGGAAGACGCCCTGGTCGTCGCCGAGCGCGCCATGCAGATCTCCGGCCGCCACCTGGGCCTGCCCAAGGACTGGAACCAGATCGACGAGGCCCGGCTGGGCTGCGCCGCCGCCAATTCCTTCGGCCTGCTGCGCTTCTACCTGCTGGCGCTGAAGGCCGCCGGCGTGGTGCTGCTGCGCCTGGGCAAGATCGCCGCTTCCCGTGCCCGCCTGGAGAAGCTCTCCTCCCTGGACAGCCGCGACCAGCTCGGCGCTGCCAAGCTCCTGGAAGTGGTGGACGAGTTTCAGCGCCCGGAAGAATCCGACATCCCCCATCTCACCCTTGTCGCTGCCTGAGGAGGCATCATGGAAGACACCCTTACCCTTGCCGAAGCCATGGAAGAGTTGGTCTCCGCCGAGGATTTCCTCGATTACTTCGAGGTGCCCTACGAGCCTTCCGTGGTCCACGTGAACCGCCTGCACATCCTGCAGCGCTTCCACGATTACCTGGCCAAGCAGGCCCCCAACCTGCCGCCGGAGGAAGAGCAACAGCGGGGCATCTATCGCCTGTGGCTGGAGCGGGCCTACCAGGATTTCGTCGCGTCCGACTCCCTGACCGAGAAGGTCTTCGCCGTCTTCCAGAACCAGGCCAAGCCCGAAGGCGGGTTCAGCTCCTTCGTCTCCCTCGACCGGGTCTTCCAGCAATGATCCTAGAAACCTCAGTTGGACGAGCCCGTTGGTGCGTTCGGGCGGGTGTCTGGCGCGAAGCGACGACGCGGCAGGCTGATGCCTGCAAGGAGGAGCGACAAAGCCAGGTGCCCGCCCGGATGCGCCAGCGGGCTCGTAGCGATGCCACCCGAGGGGTGGGCGGTTCGGAGCGGCGTAGAGGTCCAGTGCACAGGGCATTCCGGGTATCGACAAGCGGCCAACTGAGGTTTCTAGGATGATGGATACCCGCTGGGAATACGGCGAGGCGGTGCGGCTCACCCGCAACGTCCGCAACGACGGCACCTATCCGGGGCTCGATCCCGGCGCCCCTCTGGTACGTCGCGGCAGCATCGGCTACGTGGTGGACGTCGGCACCTTCCTTCAGGATCAGATCATCTACTCGGTCAATTTCCTGGAGGAAGGCAAGATCGTCGGCTGCCGCGAGGAAGAGCTGATCGGCGCCGAAGAGCCGTGGACCCCGAGCCGCTTCGAGTTCCGCGACAAGGTGCGCACAGCCAAGGGGCTTGCCGTCGCCGGCGAGGTACTGGTGGCCGTGGGTGCCAGCGGCGAAGTCATCAAGGTCATCCGCGACGCGCCCGGCGGTGTCGCCTACCACATCCACTTCGACAGCCTGCCCGGTCGCCTGCTGCAGATTCCGGAAGCGCTGCTGGAGGCTGCCCCGGCGAAGGAGTAAACCCATGGCCATGGCGCACGGTTACCTCACCCTGAAACTTTCCTGGGAACTGTTCCAGAAAGCACCGGAGGCGCTCAGCGTACCGGAGCGCACCCGCCTGGCTGAGGTCGCCGGCCGCCAGGACCGCATCGAGCATTGCATCCTGGCCAGCCCGGAAGCCGCCCCCATCGTCATTCCGGCCGCCACCCTCGCGGCACGTCTGGCCGACATCGAGAAACGCTATCCCTCGCCTGATGAATTCGCCGCCGACCTGGAGCGCAGCGCCCTCGACCGCCAGGGCTTCGAGAACGCCGTCGAGCGCGACCTGCGGGTGGAAGCCGTCCTCGACCGTATCGCCTCCCGCGTGCCGCCGGTGACGCCCGTCGACGCGGAAATCTACTACCGCCTCCACCCGGAAGCCTTTGACCGGCCGGAAGCCCGCCGCCTGCGCCACATCCTGGTCACCTTCGACAACCCGCGGGATAAGGCCAAGGCGGCCGTCCTTCTCGAGGGCCTGCGCAAGCCCTTGCCCGATGCCGAAGCCTTCGGCGAGGCAGCCCTGCGCCACTCCCAGTGCCCGACTGCCATGGAGGGCGGCCAGTTGGGCGTGGTCAAGCGCCAGCAGCTCTACGCCCAACTGGAGCCTGCCGCCTTTGCCCTGGTCGAGGGCGAAATCAGCGCCGTACTCGAATCCCCCATCGGCCTGCACATCCTGCGCTGTGACGAGATCTTCCCCAGCGGCCCGCTGCCCTTCCCGGAGGTGCGGCAGAAGATCATCGAGCGCCTGACCGACAGGCGTCGCCAGGAGGCCCAGCGCACCTGGATCAAGGAGCTTGTTGCCGGGGCACAGGGCAAACGCCCCCCACCAGGCAGCCGGCTCACCTGAGAGCCGAAAAATTCACAGGCGCTGAGGCCGCAATGAACAAGGGCTCCCGCAGGAGCCCTTGCTGTTGCTGTGGCCCGGTTCAGGCCTTGGGCGGAACGTAGCCCTGGATCTGGTCGGCACCTTCGCCGAAGAAGTGCTTCTCCACCTGCTCCATGAGGTACTTGCGGTGCTTGGCATCGACCAGGTTGAGGCGGTTTTCGTTGATGATCATGGTCTGCATGCGAATCCACTGCGCCCACGCTTCCTTGGAAACCTTGTCGAAGAGACGCTTGCCCAGGTCGCCGGGATAGGGCGGATGGTCCAGACCTTCGGCCTCGCGGCCGAGCTTGATGCAATTGACGGTACGTGCCATGAAATGCTCCGGAAGATGGTTTGGCGAATTATCCTAGTAGTCAGTCAGATAGGTTTGCGTCGATGCCGAGGCGCGCCTCCGCGCCCCGATCGCGCGAAGCGAACCGCAGCCATAGCCGAAGCTATGGCGAGGATGAGCGACAAAGCGAGCGGGGATGCGGGGCGGGCCGAACATAGCTGAACCTATCTGACTGACTACTAGAAACCTCAGTTGGACGAGCCCGTTGGTGCGTTCGGGCGGGTGCCTGGCGCGAAGCGACGACGCGTCAGGCTGATGCCTGCAAGGAGGAGCGACAAAGCCAGGCGCCCGCCCGGATGCGCCCGCGGGCTCGTAGCGATGGACCCGACGGGCGAGCGTTGGGGAGGTGCGCGGAGGTTCAAGGCACAAGGCATTCCGGGGACTGACAAGCGGCCAACTGAGGTTTCCAGGATTATAGCGGCTCGCGCACCATGAATCGCCAAACTCCCAAGAGCCAGGCGTAAGCGCGGAGGCTAAAGGGTCCGCCCCCACGGCGCCGGACTCCCGCCCATGCCCGGCGTCGGCAAGGTGCCGAAAAGCTACTCACGTAGCCACACACGAACTGGGAGGTGACCCACCTCGTCCCGCAACGCCACAAAACAAGCAATTCTATAAATTCAGTGGGTTATGCGACCGCGCGGCCTTGAGACACATCCCGAAAAGCCGTCAAAGGGGCTTGAACAGGACCTTCGACCGCCTTTGATAGTTGTACATGCGGCGCTTCTGTTCCGGCAGTTCATCCACCTTGGCGACGCGGAAGCCGCGCTCGACGAACCAGTGTTCGGTGCGCGTGGTGAGGACGAAGAGACGGCGGATGCCGGCCTTGCGGGCGCGCATTTCGACCCGTTGCATGAGGAGTTCGCCATAACCCCATTCGCGGTGGTCGGGGTGCACGGCAAGGCAGGCGAGTTCGCCCACATCGTCGCCGTGCAGGTAGAGGGCGGCGCAGCCGACGATGATGCCGTCGTGCTCCATGACCGAAAAACGGTCGATTTCCCGCTCCAGGAGTTCCCGCGGTCGGTGGACCAGGATGCCCTCGTCTTCCATGGGCTCGATGAGGGCGATGAGATTACCGATATCGTCCGGGCGCGCTTCGCGGATGTTTTCCAGGGGCTCCCGGGTGACCACCGTCCCGACGCCTTCGTGGGTGAAAATTTCCTGCAGCAGGGCACCGTCGCGCTCGTAAGCGATGAGGTGCACCCGGCCCACTCCCTGCCGGCTGGCCCGTACGGCACACGGGAGGTAGCGCTTGAGGTCGGGGGAGAGCGCTTCGTCCTTGAGAAACTCCGCTGCGGCATCGGCGGTCAGGGCATCCTGGAATTCGCCGGCGGCGTTGCAGATCCCCCGAGCGTCGGCGAGAAAGAGGAGCTTGTCGGCCTTGAGGGCCACGGCGACGGCTTCGGCGACCTCTTCCATTTGCAGATTGAAGATTTCGCCGGTGGGCGAGGCGCCCTGGCAGGAGAGCAGCACGATGTTGCCGATGCCCAGTTGGGCCTTGAGTCCCTCGGAGTCGACCTTGCGCACCTTGCCGGCGTACTGGAGGTCGATCCCGTCGAGGACGCCGATGGGGTGCGCCGTGACGAAATTGCCGCCAATGACGCGAATCTGGCTGTTGGCCATGGGCGTGTTCGGCAGCCCCTGGGACAGAAGGGCTTCCACTTCGAGGTAGACGCTGCCCACGGCGTCGAGGACGCAGTCCAGGGTGGCTGCGTCGGTGATGCGGTAGCCCCGGTGGTAAAGGGACGGCAGGCCCTTTTCCTCCAGTTCTTCCTCGATCTGGGGCCGGGCGCCGTGGACCAGGACCAGCCGGATGCCAAGGGCGGCGAGCAGATTCACGTCGTAGGCCAGCGTCTTGGTATGGCCTTCCTCGATGGCCTTGCCCCCGAAGGCGACGACGAAGGTCTTGCCGCGAAAGGCGTTGATGTAGGGCGTCACGGCCCGAAACCAGGCTACGAAGTTCTCGTCGTACAGGTCGTCGCTCATTTGGCCTCGTCGTCGCGCAGCGCATTTTCCAGACGCTCGCAGACGGTGCGCAGCACCTTGATGCGGGCGAAGTTCTTGTCGTTGGCTTCCACCAGTGTCCACGGGGCGAGCCCGGTGGACGTCCGGTCCACCATGTCGCAGACGGCGGTGGCGTACTGATCCCATTTCTCGCGGTTGCGCCAGTCTTCCTCGGTGATCTTGAAGCGCTTGAATTCGGTGTCCTGGCGCTCCTGAAAGCGGCGCAATTGCTCGTCGGCACTGATCTGGAGCCAGAACTTGACCACCACCGCCCCCGCCGCGACCATCTGATGCTCGAAATCGTTGATCTCGGCGTAGGCGCGCAGCCAGTCTTCTTCGGAGCAGAAGCCCTCGACCCGCTCCACCAGCACGCGACCGTACCAGGAGCGGTCGAAGACCGTGATGCGCCCGGTACGCGGCAGGTGGCGCCAGAAACGCCACAGGTAGGGCTGGGCGCGCTCCTCTTCGGTGGGCGCGGCGATGGGGACGATCTGGTACTGGCGCGCATCGAGGGCCTCCACCGTGCGGCGGATACTCCCCCCCTTGCCGGCGGCATCCGAGCCTTCGAACACCATCACCAGCGAGCGGCCAGCGGTAAAGCGGGGATCGTGGGCCAACTCGGCCAGTTTCCCCTGCCAGCGGGCCAGTTCCCGCTCGTACTCCTTGCGCGCCAGCTTCTGGCCGAGGTCGAGTTCGCTGAGGACGCTCATGGCGTCTATGGTGCGCACGATGGGCGGCGCCACCGGCACCCGCGGCCGTTCCGCCTGTTGCAGGCGGCGCGCCATGGAATCGAGGACGATGCGCCCCACGGTGAGCGAGCGATATTCGTCGTCGGTGCCCTCGACGATGATCCACGGCGCGTGGGCTGTATTGGTCACCCGCAGGACGTGGCCAGCCACTTTTTGCAATTCGTCGTAGGTCTTGAGCCTATCGTAGCTGGCCTTGGTGACCCGCCAGGCCGTGCGGGGGTTCCGGGCCAGGGCCTTGAGACGCTTTTTCTGGCCTTCCTTGGAAAGATGGAACCAGAACTTGAGCACCAGAGCCCCTTCGTTCACCAGCATGGCCTCGAAGCGGTTGATGTCGTCCAGCACCTGATCGAGTTCGGAACGCCGCATGCTGCGGGCGATGCGGTCGGCGATGGGCTGCGAATACCAGGAACCGGCAAAGATGCCGACCTTGCCCTTGGGCGGCAGGGCGCGCCAGTAGCGCCACATGAAGGGCCGCTCCCGCTCCTCATCGCTGGGCGCGGCAAAAGCCAGGGTCGAAATGTGACGCGGATCCATCCAGGAATAGAGGAGATTGATGGTCTCCCCCTTGCCGCTGCCATCCACGCCGCTGATGAGCACCACGACCGGAAAATCCTTCTTTTGCAGCATGTCGTACTGCACGTCGAGCAGGGCCGCCCGCAGCTTGGGGACTTCCTTGCGGAAGGTGGCCCGATCGATGGTATGCCCCAGTTCAGCCGATTCGAACATCGCTACACCCCCCGAAAATCACCCCACAAAGTCTGCATGGCTGCAAGGGCAGCGAGCCCCGCCGTTTCGGTGCGCAACACCCGGGGCCCCAGGCGCACGGCCCGAAATCCCGACTGCTCCGCTGCCAGCACCTCCTGCGCATCCAGCCCGCCCTCGGCCCCGATGAGCAACTGCACCCGGGACGTCGGGGGCAGGTCCGCCAGGGTCTGCCCGGCCCCCGGCGCCAGCATGAGACGCAAGGCCTCTGCGGAAGGCCGGGCCAGCCAGTTTTCCAGGCGTTCCACCGGCGCCACGCTGGGCACCTGGTTGCGCCCGCACTGCTCACAGGCCGCCGCGGCCACCCCCTGCCAGTGGGCGACGCGCCGCCCCGCCCGCTCGCCGGAAAGGCGGGTCACGCTGCGCCGGCTCTCCACGGGGACGATGGCCGCAACCCCCAGTTCGACCGCTTTCTGGATGGTGTAATCCATCTTCTCACCTGCCTGGAGAGCCTGGACCAGCGTCACGGCCAGGGTGGATTCCCGCTCCACCGCATCCCAGGCGCCGACCGCCGCCACCACCCGCTCGCGCTCGATGCGTTCGATGCGGGCCGGATACTCGCCCCCCCGCCCATCGAACAAGACCAACCCTGCCCCCGCCGCCAGGCGCAACACGCGCACCGCATGGCGCGCCACGGGCTCGGGAAGCTCGACGTGGGCACCCGGAGCGAGCGGCTCGCGGCAGTAGAAACGGGGGGAATTCATCGATGCTATTATGGGCGAAATCCCCTTCCCAGGCACCTTCCATGGCCGCTCTCAACCCACCGGTGTGCGATTTCGGCCGTCCGGCCCCCGTCTTCGACCTGCCCGGCACCGACGGCCGCCAGCACAGCCTCGCCTCCGTCGCCGGCCCCCGCGGCCTTGTGGTCGTCTTCATGTGCAACCACTGCCCCTTCGTCAGGGCCATCATCGACCGCCTGATCCGCGACGCGCGGGACTTGCAGCCCCAGGGCATCGGCACCGTCGCCATCATGAGCAATGACACCCTCGCCTATCCCGACGACTCCTTCGCCAACATGGTCCGCTGGGCCGGGGAACTGGCCCTGCCCTTCCCTTACCTGCTCGACGAGAGCCAGGCCGTGGCCCGGGCCTACGGTGCCGTGTGCACCCCGGATTTCTTCGGCTACAACGCCGACCTGCAACTGCAATATCGGGGGCGCCTGGACGCTTCCGGACGCGACCCCGCGCCCCCCGGCGCCCCAAGGGAACTCTACCAAGCCATGCTCCAGATCGCCCGCAGCGGGGAAGGCCCCCCGCAACAGACTTCTTCCATCGGCTGTTCGATCAAATGGCGGGCATGAGTTTCGACACCGCCGCCCTCCTCCCTCGGGTGGAGGCCGCCGTGCGGGCGGTGGCACGACAGGAGATCATGCCCCGCTTTCTCCAGGTGGTGCGCGAACACAAGTCGGATGGCTCGGTCCTGACCGAAGCCGACGTGGCCGCCCAGCACTTCCTCGCCGACGCCCTGCGCGGGATCGCCGATCTGCCCATGATCGGCGAGGAGATGCCCGAACCCGATCAGCGCGCTGCCCTGGCCGCCGGAGACGAGGGCCTGTGGTGCTTCGACCCGGTGGACGGCTCGACCAATTTCCTCGTCGGCCTGCCCTATTTCGCGGTCTCGGTCGCCCTCATGCAGCATGGCCGAGCGGTCCTCGGCGTCACCTATGCCCCCATCGCGGATGAGATGTTCACCGCCACCCTGGGCGGCGGCGCCCGCCTGAACGGCGAACCCCTCCCCCTGCGCAACCCCGAACCCCGGCTGGAGAAATCCGTCGCCCTGGTGGACCTCAAGCGTCTGCCGGCACCGCTGGCCGCGGCCCTGGCCGCCGACTGCCCCTATTATTCCCAACGCAACTTCGGCGCCAGCGTCCTGGAGTGGTGCTACCTGGCGGCGGGCCGCGCCGACCTCCTGCTGCACGGGGGGCAATTGCTGTGGGACTACGCCGCCGGCGCCCTGCTCCTCGCCGAAGCCGGAGGCCGCGTGGCGACCCTGGACTGCGACGATTTCGCGGCGGCTCCGCCCTGGCGCCGCTCGGCGGTCGCAGCCCTGAACCCCGAAGTACACCGGGGATGGCTGCACTGGGTGCGCAGCCACCGATAAATCTGACAGATCGCTGTTGTTTTTGTCGATTTCAAGGAAATCCCCCACTTCGTCACCCGCTCCCCCCGGGGGCCGGGGTATGATGAGTCCCTTCTGGCCTGCGGCACTACGATCTTGGAGACTCCTCGCCCCCTGCTCGCCCCCCTAGGCACCGATAGCGGCACCAGCAAGAGTCCGCTTTCGGCCAGCCCCATCGACGAGCGGCATCTGCTGCTTCTGCTCGAAGCCCAGCATATTGCCCGGATCGGCAATTGGGAACGGGATCTGCTCAGCAATCAGTTGTGGTGGTCCGACGAGTGCTTCCGCCTCTTCGGCCTGGCGCCCGGATCGGTAGTCCCCACGCCCGGCCTCTTTCTCCTGCAGGTCCATGCGGAGGACCGGGAGCGGGTCGCCGCCGCCATGACCCGCGGTCACGCCCTGGCCCTGCCCTATCAGATCGAATTCCGCGTCCCGGGGCCGGGGGAGGAATGCCGCCATTTCCTGATCCACGGTCGTACCACCCTGGGTGAGGACGGTGCTCCCCTGCGGGCCAGCGGCACGGTGCAGGACATTTCCGAACGCAAGGCCATCGAGCAGGAGATGCATCGGCAGCACGCCTACCTGGCTGCGGTCCTGGCGCACATTCCCCAGGGGATCAGCGTCTTCGACGAAAATCTTCGCCTGCGCCTGTGGAACGCGGCCTTCGTGAGCCTCCTCGAACTTCCGCCCGAAGCCGTCCACGAGGGGGCCGAGTTCCCCGACCTGGCCCGCATCGCCGCCGAGCGAGGCGAGTATGGCCCCGGAGACCCCGAGGAGCACGTCGCACGACTGGTCGCCACCGCGCTCCGCTTCGAGCCCCACCGGCTGGAGCGCAAGCGAAGGTCCGGGCGTACGCACTTGATCCACGGCCAGCCTCTTTTCCTGGCTGGCCGCATCGCCGGCTTCGTCACCACCTATACCGACATCAGCGAATCCAAGGCCGCCGAGGCAGCACTCCGCCGCCAGCACGACCTGCTTGATTCCGTGGTCGCCAATTTTCCCGGCGGTCTCTCGCTCTTCGACGAAGAACTCAGGCTCGCCATTCACAACGCCCAGTTCCGCAGCCTGCTCGAATTTCCCGATGAACTCTTCGCCGAGGCCAATCCGCCCTTCGAGCGTTTCATCGCCTACAACGCCGCCCGCGGCGAGTATGGCCCCGGCGACCCGGAGGTCCTGGCCCGGGAAATCGTCGCCCGCGCCGAAGAGCGCAAGCCCCATCTCTTCGAGCGCGTACGCCCCAATGGCCTGGCCCTGGAAGTTCGCGGAACGCCCTTGCCCAACGGCAGTTTCGTCACCGTCTACACCGACATCAGCGAGCGCAAGCGCGCCGAGGCCCGCCTGCAACTCGCTGATCTGGTGTTCGACAACAGCCCCACCGCCATCGTCATCGCAGACGAAGCCCAGCGCATCGTCTCGACCAACCCGGCCTTTACCGAACTCACCGGCCATGAGGGCTACGAATTGCTGGGACTTGCTGCCGACGGTCTCCTGCTGGCGCAGCACGACACCCAGACCACGGGCTTCGGCGACGCACTGAGCAGCGACGGTACCTGGCACGGCGAACTTGAAGTGCAACGCAAGAACGGCGAAACCTTCATCGCCAGCATTCTGGTCACGCGGGTCAACGACCGCATTACCGGCCAGGCGACGCATTACATCTGGCTGCTGACCGACGTCACCCAGCGGCGGCGGGCCGAGGATCGGGTGCGCCACATGGCCCAGCACGACCCCCTCACGGGCCTGCCCAATCGCCTCGCCCTGCACATGCGTCTGGCCCAGGCGCTGCCCGACGCCCGCCGGCACGGCTGGAAAGTCGCCCTGATGTTCATCGACCTGGACCGCTTCAAGGTCATCAACGACACCCTGGGCCACCAGGTGGGGGACGAACTCCTGCGCGAGGTGGCGTCCCGGCTGGCCGCCACCGTACGCGAAACCGACATCGTCGCCCGGCTGGGGGGTGACGAATTCGTTGTCCTCCTGCCCGACATCGGCCACGTCACCGACGCCGCCATCGTGGCGGGCAAGATCATCGGCACCCTGTCCACGGCCATTACCGTGGATCAACACGAGCTGCACACCTCGCCGTCCATCGGCATCAGCATCTTCCCGGTCGACGGCAGCGATGGCGACACCATCCTGAAGAATGCCGACACGGCGATGTACCACGCCAAGGCCGCCGGCCGGAACAATTACCAGTTCTTCGCCGAAGAAATGAACCGCTCCGCGACCGAGCGTCTGGGCATCGAAAACAAGCTGCGCCAGGCAGTGAGCCGCAACGAATTCGCCCTGGTGTTCCAGCCCCAGTTCGGAGCCAGCAGCGGAAAACCCACCGGAGTCGAAGCCCTCCTGCGCTGGCACCACCCCAGCGACGGTACCATCGCACCGGATCGCTTCATCCCCATCGCCGAGGAAACGGGACTCATCGTTCCCATTGGCGAGTGGGTTCTCCTCAACGCCTGCCGCGAGATGCGCCGCTGGATCGACCGCGGTCTTCCACCGCTGCGCATGGCGGTCAACGTCTCCGCCCGCCAACTGAGGCGACGCGATTTCTGCGAAATGGTGGCCGGCGCCCTGGCCGAATCGGGACTCCCCGCCGAACTCCTGGAACTGGAAATCACGGAAAGCGCGGTCATGGAAAATCCCCAGGAAGCCGTGGGCATCCTGGAAATTCTCGGGCGCATGGGCGTCACCCTGGCCATCGACGACTTCGGTACCGGCTATTCGTCCCTCGCCTATCTCAAACTCTTCCACATCGACCATCTCAAGATCGACCGCTCCTTCGTGCGCGACATCGAACACGACCTCAACGACCGCGCCATCGCCATGGGCACCATTGCCCTCGCCCACTCCCTGGGGCTGCGGGTCATTGCCGAGGGGGTGGAAACCAGCGATCAACTCGGGCTCCTGGCCAGCAATGGTTGCGACGAGGTCCAGGGATACCTGTTCAGCGAGCCCATGAACGGAACTGCAGCCTTTTCCTACCTGCACGCCCGTACGACGGCGGGGTAGAATCCCGCCTTTCCAACGCCACACCGGAGAACCGCCATGGCGCGCATGACTTTGTCCCGCTACCTGATCGAGGAACAGCGGGAAAAAGGGATCATCACCGCTGACCTCAAGTTGCTGGTCGAAGTCGTATCGAGGGCCTGCAAGGCCATCTCCATCGCCATCGGCAAAGGCGGTCTGGGCGGCGTCCTGGGCGAGGCGGGCAGCGACAACGTCCAGGGCGAGGCCCAGAAGAAGCTGGATGTACTGTCCAACGAAATCCTTCTCGAAGCCAACGAGTGGGGCGGCCATCTGGCTGCCATGGCCTCCGAGGAAATGGACCTCCCCCACACCATTCCCCATCGCTACCCCCAGGGCGAGTACCTGCTTCTC
>Ga0268298_10004960_pt1 | contig 12695 bp, 10 predicted proteins | sample WWTPWeurt_MetaG_FD_194462 | JGI IMG/M metagenome (GOLD analysis project Ga0268298, IMG submission 194462) | Activated sludge microbial communities from WWTP in Nijmegen, Gelderland, Netherland - WWTP Weurt | ecosystem: Engineered > WWTP > Aerobic digester > Activated sludge | place...
ACGCCCGTCCTCACGTGCCCCCGATCGCCTTCGGCCCGCAGAGAGCCCTCCATCTGCCTCGGCGCGGCGGCTCGGCGCGAACCCCTTCGCTACCGTGGCCCGGGCGCGGTAAGCTCCTACGCTCGCATGGCCCCCCTGACCGAGATCCCGCTCGAGTCCATCCGCACGGATGGCTGGTTCGAGCGCATCGGGGAGAGCATCGGAAGCTTCCAAGCGCTGTGCGACATCATCGGCGCTCGCTTCTTCGCATTCGCCATGATCACCGGCGCGCGCATCACGGCGCTCACCGTCGACCGCCGGAACCCCGACAACACGTTGGTCGATTTCGTGGTCGGCGCCCCCGACGCCGAAGTCACCGACGCCGACACGCAGCGCCTGACGCTCGCAGACTTCCGTCGCCGCTTGGTGGCAGCGCTCGTCACCGAAGAGCCCATCGCTGCTCCACCAGCGCGCCCCACGGACACCGAGGCCGTGCAGCTCCACATCGGTGTGCGCTACCTGCTCCTGGCGCCGCTCTATGGTTACAGCCTGACGAAGCTCACGGTCGAAGGCCGCGATTCGCACCTCGATCTCTTGCACGACGGTGTCGAAGAGCGTCACGAGCTCGCCGAGCTCCGCGCGCGCATCCGCACGCACGTCCGCGAAGAGCTCGATCGTGTCCAGCGCGGTGGCCGAAGCGCCATCGATCTCGGTCGCATCACCGAAGCCGAAGCGGCCGAGAAGCGCGGCGAGGTATTGCGCGTGGTCGAGCTCCTCGGCGCTTGGCCGGCGCCGCTCGCCATCTTCCTCCGCACCCCCGAAGGCCAGCTGCTCGCACCGGACACGCGCGCGCTCATCGCTCGTGGCCTCGGCTACCTCGGCTCCGCCTGCATCGGGCTCGGGGAGGTCCACAAGGGGGAGGAGATCCTGCGCCTCGCGGTCCAGTACGCCGGTGATGGCCCCGCCGCTCCGGAGATCTACGCGCGGCTCGGCGAGTCGATGGTGAAAAATGACCGCGCCGGGGAGGCCATCGGGCCCCTGCGTCGTGCCATGAACCTGGGCGCCGATGGGGCCCGGGTGTGGCCGCTGCTCGCGCGAGCCCTGACCGACCGCGGCCGGCTGCTGGCGGCCTACGGCGCCGTGCTCGAGGCCCGCGCGCTGGGCGTCGAGGGCCCGATGCTGGACACCTGCGTGGAGAAGATCCAGCACGGGCTGGGCGAGCGGCTCGACGCATGGCACCACCTGGTGGCTCGGAGCTGACCGAAATCCATCGGCATTTTGGCCAGGTCCAGGGGCGATACTAGGGCTAGGCTGCCCCCCGTCGCCTGTGGTATTCGGGGCGGCGTTCAGCCGAAATTTCCGCGGGTTACGTCAGTGGGCCTCCGGCCCTACGACCTCCCCCGAGGACGCCACGGAAGGCGCGCACGAAATGGTCGAGCTCTACCTGCCGATGTTCATCATGTTCGCCATCGCCGCAAGCATCTGCGCGGTGATGTTTTTGGGCGGCCAATACCTCGGCCCCAAGAACCCGACGCCGGAGAAGCGGCTGCCCTTCGAGTGCGGCAACGACACTTCGGGTACGCGCGGCGTGAAGCTCAGCGTGAAGTTCTACCTGACCGCGATCCTCTTCGTGGTGTTCGACATCGAGGCGGTCTTCATCTACCCGTGGGCCGCGCTCTTCAAGGGGCTCGGCTGGACGGGGTTTCTGACGATGCTCGGCTTCATCGTGGCCCTGCTCGTTGCGCTCGTCTACTGCTGGAAGAAGGGAGCCCTCGAATGGGAGAGCTGAAGACGCCGACCACCCAAGAGATCCTCGAGACCGGGCAGGGCCAAGGCTTTGCCACCACGAAGTTCAACGAGATCTTGGCGTGGGCCCAGAAGTACTCGCTCTTCATGTACCCGTTCGTGACGGCCTGCTGCGGCATGGAGTTCATGGCCGTGTCGGGACCCCGGTTCGATCACGCACGCTTCGGCGCCGAGGCTCCGCGTTTCTCGCCGCGCCAGAGCGACTTGCTCTGGGTGGTCGGCACCATCGTGCAGCGCCAGGCCCCGATTCTGAAGCGGATCTACGAGCAAATGGCCGAACCCAAGTGGGTGCTGGCCTTCGGGACCTGCGCTTCGGTCGGTGGTTTCTACGACAACTACGCCTGCATCGCCGGCATCGACAAGATCATCCCTTGCGACATCTACATCCCGGGCTGCCCGCCCCGGCCCGAGGCGGTGCTGGACGGACTGATGCTGCTGCAAGACAAGATCCAAAAAGGCGATCGCCGTCCCGGCATCGTCAAGCCGCGATTCGACCCGGTGAGCCGGCCCGACATGGGCGTCGTTCAGCTTCGCCGCTCGCGACATGGATGAACCCAGTGCCGCGCCGGGTTGCAACCGCGCGGCGAGGAAACTTCGATGGCCAAAGCCCTGGTTTCGCTGCTCGAGAAACAATTCCCCGGTGCCGTGCTCGAGGCTCACTCGCAGCATGGTGACGACACGGTCGTGCTCGACCCCGCCCGTTGGAAGGAGGTCGCGCGCTTTCTGCGCGACTCCGCGGGCATGGAGATGCTCGTCGATCTCACCTGCGTCGACTGGCAGCACCGCGAGCCCCGCTTCGACGTCGTCGCGCACCTGCACTCGCTGTCCAAGGGCCAGCGCCTGCGCATCAAGGCGAGGGTGGGGGACGTGGAAGGCGAAGAGGCCGAGATCGATTCGTTGACCGAGCTCTGGGGCTCGGCCAACTGGGCCGAACGCGAGGCCTTCGACATGTTCGGCGTGGTGTTCCGCGGACACCCGGATTTGCGCCGAATCCTCACCTATCCCGAGTTCGTGGGGCATGCGCTCCGCAAGGACTACCCCGCCGACCGCATCCAGCCCCTGGTGCCGTATCGCGAGGTCGAAAACATCCAGAAGCTGCCGCCCTTCGACCAGCACGAGGGCATGAGCTTCGGGCGCCAGACCCACGACTTTTCGCGGGGGGAGGACTGAGATGGAACCCCTCGATCTGGATCTCGACCACGGCGAAATCGAGCTCGCCGCCGAGCCCATGCTCATCAATGTGGGCCCGTCGCATCCCGCCATGCACGGCACGGTGCGCATCGTCATGGAGCTCTCGGGGGAGACCATCGAGCGCTGCGACGTGCAAGTGGGCTACTTGCACCGCGGCTTCGAGAAGATGTGCGAGCGCGGCACGTGGACCCAGGTCTTCCCCTACGTCGATCGCTGCAACTACGTCTCGCCGATGCTCAACAACGTGGGCTTCGCCCTGGCATGCGAGAAGATGCTCGGCATCGAGGTGCCCGAGCGCTGCCAGTGGTACCGCATGATCCTGGGTGAGCTCGCGCGCATCGCCGACCACCTCACCTGCGACGGCGCCATGGTGATGGAGCTCGGCGCGTTCACGCCCTTCCTCTGGATGGTGAAGACGCGTGAGATGATCTGGGACGTGCTCGAAGAGGAGACGGGGGCGCGCCTGACCCACAGCTTCGGGCGCGTGGGCGGCATGGCCGCTCCGCCCACTCCGGGTTTCAAGGAGCACACCCGCGCCGTGGTCGATCACGTGCGCCGTGTGCTCGACGAGGTGAAGCGCCTCCTGCTCGGGAACCGCATCTTCCTCGATCGGCTCGAAGGGGTGGGCGTGATCTCGCCGGAAGACGCAGTGTCGCTCGGCTGGACGGGTCCGGCCCTGCGTGGCGCCGGTGTGGCCTACGACGTGCGCAAGGCGTCGCCCTACCTGAAGTACGGCGAGGTCGAGTTCGACGTCCCGGTGGGGACCGCCAGCGACTGCTTCGATCGCTTCATGGTGCGCATGGAAGAGATGGAGCAGAGCTCGCGCATCATCGATCAGTGCCTCGAGCGCATGGCGGACGAGGGGCCGATCAACGTCGACGATCCGCGCGTGGTGCTGCCGCCGAAGGACGAGGTCTACTCCACCATCGAGGGCACCATCCGGCACTTCAAGATCGTGATGGAAGGGCTCAAGCTGCCCGCCGGCGAGGTGTACAGCTACACCGAAGGCGGCAACGGCGAGCTCGGCTTCTACCTGGTGAGCGACGGCAGCGGGACGCCCTGGCGCGTGCGCATCCGTCCGCCGTGTTTCTTCGTCACCGGTGGCCTCGAACGCATCATCACCGGACAGATGGTCGCCGACGTCGTTCCGTGCTTCGGCTCGCTGAACATGATCGGCGGGGAATGTGATCGATAGGACCCACGATGCCCACGTTTAAGCTAGACGGACGCGAGATCCCGTTCGAAAAAGGGGATTCGATCATCCAGGCGGCGCGTCGCGCCGGCGTAGACATTCCCCACTACTGCTGGCACCCCGGCCTCAGCGTGGCAGCCAACTGCCGCATGTGCCTGGTCGAGATGCTGCCCCCGCCCGGGCGAAAGCCGCTCTTGCTCGACGTGCTGGAGTGGGACGCGGAGAAGGAAGACTACGTTCCGGCCAAGAAACCCAAGCTCGTGCCTGCGTGCCAGCAGGCCGCCGGCGAAGGGATGGAGGTCGCGAGCGACTCGAGCGAGCACGTGGCGCGCGCGCGGGCCGCGGTGCAGGAGCTCCTGCTCTTGAACCACCCGGTCGATTGCCCGATCTGCGATCAGGCTGGCGAGTGCCGCCTCCAGGACTACTGGCTCGAGCACCAGGGCACGAAGAAGCGCATGAAGGACGAGATCGTGCACAAGCCGAAGGGCGTCGTGTTCGGTCCCACCATCGTCTACGACGCCGAGCGCTGCATCGTGTGCACGCGCTGCGTGCGCTTCTGCGAAGAGGTCGTGAAGGACCCGGTGCTCGAGAAGCGCGAACGCGGCAATCTGTCGGAAATCACCCTGGCTCCGGGTCGCGAGCTCGATCACGGCTACACGCTCATGACCGAATACGTGTGTCCGGTAGGCGCGCTGACCGCGCGAGACTTCCGCTTCAAAGCCCGGGTGTGGTTCCTGCGCAGCGCCCAGACCGTTTGCACCGGCTGCGCCACGGGCTGCAACGCCTTCACCGATTTCGATCCGCGCGACCAGACCGTGTACCGCTATCGCCCGCGGGAGAACATGGCGGTGAACCGGTACTGGATGTGCGACGACGGCATGCTCGACTACCGCCGCATCCACGAAAACCGCGTGCTGGAGGCGCGCGTGCGGGGCAAGAAGACCTCGTTCGAAGACGCCCTGGAGAAGGCCCGCGGCATCCTGGCGGCGGCGCCCGCCGAGCAGCTCGGAGTGGTGCTCTCGGCGCAGCACAGCAATGAGGACAACTTCGCGATTCTGCGCCTCTGCCGTGACTACCTCGGCACCGGTCACATCTACGTGAGCGGTCGAGCGCAAGGCCTCGGCGATCCAGTGCTCAAGCACGCCGACCGCAACCCGAACACCGCCGGTGTGACCGCGCTCTGCACGAGCACTCCGCCGAAGACGTTCTCCGAGCTCGCCAAGGACATCCACGAGGGGCGCATCACCCACGTGCTCTCGCTCGGCTCGTACTCGAGCGACGCTGAGAAGACCGACGCGCTCACCCGGCTCCAGGGGCTCGTCACCCTGGCCACCCACGAGGGCCCGCTCGCCAAGCACGCCACCGTGGTCTTGCCCACGTCGAGCTGGGCCGAGTGCGACGGCACCTTCGTCAACGCCAAGGGCATGGCGCAAGAGAGCGAGAAGGCCGTGGCGCCGCGTGGCCACAGCGAGCCCGCGTGGCGGCTCGCGGGGCACCTCGCGCGCGCGCTCGGGTTCCCCATGGCGTGGACCAAATTGTCGCAAGTCAGAAAAGCCATGGCGCCGGAAGCCGGTGCCAGCGTGGCGATGATCTCCGGAGCAGAAGCATGAGCCTAGCTGTCGTCGCGCTCGCCGCCGCAAAGGCGCTGTTCATGGTGTTGTTCGGCATGAACGTGGCCGTGATCTTGACCTGGGCGGACCGTCGCCAGGGCGCCATGATCAACGACCGCATCGGGCCGAACCGCGCGGTGGTCTGGCTCCCGAAGCGCGTCGCGCAGGGCATGATCTTCATGCCGGCGGCGCTGATCGCGGGCGCCGTGGTAGCCTGGGTCTACACCAACAAGGTGGAGGGTGCCGCGCGCACCGGTCGCGCGTTGCTCTTCACCGAGCTCGCCATCTTCGCCCTGTGGGTCGCGATGCTCGCCATCGCCGGGCGCGTGGCGAGCCGCGGCGTGAAGAACAGCTTCGACGGGTGGGTGAAGAGCATCGGCGACCCGCGCACGTTCCTTTGGCTCGGGCTCGGCGCCCACGCCGTGACGCTCGGAGCGAGCGCTCTCTTGCGCGGAACGCCCATCGGGCGGAACCTGCGCGAGGTCGGCTACGGCGCAGGGCCTGCCGTCTTCGCGTTGGCGTTGCTGGGGGGCGCTGCCTACGCCGTGTGGGCTTTCGAGAAGCAGGAGCGCGTGGGCCTGCGGTTGTTCGGACTGTTGCACCCGGCGGCGGACGGCCTGAAGACCATCTGGAAGGAAGACTTCATCCCGCCCAACGCCGACAAACTGCTCCACGGCCTGGCGCCCATCGTCTCGTTCTTCCCCGCGCTGGTGGTGATGGCCGTGGTGCCGTTCGGCGACGTCCTGTGCTTCGGCACCAAGAACGGGCACATCGACGTGACCCAACTCCAGCGCGTGGTGCCTCGCGAGGGCCTGTGCGCCGAAGGTGCTGTGCCGCTCCAGGTGCTCGACGTGAACGTGGGCATCCTCTACTTCTTCGCGGTCGCCGGCACTGGCATCGTGGGCGCTGCGCTCGCGGGTTGGGCGAGCGACAACAAATTCAGTCTGCTCGGGGGCCTTCGGGCCGCGAGTCAGATGGTCTCGTACGAGGTGACGCTGGGCCTCACCATCGTGGGTGCCATGATGGTTTACGGCACCGTGCGCCTCGACGAGATGGTGCGGTGGCAGGCCGAGAACAGCTGGGGCATCTTCGTCCAGCCGCTGGCCTTCGTGCTGTTCTTCACGGCAGCGGTCGCCGAGTCGAAGCGCGTTCCGTTCGACTTGCCCGAGGGCGAGAGCGAGCTCGTGGCGGGCTACTTCACCGAGTACTCCGGCATGAAGTTCGCCATGTTCTTCTTCGCGGAATACGTGGCGGTGGTGGCGTCGAGCGCGCTCCTCACCACGCTCTTCCTCGGTGGTTGGCACCTGCCGTTCATCGACCGCTCGGGCGTCCACATCCAGGTCGGCGACACCGTGATCCTGCACCAGACGCTGTCCCACGCCGTCGTGGTCGTGTTGGGCGTCCTGGCTTTCGTCGGCAAGGTGGTGGCGCTCTCGTGGCTCCAGCTCATGATCCGCTGGACCTTGCCGCGCTTCCGCTACGACCAGTTGATGCGCCTCGGTTGGCGCAAGCTCCTGCCAGCGTCGCTTCTCAACATCTTGGCTACGGGGCTCGTGATGATGCTCATCGCGGGTGCGAGCCAGAGTGTGCAGGCGGGGCTGCGGATCGCGGCCGACGTCACCCACGTGGTCGTGGCCGTCGCGGGTGTGTGCCTGGCCGTCTGGTTCGTCGTCTTCGTGTCGAGCCCGGTGAAGAAGCGGCGCATCCTCGCCAGCACGGCGGCGCAATTCGCCGCGCAACTCGGTGGAACCCGAACCGCCCGCATGGGCGCCTGATCCGACGGAGAGAAGCATGCCGATCACGCCCAACGCGCCCCTCGGTCCGAATCAGGTGGCCGGCAAGGCCATCGCGCGTCCGACGCGCAATCTCGCGGTGCAGAGCTACGTGCCCGAGATCACCAAGGGCCTTGCCATCACCATGAAGCACTTCTTCGTGAACACGAAGGAGACCGCGCTCGGGCAGCGCAACGATCCGGTGCTCGAGTCCATCGACGAGGGCATCAACTGCATCAGCTACCCCGAGCAGCGCCGGCCCTATCCGGTGCGCTTCCGCGGACTCCACCGGCTGACCCACCGCCCGGATGAATCCCCCCGCTGCGTCGCCTGCTTGTGCTGCTCCACGGCGTGCCCCGCCCAGTGCATCCACATCGAAGCCGCCGAGTATCCCGAGGGCGATCCGCGGCGAGGGTACGAGCGCTATCCCAAGCGCTTCGTCATCGACGAGCTCCGCTGCGTGTTCTGCGGTTTCTGCGTCGAAGCGTGCCCCTGCGACGCGATCCGCATGGACAGCGGCATGCATGCGGTGCCCTACGACTCGCGCGACCAGTTCCTGTTCGAGCGCGAGCTCCTGATGTCGTTCCCGGGGCGCGACGGCACGTTCGAAACCGCCAACCCCCGCAAAGAGCCGGGCGAACAGGGCCACCCGGGCATCGACCGCTCGAAGCACTGAATCGACTGCTCGCGCCAAGATCGACTCGAGATCGATCGGTCCGAGTTGCCCACCCCCGTCCGTGCTCGGCGGCTCCGCCGCCTGCGCGCGGCCGACCCCTCCCCGGCGCTCGCTTCGCTCGCACGGGAGGGGTGAGAGGCAGACTTGGACGGCGCGGGAAGCGCACTCGGTGTCTTCGGCGCCGCCCGACTGACCCGGCAGGCAGCGTGTCGCGGCAGCGAAGGCGGCCACGGCTTCGGCTGCGGCTGCGGGTTTCGAAGACGGATTTCGGGCGCGATGACCTCCTCGAGCCGCGACGGAGTGCGGCAAGCGGACGTGACGCGCTGACCGCAGCCGGTCCCTCCGAGCTCCTGGTAGCTCCAACGCCGCGGCGCCCGTCCGCTCGCCGACATGGAAGGGCGAACCAGGGACGCCCCCTATCCGATGATCGAGCGCGCGCAAGCTGATGGCAGTGGACCAGCCGACCGCGTGGGCCAATGCCCGCAAAGAGCCGGGCGAACGAGGCCACCTGGGCATCGACCGCTCGAAGCCCTCAATCGACCGCCCCGGGCTCAGCCACGGTACGGTCCATCGGGCCGCGCCCATCCGTCGAGCCAGGCGTAGGTGGCGTCCACGAGATCGATCAGCGCGTCGGCGTCAGCCACGAGGCCACGGCGACGCACGACCACCTCCGCGTAGCCGACTTCGACGATGCAGGCGAAGGCCGAGAGCGCCGCGATGTCAGATGCGTCTGCGTCGCGGCGGTCGACGCGCACGATCGTGGAGAGCTCGGGCGCAAGCTGCACACGAGCCTCGCCCGAGCGTCCGTTTCGAGCAAAGCGCAGCGATAGCGCCGGGGCGTCGAAGAGCGCTTGGAGCTGGACCGCTGCCTCCGCCCAGGTCCGCTCGATTCCGCGCCGCCAAGGCGCCACACCGACCCGAGAGAGGTCGACGGCCGTGCGCGCGAGACTTTGGAGGGCGTTGGCAGCCAGCGAGAGCTCGGCGTCGTCCGGAACCCCGTCGAGCACGAGCACGACCTCGTCGTCCGAGAGGGCGACAAGCCCAGCGCTCGGGAGCTTCACGAGCTCACGGTAGACGATCCGGATCCAGCGGAGCGCGAGGTCGGGATGAAGCGACCGCCTGCCGAGACGTTTGCCGGCGCCGAGGACTGCTGCGCCGGTGAGCGGGAGCTCGGCGCGCTCGAGCCCGAGCCAGAGCGGAGGCTCGAGGCGCACCCGGAGCTTCACGTGCCCCGCGGCGGGCTCGACCGAGCAGATCGGCACCTCCACACCCGAAGCCTAGCGCCGCGCGCTGGCCCGCGCCCAGCAGCGTCCCGCTCTGGTAAGCTCGGAGCGTGGTGCGTCGTGACGCGACGGATGTTCTGACCCCCTCGGGGGACGGTACGCCCGGCGCTTGCTGCGCTTCTCCAGCGGGTGAAAGTCCCGTCCCGGTAGGCGTCGGAGCGCCGGGTAGCAGGCCCCAGGTATCGGAGGGAGACCTCCGCGGAACCGTCCAGTACCCGGAGGCAGCGTAATGCCGCGTCACGAGAGACCATCGGTAAGCCGTGTGCGGGAAATCGGCACGCACGGTTTGAAAGGGGGTCTTGCTCCCTTTCTCTTCGCCTCGGCGGAGAAGGAATAGAAGGATCTACCAATGCGGCCTCGGCGGATCACTGCACTCGCTCTCCCAGCGGTCGTCCTCTACGCGTGCACGGCGTTCGAGGGCGCCGAGGATCTCCTGCCTGGCCCCGACGCGGGCACCGGGGGCGATGCCAGCATCGAGGGCATCGCGGGGGGCGGCGGCTTTCCGACGGCCGGCGGCACTGGTGGGTCGGACGCCGCGAGCGGTGGAACTGCGAGCGGCGGGACTGCGAGCGGTGGGACTGCGAGCGGTGGCGCTTCCGGAGGTGCAGTGGGGGGCGGCGGAGCCCCGAGCGGAGGCACCACTTCGGGCGGCGGCGCGCCGAGTGGCGGCGGAGCCCCGAGCGGAGGCACCACTTCGGGCGGCGGCGCGCCGAGTGGCGGCGGAGCCCCGAGCGGAGGAAGCGGCGGCACCGTGCCGCAATGCTTCTCGCCTGCGGACTGCAACGACAACAAAGTCTGCACCACCGACACCTGCGTCGGGGGCGCGTGTCAGAACACGCCGGTCGCCAACAACACTCCGTGCGCTGACGCCAATTGGTGCAACGGTGACGAGACCTGCCAGAACGGGAACTGTACTGCCGGCAGCGCTCCCAGCTCGTTCAATCAATGCGGCACGAGCTGCCCGCCCAACTACTACGCGGGCTCCCTGTCGTGCTCGGCGAGTTGCGGCTCACCCACTGGGCCGCGGGCCGCGTGCAGCCCCGCTTGCAACCCGAGCTTCAACGCCTGCAGTGGTTGTCCGAGCGGCTACTACGAAGCGAGCCGGTCGTGCAGCGTGAGCTGCGCGACCTGCGGCTCTTCCACCGGCCAGCGCGCGAGCTGCTCGCAGATTTCCGGTCCGAGCTTCAACGCCTGCGGCGGCTGCCCGAGCGGCTACTTCACGTCGAGTACTTCGTGCAGCGTGAGCTGCGCGACGTGCGGCGCCTCGACCGGTGAACGCGCGAGCTGCAGCCAGATTGCGGGATCGAGCTTCAATTCGTGCGACCCTTGCCCGGCGGGCTACTACGCCTCGAGCACGTCGTGCAGCGTGAGCTGCGCCGGCTGCGGCGCCTCGACGGGGCAGCGCTATTCGTGCAACCAGGTCCCGAGCGGCGGGACCTTCAACGCCTGCGCGACGTCTTGCCCGGCTGGCTATCACGTCGCGAGTCAGACCACGACCGTGAGCTGCGCGTCGTGCGGGGCTTCGACAGGCACACGGGTGACCTGCGCGCCGAACTGAGCGCGCTCACGGCTCCCAACAGCAGCGGAACCCGACGTCGAGGGCGCGGGTGCCGCGCTGCAGTGGCACGTACGCGCCGCACTTCACGTCAGCGCTGTCTTTGAGGTAGGAGCCCCCGCGCACGAGGCAGTTTGCGCCTTCGGCTGCCTCGTTGTCGCAGCTGTCTTCCCACTCGGCGACATTGCCGCTCAGGTCGAGCGCCTTGCTCGTGAACGACTCGCAGGCGCTCATGCTGCCGACCTGCTTTGGCGACGACGAGTTGGTGTTCACGGCGCAGTTCTCTTTGTCGTAGTTCGTGCCGTAGGGATACGTGTCTTGCCCCTGGACCCCGGCGCATGCGGTAAACCACTCGTTGGTTCCTCCCGCTTCCACGTTCGAGACCGAAGAGGTCAGGCCGCCCACGTTGCCGCACAACCGTTTGCCCGCCCACTTGCAGTATGCGTAGGCGCTGCACCAGTCGATGCAGCGGACTGGGTATTTCGCGTCGGTGCCCAGCGCCGGGCAGCTGGGGTCCCCACCGGGCACGCGATCGGTGAACGACAGGCACGCGTTGAGCCCAAGGGGCGCCCCGGCGTCGGCGCCTTCTGCCAAGAACTTCCCGTACTGCTCGTTCGTGACCTCGGTCTTGTCGATGCAGAAAGCGTTCCCCTCGGCGGCGACCATCGGTGGGCCCGGCAAGTTGGTGGGGCACGCGAGCCCCGCGTCGCTCGCTGCGCTTCCGCCGCTTCCGCCGCTGCCACCCGTCGCTCCGCCGCTGCTCCCCGTTCCGGACGTCCCGCCGCTGGTCCCAGCGCCCGAGCCCCCGGCGCCGCTGGTGCCACCGGTGCCTGCGCCGCTCGATCCGCCGGCAGGTGCGCCGCCCGTGCCCTCGTTCGTCGTCGACGACGAACACGACGCAACGAGACCGAGACTCACCAATAGCGCCGGCGCCAAGACTCGCACACCTCGAGCGTAGCAGCGAAATGGGCGCTTCGTCACGGGTCGCCCGCCCGAGCCGGCTGAGCTAGAACCGCCGGGCCATGAGCCAGACGAGCGCCTGGGAGCCCGTGATCGGACTCGAGGTCCACGCCCAGCTTCTGACCGAAACCAAGCTCTTTTGTGGCTGCCCCACGCGTTTCGGCGAGGAGCCGAATCGGAACGTGTGCCCCGTCTGTTTGGGCTTGCCGGGAGCGCTGCCGGTGTTGAACCGGCGAGCCGTCGAGCTCGCGCTGCGCGCCGCGTTCGCGCTCGGCTGCGAGCTCCACGAGACCAGCATCTTCGCTCGCAAGAACTACTTCTATCCGGATCTCCCCAAGGGCTACCAGATCAGCCAATACGAGGAGCCGCTCGCCACCCGCGGTCACCTCGACGTCGACGTCGACGGTGAGGTGCGCCGCGCGGGAATCACCCGCATCCACATGGAAGAGGACGCTGGCAAGAACGTGCACGGGATGGGAGGCGACTCCCTCGTCGATCTGAATCGCGCAGGCACGCCTCTCATCGAGATCGTGGGAGAGCCCGATCTCCACACGCCCGCCGAAGCGGCCCAGTACCTGCGAGCGCTGCGCGACGTGCTCGTCTGGCTCGGTGTGAACGACGGCAACCTGGAAGAGGGGAGCTTCCGCTGTGACGCCAACGTCTCGGTGAGG
>Ga0268298_10004962_pt1 | contig 12694 bp, 9 predicted proteins | sample WWTPWeurt_MetaG_FD_194462 | JGI IMG/M metagenome (GOLD analysis project Ga0268298, IMG submission 194462) | Activated sludge microbial communities from WWTP in Nijmegen, Gelderland, Netherland - WWTP Weurt | ecosystem: Engineered > WWTP > Aerobic digester > Activated sludge | place: Netherlands...
GTCAAGGCGGTGATCCCCGAGAGCACCTTCGCCCGCATCTACCAGGAGATGATCAACTTCTGCAAGTGGCACGGCAACTTCGACCCGAAGACCATGGGCACCGTGCCCAACGTGGGCCTGATGGCCCAGCAGGCCGAGGAGTACGGCTCGCACGACAAGACCTTCGAGATCCCTGAAGACGGCGTGGCCAACATCACCGACCTGGCCACCGGCGAGGTGCTGCTCACCCAGAACGTTGAGCAGGGCGACATCTGGCGCATGTGCCAGGTGAAGGACGCGCCGATCCGCGACTGGGTCAAGCTGGCCGTCAATCGGGCGCGCAACTCGGGCATGCCGGTGGTGTTCTGGCTCGACCCGTACCGTCCGCACGAGGCCGAGCTGATCAAGAAGGTGAACGTGTACCTGAAGGACCACGACACCAGCGGCCTGGACATCCAGATCATGTCGCAGGTGCGTGCCATGCGCTACTCGCTGGAGCGCGTGGTGCGCGGGCTGGACACCATCTCGGCCACCGGCAACATCCTGCGCGACTACCTGACCGACCTGTTCCCGATCATGGAGCTGGGCACCAGCGCCAAGATGCTGTCCATCGTGCCGCTGATGGCCGGTGGCGGCATGTACGAGACGGGTGCCGGCGGCTCGGCGCCCAAGCATGTGCAGCAGCTGGTGGAAGAGAACCACCTGCGCTGGGATTCGCTGGGCGAGTTCCTCGCGCTGGCGGTGAGCCTGGAAGACCTTGGCATCAAGACCGGCAATGCCCGCGCCAAGGTGCTGGCCACCACGCTGGACGCGGCCACCGGCAAGCTGCTCGACAACCGCAAGTCGCCCTCGCCCAAGACCGGTGAGCTCGACAACCGCGGCAGCCAGTTCTACCTCGCGATGTACTGGGCCCAGGCGCTGGCCGAGCAGAAGGACGACGCCGAGCTGGCCAAGCGCTTCGCCGCGCTGGCCAAGGCCCTGGCCGACAACGAGCAGAAGATCGTCTCCGAACTCGCGGCAGTGCAGGGCAAGCCGGTGGACATCGGCGGCTACTACATGGCCGACCTCGCGAAGGTGCGCGCGGTGATGCGCCCCAGCGCCACGCTCAACGCCACGCTGGCCGCGTTCAACGGCTGAGCCTGCTGACGGCGCAACCCGCGCCGACGTGAGGGCCCCCGGGCTCCGGATCCCACCTCGGGCCGGAGCCCTTTTCATGCGCGACCGACGCGGACGGCAGGCTCCAGGACAATGCCCCGGTGCAGCCCGACCCCTCCACCGCCCTGGCCGATGCCGCCGAGCGCATCGAGACACCTTGCGGCGGTGGCGCGTTGGTCTGGCGCTGCTGGGGCCCGCCGCAGGGTCGCCCGGTGCTGCTGCTGCATGGCGGCTCTGGCAGCTGGACCCACTGGGTGCGCAACATCGGCCCGCTGGCCGCGGCCGGGCGGCGCGTGGTGGTGCCCGACCTGCCGGGCTTCGGCGATTCGGCGGCGCCGCCGGACGGCGAGGATGCCGACGTGTTGCCGGGATGGCTGGAGCAGGGCTGGCGCCGGCTGGCGGGCCCGCGCGCCGACGAAGCAGTGGCCGGCGTGGGCTTCTCGTTCGGCGGACTGGTGGCCGGCCTGTGGGCCCGGCAGCATCCCGGGCGATTCGACCAGCTCGTGCTGGTGGGCGTGCCCGCGCTGTCCGACGAACGCCTGGCGCCGCTGGACCTGCGGCCCTGGCGCCTCGAGCCCGAGGGGCCCGCGCGCGAAGCCGCGCACCGGCACAACCTGCTGCAGCTGATGCTGGCCCGCGACGCCTCGGCCGACGCCGTGGCGGTGAAGCTGCACGCCCGCAACGTCGAACGTGACCGGCTGCGCAAGCGCCGGCTGATGCTCACCGATGCGCTGGCCCGGCTGCTGCCGGGCCTGGCATGCCGCGTGGATGGTGTCTGGGGCCGCGAGGATGCGCTGTACCGCATGCGCCCGGCGCTCGTCGACCGTGTGCTTGCCACGGCTGGCCGGCCGGGGTCGGTGCACTGGATCGACGGCAGCGGTCACTGGGTCGGCTACGAAGCCGCCGACGAATTCAACCGGGTGCTGGCCGACCTGCTGCACCTTGACGACTGAGCTCAGTGCCATCGGCCCGATCGGGGCGGCGCCAGGTCGGCCGTACACGCCGGGCGGCTGCACCACAATGCAGGCGCTGCTGCACCGGCCCCGCGGTCACCGCCCCGCCCGCAGCCCCTGCCCGCATCCGCACCTGATGTCCCCCCAGCCACACACCACCGTCCGCCAGCGCATGTCGGTGCTCGACGAGGCCTGGTTGCGCCTGGATGCCGCCGGGTCGCCGCGCATCATCGTGGCGCTGCTGCGCTTCGACGGCCGTTTCAACCGGCGCCGATTCGAACAGGTGCTGCGCGAGCACCTGCTCGCGCACGACCGGTTTCGCCAGCGGCCTGAACTCGGGGCGGACGGGGCCTTCTGGTGCGAGCACCGCGGGTTTGCCTTGCGCCACCACCTCGACGTGACATCGCTGCCGGCGAGCCACCGCAAGCAGGCGCTGGAGCGCACGGTGCAGCGCCTGCTGCATGCCCCGCTGGCCGAAGGCCGTCCGCTGTGGCACCTGCAGGTGCTCGACGGCGACGACCGGCGCGGCTCACCCGGTTGGAGCCTGGTGGCCCGCATCCACCACTGCCTGGGCGATGGGCTGTCGCTGGTCTCGCTGCTGGCCGAGCTGGGGCAGGCCACCGAGGCCCGCTCGTCTTCCTCCAGGCCTGCCGCCGACACGCCGATGGCCTTGCTCGAGCAGGTGCTGGAGTCGGCCGATCCCGCCCGCTGGCTCGACCTGCTGCGATCCGGCCGGTTCGAGGAGCTGTGGCGGCGTCGCCTGGATGCGCTCGAACCCTTGTGGACCGCGCTGCGCTCGGAAGTCCAGCACCTGATCACCGCCCGGCGCGAGACGCCCACCCGGCTGCGCGGCCCCGCGGGCCTGCGCAAACAGGCCCGCACCGCGCCACCGTTCGACGCGGCAGCCATCCGGCGCGCGGCCCAGGCCTGGGGCTGCACGTCGAACGAGCTGATGCTGGCCGCGCTGGCCGGTGCGCTGCGCGAGCACCTGCTCGCCCAGGGCGATTCGGTCGACGATGCCGAGATCCGCGTGCTGGTGCCGGCCAGCCTGCGCCGCCCCGGCGAGTCCGTCGGCCTGGGCAACCGCTTCGGCATGCTGGCCTTGATGCTGCCCATCGGCATCGCCCATCCGCTGAGCCGAGTGGTGGAGGTGCAGCGGCGCATGCGCACCTTGAAGCGATCGATGCAGCCCACCTTGTCGGTGGCCGGGCTGTGGCTGCTGGCCCGCGTGCCCTCGGCGGTGCGGTCGCTGCTGGACCCGCTGCTCGAGCTGCGTGCCAGCGCGGTGGTCAGCCATGTGCCAGGGCCCCGGCAGCCGTTGCAAGTGGCCGGCGCCACGCTGCGCGAAGCCACGTTCTGGGTGGTGCCTGCCGGCGACATCGCGCTGGCCGTCTCGATCCTCGGCTACGCGGGTCGGCTGCACCTGGGCCTGGTCACCGACCGGACGCTCATTTCAGACGCCAGGGCCCTGGTCGCGGCCCTGGTCGGCCAGGTGCACTGGCTGGTGGAGGCAGCCCCCACCGGCCGCAACGCCGACGCTCAGCCGGCGTGACGCGGATGCACCAGGCGCTCGAGCGCCTGGCGAATCGGCACCGGCATCGGCACCGGCGTGTTGTCGGCGGTTCGCACGAACACGTGCACCATGCGGGCCAGTGCGCAGGCCGAGGCCTCGCCGGGCTTGAACAGGCCCACCGAATAAGTGACCGACGAGTTGCCCAGCCGCGCCACCGCCACGCCGATCTCGACATCGCCCGGGTAGCTCACCGGCGCGAAGTAGTCGCACTCGGAACGCACGATGAAGCCCACCACGTCGCCCTGGTGGATGTCCAGGCCGCCCTCTTCGATCAGCCAGGCGTTGATGACGCTGTCGAAGTAGTGGTAGTACACGGCATTGTTGACATGGCCGTACACATCGTTGTCGGTCCAGCGGGTGCTGACCCGGCGCCGGAACGGGAAGTCGTCGAGTTGCAGTCGGTCGGTGCTCACGCGGTGCTCACGCAAAAAAGGCCTTCGGTCACGCCCACGCCATGGCCCGAGCGTCGGGGGCCGGGTCGCAGGAGCAGACCGTGATCCTACGCGGGCGGCGCGAAGCACGCGATCAGACGGAGGCAGCCCGCTCCAGCTTGAACACGCCCACCAGGTGCTCGAGGTGCCCGGCCTGCTCCTTCAGCGACTGGGTGGCGCTGCCGGCCTGGTCCACCAGCTCGGCATTGCGGCGGGTCACCTCGTCGATGTGGGCGATGGACTCGTTCACCTGCTCGATGCCCTGGATCTGGGCCTGGCTGGCCTGGCTGATGCGGCCCATGATGTCGTTCAGGCGCTTCACGCTGCCCACCACCTCGCCCATGGTCGTGCCGGCCTCGTGCACCAGCCGCGTGCCGGCCTCCACCTCGCCGACGGAGGTGCCGATGAGGGCCTTGATCTCGTTGGCCGCCGATGCCGAACGTTGGGCCAGCATGCGCACCTCGCTGGCCACCACCGCGAAGCCGCGCCCCTGCTCGCCGGCCCGGGCGGCCTCCACCGCGGCGTTCAGTGCCAGGATGTTGGTCTGGAAGGCAATGCCATCGATCACGCCGATGATGTCGGCGATGCGGCGTGCCGAGTGATGGATGGATTCCATCGATCCCACCACCTTGCCGACCACCTCGCCCCCCTTGGCCGCCACCTGTGAGGCAGCATCGGCCAGCTCGTTGGCCTCGCGGGCGCCGTCGGCGTTGTCTCGTGCCGATGCGGTGAGCCGCGCCATCGATGCGCTGGCGTCATGCACCGCCTGGGCCTGCGATTCGGTGCGCGCCGACAGGTCGGCGTTGCCCGATGCCATCTCCCCCGAGGTGGAGGCCACGGCTTCGCTGCCGCTGCGCACCCGGCCGACCACGTCGACCAGGCTGGCGCTCATCTCCTGCAGCGCGTGCAGCAGCTGGCCGGTCTCGTTGCGCTGGGTGACCTGGATGCGTTGGGTGAGGTCGCCCTCGGCGATGCGTCGGGCCAGGGCCACGCCCTGCTCCAGCGGCCGCGTCACCACCTTCTGGATGAACGGGTAGATCAGCAGCAGCACCGGCACGCAGGTGACCAGCGCCACCACGATCGATTGCAGCCGCGCCTTGTCCAGCGCCGCATTCGACCGCTCGAGCGACACCTTCATGCTCACCGTGCCCAGCACCGCGCCTTCCGGCACCTGGTGGCACGCCACGCAGTCCTTGCCGAGGTAGTTCTTGCTGGCCAGCGTGGGCCGCACCGTACGCAAGTATTCGCCATCCGCATCGTGCTCCACCCGGATCACCTCGCGACCGGTGGCCAGCACCTCGCGCTCGGTGGCATCCGGTGCGCCGGCCGGGCCGGCATTGCCCGGGCCGTAGATCTTGCTGACGCCCTCGCCCCGAACCACCCGCACATCGCGGATGCTGTCCAGCTTCTTGAGCTGGTCGAGGAACACGGCGCGCTGCGCGACGGTGCCGGTGACCATCATGCCGGTCAGGCCGGCCATCGTGGCCTCGTGCATGCTCTGCGAGAACACCACGGCCTGATCGATGGCCGCGGCATGGTTCACCCGGTCTTGCCAGGCGATGACAGCTGCCCACACCAGGGCCAAAGCTGCGGCGATGGTGATCAGCAGCTGGACCCAGATCCTCGAACTGATCAGGCGCATGCCCGTCACCCTTCGTCGGTGGATGTCCAGTGATGGTCCATCCGCCGTACCGCAGACTGCCGGTCAGATGACCCACCCGCATCGTCGCGCAACGTGAGCCCGGCTGAAGCCTCGAAATGCACCCGATCGGCCGCCCAGACCGGGCGGGCCGGCCATGCATCACTTGCTGGCGCGCGTCAGTCGGGAATGACGGCGGTCACCTCGATCTCGACCTTGGCCCGATCCTCGATCAACGCGGCCACCTGCACCGCGGTCATCGCGATGTCGAAGTGGCCGATCAGCTCACGGAAGGCCTTGCCGATGGAAGGCAGCGCCGCGAGGTATTCGCGCTTGTCGGTCACGTACCAGGTCATGCGCACGATGTGCTCGGGCCGGCCGCCGGCTTCGGCCAGCACCGCCAGCACATTGGCGAAGGCCTGCCGTGCCTGGCCGGCGAAGTCATCGGTGTGGAACACCTCCTGGCCATCCCAGCCGATCATGCCGGCGACATACACCTGGCGGCCCTGGGCGAGCACGCCGTTGGCATAACCCCGGGGACGCTTCCAGCCAGCGGGCAGAAGAGATGGCATGCAGGAACTCCGTGTGGCAATCGGTGGGTGGAGGATGTGTCTGGCGAGCCGAAGGCGCGTCGATTACGGGATCTCGCGCAGCTTGAAGCGCTGCAGCTTGCCGGTCTGGGTGCGCGGCAGCTTGTCGACGAAGGTCACCGCGCGCGGGTACTTGTAGGGCGCGATGGTCTGCTTGACGAAGTCCTGCAGCGCCCGGGCCATGGCCTCGTCGCCGGCGTGCCCCGGCCGCAGCACCACCCAGGCCTTGACGATCTGGCCGCGTTCTTCGTCGGGCATGCCGATCACGCCGCACTCGGCCACCGCGGGGTGCTGCATCAGCGCCTCCTCGACCTCGGGGCTGGCGATGTTGTAGCCGGCCGAGATGATCATGTCGTCGGTGCGGGCGTGGTAGTGGAAGTAGCCGTCGGCGTCCTGCACGTAGGCGTCGCCCGTGTAGTTCCAGCCGTCCTGCACGTACTGGGCCTGCCGCGCATCGGCCAGGTAGCGGCAGCCGGTGGGGCCCTTGACGCGCAGCCGGCCCACGGTGCCGGGCGGCACCGGGCGGCCGGCCTCGTCCACCACCTCGGCGCGGTAGCCGGGCACCGCCACGCCGGTGGCGCCGGGCCGTGCGTGTGCCTCGTCGGCCGAGATGAAGATGTGCAGCAGCTCGGTGGCGCCGATGCCGTCGATCAGCTCGATGCCGGTGGCCTCCTTCCACAGCGCCCGCGTCGAGGCGGGCAGCGCCTCGCCGGCCGAGACGCACTTGCGCAGCGGCGTGCGGCGCAGCTCGGTGCCGCGCGCCGACAAGGTCCGATACGACGTGGGCGCGGTGAACAGCACCGTGGCGCCGAATTCCTTGATGCCCTCCAGCAGCTGCGGCGGGCCGGCCTTCTCGAGCAGCACCGTTGAGGCGCCCACGGCCATCGGAAACAGCACCAGCCCGCCCAGGCCGAAGGTGAAGGCCAGCGGCGGCGAGCCGATGAACACGTCGTCTGGCGTGGGCCGCAGCACATGCGGCGGCCAGCACCGGCACACCGCCATCACGTCGCGGTGGAAGTGCATCGTGGCCTTGGGAATGCCGGTGGTGCCCGAAGTGAAGCCGAACAGGCAGGTGTCGTCGGCCGCGGTGTCCACATTGACGAAGGGCTCGGTATGGCGCTGCATCGAGCGCTCCAGCCCGTCGGGCCCATCGTGGTTGAAGTGGCGGATCTGCCGCAGGCCCGGAAAGACCAGCGAAGCCTCGTGCAGCTCGTCGGCCAGCGCCGCGTCGCACAGCGCATGGGTGACGCGGCCGATCTCGACGATGGCCTTGAGCTCCTTGGCGCGCAGCAGTGGCATGGTGGCCACCGCGATGCCGCCGGCCTTCATCACCGCGAACCAGCAGGCCGCGAGCATCGGGTTGTTGGGCGCGCGCAGCAGCACCCGGTTGCCCGGCACCAGGCCCATTTCGCGCACCAGCACCCAGGCGATGCGGTCGGCCCGGTCCTGCAGGTCGCGGTAGCTCCAGCGCAGGCCCGGGGCCTGGATGCACAGGCGCTCGCCGCGGCCCTCGGCCACGTGGCGGTCGAGCAGCTCGGTGGCGCAGTTCAGCCGGGCCGGGAACTGCAGCTCGGGCAGCTCGAACAGGAACTCGGGCTGCTGCTCGGGCGGCGGCAGGTGGTCGCGGGCGAAGGTGTCGACATGGGCACTGGGCATCGGGCCTCCTCGTACGGTCACCGGTGGTCTCGATCGGGTCGTGGCGTTCGGTTGGGGTGGGTCGTCGCGGTGGGGTCGTCGCGATCGTTCGCGTCGCCTCAGGCGTTGCTCGGCACGTGCTTGAGCAGCTCGCGGGCGATGATCAGCTGCTGCACCTCGGTGGCGCCTTCGTAGATGCGCAGCGCGCGGATCTCGCGGTACAGCCGCTCCACCGGCACCTCGCTGACCACGCCCTGGCCACCGAACAGCTGCACCGCGCCATCGATGACCTGCTGCGCGCCCTCGGTGGCCACCATCTTGGCCATCGCGGCCTCGCGGGTGACGTTCTCGCCCCGGTCGCGCTGCCAGGCGGCGCGGTAGGTGAGCAGCGCGGCCGAGTCGATGGTGGTGGCCATCTGCGCCAACCGGGCCTGCGTGAGCTGGAAGTCGGCCAGCACGCCGCCGAACATCGGCCGCGTGGTGGCCCGCGCCAAAGCCTCGTCCAGCGCCCGGCGGGCGAAGCCCAGCGCCGCGGCCGCCACCGAGGTACGGAACACGTCGAGCGTGCGCATCGCGATCTTGAAGCCCTCGCCCGCCGCGCCGATGCGCTGCGACGCATCGATGCGGCAATTCGCGAAACGCAGCCGCGCCAGCGGGTGCGGGGCGATCACATCGATGCGCTCGGCGATCTCGAAGCCCGGCGTGCCGGCCTCGACGATGTAGGCCGAGATGCCCTTGGCGCCACGTCGCGCAGATCCGGTGGCCGCAGTACCGGCCGCGGCACCTTCGCCGGCCGGCTCGGCATCGCGCGCGAACACCACGTGGAAGTCGGCGATGCCGCCGTTGGAGATCCAGGTCTTCTCGCCATCCAGCACCACGCCCTCGCCGCGGGCATCGCTCACCGGCCGCGCGGCGCAGGCCATCGCGGCCACGTCCGAGCCGGCCTGGGGCTCGGAGAGCGCGAAGGCGGCGATCGCCTCGCCACGGGCGACGCGCGGCAGGTAACGCGCTTTCTGAGCGTCCGTGCCAGCCAGGCTGATCGCGCCCGAGCCCAGGCCCTGCATCGCGAAGGCGAAATCGGCCAGGCCCGAGTGGCGGGCCAGGGTCTCGCGGATCAGGCAGATGGCGCGGGTGTCGATGGCCTCGCCGGCGCCGCCCCAGGCGGTGCCGCCCACCGCATGCGCCAGCCAGCCGGCCGCGCCCAGGCGGCGCACCAGCTCGCGGCACTGCGCATCCACGTCGGCGCCATGGCCCTGCGGCACGTGATCGGCGGCCCAGGCATCGAGCGTGCGCGCCAGCTGCGCGTGGCGCGGCTCGAAGAAGGGCCAGTCGAGGAAGCGGGTGTCGGCCACGTCAGTTCCCTTCGAAGACCGGCTTGCGGCGTGCGACGAAGGCCTCGTAGGCGCGCTTGAAGTCTTCGGTCAGCATGCACAGCGCCTGCGCCTGGGCCTCGGCCTCGACCGCCTGCTCGATCGTCATGGCCCACTCCTGGTGCAGCATGGTCTTGGTGATGCCGTTGGCGAAGGTGGGCCCGGCCACCAGTTCGCGCGCCAGCGCCTGGGCCTCGGCCAGCAGCGCTTCGGGCGCGGCCAGGCGGTTGAAGAAGCCCCAGCGCTCGCCCTCCTCGCCGCCCAGTGCACGGCCGGTGTAGAGCAGCTCGCTGGCCCGCCCCTGGCCGATGAGGCGCGGCAGCATCGCGCAGGCGCCCATGTCGCAACCGGCCAGGCCGACGCGGTTGAACAGGAAGGCCGTCTTGCTGCGCGCGGTGCCCAGGCGCAGGTCGGAGGCCATGGCGATGATCGCGCCGGCCCCGGCGCACACGCCGTCGACGGCGGCCACGATGGGCTGCGGGCAGGCGCGCATCGCCAGCACCAGATCGCCGGTCATGCGGGTGAACATCAGCAGCTCGGGCGCGGTCAGGCGCACCAGCGGGCCGATGATCTCGTGCACGTCGCCGCCCGAGCAGAAGTTGTCCCCCGCGCCGGCCACCACCACCGCGTGCACGTCGGTGGCGTACTTCAACGCCCGGAACAGGTCGCGCAGCTCGGCATAGCTGGCGAAGGTGAGCGGGTTCTTGCGCTCGGGCCGGTTCAGCGTGACGGTGGCCACGCCATCGCTCACCTGCCAGCGGAAGTGAGCGGCCGAGTAGCCGGCGAGTTCACGGCGATTGCCGGCGGCAAGGTCGGTATCGAGTCGGGGCGTGGCGTCGGTCATGGGGTCTGGAGGCTTGGTTGTGGGGCGGGTCGGGGGCGGCTCGGTCACATGACCTCGCCGCCGCTGACCGAGATCGACTGGCCGGTGATCGAGGCCGCACCCGCGCCGCACAGCCAGGCCACCGCATCGGCCACCTCGTCGGGCTGCACCAGGCGGCCCTGCGGGTTGCCGCGGGTGAACTCGGCGCGGGCCTCGGCCTCGGTGCGGCCGGTCTTGGCGACGACGTTGGCCAGGCTCTCGCGCAGCAGCTCGGTCTCGGTGTAGCCGGGGCACACCGCGTTGACGGTGATGCCCTGGGCGGCCAACTCCAGCGCCAGCGAGCGGGTCAGCCCGATCACGCCATGCTTGGCGGCCACATAGGCGCTGACATAGGCATAGCCGCGCTGCCCGGCGGTGCTGGCGATGTTGACGATGCGGCCCCAGCCGGCGCTGCGCATGCCCGGCAGCACCGCCCGCGTGACGAAGAAGGTGCCACTCAGGTTGACGGCCAGCATCTGCTGCCACAACTCGTCGCTGGTGCGGGCCAGCGGCGCGCTGGCGGCCTGGCCGGCGTTGTTGACCAGCACCTGCACCGGCCCGGCATGGTCGGTGGCGCGCAGCACCGCGCGCTCCACCTGGGCCGGCGCGGCCACGTCGCAGGGCAAGGCCAGGTGCGGCCCGTTGGACGCCGGGCCCAGCGCATCGGCCAGCGCCTGCAAGGCCTCGGCGCGCCGGCCCAGCAGCGACAGGCGTGCCCCCATGGCCGCCAGCCGTCTCGCCACGGCCTCGCCGATGCCGCGCCCGGCACCGGTGACCAGGGCGTGGCAGCCGGCGAGAGGGAGTGAGGCGGTGCCCATCAACGTTTGAAAAGCACGTGTCACCGGCGCATCAGGACCGGCCCGCCGCGGCGACGCCCGGCCTCGCGCTGGCGGCGGCGGCCGACACCGCCTGGGCGGCCTGCGCCTTCTCGCGCGCGAACGCCGCCTCGAGCTGGCCCTTGGCCGAGACATAGGTGCGTGGCCAGGCCAGGCCGGTGTAGCCGATGCGCGCCGCCTCGGTCAGCGTCCAGGCCGGGTTGGCCAGGTGGGGGCGGCCCACCGCGCACAGGTCGGCCCGGCCGGCCGAGATGATGCTGTTGGCATGGTCGGCCTCGCTGATCGCACCCACCGCGATGGTGGCGATGCCGGCTTCGTTGCGGATGCGGTCGGCGAACGGCGTCTGGTACATGCGGCCGTAGGTGGGCTTCTGGTGCGGGCTGACCTGGCCTGAGGAGCAGTCGATCATGTCGGCGCCGGCCGCCTTGAACGCCCGGGCGATGGCCACCGCATCGGTGGGCGTGATGCCACCCTCGACCCAGTCGTGCGCCGAGATGCGCACGCTCATCGGCAGGTGCTCGGGCCACGCGGCGCGCACCGCGGCGAACACCTCCAGCGGAAAGCGCAGGCGGTTCTCGAGCGAGCCGCCGTATTCGTCGATGCGATGGTTGGTCAGCGGCGAGATGAACGACGACAGCAGGTAGCCGTGGGCGCAGTGCAGTTCCAGCCAGTCGAAGCCGGCCTGCGCGGCGCGGCGGGCCGCGGCAACGAAGTCATCGCGCACCCGGTCCATGTCCTCGCGGGTCATCGCCCGCGGCAGCGGACCGTCGTCGAGGTAGGGCTGGGCGCTGGCCGCCAACAGGGGCCAGCCGCCGGCAGGCAGCGGCTGATCCATGCCGCCGTCGGCCCACGGCACGCAGGTGCTGCCCTTGGGGCCGGCATGGCCGATCTGCACGCCGATGCGCGCATCGGTGTGGCCATGCACATGCGCCACGATGCGCTGCCAGGCGGCCCCCTGGGCGTCGTTCCACAGGCCCGGGCAGCCCGGGGTGATGCGCGCCTCGGGCGAGGGGGCGGTCATCTCCACCATGACCAATCCGGCGCCGCCCTGCGCCCGTGCGCCCAGGTGCACCAGGTGGTGATCGCCCGGCACGCCGTCGGTGCACGAATATTGCGCCATCGGCGAGACGACGATGCGGTTCTTCAGCGTCACCGAGCGCAGCGTGTACGGCGTGAACATCGGCGGCACCGGCGCCGGCGCGTGCAGGCCGGCGCGCGCATCGAACCAGCGTTCGTAGCCATCGAGCCAGGCCTTGTCGCGCAGGCGCAGGTTCTCGTGGCCGATGCGCTGGCTGCGGGTGAGCATCGAATACATGAACTGTTCGGGCTCGAGCTGGTCGCAGTAGCGCTCGCCGCACACCTCGAACCATTCCATCGCGTTCCAGGCGGCGTTCTGCAGCCGCAGGGTCTCGATGCGGCGCTCGGCCTGGTAGTGGCCCAGCACCTCGGGGATCTGCGAGACCTGATCGCCGTGACGTTTGAATTGACGCACCAACTCGATCGCGTCCTCGAAGGCCAGCTTGGTGCCCGAGCCGATGGCGAAGTGCGCGGTGTGCACCGCATCGCCCATCAGCACCACATGGCTGCCGTGCCGGTTCTTCAGCCACCACTGCTCGCACACCACGCGCTGGAAGTTCAGCCAGGCCGAGCCGCGCAGGTGGCGCGAGTTGG
>Ga0268298_10004963_pt1 | contig 12693 bp, 9 predicted proteins | sample WWTPWeurt_MetaG_FD_194462 | JGI IMG/M metagenome (GOLD analysis project Ga0268298, IMG submission 194462) | Activated sludge microbial communities from WWTP in Nijmegen, Gelderland, Netherland - WWTP Weurt | ecosystem: Engineered > WWTP > Aerobic digester > Activated sludge | place: Netherlands...
TGGCTACAAGGGCAACTTCTTCGCGGATGTGAAGCGGGAGATCCGCAAGCGCCTGAGCCTGGTGCCGGTGTTCACCCGCAAGCTGGCGGCGATGCCGCTGCAGTTTGCCAACCCGGCCTGGATCACGCAGGCGCGGGTCGATCTCGGCTACCACCTGCAACACCTGAAGCTACCCGCGCCCGGCACTCAGGCGCAGCTGGAGGACTGTGTCGGCGCGCTGCACTCCGAGCTGCTGGACCGCAGCCAGCCGCTGTGGCGGCTCTACATCATCGACGGGCTGCAGTCGGGGCTGGTGGGCTACTACGTCAAGGTCCACCATGCGGTGCTGGACGGCCAGGCCGGCGTGATGCTGGCGCAGGCGCTGTTCGACGTCACGCCCCAGCCCCGAGTGATCGAAAAGGGTGCGCCGCTGCACGCCGAGCATCCCGGCATGGGTGAGCTGGCCGCAGCCGCTTTGCGGCACGATGTGGGCCAGTACATCAAGCTGGTGCGCCACCTGCCCGACGTGGTGAAGGCGCTGACCGGAATGTTCGGCTCCCGGGCACCGGCGCAAGCCAAGGGCCGACTGGGCCAGAACTTCTCGTTTGGCCCGAAGACGCCGCTGAACGGGCCGATCACCGGGGAACGGGGCTTTGCTGCCGTCTCCATTCCGATGGCCACCCTCAAGCAACTGGCGGTTGCCCACGAGGCCAAGCTCAACGACGTGGTCATGGCGCTGTGCAGCGGCGCGCTGCGGCGCTACCTGGCGGCACATGGAGGCATTCCGAAAAGGCCGCTGATCGCCTCGATGCCGATATCGCTGCGCGCGGCGGGCAACACCGAATACACCACGCAGGCCACGCTGAGCCTGGTCAACCTGAACACCCACATCGCTGATCCGGTCAAGCGCCTGCTGGCGATCCGCGACGCAGCCGGTGCCGTGAAGGCGATGGCCCAACGGGCCAAGGGCGTCATCCCGACCGACTTTCCGTCCATCGGCGTGCCTTGGGTGCTGCACGGGCTGGCCTCCCTCTACGGCCGCTCGGGGCTGGCCGGGGCGATGCCGCCGGTGGCCAATGTGGTGATCTCCAACGTGCCGGGGCCGCAAGTGCCGCTGTACGCGAGCGGTGCGCGCATGGCCACTTACTGGCCGCTGTCCATCCCGGAGCACGGCGTGGGGCTGAACCTCACGGTGATGAGTTATGCGGGCGCAATGGGATTCGGCTTCACGACGGCACGCAGCGCTGTGCCCGACGCGCGCGAGCTGACGGCGGCCCTTCTGGCGGCGCTGGACGAACTGGTGGGGCGCACTCCGGCGGCGACGCCGCGCAAGCCAGCGCCACCACCGAAGGTGGACAGTGTCAAAAAGGCCGTGAAAGCCACAACACGCGCGCAGTCCGGGACCGCATCGGTGCGGGCAGCGAGCGGCCGCACACGGCGCGTCGGCGCTCAGAAGCCGTAGGTCAGCGCGACGACACCTGAGAAGACGTTGGGCTGCAGGGACAGCGGGCTGTCCTTGGCGCTGCCTTGCAGCATGTCGTAGCTCACGGCCGCGGTGATCACCATGCGCGGGCTCATCAGGTAGGTGGCCGAGAGGCTGGCACGCAGGTCTCGCAGGCCCGCCGAGGGGGTGTACGGAGCGTAGCCGCTGGTGGTTGATTGGGCTTCGGTCACACCGAAGTAGGACTCCATGTAGGCCTGGTTCGCCCAGGTGCCCGAGACACCAGCACCCATGCGCCAGTTGGGGGCAACGGCGGTCGAGTAGGTCGCGCCCAGGTTCAGCAAGGCCCCGTTGCTGGAGTTGCCGGCGCCATAGCGAAGCGATGACGTGGCCACGAGTTCGCGGCTGAACGAGTAGTTGAAGAACGCGCCCAACTCGCCTCGCAGGTTGACGTCGCCCATGCCCGCCAGTGCGGGCGAGCGGCTCTCGCTGCGACCGAAATCCAGCGTGGCACGCAGGCCATAGTCGATGGCCTGGTCTTTCGAGAAGTTGTAGCCGATGCCGTTGGAGGTGCCGGCAAACCAGCCATTGGCCCATTGGTATTCCAGCTGCGGCAACAGCAGGTTGCGGGCTTCCTCCGAGCCCTGGTAGGCCCGTCCGGCCACGAAGGCGATGCCGACCCAGCGGCCATCTTCACCGGGCGCGGCGCCGAAATTGCGCACCACATCGAAGGCCTGCCCGAAGGCGGCGGGTGTCGCAGCAGCCAGACAGGCGAGCAGGGCGGCGGACGGGAGCAGACGGCGGGGGGCAAACGCTGGTTTCATCTTGGTGGCTCGGTGATGGAAAGGGGAACGCACCCCGCGGCGGAGGCGTCAGGCGCGATGGCGATCATAAACGGCCAATTGCGAAGCTGAGCAGCGCCCACGACGGTGCCTTTTTTCATTCGGAAGGCGGCTACGGCCTGGTTCATGGTCCGTTTCTGCATTTGCCCAGCGCCAATTGGTCGCAATTAGCTATCAAAATGGAAGTTATTCCGAACCCTTTGTCCTGCGGTGGAGGAGGACTTTGGCAATACCGCACGGGCCACCGGCGCGGAAGGGGAACTTCATAATCGCACCTTGGCACCGGAATGCGCCTTTCCTGTGCTGGCTGTCTTCTTCAAACGCACCCCATGACCGACACCTCAACCCCCTCTCTCAAGCAACTCAGCATCCAGCGCACCGCGCCTGGCGGGCCCAAGCGGCGGCGCTGGGGTCTGTGGGTGGGTGCCGCGCTGGCCGTGGTGGCGGTGGGCGCCTTCGTGCTGCGACCGGGCAAGACCGAGGTGCAGGTGACCTCGGTGGTCACCACGTATCCGTCGCAGCAGTACGCCCAGCTCACGGCCTCGGGCTACGTGGTGGCGCAGCGCCGGGCCGCCGTGGCCAGCAAGGCCACAGGGCGGCTCGAAGTGCTCAACGTGCGCGAAGGCAGCCTGGTGAAGCAGGGCGATGTGCTGGCGCGGCTCGATGCCAGCGATGTGCGCGCGGCGCTGGCGCAGGCGCAGGCGGGCATCCGCCAGGCCGAGGCGGCGGTGGCGCAGGCGGGGGTGGAGCGCACCCAGGCCGAGGCCGACCTCAAACGCCAGCAGGCCCTGCAGGCCAAGGGGTTTGTGTCGCCGCAGACGGTGGAGACCGCGATGACCCGCGTCAACGCCACCCAAGCGGCGATGGCCACGGCCGAAGCGGCGGTGGCCGTGGCCCGCGCCCAGCTCAAGGTGCAGCAGGTGAACCTGGACTACACCGAGATCCGCGCGCCTTTCGATGGCGTGGTGCTGGTGAAGAGCGCCAATGTGGGCGACATCATCACGCCGTTCTCCAGCGCGGCCGGCGCCCAGGGCGCGGTGGTCACCATGGCCGACATGGGCACGCTGGAGGTGGAAGCCGATGTGTCGGAGAGCAACCTGGCGAAGGCGAAGATCGGCCAGCCGGTGGAGATCACGCTCGATGCGCTGCCCGATGCGCGTTTTCGCGGCAGCGTGGTGGGCATCGTGCCCACCGTGGACCGCGCCAAGGCCACGGTGATGACCAAGATCCGATTCGAGAAGCTCGACCCGCGCATCCTGCCCGAGATGAGCGCCAAGGTCACCATCCTGTCGCAGCCGGCCACCGACGCCGACCAGAAGCCGCTGCTGGCGGTCAACCCCAAGGCGGTGGTGGAGCGCGACGGCCGCAAGCAGGTGCTGCGCGTGAAGGACGACACGGTGGAGGCGGTGGACGTCACGCCCGGGCGGCGCATCGGCGACAACCTGGAGATCACCGGCGCGCTGAAGTCGGGCGACAAGGTGGTGCTGTCGCCGCCGGACAAGTTGGCGGGTGGCATGAAGATCGCGGTTGCTGCCAAATGACGGCCGCGCCGCCGGTCATCCGCATCCGCGCGCTGAGCAAGTCCTACCAGCGCGGTGAGCAGTTCATTCCCGTTCTGGAGGGTGTGGACCTCGATGTCAACGAAGCCGAATTCATCGCCCTCATGGGCCCCAGCGGCTCGGGCAAGAGCACCTTGCTGAACCTGATCGCCGGCATCGACCAGCCCACCGGCGGCACCATCGAGATCGGCGGCGTGAACATCGCGCAGCTGCGCGAGGGTGAACTGGCCGACTGGCGCGCCGCGCACGTGGGCTTCATCTTCCAGTTCTACAACCTGATGCCGGTGCTGACGGCCTTCGAGAACGTCGAGCTGCCGCTGCTGCTGACCTCGCTGGGCCGCGCCGAGCGCCGCCGCCATGTGGAAGCGGCGCTGGCCATGGTCCGCCTGACCGACCGCATGGACCATTACCCCAACGAGCTCTCCGGCGGCCAGCAGCAGCGCGTGGCCATTGCCCGCGCACTGGTGACCGACCCGACGCTGATCGTCGCCGACGAGCCCACCGGCGACCTCGACCGCGTGACCGCCGCCGAGGTGCTGGACCTGCTGGACGAGCTGCACCGCGAACTCGGCAAGACCATCGTGATGGTCACGCACGACCCCAAGGCCGCCGCACGCGCCGGGCGCCTGATCCACCTTGAAAAAGGGGTGCTGGTGCCGGACGCCGAAGTGGCGGCCGATCCGCACTGAACCGCCAGCCCCGCGCCATGTTCCTGCTGCGCCTGCTGTTCAAGAACGCGTTTCGCCACCGGCTGCGCACGGTGCTGACGATGGTCGGTCTGGTGGTGGCGATCTGCGCCTTTGGCCTGCTGCGCACCATCATCGACGCCTGGTACGCGGGCGTGGAAGGCACGTCCAGCACGCGGCTGATCACACGCAACTCCATTTCGCTGACCTTCCCGCTGCCGCTGAGCTATGCCGACCGGCTGCGCAGCGTCGAGGGCGTCACCGGCGTCAGCTGGTCGAACTGGTTCGGCGGGGTGTACATCACCGAGCGCAACTTCTTTCCCCAGTTTGCGGTGGACGCCCCCAGTTACCTGGCGCTGTACCCCGAGTACGTGCTGAAGGACGACGAGAAGAAAGCCTTCCTGCTGGACCGCCAGGGCGTGATCGTCGGGCGCAAGCTGGCCGACACCTACGCCTGGAAGGTGGGCGACCAGATTCCGCTGCGCGGCACCATCTACCCCGGCACCTGGGTCTTCAACCTGCGCGGCATCTGGGACGGGGTGGACGCCAAGACCGACGAGTCGCAGCTGCTGATGCACTGGCAGTACCTGTCGGAGACCGCGCGCAAGCGCCTGGGCCGCAGCATGGTCGACTACGTGGGGGTCTACGTGGTGCGCATCGACCAGCCCGACAACGCGCCGCTCGTGTCGGAGCGCATCGACACCCTGTTCAAGAACTCGCTCGGCGAGACGCTCACCGAGACGGAAAAGGCCTTCCAGCTCGGCTTTGTCTCGATGAGCGAGACCATCCTGGTGGCGATCAGCGCGGTCAGCCTGGTGATCGTGGTCATCATCATGGCCGTCATGGCCAACACCATGAGCATGACCGCGCGTGAGCGCCTGTCGGAATACGCCACGCTGAAGGCGCTGGGCTTTCCGCCGGGTTTCATCGTGAAGCTGCTGTTCGGCGAGAGCCTGGTGATCGCGCTGCTGGGCGGCGGGCTGGGCATGGCTTTGACGCTGCCGATCGCGGCGGCCTTTGCGAAGTCGGTGGGCACGCTGTTTCCGGTGTTCCTGGTGTCGGACCTCACGATGGCGCTGCAGCTGGCCGCCAGCGTCGTGGTGGGCCTGGTGGCCGCCGCCTGGCCGGCCTGGAAGATGAGTCGCATCAGCATCGTCAACGGGCTGCGTCACGTCGCATGAATATGGCCCCCACGCTCGTCACTTCGTGTAATCGCTGCCCCCCAAGGGGGCCGCAGTCGCCTTGGGGCGGCCCGGCGGCGACTGATCGTCTATGAAAGCGATACCGTTGTCGTATATCGCCCGCAACCTCTGGGTGCGCCGCGTCACCACGCTGCTGACCGCCGGCGGCATGGCGCTGGTGGTGTTCGTGTTCGCCACCGTGCTGATGATGGGCGAGGGCATCCGCGCCACGCTGGTGGCCACCGGGCAGCCCGACAACGTGCTGCTGCTGCGCAAGGGGGCGGGTGCCGAGATCAACAGCGGCATCGAACGGGCCAAGGCCGCGATGGTGGAGAGCCTGGACGGCATCGCCACCAACGGCGAGGGCCGGCGCCTGGTGAGCAAGGAGCCGGTGGTGCTGATCAATCTGCCCAAGCGCAGCAACGGCAAGCCCAGCAACGTCACGGTGCGCGGCACCTCCGCGCTGGGGCTCGAGCTGCGCCCGCAGGTGCGCGTGATCGAGGGCCGCATGTTCCGCCCCGGCACCTCGGAGATCATCGCGGGGCGCTCCGTGGCCAGCGGCTTTCGTGGCGCGGCCCTGGGCGAGACGCTGCGCTTTGCCCAGCGCGACTGGGTGGTGGTGGGCGTGTTCGACTCGAAAAAGACCGCCTTCGACAGCGAGATTTGGGGCGACGCCGAGCAGATGATGGCGGCCTTCCGCCGCCCGGTCTATTCGACGCTGGTGCTGCGCCTGAACCAGCGCGAGGCGCTGGCTGGGCTCAAGGCCGCGATCGAGGCTGACCCGCGCCTGCAGCTCGACGTCAAGCCCGAGACCCAGTTCTACGCCGAACAGAGCGAGGCGCTGGCCACCTTCATCCGCATCCTGGGCTTGAGCCTGTCAGTGATCTTTTCGATCGGGGCCATCGTCGGAGCCATGATCACCATGTTTGCCGCGGTGGCGCAGCGCGTGGGCGAGATCGGCACCCTGCGCGCGCTGGGTTTTCGGCGCGGGGCGGTGCTGGTGGCCTTTCTGGCGGAGTCGTTGCTGCTGTCGCTGGTGGGGGGCGTGGTGGGCCTGGCGGCGGCCTCCGGCATGCAGGCCGTGGACATCTCGACCACCAACTTCCAGACCTTCAGCGAGATTGCCTTCCAGTTCCGCCTGACCCCGGCGATCGCAGCACAGACGCTGCTGTTTGCACTGGCCATGGGCTTCGTCGGCGGCTTCATCCCGGCCTGGCGGGCGGCGCGGCTGAAGATCGTCGACGGCCTGCGGGCGGCTTGAGGCGGGGCAAACGTTCTGCGGCGCGGGCCGATCGGTGCCTGGGGTGCAACGGCGCTTGTCCGCGTTGCCGGCTGGGTCGTTACCGAGGCGACAAGGGCGAGACGGTTGGCGGGCCCACAATGCGCCGCTTGACCCGCTGCCCGCACGTCCTGAACGCTGGCGCATCCACCGACAAAGGAATTTTCTGATGACCAAACCGTATGACCTCGTCGTCCATGGCGCAACCGGCTTCACCGGCCGGCTGGTGGTGGAGTACCTGCTGCAGCGCTACCCCGCGGGCTCCGGCCTGCGCTGGGCCATGGGCGGGCGCAGCGCCGCCAAGCTGGCTGCCGTGCGCGACGAAGTGGGCGCCCCAGCAGACACGCCGCTGGTCGTCACCGACAGCGCCGACGCGGCCAGCCTGCAGGCGCTGACGGCGCAGACCCGCCTGGTGCTGACCACCGTGGGCCCCTACCAGCTCTATGGCAACGAGCTGGTGGCCGCCTGCGCCGCCAGCGGCGTCGACTACGTCGACCTCTGCGGCGAGCCGGCCTGGATGCGCCAGATGATCGACGCCCACGAGGCACAGGCCAAGGCCAGCGGTGCGCGCATCGTGTTCTCGTGCGGCTTCGATTCGATCCCGTTCGACCTCGGGGTGTTCATGCTCCAGAACGAGATGAAGGCCCGCTTCGGCCATCCGGCCAGCCGCGTGCGGGGGCGGGTGCGCAAGATGAAAGGCACCTTCTCCGGGGGCACCGCCGCCAGCCTGAAGGCGACGATGGCCGCCGCTGCCACCAACCCCCACGTGCTGGACCTGCTGCGCAACCCGTTCTCGCTGACGCCCGGCTTCGAAGGCCCGCGCCAGCCTTCGGGCGCCAAGCCCATGCTGGACGAGGCGCTGGGCCTGTGGGTTGCGCCTTTCGTGATGGCAGCCATCAATACCCGCAACGTGCACCGCTCCAACTTCCTGCTGGGCCAGGCCTATGGGGCGGACTTCGTCTACGACGAGATGCTCATCACCGGCGCTGGCGAGAAGGGCGAGGCGTTCGCCAAGGCCGTGGCGGCCGACAAATCGCTTGGGGCTGAGGGCGGCCCAAAGCCCGGCGAAGGCCCCTCGCGCGAGGAGCGCGAGGCGGGCTTCTACGACGTGCTGTTCCTGGGCGAAGACGCCGCCGGCCACCAGCTGCGCGTGGGCGTCACCGGCGACCGCGACCCCGGCTACGGCTCCACCTCGAAGATGATCACCGAAGCCGCCGTGTGCCTGCTGCAGGAATGCGCCGACACACCCGGCGGCATCTGGACCCCGGCCGCCGCGATGGGCCAGCGCCTGATCGAGCGGCTCCAGGCCAACGCCGGCCTAAGCTTTTCGGTCGAGCCAGCCTGAAGGTGGCGCACCGGCCGACCGGTATTTGGCTGTGGTTGCCTAGGGGGTCAGGAACTTGGCACCGAGGTGCCCCACCTTGACATAGATGAGCGCGCCCTGCGCGCCAGTGAACGGCGTGTGGCGGCTCCAGCGCGGGCTGCGCAGCCAGGTGCCGGCCGGATAGTTGCCGGCCTCGTCCTGGAACAGGCCATCCAGCACGAAGATTTCCTCGCCGCCGGGATGCGTGTGCGTATTGAAGCGCGTCTGCGGCGCCCAGCGCACCAGGGCCGTGCTGACGCCGTCGAATTCGTGCAGGGGCATCACGGAGAGCCCCGGGACCAGGCCGGCGCGCCAGGGCTCGCTCAGGGTGTCGATGCGCACGGTCTGAAGGTCGCCCTGGGCGAACTGCCAGAGCTTGACGAACAGCACGCAGCCTTCGCGGGAGAACGGGGCGTGCGCGCTGCCGGGCGGGTTGCGCAGATAGGTGCCTGCCGGGTAGTCACCGGCCTCGTCCGAAAACACGCCTTCGAGCACCAGGATTTCTTCGCCGCCGCCGTGAACGTGCCGCTCGAAGCGCGAGTTCGGCGCATAGCGCACCACGCTGGTGGCGCGCGCCACTTCGCCGCCGACGCGGTCCAACATGCGGCGCTCAACGCCGGGCTGGGGCGAGGGCGCCCATGCGGCGTCGTTGACGGGGGCGACCACCCGCCGGGAAAAATCGTCATTCAGGTTCAGGGGCGCTACCATTTGCATCAAGGCATCCTACAGCCCCCGCCTGGCACCCGGCGGATGCCGTCGAAAGCCCCTGATTCGTCCCCTGATACTCCCACAGAGAGAGAACCCCAACCCATGTTCATTCCCCGGATCACTGATGAACTTGAACTGCTGGACGGCCTGGTCGACCTGGCGCAGCACCCGCGCGTCATCGAACTCGGCTGCGGCGCGGCGCAGCTGTCGCGCAAGCTGCTGGAGCGCTTCGCGGCCAGCGAAGTCACCGCGCTGGAGGTGGACGAGCGCCAGCATGCCAAGAACCTCGCCAACCCGCAGGCGCGGCTGAACTTCGTGGCGGCAGGCGCGCAGGCGATCCCATTCGAGGCCGGCCGCTTCGACCTGGCGCTGATGCTGAAGTCGCTGCACCACGTACCGCTGGATCTCCTGGACGTGGCGCTGGCCGAGGCGCATCGCGTGCTGCGCCCGGACGGGCTGCTGTACGTGTCTGAGCCGGTGTTTTCCGGCGCGCTGAACGAGGTAATGCGGCTGTTCCACGACGAGGAGGTGGTGCGTGCGGCGGCGCTGGCCGCGCTGCAGCGGGCGGTCGCCTCGGGCGCGTGGGAGCAGGTGAACGAAACCTTCTTCGACGTGCCGGTGCACTACCGCGACTTCGCCGAATTTGAGCAGCGCATGATCGGCGTGACCTACCTCGATCACCGCCTCGACGACTCCACCCTGGCCGCCGTGCGCGCGCGCTTCGAGCCGCACATGACGGCCGACGGCGCCCACTTTGTGCGGCCGATGCGGGTCAACCTTTTTCGGAAGCGGCACTTCGGCTCTTTTTCCTCGTAGGATAGACATTCTTTGCTATCGAAGAAAATGACCGATCCGGTGCCTGCAACCAGCGACGGGCGTTGCGATCTGGTCAGCTGCAGCACCGCGCCCACCCGTGCCTTCTTGACATCTTCCTGGCGGAACGGCTGCACCGGCCGCCGAATTCGCTTGTTACTGTTGCCCTTGAAAGGTTCAGCACAGCCAGAGCCTATCGGGGCGGACGATGGACTACTTTGTATCGGTGCCTACCGACAAGATCGCCTGGTGTGCGGTTAGGGTGAAATCGACCATGTAGGCCACGCTCGGATCGCTCAGCCTAGACCAAACGCATGGTCGATTTTGCACGACAAGCAGACGTTACCAAGAAACTCGAACGGGCCCAGCCATGCAAACAGGAGCCGGAGTTGTACCAGAGTCAGGCCGAGACGTGACTTGACGGAGGCCGCAAAGCATGACTACAGAATGAACGCGCCGGCCGAATGTAAGACTGCAACGAGGACGCAGAGCATCAGATCGCGGGACAGGGTGGTATGGTCCGCTGTTGACTGTGAAAAAAACGCATGGCTTGTCGCCTGTTGTTATGGACTGCCAAGCCGACGTGGCGCTCAGCAGGAACAGCAGGCCGACAATGCCGAGGGCCAACCGCCCCCAACCAGTTCGCCATCAGACAGGCCCAGGGGCATGCCCGGCACCAACAAAACCCAAGAAGGCAAAATGATCGCCATTGCGCTCCAGTTCCTATCACCAGGTTGCCGGCCATAAGCGGCCGCAGCACAGCCGGCAGGCGGGTGTGCGCCATCTCAGCGTCGGACCTGCAGCGCGCCAGGATTGACGATGTTGGTGGGAGTGCCTTTGATGAAGTTCACGACGTTGTCGAAGGCTGCGCCAAAGTACAACTCGTAGCTGTCCTGCTCCACGTAGCCGATGTGGGGGGTGCAGATGCAGCTTTCCAGCCGCAGCAGCGCATGGCCTTGGAGGATCGGTTCCGTCTCGAAGACGTCAACGGCGGCCAGTCCCGGTCGTCCCCGGTTCAGGGCGCTGATGAGCACGTCGGGCTGCAGCAGTTCCGCGCGCGACGTATTGACGAACAAGGAGGTGGGCTTCATGCGGGAGAGGTCGTCGAGTGTGACGATCCCCTGGGTGGCCTCGTGCAGGCGAAGGTGCAGCGACAGCACGTCGGATTCCTCAAAAAAGGCCTCACGTGTGGCGGCCGGTACAAACCCGTCGCCAGCCGCCTTCAGGCGCGAGGTCTCGCTGCCCCAGATCATGACGTGCATGCCGAAAGCCTTGCCGTAGCCGGCAACGAGCTGCCCAATTTTTCCATAACCCCAGATGCCGAGCACCTTGCCTCGGAGAACCTGGCCAAGCGAAAAATTCGGCGGCATCGCAGCCGACTTCAGTCCGGACTGCTGCCAGGCGCCGTGTTTGAGATTGCCGATGTACTGGGGCAGGCGGCGCATGGCCGCCATGATCAGGGCCCAGGTCAATTCCGCGGGCGCAACCGGTGAGCCCGTTCCCTCGGCGACGGCGATGCCCCTTTCCGTGCATGCAGCAACGTCGATGTGAGCGCCGACGCGGCCGGTCTGGACGATGAGTTTGAGGCGGGGCAGCTTGTCGACCAGTTGGCGAGTGATGGCGGTGCGCTCGCGAATCAACACGATCACATCCGCATCCTTCAGGCGAACGGACAGCTGCCCGATACCCTTGACGGTGTTGGTATAGACCTTGGCCGGAAAGGCGTCCAGCCGAGACGCGCACTTGAGCTTGCGCACGGCATCCTGATAGTCGTCGAGAATCACAATGTTCATGCCGCCATTGTGCCCGTGGACAGACGCTCAATCTGGAGCGCAACCCCAGATTCGATGGTCCACAACCGATGCGGGATGGCACGCGCCGCCATTCGAGCCGGCACTGCGGGGCGCGTGCGTGTCGAAAGGGCTAGCGTAATGTGGTCAGACGGGAGGACTCGATGGCCGCCAGCCGGTCGAGCTCGGCACAGACATCCGCCATCCGGCCTGAGATCACCATGCGCCCGGTGCTGCCGACGGGAATGCCTGATTCGATGTTGCGCACCACGCGCAAGACAGGTGCGCAGAGTGCCGGGCCGCCCGGTTCGGCGCCTCGGCTGGGCGAGCGCACCGGGTCGCTGGCAACTGGCAGGGCGTGCAATGCCCGGTTTGCAGGTTGGCGTGCAGTGATCCCCATATGCGCGGGGTGCCGCGCGACGGTCTGTGCCGGCCGACGACGGGCCGGCGCCAGGCGGGTAGAAAAAGCCTGAAAAGGGGCAAACAGGGCAGAAATGGTGAAGAGGGCGATTCCCATGTGAAACCTTTCAAGGGTTGGAGGTCGAACACAGGCAGGATTTGCGGAGAACGCGCCGTTGAAGGGTTATGGCACCGCAAGATGTGCCAAACGCCCGCCACCTTCCTCGGCGTGTGGGTTGTAGGGTCCGGTGCCCGGGCCCTACATCAACATGGTGTTGCGGATCAGCCCGACCGCGAGGCCCTCGATCTCGAAAGGCTCGCCAGGCTCCACCACGATGGTGGCGAAATCCGGGTTCTCGGCATGCAGCTCGATCAGGTGCTTGTTGCGCCGGAAGCGCTTGACCGTGACCTCGTCGCCGATGCGGGCGACGACGATCTGCCCATTCTTGGCTTCCTTGGTGGTCTGCACCGCCAGCAGGTCACCGTCCATGATGCCTGCGTCGCGCATGGACATGCCGCGCACCTTGAGCAGGTAATCGGGCTGACGCTGGAACAGGCTGCTTTCCACGTAATAGGTCTGGTCCACATGCTCCTGCGCGAGAATCGGCGAACCGGCGGCAACCCGTCCAACGAGCGGCAGGGCCAGTTGGGCC
>Ga0268298_10004965_pt1 | contig 12686 bp, 7 predicted proteins | sample WWTPWeurt_MetaG_FD_194462 | JGI IMG/M metagenome (GOLD analysis project Ga0268298, IMG submission 194462) | Activated sludge microbial communities from WWTP in Nijmegen, Gelderland, Netherland - WWTP Weurt | ecosystem: Engineered > WWTP > Aerobic digester > Activated sludge | place: Netherlands...
CCAACCGTGTCGCGGATGCAGTTCACGCGCTTCAAGGCTCTAACATTCCAGTTGCCTCTGTCGCGACGGGTTTTCCTGCGGGACAGACTCCTCTGCCACAAAGAATCCAGGAAATTGAGCAAGCCGTCGAAGCAGGCGCAAAAGAAATTGACGTGGTCATCGCCCGCAATTATGTGTTGACAGGCGATTGGCAAGCCATGTACGACGAACTGCAGCAATTCCGCAAAGCCTGCGGTGACGCGCACATGAAGACCATCCTTGCCACGGGCGAACTTGGTTCTCTCAAACAGGTCTATCAAGCCAGCCTTGTGTCCATGATGGCAGGCTCGGACTTTATCAAGACCTCCACGGGCAAAGAGCCGACCAATGCAACTCTTGAAGTCAGCCTCGTGATGATCCGTGCTCTGCGTGATTATCTTGATCGCTTCGGCTACAAAGTGGGATTCAAACCCGCAGGCGGAATCAGCTCCGCGAAGCAGGCAATGGCTTGGCAGTCGTTGATGAAGGAAGAACTTGGCGACGAGTGGCTGAAGAATGACCTGTTCCGCATTGGCGCGAGCAGTTTGTTGACCGACATCGAACGGCAGTTGTATCACTACATCACAGGTCACTACGCGGCGAAACATCACATGCCGATGGGATAAGAATGATTACGTCATTGCGAGGAGGGTGCTCTTCCCGACGAAGCAATCTCATATACTATGTTGGAGATTGCTTCGGGCGAAGAACAAGAACGCCCTCGCAATGACGGAATAAGTGGAGTTTTATATGAGCAAAATACTTGAAATCTTCAACACCATGGAATACGGACCTGCGCCCGAGGCGCCTGATGCTGTCAAAGCGTGGCTGGATGAGCATGGACGCAAGTTCGGCTTGTTCATCAACAATGAGTGGGTGACGCCGAAGGGTGCGAAATTTTATTCATCCATCAATCCGTCAAATGGCGAGTTATTAGCCGAGACCACGCAGGCTGGACAAAAAGAAGTCGATGCGGCGGTAGGTGCGGCGCGTGAGGCGTTCAAAACTTGGAGCAAGACTCCAGGTGTGACTCGTGCGCGTTATCTGTATGCAATTGCACGCAACCTTCAGAAACATTCGCGTTTGCTGGCGGTGCTCGAAAGCATGGACAACGGCAAGCCGATCCGCGAGTCTCGTGATATTGATGTGCCTTTGTTGGCGCGTCACTTTTACTATTATGCGGGCTGGGCGCAACTCATGGAAACTGAACTGCGCGATTATCAACCTGTCGGTGTCGTCGGGCAGATCATCCCGTGGAACTTCCCGCTGCTGATGTTGGCGTGGAAGATCGCGCCTGCAATTGCGATGGGCAACACGGTGGTGTTGAAGCCTGCTTCGTACACCAGACTCACAGCATTGCTGTTCGCGGAAATTGTCGCCGAGGCGGGATTGCCTGCTGGCGTTGTAAATGTCATTACTGGAAGCAGCAGCGCGGGCTCGATGATCGTTGAACATCCCGATGTGGATAAGATCGCGTTCACGGGTTCAACCGATGTTGGGCGCACGCTCCGCAAGCAGACGGCTGGCTCTGGGAAAAAGCTCTCGCTCGAACTTGGGGGCAAGAGTCCATTCGTCGTGTTTGACGATGCCGATTTGGATGGAGCAGTTGAAGGCGTGGTTGATGCGATTTGGTTTAATCAGGGTCAGGTCTGCTGCGCAGGGTCAAGGCTGATAGTGCAGGAAAATGTCGCAGGGAAATTCATCCAAAAATTAAAGGCTCGCATGGAACACATGCGCGTGGGCGACCCGCTCGATAAAGCGATTGACATGGGCGCGATCGTTGACCAAAGCCAGTGGGATACGATCGATGGCTGGGTGAAGACGGGCATTGCTGAAGGCGGCGAATGTTTTCAGCCAAATATTGCGTTGCCCGAAAAAGGACTGTTTTATAAACCAACGTTGATCACGGGTCTTGACCCCGCCGCTGCAACGGTGCAGGAAGAAATTTTCGGACCCGTGCTGGTCTCGCTCACGTTCCGCACGCCGAGCGAAGCCATCGAACTTGCGAACAACACGCGCTATGGTCTCGCGGCGAGTGTGTGGAGCGATAACATCAACCTTGCGCTCGATGTCGCGAGCAAGATCAAGGCGGGTTCGGTGTGGGTCAATTGCACCAATCAATTCGACGGCGCTTCGGGCTTCGGCGGCTATCGCGAGTCGGGCTATGGGCGCGAAGGCGGACGTGAAGGTTTGTTTGAATATTTAAGACCGACTTGGATGGATCGTCCACGCCCTGAGTTTGTACTGGATGAAAAGAAGAAGTGGGGCGAACACGTTCCTACGCTTCCGACTCAGCCGACAGTTGCTCGGGCAAATGGGCATTCGCTTCCGCCGATAGATCGCACGCCGAAGATGTACATCGGCGGCAAACAGGTTCGTCCTGACGGTGCTTACACTTCAAGCGTGTTGAGTGCGAAGGGAAAACTTATCGGGCAGGTCGGTGACGGCAACCGCAAAGACATTCGTGATGCGGTCGAAGCGGCTCATGCAGCGCATGTCGCCAAGCCAGGTTGGGCGATGCGCCACGGATACAACCGTTCGCAAATTTTATATTTCATCGCTGAGAACTTGGATGCGCGCAATGCTGAATTTGTAAAACGAATCGTGGAGATGACAGGACGCACGCAGAAGTCCGCGCAAGCTGAAGTGGACGCGTCCGTTGAAAGATTGTTCACCTACGCAGCATGGGCTGATAAATACGGTGGCTCTGTGCAAGAGACCACCCTGCGCGGAATCACCGTCGCGGTCAATGAACCTGTCGGTGTGATCGGTATTGCCTGCCCCGATGAAATGCCCCTGCTTGGATTTGTCTCGCTCATGGCACCTGCCATCGCACGCGGCAATACCGTGGTGATGATCCCCAGCCAGAAATATCCACTCTCCGCCATGGACTTCTATCAGGTGCTCGACACCTCCGATGTGCCTGGCGGCGTGGTCAACATCGTCACAGGTGACCGTGACCATTTGGTCAAAACGCTTGTACAGCATGAAGACGTGGACTCGCTCTGGTACTTCGGCTCGGCGGAAGGCAGTTACCACGTCGAGAACGAGTCCGCCGCGAACATGAAGCGCACATGGACAGGCTACGGTCTGCCCCGCGATTGGCTTGACCGCGAACAGGGCGAAGGTCACGAGTTCCTGCACGAGGCGACTCAGGTCAAGAATATCTGGGTGCCGACGGGGGAGTGAGTGTAGAAAGTAGTGAGTAGAAAGTAAGACCTCCGAGTTGTCCGCTCGGAGGTCTTTGTTGTAAGTACTATTGCTTTTGGGGAGGTTGCAATTCTGCAGGCAATTCTTTTTTGACGATAGGGGTAGACGAAAACACAGTGAGCGTTTTTGAACCACGTGTTAATGCAACATATAATTCTTTAGCATTAAGTTCATCAGCATTTACTACAATGCAATGATCAAATTCTAATCCTTTAATTAACAATGTTCTAGATACAGTCCTTTTTTCAACGGCTCTTCCATACGACCTCCCTCTATCGCGCATTTTCCATGCTGTCTTTTGTAAACTGATTTCACTTGGTGAACTTAAGTGTTCTTCGATTGCCTTAAACATATCTCGCCAAAGCTCTTTTCGATATAAAACTCTTTCAGGGATTTGCTCGATTTTATTTAAAGCAAAGAGTACTAGAGACAGGTCGCTGCTTTCTGATACTTTTACTAAATCTTCAAATATATCTTTGTGTTTCAAGTTGTTCTTAGCTGTCTTGTCAGCATTTTGAATTTTGGTTTTGATTGTTGCAAGAGCAGTGGATACCACTGTCATGCAAAGTGAAGAGAAATCAATGATATTTACTGCTCTCTCTATTCCATTAGATTTTTCAATTTTATCAGCCCATTTGGATAAATCTTTGCTGTCAACTTCCTCCATGGATGTATATGTCCCGTTTAACATTTTAGCTAACGCGTGTGCTTGATAAGGTAGATGTTGTATTGCAACAACAGTTTCTTTGGTTTTTACTTTTTCTAAACATACTTTTTGTTGAGGAAATAAGCCTTGTGGTGACAATTGACCCCAGTGGCAGTTTTTAGGCATTTTACTGAAATCAATTGGCTTACCATCTCGAAGGTTTTTTCTGATTTGCAATAACCATATTCCTAACTCATCATTCTTATCTTTCCACCTATACGGTGTCCAGACGGTGTTTTTATCGCCGATTCTCTCGAAATTTGGAAAAACATCTTCATACCAGTTGACGATGGGATCATGGAAGCCAAAGATACCTTGAAGTGGGTCGCCTAATATTCGACAAGGCAGGATGTTCGCTAGTTGTAAGATTAAGCTGTGCTGCTGCTTTGTGCAGTCTTGGTATTCATCAATGTAGATGCCATCGAAAGATGCAGTAATAACCTTTTTTCCATGTTTATTAGCAATAACAGATTTGGCGGCAGCGTAAACTTTCTCCCACTCGTTTGTAATTGGATCATATTCTGCACCTAATCCAGAAGAAACTGGAAATGACATTGAATATTGAAGGGCAAACCCCGCAATAGTATCAATGTGATAATGTTTTCGAGCCACACCAAGCTTCTTAAGTCTATCTTGAATCGACTTCACGCCTGCATGTGTGTGAGTAAGAATTAATTGCTTTTCGTGTGTTTCGCTAGAATAAGAAATAGACTTAGCGATTATTTCTGTCTTTCCACATCCTGCCGGGGCAATTATTAAGGAACGCTCTTTTTTAGAAAAAGACCTTATTAAACCTTCATCCATAAATCCACCCTTCTATTTTTTCTAATAGTTTTACAGATTCTTTGTCTCTAAGATTTTCCAAGTCGTCAAGAATAAGTTGTCCTAGATTTTCTCCTAAATCTATTCTCTTGAACCAACCCTTTGTTTTTGCGGCTTCGCCAATAGCTTTTCTGATATCTTCTTGCTGAATGCCATTTTTTAGCCAATCATCAATATTTATGTTTGATGAGGTAAAAGGACTTCTGAGTTTGCTTCCAATTGTGTCACATACACTTTGCTCCCCTTTCTCTTCAGCGCCTAACTCAACCATTTTTTTCAGAATAGCCCAAGATAACTCATTTGCTAACACTTCTTCAACTGCATTTGGCTCATTCCAATGAAATACACTAACTCCATTGGCGCTGAGTTCCTCAATAGATGGTTGCAGTTTTTTAAGTTTGTCTCCGTCAGCGAAGAAACAGGTTGCATAACCTAATCTTTTCAATTCAAGAGCTGTTTTAGGAGAGTCGTCACCTCCTCCAAGAATTAGCACAACACCATTATGAGCAAGGGGCTCTTTGTTTTTATTGTTAATCCAGTAATTCTCAAAAACCCGAAGAATGCCCAACTCAGTTTTTCCTTCACAAACTAAAGCTCTTAATCCCAAGAAGGCTTCCGGGACTTTTCTGACGATATTTTGTAAGTCACGAGATACGTTTCTTACAGTTGTCTCGCCGTTCTCTGAGCGGACAATATATAAATTCTCTGCTGAAAGTTCAACGATCGACGTTGAGGAATGGCTTGTCATAATGACTTGACCAGCTTTGTTTGGATCATTACCTATTGATTGGTGAAGGTACTTTAATAAATGACGTATTCTGTGGGGTTCGAGCCCATGCTCAACCTCATCTACTAATAGTAATGAACCATCTGCTACAGCTGATAGCTGAACGCCTAAAGCAATTAATCTACGACTTCCCAATCCTGTTAGTCTTAGGGGAATATTGTCATCATGGATTGCAATTGCACCTAAACCAATATTTATGGCTCTCGGGTCTAGGGCTGGTCTAAGAGTCCCTTTTGGTTTCACACCTAGATCTTTAGCAATTTTCTCTGCTTGTTCAGATGCAGTTTTGAAAACTTCTAGGTCTTCAATTTTTGCTTCATTGCGCGCCTTTCTATGAGCCTCTGTAATCATAGGGGTGGCATTTTCTTTTCTATTTATTGTTAAATTTGAAAGCGCTGAGCCTTGCCCCCAATATAAGTGCTTGTCGATATACACTCCTAATCGACTTGTTCCTAATTTTTCCCTATCTTTCGATGAAATTGTGCGTCCCTCAGGATTTCTGTCATTAATTACATCCCATTGTGGCTCTAAGGAATTATCCACAATGAGTCTAATTGACAATACAAGTTCATCATTCTCTTGGGGCTCATCATGTATTCCATCTGTTTTGCTCCATCCTCGTAATTCCAAACCAAATTTTTCTTGTTTTAATAAATCACTTGGTATTTGTCCTATAGTTACAATAATTTCTATAGGGTTCTCTGTCTTTTCAGAATAAAAATCGCAATCTTCAAAAGTTAGATTCCAACGTGGAGAAAGAGCAAAATCAATTGCATCTAAAATTGTAGACTTTGTAGAGTCTCCAGAACCAATTAGGCATACTATTTGAGAAGTAATTGCCCAATCCATTTTCTGAATTCCTCGAAAATTTTTTATGGAAATATGTCGAATTTGCATAAACTCCTCCTTTTCTATTCAACCAATATACAGATTTTACCAGCATCATTTCTATTTTTTCTTTAAGTAGTTCATAAATCCAAATATTATTGTCATCAAATTTACTCCTTGTTTCCCAAAGCACAATGGCAAAAGCAACCCCCTCCGCCCGCATTTGCGGGGACAAACCCCTAACACCCCACCCCCAAGGCGCAAAGGCTCAAAGCCACAGAGTTTTTCTCTTTGAGCCTGCGTGGGTTAGCGCCTTTCAGACCCTTTCTAAGAGATTCCAAGGCTTTTTCTTCAAAAACAGCTCATTTTGAGGCGTGAAAAACATTTAGGAGTTTTCCCAAAAACATCTAACAGTATTTAAAAAACATTTAGAAGTTTTTCTTAAGACATCTAAATGTTTTTTGTAATCTCCCTGCCGGGGTTTTTTATCTTCTCAGCGAGTGGCGATGGTTTTCTCTATCAGTTGCAATGACCCTCTTTATATTTTTTTGTATAGACACACAGCGCGGTCTTGATCGGGAGCTTTCAATCGGCTAATTTGGTCGGCGGAATCTTCAGTCTGGAGCTAAATCGGCATTCCCAAATACGCCCCAATTGCCCAAAGTACAGCCGCAAGGACGATCTCTCCGAGCGCTTTCCATTGGTCACGGCGGGCAAGAGCCCATTCATGCTGCAGGTAGGCGTTCCATGGCTCACCTTTCTCGTATACAACCTCGACCGTCTCGCCTGAATTGTAGCGGCGATTGAGGAATCCACTCGTATCGGTCATTTCCACTTCATACTCTTTGTCCTGAATGCGAAACGCCACCAGCGGACGGGCAGACCTGCCCACCTCTCCCAGAAAATTCCAGCCGATGTTTGAACGTCCCACCGCGCGAACCACGCCAAAGGTCGTTGCGCTCGATCGTCTGATGGCTTCCATCCGCCGCCATTGGAGCAGGGCGGGGATCCCGGTGGACAGACCGAGAACAAAGAACAAAACAGAAAAGGCATAGAACATTTTTTACACTCCTTCTTTTGCGGCTTTTGCGCTTCCAACCGCGCTTAGAACAACTCCACCCAGCACGACCAAACCGCCGAGCAGGGCAAAGGCTCCCATGCTTTCACCGTAGAACATGAACACCCAAATGGGATTCAACACAGGCTCGAGCGTGCCGATCAGGTTTGCCTCCAATGCCGGGATGTGCTTGATGCCCTGCGTGAAGAACACGAAAGCCAGACCGATCTGGAAGATGCCGAGGAAGGCGATGATCGACCAATTGGTGACCGTCCATGACTCTTTCAATATAAAAGGGATGCCGAGAATGCCAGTGACCACACTGGCGATCAGCATGCTTTCGGCGGGCGCGCCGTCCTTTTGGGCGCGGAAGGCGACCATCATCACAGCCGAGGTCACACCGCTCAGGATGGCAAGCAGGTTACCGTAGAAACCGTCTGTGCTGAGTTTGTCGCCGAAGAAAAGGGTCAGCCCGATGAAGATGATGAGCATGGAGACCCAGTCGGTGCGGGAAGGCTTTTCGCGCAGGAACCAGAACGCGAGCAGAACGACATAAATTGGCGCGGTGTATTGCAGGAAGATCGCGTTCGCGGCGGTCGTCAACTTGGTGGATGTGATGAAGAGGAACTGGGTCAGAACCGATGCGCCCGCAGCGAGCAGCATCCATCGGCTCCATCGAAGCGGAAAATATCGAAGGTAAGCCAAAAATACAAGACTGGCGAACAGGCTTCGGGCAGAAAGGATCGCCATTGGCTGCCAGTCCATGAGCTTGATCAATACTCCGCTCGTACTCCATAAAGTGGCGGCGATGGCAAGAAAAAGAATCGCCTTGCGGCGTTCAGAAAGGGAGTCCATTAGTCCTCACAAAAGGTAGGGTTGAACCCCGATTATACTGACATCCGCTCAGGTTCGTTGCAACTTCACCCGAACTGTGCCGTACATGGATTATACTTTTTGAAAACGAGAGGAGTGTTCCATGACAACCCGTTACAAGATCCGCCAAAACCTGATCTCCATTGGAGATGATTTTTGGATCGAGAATGAACAAGGTCAGAAGATCTATAAAGTGGATGGCAAGGTGCTTCGCATCCGAAAGACATTAGTGTTCGAAGATGCCCGGGGCAACAAGCTTGCTCAAATTCAAGAGCGATTACTGACCATCAAGGATACGATGGTGGTCGAGGATGCGAACGGCAGGGACATTGCCACGATCAAGAAGGCGCTCATCGCTCCCTTCAGGGATAAGTGGGATGTGAAGGTCCATAACGGACCCGATCTCGATGTGCAGGGAAATATCCTTGACCATGAGTATTCGGTGAAGCAGGGACGGACCAAAGTGGCTGAAATTTCGAAGAAGTGGTTCCGCCTGACCGACACCTATGGTGTGGAGGTCGAGGATGGGCAGAACGATATTCTCATCCTTGCCATCGCGGTCGCAGTGGACATGATGGCTCACAATAAGGAAGATAAAAAGGACAAGGATAAGAAAGACGGCAGGAAGGATAGATAAAGACCTGAAACGATCTGGCATAAAGACCCTCAGTTTTGAGGGTCTTTATGCATTATTTACACAAAATTCTGTCCCGGCTGGTCTTTTACACTTATAATATTCATATTCAAGGTCTTGATACGACCACGAAATGTGCAAGCTTGGGTAAAAGATATGTCCACAACGAAGTTCTACCAAAGCGGGAAGTCGGCACGGGCGGAAAATTCTTCCTCACGCGCTGATTCTTTGCAATGGCTTGAAATGATGGGGCATGGTGCAGTTTATTTATCTGCCGATGGGTATATCTTTGCCTCCAACCCGGCAGCGGAATTTTTTCTCAGTTTATCCTCCCACGCTTTACATGGAAGAAAAATAACAGACCCGTTTTGGCAATGGGTTCGGCAGGATGCTTCTCCGTTCGAGATCGAACAGCATCCCGCCTTGATCGCTTTAACTACAGGGGAGCGGGTCTCCAATCAACTCATGGGGATACGCACTCAAAACAATGAGGCGATCACCTGGGTTCGGGTTTCTGCGTTCTTTGAGGATTCGGCAGCTCACCAGTCCCCGCCGCATCTTTGCCTGATCTTTGAAGATGCCTCCGACCAAAAGGACCTTGAGCATAAATTAAAAGAGCGCGTGAAGGAACTCAACGCATTTTATTCCCTGACCGCTCTGATTGAACTTGAACATATCACGCTCGAAGTTTTGTATCAGCGCCTGGCAGAGATTCTGCCAAAGAGCTGGCAGCACGATCACGCCGCCTGCGCCCGCATCACGATCCATGGACGGGAGTTCACCTCCGATCATTTTGAAGTGACCCAATGGGGGCAGACCGCTCCGGTCAAAGTGCATGGTCAAATTGCTGGCGCTTTGGAAATTTATTATCGGTCGCAATTTCCTGCTGAAGACGAGGGTCCCTTTCTCAAAGAAGAACGCATGCTTTTGAATTCGATGGCAGAGCGAATCGGTCGGGTCACTGAACGCGAATCCGCTGCTTTGGAATTACAAAAGAAAAATGATTTTGTGGAGCTGGCATTAAGGGCTTCAAACCTGGGTACATGGCAGCAGGATTTTGTAACTGACACGGTGTTCCTCGATGAAATTGCCCGCGGTCACTTTGGCTTTGAAACTGCTTCGGTCACGGAAAGAGACCTGATCGAACGGATCCACCCGGAAGACCAGCGTGGATTTGTAGAAAAGTATCAAACCGCGATCCAGAACGGTGATGTTGAGACGATCACCTTGAAAGTCCGAGCTCTTCATCCCAATGGGGTTGTGAACTGGCTTTCCTTGCAGGCCCAGCTCAAATTTGCAAAGACCGATGCGGGACTGATCCCATTATCTTCGGTTGGGACCACGCAGGACATCACAGAACAAAAAAGGGATGAAGAGATGCTGGCGCGGAAGACCCGCGCTCTGTATGTGTTAAGCAATTGCAATCAGGCTCTCGTGCGGATCTTCGATGAGAACGAATTGCTTCATGAGCTCTGCCGTATCTGCGTCCAAGACGGCGGGTATCGCATGGCATGGGTTGGGTTTGTGGAGCACGGTCCCGGAAAGGCGATCCGCCCTGTTGCCCAATATGGTTTTGAAGAAGAATACCTGGAGTCAGCGAATATTACCTGGGAAGATTCAGAGCGCGGTCGCGGACCGACCGGGATCGCCGTCCGCACCGGGCAGCCAAGTATTGCTCAAAATATAAATTCCGATCCGCGTCTTGAACCCTGGCGTGCCGCGGCAATCCAACGCGGCTATGCATCATCGATCGCCCTGCCCTTGAACTTGAACGGGCAGGTTATCGGCGCTTTCATGTTGTATTCGCCCGACCCGGGCGCATTTGAGTCTGAAGAAGTGAAACTGCTCGTTGAGTTGTCGCTAGACATGGCCTATGGGATCCAAACCCTCCGGGCACGTACGCTTCAAGCCTGTTTGCAAAAGGAGCTTGAGCGATCTGAAACGCGATACAAACTCGCGCAGCGCTCCGCCCTCATTGGCAGTTGGGAATGGGTGATCGATTCAAGCACGGTGTACTGGTCTGAAGAAATGTACGCCCTGCTTGGTAAAAAGCCGGGAGAATTCATCCCCACGAGCAGTACCTTTTTGGAATATATCTGTCCCGAAGACCGGGCTGATGTGAGAAAGATGATCGAAGAAGCCTTTGCTTCCAAATCATCATTTGCATTTGAGTTTAGAACTTCCGACGAGAACGGAAACCAAAAGTGGTTGAGCTCCAAGGGCAGTGTCATTTCGGGTTCGGATGGAGAGCCTTCTGTCGCTTCGGGTACGGTGCAGGATGTTACAGAATTAAAGACTGCCCACCTGGAATTGGAAGAATTAAATCGCAGCCTTGAAAAACTGGTGGAGGAACGCACCGCCGATCTGCGCCAGCGCGAAATGATGTATCGGGCTTTGTTCGAAAATTCGAACGATGGAATATTTTTGATCATGCCGGACGGTTCAGAGTTGATGCCCAATCAGCACGCGCTTGATATGCTTGGGTACACGATGGATGAGTATATGGAGCTTTCCAGAAATAGCTGGAATGCAGTTGCCGCGCCGGAACAGCAGGAAGATGGCAGGGAACGTTTTTATGCAGTGTTGCGCGGGGAGCACATCCCGCTTTATGAGCGGACCCTGCTCACAAAAGATGGGCGACGGATCAACGTTGAGATCAATCTCTCTGCTGTACGCGATTCCGAAGGTAATATCACCATGGTGCAGAGCGTGGTGCGGGATATCACGGATCGCAAGAAGGCTGAAAGATCCATGCAGGAAAGCCGTGACCGCCTTGCCGAGGTCAATGTGGCTATGGAAAAGGCATCGCGATTAAAGGATGAATTCCTTGCCAGCATGAGCCACGAGTTACGCACTCCGCTGACCGGCATATTAGGCTTGTCTGAAGCGATGCAAATCGGGACCTATGGCAATTTGAGTGAGAAGCAGCGAAATTCTCTCAGGCTGATCGAGCAGAGCGGGCGGCACCTGCTGGAGTTGATCAACGACATTCTGGACCTTTCCAAGATCGAAGCCGAAAAACTGGATATGCTGTTTGAAATGAGTTCCATTGCCGAGATCTGCCAGGCGAGCCTGCACATTGTAAAAGGAATGGCTGGTCAGAAGAAACAGAATATTTCTTTCACGATCGACCCGCCATCGATCGTGATGCAAACCGATGCGCGCCGGCTGAAGCAAATGCTGGTCAATCTGTTGAGCAACGCGGTGAAGTTCACCCCCGAGCGTCACAACCTTGGCTTGGAAGTGCAAGGCATGGAAGATGAAGGGCTGGTCCGCTTTACAGTTTGGGATGAAGGGATCGGCATCATGCCTGAAGATCTGGAGAAGCTATTTAAACCTTTCGTTCAGTTAGACAGCAAGTTATCCCGGCAATATTCCGGCACAGGGCTTGGGCTGTCTCTTGTGCGCCGCATGGCAGAGATGCACGGCGGGAGTGTGCATGTTGAAAGCGTACCCGAGAAAGGCAGCCGCTTCTCCATACTGCTGCCTTGGAAGAGGACTGACCTTCCCTCAGGAAAGCCTGAGATAAAAGACTCCAACTCTGGGAAAGTAAAAGAGTTGGCATCCGCGCCGCAGCCTATTGGTGGTCCATTGATCCTGGTCGGTGATGACAATAAGATCATTCTGGATACTCTTTCTGATTTTCTGCTAGCGCGGGGATATCGGGTGGAGATCGTTCAAAGCGGATTTGAATTATTGGACCGCATTCCATTGATTTCCCCCGACCTTATTCTTGTTGATATTCAAATGC
>Ga0268298_10004966_pt1 | contig 12682 bp, 10 predicted proteins | sample WWTPWeurt_MetaG_FD_194462 | JGI IMG/M metagenome (GOLD analysis project Ga0268298, IMG submission 194462) | Activated sludge microbial communities from WWTP in Nijmegen, Gelderland, Netherland - WWTP Weurt | ecosystem: Engineered > WWTP > Aerobic digester > Activated sludge | place...
CGCTGAGGGCCTGCGGCACCATCGCTTCGATGAGGTGGGGTCCGGGGGTGGCCAGCGCGTGCTCCAGTGCGCGCACGAATTCTTCGGTGGTGGTGACGCGCACCGCAGGGACTCCCATGCCCTGACCGAGCTGGGCAAAGTTCAGTACCGGGCTCCGCAGGTCGAGCTGCGCCCTGGCCTTGGGGCCGGCTTCCGCGGCACCCACGCGTTCCAGTTCCACATTCAGCACCGAGTAGGACGCGTTGTTGAAGATGATCGAGGTGACGTTGAGCTTTTCGCGGGCCAGGGTCCACAGCGCCTGCACGGTGTACATGGCGGTGCCATCACCGATCAGGGCGACGACCGGACGCTCCGGGCAGGCAATCGCCGCGCCGATGGCATTGGGCAGCCCCTGGCCGATGGCGCCTCCGGTCAGCGTGATCAGGTCATGGCGCGGGGCACCCGCCGTCATGGCGGCCAGCATCAGCCCCGAGGTAATGGCTTCGTCGATGACGATGGCGTTTTGCGGCAGCAGGTGACCGACGGCCTTGCAGACCTTTTCAGCCGTCAGCTTGCCGCGGGGACGCCCGGGGCGAACGCCGGCCTGCAGCACCGGCTGTGCCTGGTCGGCGCCCAGCGCACGCGCCAGTTTGTCCAGACTGCCGACGGTGTCCTGCACCGGGGTGGCGAGGGTGTGCACGGTGCAGGTGTCGGGCACCAGGTAACTTTTCTTGCCGGGATAGGCAAAGAAGGAAACCGGGGCTTTGGCATCTACCAGAATCAGGTGTTCGATGTCGGCCAGTTGCACCCCGGCCAACTCGGCGAGGTAGGCGATGCGCTCCACTGCGGGCAGACCGGCGCCGCGCTCGAACCGGGTGGGGAAGACCTCGGCAAACAGCTTGACGCCGCATCGGGCGGCAATGCGGGCGGCCGCCAGCAGGCCCGGTTCGCGTAGCGCCCGCCCGCCGAGCAGCAACGCGGTCTTGCCGCCGGAGCGCACGGCCTGCGCGATGGCGGCCACCGTGGTGTCGTCGGCAACTACAGGCAGGGGTGGCGCAATCGGTGCGGCCGGCACGCCGCCTTCGCCCCACGACACGTCGGCAGGAAGGATCAGCGTGGCGACCTGGCCCGGCAGGCCCCTGGCGGCCGCTATCGCCTCGGCCGCGTCGCGGCCCAGGTCGGCCGTGGCTTTGGAGGTGCGCACATAGCCCGGCGACACGTTGCGCGCCACGGTTTCGATGTCGGACTGCAACTGGGCATCGAAAACGGTGTGGCTGGTGGCATGGTCACCCACGATGTTGACCACCGGCACCTTGCCCTTGCGCGCGTTGTGCAGGTTGGCCAGCCCGTTGCCCAGGCCGCAGCCCAGGTGCAGCAGGGTCGCGGCAGGCTTGTCGGCCATGCGGGCATAGCCATCGGCCGCCCCCGTGGCCACGCCTTCGAAAAGGCACAGCACGGCGCGCATGTCCGGCGCGGTGTCGAGCGCCGCCACGAAGTGCATCTCGGAGGTGCCGGGATTGGTGAAGCAGACGGTCACACCGGCGTCGACCAGTGTTTTCATGAGGGCTTGTGCGCCGTTGGGCATGGAAATCTCCTTGAAATGGGGCAACGGTTCAGGCCGGGCGGTGGGCGACGCTTTGGTCAAAGCGGTGCTTGGTTGGCGCGAACACCGGATTGTCCGCATGCGCGGGCGTGTCCGACGCGAGGTCGCGTTGCATGCCGGGCGTTCAGCGTCCGGTCGTGATGGAACGCGCCGCGGCGCGCGCCGTGAGGATGCAGCCGGGCAGGAAGGTGCCTTCCAGCGAGCGCTTGCCGTTGGCGCCACCGCCGCCGAAGCCCGCCGCCTCGCCCACGCAGTACAGGCCGCCGATCGGCGCGCCCGCCGCATCGAGCACGCGGCTGTGCAGGTCGGTACGCAAGCCGCCCAGGCTCTTGCGCGTGATGAGTTGCATCCGGATCGCGATGAAGGGCCCGGCGCCGCGTTTCTGCAACGGCGCCGGCGCACAGGTGCGCAGCCTGTCCGGCCCCCATTGGCGCGCGTGCAGGATGCGGCGGATCTGGTCGTCGTTGTGCAACTTGTTGCCATGGGCGAAATTGGCATCGAAGGCATCGGCCGTCGCCTGCAGCACCTCGGGACTGACGTCGTGCGAGGCGGTGAGCGCGTTCATCCTGGCCGCCAGACCTGCCAGGGTATCGTCCACCAGGAAGTCGCGGCTCTCGGCCGCCATCTGTTTGACGAGCCGATGGTTGCCCAGCAGGGTTTCCTTGAGGAAGGCGAGGAATTGTTTGTCGCGGATGCGCTGGTTGTGCTCGGCGCCCGAAATCGCAAACTCCCTGGCCGCGATGCGCCAGTTGAGCAGGTGCCAGGTCCAGGGTTTTTCCTGCACTGCCACGCGCTGGCACAGCCAGTGGGTGTCAATGCCTGTGACCAGCGGCTCGGGGCCGATGCGCTCGCCCCGGTGATTGAGCCACAGCGCCGATTTGCAGGGGATGGTAGACAGGCCATGGCCTTCGAAATGCGGGTAGGGGTGGGGAAAGCCCGCGGCGTAGTTCCACATCTCGCCGGCATGGGTGATCCGGCCGCCCAGGTTGTCTGCCACCCAGTGGTGCATGGCGCCGTCGGCGTAGGGGTGGGCGCCGTTGAGCATGGTCGCCGGAATGGGCCGATCCCCGGGCCAGTTGGCGCGCGCTTCCTGGTGGCTGCCGTTGATGCCGCCCATGGCCAGAACCACCACATCCGCTTGAAGGTGCACGTTCGCACCGGTGGTTTCGTCCACGGCGACGGCGCCGGCAAGCTTGCCGCCCTGATACTCCAGGGCCGAGACACGGTGGCGGTACAGCACGGTGAGCCGCACTCCCTTGTCGGCGTCGCGCAGGGCCGCGATCATGCGGCGCGTGAGTTCGCGCGAGGTGCCCCAGACGATGTGGTAGCGCGGCAGGCTGTTGCCGTCGCCCTGCAAGCCGCGCTCGACCCAATTCACGGCGGGCATGAACTTCACGCCCTCCCGCAGCAGCCAGTCGTACACCTCGGCACGCGAATGCTCGACGTAGTGGCGCGCCCATTGCTGGGGGTAGGTGTCGTCGGGGTCGAGCTCGCCGAAGCGTTGCCAGTCGCGCAGCGCGAGTTCGGGGGTGTCGGGAATCTTCATGCGCGCCTGCAGGGGCGTGCCCACCAGGGCCATGCCGCCAAAGGCCCACAGCGCCAGGCCGCCCAGGCGCTCGGGCGTGTCGCGGTCGACCAGGGTCACGCGCCGGCCGGCACGCAGGGCTTCCAGGGCAACGACGATGCCGGCCAGGCCGCCACCGACGACCACGACGTCGGATGGAATGGGAACAGGGGCCACAACGATCTCCTTGTGCTGCCATATTTTTCGGGGTGCGCGGCGTCTGCCGCCCACGGCCAGCATTTGAGCGCGGCGACGACCGCGGGTTCGCCGACGCTTTGTACATCATGCCGCAGAAAAATGCATTTCCCTCGATGCCGGGGGCGGCGATCCCCTGCAGCGCCGTATCACCAGCGCCGACTTTTGGCCCATGGCCCGCGCCGCGAGCTGTGGGCCATCCGTAGCTGGCGGCCTGCGCCGCTGTGATGGACGAGTTCAGCGGATCGTCAATGGCTCAGCTTGGCATACGCGGCGAGCAGGGCCCGGTGCAGGTCACAGCCCTTGAGTGCCAGGCCCGGCGCTTCGATGCCGAAGCAGCGTTGCCGCTTTTCCAGCATGGCTTCGGCGCTCGCCAGCGTTGATTTGCCGTAGAGGTGTTCCAGGGCGCCGCGATGACTGTCGGCGCCGCCGAGTTCCAGCAGGGTTTCGATGCAGCGATAGACCAGGCGTCGTGCCGGGTCGATCTGCTCGAAGTGGCGCAGCCATTCGCAGCCTTCGCTAATGGCTTCCTCGTCGCCGCAGGCCAGCGCCAGGATGGTCTTCAGCTCGCCCACGCGCAGGTCGGCCCAGAAGGAATCGGCTTCGGCGGCGAGGCCGATCAGGGTCGTGATCGGCCGCTGGTCGGGCAGGTCGAGTTCATGCAGGGTGTCGAGCAGGTCGGCGCATTCTTCCTCGTCCAGGTCCGGCAGATGCAGGATGGCTTCGCGGATCGCATTGCCGACGCTGTTGTTTTCCCATTCCAGTTCGTCAAGCGGGTAGATCTCCGACATGCCCGGCACCAGGATGCGACAGGCATAGACGCCGAGGTGCGTGAAGTCGGCGATGTAGACGTCGTGGCCGCCGCGGTGGATGCGCTCGATCAGCCACTGGTAATCCTCCGCCGTGGTGTTGCTGAAGTTCCAGTCGCAGAATTCGAAATCCGCCAATGTTGACGAGTCGCCGAGGAAGTTCCAGCTGATGATGCCGCTGGAATCGACAAAATGGATCTCGATATTGGGCGCGGCGGCGATTTCATCGAGGTCGAATCCGGGTGGCGGAAAGCCGGCCAGCGCATCGAGGCCGCGCCCCTGCAGCAGTTCGGTCAGGGCGCGCTCCAGCGCGATCTCGAAGCGCGGGTGGGCGCCGAAGCTGGAGAAGCAGCCCTGGTCCGCGGGGTGGAGCAGGGTGACGTTCATCACCGGGTATTCGCCGCCGAGCGAGGCATCCTTGACCAGGATGCCGAACCCGGCGTCGCGCAGCCCGGCGATCCCGGCCGCGATGCGCGGGTGGCGGTCGATGACCTGCGGCGGGACGTCGGGCAGGCAGAGGCCTTCGGCGATGATGCGGAACTTGACGTGGCGTTCGAGGATCTCTGACAGGGCCTGGGTGCGTGCCTCCATTTCGGAGTTGCCCGCGGACATGCCGTTGCTCACGTACAGGTTGCCGATGACATTGACCGGGAACCATACCGCGGCCCCGTCGCGCTGCCTGACGTAGGGCAGGGCGCAGATGCCGCGTTCCGCATCGCCCGAGTTCAGGTCGACCAGGGCCTCGGCGGGGATCGAATCATCCGGGTTGTAGAGCGCGCGCAATTCGGCGGTCAGCAGTTGCTCCGGCCATTTGCCGCCCGGGCCGGGCCGGAACCATCGCTCGCGCGGATAGTGGGCGAAGTCGCGCCGGGCAAACTGGTCGCCCAGCCAGTAGTGCGTCCAGAAATAGTTGCAGGAAAGCCGTTCGAAGAACTCGCCGAGGGCGCTTGCCAGCGCGGCCAGCCGCGATCCGCCCTTGCCGTTGGTGAACAGCAGGGCGCAGTCCCGGTCGCGCACGTGCACCGACCATGCTCCATCCACCGGATTCAGCCAGGAGCGTTCTTCGACGTGGAAGCCGAGTTCTGCAAGCCGGCCCTGCATGTTCGCGATCGAGGCTTCGAGAGAGGCATCCTTGCCCGGAATGAAGTGCTCGGCAGGCATGGACAGTCCCTTCGCGGAAGGCTTGCCTTGGTCGCCGCTGCGGCGCTTCGGGCGCGGGTTACGCGGCGCGCGCCTGCGCCGACGTCGTGGCGGCGAACGGCTCGGCTTCGAGCTGCTCGGCATGAACGAAACGATTGCGGCCCCCGTGTTTCGCCGCGTACAGGGCGCGATCGGCGGCCGCGATGAGCTCGTCGATTTCGAGCGCCCGATCGGGTTGCACCGTGGCGATGCCGAGGCTGACAGAGACCCGTCCCAGGCCCTCGTTGGCCGGGTGCGGCAGGTTCAGCGCCGCGATGTCGGCACGGATGCGTTCCGCCACCGTGAGCGAACCGCTCGCCGTCGTGCTCGGCAGGATGGCCGCGAATTCCTCGCCGCCATACCGCGCGATCAGGTCCGAAGAACGCAGGCAGGAACTGACCATGGTGCTGGCGATCGCCTTCAGGCAGACGTCGCCGCTCTGGTGGCCGAAGCTGTCGTTGTAGTTCTTGAAATGGTCCACGTCGATCAGGATCATGGACAGCGGCTTGAGGTCGCGTACGCGGCGCTTCCATTCCGCTTCGAGGACGCTGTCGAAGCAGCGCCGGTTGGCGACGCCGGTCAGGCCGTCGCGCGTGGCGAGGCGCTGCAGCTCGGTCTGGGCCTGCTTTTGCACGGTCATGTCGCGCAGCGTTTCGACCACGGCGATCAGCTTGCCGGACTCGTCGTAGATCGGGCCGGCATTGATCGCCAGATAGAGCCGGGTGCCGACCTGGGGCATGACGCACCAGTTTTCGGCGCGGCGCTCGTGCGCGGTGAGGGCGTCGTCGCCGAGACCGTCGTGGTCGGCGTAAAGCGCGTCGATCTCGTCGGTGCGGCCTTGGGCGATCAGGTCGGCGAGGCAGGGGCGCGGTTCGTCGTAGAAGCCGCGCCAATGTTCGCGGGTGCCGATCACTTCGCGGGCGGCGATTCCGGTCAGGCGCTCGCAGGCGCGGTTCCAGATGATGACGCGGCTGTCGGCATCGAGGACGAAAGTCGGAACGATCAGCTGCTCCATGAGCCTGATCGAGAAATCCATCGCGCCAGCATTGTGGATATTGTTGGTCATGGCGTGTGTCGGGTCACAGGTAGCCTCCCAGTCTTCCTGTCGATGCCTTGCAACTGCTATCCAGTATAGCTTAAGTTAATTGCCTGCCCGGCCGGGGCAGGCGCGCCGGATGGCGACGGACAAGGCCGCTGCCGGGGCTAGGGTTCCTGCGACAGCTCCGTCAGCTCGCGGATCAGGTCGTCCAGTTTTTGCGTGGCATGGGCGCGCTGCGCCGGCGTCGCCAGCGCATGGATTGCCACGGTCAACTCCGCCGACGCCCGCCGCAGGGCAAGGGCCTTCGCCAGGCGTGCCGGTTCGCCCGGCTGGTCGAAACGGGCCGCATAGTCGCGCAGCCATTGCACTAGGCGATCGCGCGGCGGACGCTCGCGCTGGGCCTGGCGCGCCAGATCCAGCCATTCCCTCTGGCGGCGCAGCCTTTCGTCGTAAAGGAACCGGGCTTCGGCGCCCTGGCCCTCGACCATCTGTCGCAGGGCATCCTTCTGCGGGTCGCCGAAGTCGCCGAACCAGTACTCGGCGCGTTCAAGGGTCCGCTTGTAGCGCGCCTTGCGCTGCGCGAGGTCGCCGGCGGCGAGCTGCATTTCCTTGGTGTAGTCGGCATTTTTCTCCGCCATTCGGGTCGCCATGAGATCGATTTGAGCGGGCGTGACCGTCGCCAGGAAATCGGCCAGGTCCGGAATCGCCTGCTCGGCCAGGCTTCGTCCGCGGAGGAGGATGCCTTCGCCCAGCGCCAGGGCGTCGGCCGTGGTCGGCTGGCCGCCGACGAACTTCTTTCCTTCGCGCAGCAGGGCCGCGTAGTCCGGCAACTGGGTCTTGCGGTGCCAGGCATGCAGGCGTGCGAGCCGTTCGCGTGCGAGCGCATCCTGCTCGGGCGACATGTCGATGTACTGGTCGATCCACCAGCGGGCCAGGCTGTCTGCATTGCCGTAGCCGAGGCGTATCGCGCTGCATCCGTTAAGGAGCAGCCCGAGCAGGGTGATCAGCAGCAGGCGAAGGACGGGGCGGGGCATGCGGGCTGGCAGGGCGGGGATCGACTTGCGGAGTATACCGGCCGTTGCGGTGGAGTTCTCGCCGCGCGGGTCCGGAGTATCATGCCGCGGACACAAGGAGGGGACATCATGAAGCCAGCATCGAACAGCATCCGTATCGCCATTCTGGCCGCACTGCCGGTTGTCGTGAACGCGTCGGCCATGGCCGCGCAGGATGCGCCGCCGGAGGCGCAGGCATGGATCGACGTGGCGACTTTCTCCGGCGTGGGCATGCCCATGGGCGGCATGTCCGGCGGCGTCGCCGGCATGTTTGGCGCACGGGGCGGCGCCGGCGCGAATTCCTTCGGTAACACGCACGGCATGAGCGCCGGCCGCTGGGTCGATGTCACCGTTCGTACCCGCGCCAACGCGAATCTCGAAGAAGCACAGCAGGCAGTGCCGGAGGGTTTCGTCAGTCCGGCCCTGGAATTGAGGGCGCCGAAAGATGCCCCACCAGCCCCCCGCGACGAGGACGAGGTTCGTCGCGAGGAGCCGGAAAAGCCCAGGGGGCGGATGCTGCTCTACTGGGGCTGCGGCGCGACCGTTCGCCCGGGGCAGCCCCGCGTGCTCGACATGGCGACCGCGGCACCCGGCGACTACGCCAAGTTTTTCGTCGGCCGCAGCGCGACGCAGCGCGGCGCGCATCTTGCGGCTGGCCGTCCGGTCTGGCCGAACCCCGATGATCGCCGCATGGTGCCGGAGCAGGCATCGCTGGTCGGCGAGCACACGATTTCCGGCAAGGGTGTCCCGGCCGGCTTCCGCTTCCAGATTCCGGCGGCGCAGGACCTGATGCCGTCCATCAAGCTGGAGCAGGCGGGCAAGGACGGGGCCACCGACCTGAGCTGGAACGCGATTGCGACCGCGCGCGCCTACTTCGTCGCGGCCATGGGCAGCGCCGGCAAGGAGGACATGGTGATCTGGACCTCCAGCGAACTGGCGGACACCGGGTTCGGCCTGATGGACTACCAGACCAACGCCGCGGTCGACCGCTGGCTCAAGGAAAAGGTCCTGCTGATGCCGAAGACGACGACGTGCACCGTGCCGAAGGGTGTCTTCGGCGAGAACGGCGCGATGCTGCGCCTGATCGCCTACGGCGATGAACTGAATCTCGCGTATCCGCCCCGGCCGAAGGATCCGAAGGCCAGATGGGAGCCGGTCTGGGCCACGAAAATCCGCGTCAAGTCGGTCGCCAACGGTTTCCTCGGCATGACGGAAGAAGGACGCCCTGGTCGTTCCGGGGCAGCCCGGGACGCCGGGGATGGCCGCAGGGAGCGCAACCCGGCGCAGGAGCAGCCGGCGGCGCCGCAAATTCCGCAGCCGATCGAGTTGCTGAAGGGGATCTTCGGGCGCTAGCACCGGCCTGAGCCGGGTGCCCACGTTGGGCGCCTAGCACTTTCGTTCTATGGCTTTCGCTCAATTGTGTCGCGAGCCGATCGGTGTCATGCTGAGCGCATGGCGTTGGCACATCGATCGGAGGCGTCGAGCATGGACACGGCGACACTGGCGACAATACTGAGCAGCCCCGAACTGTCTGCCGGGATCGTGGCAGATGCCTGTACCCGACGCGGGGTGGAAATCGCGATTGCGCTGGAATGCGCGCTCGCCGAAGTGGACGATGCCGAAGCGGCGGTCCAATTGCAGGTGCTGGTGTGCGGACTGTGCCGGCGCAACGGATGCCGGGCCTGCAGTTCGGCGGGACTCGGTGAACCGGAGTGCCTGCGTCGGCCCGATTGCAGGCAGTAACCGGGCAGGCAGACCCGGCGCGCATGGCGCGCTCGACATTCCTCACGCTTGATCCATGCGTGCCTTTGACGACGGCGGCACGCCGGTGGATACTTGGTGCCATAAAGCCGACTTGCGTACCGCCCATCTGCCGAAATGCTCCTCCCGTTCCCGAATTGCCTTCGCCCCGTCACGGTCGCTCCTGCGCCCGGGCCTACCTGTCATCGTGCGGGGCGGCCGGCATGAAGGCGCTACAGCTGGCGACTTTCGCTACGTTCGGGCTACTCGCCGCGGATGTGATGGCGGACCAGCCGGTGGGGATCACCGCGACGCAGCCGTGGCTGGACGTGATGCATCAGGGGCGCCTGGTGCGCATCCAGCGCGATCCCGACAACTTCAACCAGATCGACCCCGATTTCGCCATGACGTCGAGGCCGTGCCCGCCCTACTGCGTGCAACCCATTCAGCTCGCGCCAGGGGTGGAAACCATCGGCGAGCTCGAAGTCATGGACTACCTGCGGCGCATCACGCGGCGCGACGACGGTGTGCTGGTGATCGACTCGCGCGAGCCGGACTGGCTGGAGCGTTCGGGCATCATTCCGGCGGCGATCAACATTCCGTGGAACCGCCTGCATCCGGCCCATGCGGACCCTGAGGCGATTGCCGAAATCCTCAGCCTGCAATTCGGCGCCAGCCGCACCGGCATCCTCTGGAATTTCGAGAATGCGAAGACCCTGGTGTTCTACTGCAACGGCGTCTGGTGCGGGCAGTCACCGACCAACATCAGGCAGTTGCTGGCGCTGGGCTATCCGGCGCACAAGCTCAAGTGGTACCGCGGCGGCATGCAGGCCTGGAAGAGCCTCGGTCTGACCACGGCGCCGGTGCGCCCCTAGTCGGCGCGGATCCAGGTCTGGGTGCGACCGATGAACAGGATGGAGCCGCGCATCTCCAGTTTCTTTCCGCCGTCGATCAGGGTGACCTTGGCGTTGTAGGTCTTGCCGTTGTTCGGGTCCAGGATCCTGCCGCCAGACCAGACCGTGTCGCCCTCCCGTTTCAGTCCGGTCAGGATGGCCATGCCGACCACCGGCTTGCCCTTGCGCGGATCGTCGCTCGCGCATTCGTCGCACTTCGAGTCCTGCTTGGCCGGATCGAGGATTTTTTCCACGGCGCCGGACAGGACCCCGTCCTGTTCGGTGATGCGGACGATCGATTTTGGTTTCTTGGTCTCATCGTCGATGGTGGTCCAGGCGCCGACCGGCGATGCCGTATCGGCCAGGGCCTTGAGCGAAATACCGGCGATGAGGAGGAACAGGCGGGCTTGCGAGGTCGGCGATGGCATGGGCATTCTCCGGAGCGGTTCGGTGACTGGCGGGGCGGGCTACCTGGATTCGGGAGTTCGGGCGGCCGCCGGCTTGCCGCGACCCGCCGGGCGCCAACCCAGCTGACGCGAGAGTTCCTGCGCGGCGGCGAGGAGGGCTTTCGGCATCCTGCCGTTCCAGTGCGGCGGGACCAGCCCTGCCGGGCCGAGCCCGGCAATCGCCAGCGCCATCTTGCCGTCGTGGTCGAACACCGGGGCGGCGAAGGCATTGATGCCCGGAATCACCGATCCCACGGTGCGCGACATGCCATGCTCGCGAGCCTCCATTTTCAGGGCGTCGAGCTCGGCGGCGGTGATCGGCGCACGGGTATCCTCGCCACGCGCGTTGATCAGCAGTTCCTCGTCGATTTTTCTTTGCAGCTGTGGGGATTCGAAGAAGGCAACATAGCAGCGCCCGATGGCGGAATGCAGCAGTGGCATGACGGCGCCGGTCCGCAGATTGACCGTCACCGGTCGCCGCGATTCGACCCAGCGCACGATGGTGGGCCCCATGTTGCCCCACACGGCAAGGGCCACCGTCTCGCCGAGGTCCTCGGCCAGCGCGTCCAGCGCTGGAGTCGCGACGCGTACTGCATCGAGCCGGGCGAGGCTCGCCAGGCCGAGGTCGAGGGCGAAATGCCCGAGGTCGTAGCGGCCCGAGATCGGGTCCTGGGTGGCGAGGCCGGTGCGCACGAAGCTGACGAGGTAGCGGTGCGCCTTGGCCGCCGGCATGCGGGCTTCCCGCGCCAGGTCGCGCAGCATCATCGGCGATCCGTGGTCCGCCAGCACCCGCAGCAGCGGCACGCCCACTTCGATGGACTGGATCCCCTGGCGGCCGTCGGCGTCTTTTTCTTCATCTGCCATGGCCGGGATTATAGAATCGGCTTCGCTTGCCGGGAAATCGTCGCCGCCGGGGCATCCCGGCCGGCAACCCGAACCGGTACCGACCATTGGGAACACCACGCCATGACTCCCGTCCTTGTCTTCGACATCGAGACCATCCCGGACATCGCCGGGCTGCGTACCCTGCATGAACTTCCGCAGGACCTGCCGGATGCGGAGGTCGCCGAGTTCGCCTTCCAGCGCCAGCGCGCGAAGAACGGCAGCGATTTCCTGCCGCTGCACCTGCAGCGCGTGGTGGTGATCTCCTGCGCCCTGCGCAGCGGCGGCGAAGAGGGCGGCTTCCGCGTCTGGTCGCTGGCGGAACCGAAGTCGGGAGAGGGCGAGATCATCCAGCGTTTCTTCGACGGTATCGAGAAGTTCACGCCGCAGATCGTGTCCTGGAACGGCGGCGGCTTCGACCTGCCCGTGCTGCACTACCGGGGGCTGATCCACGGCGTCGCGGCGCCGCGCTACTGGGACATGGGCGAGGGCGATTACCGCGATTCGAAGGACTTCAAGTGGAACAATTACATCAGCCGCTATCACTCGCGCCACCTCGACCTGATGGACCTGCTGGCGATGTACCAGCCGCGCGGCGCGGCGCCGCTCGACCAGTTGGCACGCCTGATGGGCCTGCCCGGCAAGCTGGGCATGGACGGCTCCGCGGTCTGGGGTGCCTGGCTGGACGGGCGCATCGACGAGATCCGCGACTATTGCGAGACCGACGTGGTGAACACCTTCCTCGTTTTTCTGCGCTTCCAGCTTATGCGCGGCCTGCTGACCGCGGCCGAGCACGACGCCGAGCTGGCGCTGGTGAAGACCACGCTGGCCGCCACCGGGCTGCCGCACTGGAAGGAATTCATTGCCACCTGGGAGGCATCATGCTGATCGATGCGAGGAAATCCGCGTTGCTGGTGGTCGACGTTCAGGGACGCCTGGTGCCGGCGATTTCAGGCTGGCAGACCCTGCTCGACCAGGTGGTCTGGCTGATCCGCTTGGCGCGGCGCATGGATATCCCGGTGCTGGCCTGCGAGCAGTATCCCCAGGGCCTGGGTCCGACCCATCCCGCGATCGCTGCCGAACTGCCGCCCGGGTGTATCGCCTCCAAGCTGCACTTTTCCGCCGTCGCCGGCGGTTGCCATGCTCTGGAACAGGCGGGCGGCCCCGGGCACTACGTGGTCTGCGGCATGGAAAGTCACGTCTGCGTACTGCAGACGGTGATCGAGCTGCTGGAGAACGACAAGCGGGTCTTCGTCGTCGAGGAGGCCGTCGGCTCGCGTCGCGAGTCGGACAAGGCGCTG
>Ga0268298_10004967_pt1 | contig 12682 bp, 6 predicted proteins | sample WWTPWeurt_MetaG_FD_194462 | JGI IMG/M metagenome (GOLD analysis project Ga0268298, IMG submission 194462) | Activated sludge microbial communities from WWTP in Nijmegen, Gelderland, Netherland - WWTP Weurt | ecosystem: Engineered > WWTP > Aerobic digester > Activated sludge | place: Netherlands...
CCGAAACCGCGCCGCGGAAACTCCGCTCGGGCTCGCTCGAAAGGAACGAGATGTCGCACACGACGCCCGACGGTTGCCAGAACGCGCCCACCGCGTTCTTCGCATCCGAGAAATCCACGGCCGTCTTGCCGCCGACGGAAGCGTCCACCATGGCGAGCAACGTGGTGGGCAATGCCAGCCAGCGCGTGCCGCGCATCCAGGTGGCCGCAGCGAATCCGGTGATGTCGCAGACGACGCCGCCGCCGAGCGCCACGAACAGGCCTCCACGGTCCATGCCTGCTTCGAGCGCGCCGTTCCAGACACGGAGCAGCGCATCGGGTGTCTTGTGTTCTTCGCCGGGTTCGAGTTCGAGGAGCTTGCGATTCCGGAGCGCTTTCTGGACGCGACCGCCGTGGAGCTTCGCGACGTTGGCGTCGCTCACCGTGAGCATGCCGGTGGGCGAGCCGACGAGCTCCACCAGGCGACCCTCCACGATGTCGGCACCGACGTCCACGGCGTAGCTGTGCTCGGCCGCAGCGACCAGGATCGGCGAGCGCTTCCACACCTGGATGGCGCGCCGCGCGCACTCGTCGACGTCGCCCTTGGCCGTCGAGAGGTGGGCGTGGGCTTCGGCGTAGGCGCGTTGCCTGGCTTCGAGCAGCTGGCGTGCGCGAGTCTCGACGTCCCCGTTGCCGTTCATCAAGAGAGGGCGAGGCTCGGAGCTCGCGCGGGACACGACCACGTCCACCGGGGCCTCGAGCGTGATGACCGTCGCGCGCTCGAGGGCAGCGAGGCGGATCTCGCGCTCGAGTAGGGCACCACCGCCCAAGGCGACCACGCGCTTGCCGCCCTGTTCGAGGACTCGGTCGAGCTCTTCGCGCTCGAGGCGGCGGAACTCGGCCTCGCCTTTGGTCTGGAAGATCTCGGCGATGCTGGCCGCGGCGCGGCGCTCGACCAAGCGGTCGAGGTCGTCGAAGGGCACACCTTCGAGCTCCGCCACGCGCAAGCCGATGGTCGACTTGCCAGTGGCCATGAAACCGTTCAGGAGGAGGGGGCGAGACATGGGCGAAGGTCCAGCTCTAGCCGAGGCGCCGCACGCGTTCCAAGCGCGAGCTTTTCCGCCCGCCCGCGCAGCCCTTGCGGGATGCCCTTCGCCTCGGGCGGCGCCCAGGCCGCGGCGTGACTCCGCGCGCGTTTCGGTTACCCTCGGCCTCGTGAACGACACGGGCAACGGACGGCTTGCCGTGCGGGTCAAGCCCCGCGCTTCCCGCACGCGCGTGGTGGGGCTGCGCGAAGGCGCGCTCGAGATCGCCGTGGCCGCCCCACCCGTGGACGGTCTGGCGAACCAGGAGCTCTGCGCGTTCGTGGCCCGCGCTCTCGGCGTGGCCAAATCCAAGGTCCACCTCGTTTCGGGGGCGACCGGCCGCAACAAGCTGCTGACCGTCGAGGGAGTCGACGCGGTCGAGCTCGAACGCGTCTTGCTCGGAGGTGCAGAGTGACACTCGCGTTCCACAAGTACGAAGGTCTCGGCAACGACTTCGTCGTGATCGACGTGGGGCACGACGGCGTGATCTCACCCGAGCGAGCACGCGAGTTGTGTGACCGCCACTTCGGCATCGGTGCCGACGGCGTGCTCATGGTGACCCCGCCGAGCTCGGAGGGAGCTCGTGCGCGCATGGTCGTGCTCAATGCCGATGGTTCGAGACCCGAGATGTGCGGCAATGGGATCCGCTGTGTCGCGTTGCATCTCGCCATTCGCGATGGCGCCGACGGCATCAGCTACGTGGTGGACACCGACCGGGGCCCGCTGCTCTGCGAGGTCGAACGCCAAGGGGAAACGGGCAGCGTCCGGGTGGGGATGGGTCGCGGTCGGGTGGAGGAGCCCTACGAAGCGGATGTCGACGGCCGGCGTGTGCGCTTCCTCCGTGTCTCCATGGGGAACCCGCACGCCATCAATTTCGAGGAGCCCATGACCGCCGAGCACGCCGACCGCGTCGGTCCCCTGGTGTCCGGCGCATTCGCCGAAGGCAGCAACGTGGAGCTCGCCCAGCGCACGGGTGACGACGCCTTCGAGGTGGTGGTGTGGGAGCGCGGGGTGGGCCGGACGCTGGCGTGCGGCACCGGCGCAGCCGCCACGGCCGTAGCGGCGGCGCGCGCGGGCCTGGCGCGTTTCGACGCGCCCATACAGGTCCGCCTGCCCGGGGGGCCGCTCGAGCTCCTCGTCGCCTCCGAGACCCTCGAGGTCACCATGCGCGGACCGGCTCGTCGGGTGTTCAGCGGAAACGTCGGAGACTAGGCCATGGACTCCGTGTCCGCCCGCGCATAAACGGGTGAGCGTGCCGGACAAAAAGAAGATCGCGATCATCGGCGGCGATGGCATCGGCCCGGAGGTGACGCGCGAAGCGAAGCTCTTGCTCGAGTGGTACGCAAGCCGCGGGCTCGCCATCGACCTGTGGGAGCTCGACCTCGGTGCCGATCGTTTCCTCCGCGACGGCACATCCATGCCCAAGGAGATCTTCATCGCGATCCAACGCGAATGCTCCGCCGTGCTGCTCGGCGCGTTGGGGGATCCGCGCATCCCCAGCATGGAACACGCACGCGACATCTTGTTCGGGCTGCGCTTCGGTCTCGATCTCTACGCCAACATCCGCCCCGTGCGCTCCCTCGCCGATCGACTTGTCCCGCTCAAGGGGCGCGGCAAGAAGGACGTGGACTTCGTGGTCTTTCGCGAGAACACCGAGGGCGTCTACGTCGGCGTCGGCGGTCAAGTGCGCCGCGGCACGCCGGAAGAGATCGCCATCAACGAAGACGTCAACACGCGCAAGGGAGTCGAGCGCATCGTGCGAGCGGCCTTCGAGTACGCCAAGACCCACGGTTGCAAGCGCGTACACATGGCCGACAAGTCCAACGCCATGCGCCACGCCCACGAGCTCTGGCTCCGGGTCTTCGACGAAGTCCGTCGCGAGTACCCGGAAATCCAGGCGACGCACGTCTACATCGACGCGCTCTGTCTCTACATGGTCCAGGACCCGAGCCAGTTCGAGGTGATCGTCACGAACAACCTGTTCGGCGACATCATCACCGACCTGGGCGCGGCGTTTCAGGGCGGACTGGGCATGGCCGCCAGCGCCAACGTGCACCCGGCGGTCCCGGGCCGGGTCGGGCTGTTCGAGCCCGTCCACGGCTCGGCACCACCCTTGGCCGGCAAGAACGTCGCGAACCCCTTCGCGGCGCTCCTCACCGTCGGCATGCTGCTGGCGCATCTGGGCTGGCCCGAGGAAGAGCGCCGCATCGAAGACGCCGTGGCGGACGCGCTCGAGGCCGGCAAGTGCACCAAAGACGTGGGTGGGAGCCTGAGCACCCAAGAGGCCTCGGCTCACGTGCGGGAGCGCCTGCAGGGCAGCTGAGCCACCTGGCGGCACCAGGATCCGAAAAATGGGGCATCTGGCCCGCATGTGATAGGGGCCGGACGATGATCGAGGCGGAGGCTCCTCCCGCATCGCAGGACAGCCAGGCCACGCGGGCCCGCGGCGAGTTCGTGTCCACCCTGGGTCGGCGTCTGACCGCGCTCAGAAACGCCCTGCATCAGCTCGAGGATCGCCCCGCGTCGCGGGAGCGTCGCGACATGCTCCTCCGCCGAGTGCACGCCCTGGGCTCGGCCGCGACGGTGCTCGGCTTCGACGGCGTGAGCGAGGCTTTGACCGAGGCCGAGCGCGCCCTCGAGCGCAGCGCTCAAGGGGGACCGGTGACCTCCACGGACCTGGCGGAGGTCTCGAGAGCGCTCGACGCCCTGCCGTCCATCGCGTGGGGCGCCAAGCCTCCCCGCTCGGTGGTCGAACCGAGAGAGCTGTCCTTCGTAGCCCTGGGTTGGCCCATCAGCATCCTGGTTTTCGGGCCCAAAGCGCTCCAGAGCTCCCTCGCGACCGCCGAAGAGCAGCTCGTGGAGGTGGAGCTCGCGTCCGATTCCGACAACTTCCGGGAGCTGGCGCGTCAGATTGGCCCCGACGTCGCGGTGGTGGACGGAGACCTGCGCGGCGCGCGAGAGCTCATCGAGGCGCTCGGTCACGATCCCGAGCTGCCGCCGTTCCCGGTCATCGTGGTGGGTTCTTTCGATCAGCCCGAGGCGGCCTCGGGCTACGTCGCGCTCGGCGCCGCTCGCGTACTGCCCAAGCCCGTCGGGCCCGACGCCCTGTGGCACGCGGTGCTCGAGGTATGCCAGCACGAAACCGGATTGCGCGGTCCCCGCGAGCCCATCGGCGACGTCACCGTGGACGAGCTGGCGCATCGGATTGCCCTCGAAGTCCGGCGCGGTCTCGTCGAAGGGGTCGATCCGTCGAGCGCTCAAGTGAGCGTACCTTTGGGCGAGGGCACCGACGTGTTGGCCGCGGTGTGGGGCGCCGTGGCGCGCGTTCGGGAGCTCCTCACGATGCGGTCGCGCGGCAGCGTTCGCTTCACTTCGGGTGGACCGGAGGGGGCGGTGCCCCTCGCACCCTGGACCGCAGTGGATCGCCGTGCGGGAGATCGAACTCCGGACGTGCGCCGCACGGACGGTGTGCCCCTCGAGGGGCGCCGCGCCGTGGTGGTGGACGACGACCCAGCGGTCGTATGGTTCTTGAGCGGGCTCCTGCGCACTTCGGGGGTCGAGGTGGCCGAAGCACACGACGGCCTGGCGGCGCGCCGGCTGGTGTTCGACGGCCTGCCGGACCTCGTGGTGAGCGACGTGCTCATGCCGGGGCTCGACGGCTTCTCGCTCTGCCACGACATCAAGCGCGACGTCGCCGTGCGTGACGTGCCGGTGATCCTGCTGTCGTGGAAAGAGGACCTGCTCCAGCGCGTCCGAGAGCTCGGCGCCAACGCCGACGGCTACCTGAGGAAAGAGGCGGCGGCATCCACCGTGCTCTCGCGGGTGCGCGAGGTGTTGCGCCCCCGCGCCCGCGTGGAGTCGCGACTTCGGGCCGGCGGCGAGGTGCGCGGACGCCTCGACGGAATGACGACTCGCCTCTTGTTGGATCTCACGCGCAAGAGCCAACCCAACGCGCGGGTCGCCGTTCGCGACTCGGTCTATCTCTACGAGCTCGACTTGCGCGAAGGCCGCCCGCTGGCGGTGACGCGTACGGCCACCGACGGATCGTTCGAGCGAGGGTCGCGCATCTTCGACGCGCTGATCGGCATTTCGGCAGGTCGCTTCGTGGTGACGCCGTCGACCGCGCACTGTCGCGACGACTTGAAGCTCGGCTTCGACGAGCTCGTGCGACCGCGCATCCAACGCGCGCGTGCGTTGCAACGCTTGCTCGAAGCCCGAGAGCTCGAGCGCGTCGACAAGGTCGAGATCGACAGCGAGCTCGTCGGGGCCTACCTGGAAGCCACGCCCGAGCCCGCGCGCGGGTTGTTCGCCCGGTTGCTGGGTGGCATGGGTCCCCGCGAGCTGCTCGCTGCGGCGCCCGAGAAGCGACTCTTCCTCGAGCAAGTGTTGGCCGACATTTCGCGACGCGGTGCCGTGATCTCACTCGAACGGGACGGGGAGGCGGTGGACCTCGACAAGGCCTTGGGTGAGGCACCGAAGCCTGCGGCCGAGGGCACACCGGCTCCGCTCTTCACGCTGGATCTCTCGTCCCCTCCACCGGACGTCGCGGATCGAGTGGCGCGCTGGGAGGAGGCACCGCTGCCGCTCAGTCGCACGGTCACGCCGCTGCCCGTGGTGCTCGACGCCCATCTGCCCAGCGCACCGTTCAAACCCGAACCGGGAACCGCGCCGGGCATGGGACCTCCGGTGCCCGTCGAGCCATTCCCGCCCGCGCCCAGCGCCGGCGCCGAACGCGTCGAGCCGAAGCAAGAAGCGTCTCGAGCGTCGGACGAGCCGGAGGAGCGACCCAGCGACCCCGAGTCCGTTCACGAACGCGTGAGCTCAGCGGACCTGATCGAATCCAAACAGGAGTCGTCCGAGCCCGAGACGCTCCAGAGTGACACCGGAGAGCCGAACATGCAGATCGCAGAGAGCCCGACGTCCGAGCGCGCGCCAGACAGCGACGACGAGTCCCCGGCTCCGTCGAGCGAACCGCGCGCGACGGACTCGAACCCTCCCGAAAGCGGCGCCCGCGATACGCGGCTCAGCGCAACTCCCGAGACGCTGCGCGCCGAGACGGCCGACTTGCCCGAGGCGAAGCCCATCTCGTTTCCGAATCGCAAAGCGGAGGGCGCGCGTGCGAGCTCACCCGCCGCGGCGAGCGTGAAGCCGCCCCAGGCCGCGAAGGAGTCCAGGCCGCCCGAGCCCGTCGCCAAACCGGTCGACGAAGACAAGCCCATCGGGCTCGGGAAAGTCGTGCTCTTGGCCGGTGTCGCGGCGGCGGTGGCATTCGGTGGCGTCACGTTGGTGCGCGGCTACCTGACGCCCGCCGCGCCGGTCGCAGACACCGCGTCTCCCGAAACGAGCGCGCCCGTTGCTCTGGTCAAGCCCGCCCCGAAAGCTCAAGCCAAGCTCGCGGTGGAAGACATGGCACTCGGAGCCGGCGCTGCGGTTTCCGGCGATCAAGGGCAGATCGAGATTCAGGTCAAAGAGAAGTACCCCGTGCACATCGATGGTTCGTTCGTCGGTCGAGGACCCAACCGCAAGATCCCGATTTCACCGGGATCTCATCAGGTCGTGATCAAGGCCCCCGATGGCGACTTGAGCATCGAGGTCGTGGTGAAGACCGGGCGCACGTCGCTGGTGACGCTGCCCGCGCCTTGAAGTCCCGGCGCTCCGGCGCGACGAAGCCGACGTTCTGGGTTATGCGAAGCACACCCGTGCGCGACCCCGACCCGATTCGTTCCCGTGCCAGCGTGTTGCTCACGCTGCTCGTGCTGCTGGTCGCGTGCACGCCCAAGGATCCGTCGCCCGCGCCGCCGCCGAGCGCGACGCCCTCGGCGAGCGCCGCCAACACGCCTCCGTCACCCCCGCGTCGGGACACCGCCGAGCTCCTCGGCCGCATCGCGTCCTGCGAGGTCCGCCACCGCGGGCTGCTCTTGGATCTGGGCACGCCGGCGGCGCGCGCTCGCCGCTCGTTCCGCATCGACCCTCTCGAGGACACGGCCGACACCGAACGCGAGGGGGCCACGGTCAGCAGGATCCTGGTGCCGCGGATCAGCTACGAGCTCACGTTGGACGAACCCCTCGAGGAGAGCCAGCTCAGCTTGCGCATCTTCGGCAGCGCGGCCCGCGCGGTCACTGCCATCGTGGACGATCGTCGTCTGGGCAGCGTGAAGCTCTCGAGCCCCGAGCTCAAGATCGTGGACTTTCCTCTGCAGAAGACCGCTCTGGCGGCCGGGCGACACACGCTCACCCTGAGTTTTTCCGGGCGCGCGCGGGGGTCGACGGAGGCGCTCGCCGAGGTCGACTGGGTGCGACTCGGCCCGCCCATCGAGCCAGGCGACAGCTACGCGGCGCCTACCCTGAAAGATCTCGTGACCGACGTCGTGCTGGACGGCGTTCCACGCCGAGCCATCGCGCTCCGCGCCCCGGCGTCGGTGCGTTGCGCCCTGTTCTTGGCGCCCGATGCACGGCTCTCCTCGGACCTCGGGTTTTGGGGCGACGGCAAAGGCGTCGCCGACGTGCGCGTGATCGCGGATGGGGAGGCGCCCACCGTGCTCGCCGAGCGCAAGTTGACGGGCGGTACGGGCGCGACGTGGACGAACCTCGAGCTCCCGCTCAAAGAACACTCGGGGCGCCTCGTCGCCCTCGAGCTCCGCGCCCTCGAGTCCTCCAAAGGCGGACGCGTGCTCTTTGGCGACCCCAGCCTGTTCCGCAATGGCGAGGCCCCCTCGGTGCCCGAAGCCACCACGGTGGTGCTCGTGGTTTCGTCGGGCACCGATCGGCGCCTCATTCCGCCTTGGGGGCCCGTGGGAAACCTCCCGAGCATGGGCGAGCTCGCGCGCAGCAGCGTCGCATACAGCGGCTATCGCGCGCCGAGCACCGTTCCGGCAGCTGTGATGGGCTCGCTCCTCACGCGCGAACCGCCTGGCGTTCACGCTCTCGAAGACCCAGCGGCGCGGCTGCCCAAGGCCGCGCGCACGTTGGGAGAGCTGCTCAAGGAAGCGAGCGGCCGCACCGCCATGTTCACCGGAGCACCGACCACGTTTGCGGCGTTCGGATTCGATGCTGGATGGGATCGCTACGTTCCCGTCTCGCCTGTGGCTGACCAGGAGGCGACCCAGCCGCTGGCGGCGGCCGCCAAGTGGCTCGAGAACGAGCTCGGCGAGGAGCCGCTTCGCCGCTTGGTCGTGGTCCACGCCCGAGGCGCGCATCCGCCCTGGGACGTGAGCCGTGAAGAGACCACCGGTCTGCCGCCGGAAGAGTACGGAGGCCTCATCGATCCGCGGCGGGGTGGGCCCATCTTGGCGCGTTTGCGCGGGCAAAAGCGCAACCACAAGAAGCTGGCGGACGAGGATTGGACTCGGATGAAGAGCCTGATCCAGGTGGCGCTGTCGAAGCAGGACGCGGCCATTGGGCAGCTCGTGTCGGTGCTGAAGAAGAAGGGTGCGTGGGACAGCACGCTCTTCGTTTTCGTCGGCGACGTCGCGCCGGGTGAACCACCCGATGTGCCCTTCGACCCCGCGGGGGAGCTCCGCGAAGAACGCCTGGTAGCGCCGCTCATCGTGAAGTTCCCTGGCGGCCGCTGGGCTGCCAAGGAGGTCCACAGCATGGTCTCGTCCGTGGACGTGGCGACCACCATCTTGCGCGCGCTGCGCCTGGATTCGGGGCGAACCCCCGACCTGGTGACCGCTGCCGACGGCGTCGAGCCGCTCGCGGGTCGCGCGTTCATCGCGTCTTTGGGGGACCGCTACACGACGCGTCTCGGGGAATGGCTGCTCTGGGGCGTTTTGGGCAAGACGCCGAGCCTTTGCCAGCTCGAGGTGGATCCGACGTGCATGAACGACACGTTCGCGACGCGCCCCGTGGCGGGCTTCGCGGCCTGGCAGGCGACCTACGAAGCGCTGTCTTCGGCGGCCGCGCGCCGTATCGCGCCGCGCGAGCCCGCGAGCATCGACCCCGACACCGGAGCGGCGCTCACGGTCTGGGGCGACATCTGACGCCGCTCAGCGCTTCACCACCGGTGGGGAGCGCAGGAGCTGGAGCAGTGGATCGATCACCTGCGCTTCCACGCTGGCGCCCACCGAGTTCGTCTCTTCGTAGTGGTCTCCGGGGGACGCTTCTTCCAGGTATGGGTTCTGAGCATCGAGCTTGTAGTCGTATTCGGGCACGATGTAGCCGATTTGGTCCTGGAAAAGGCCGAGGGCCCAGTGGTACTTCGCCTTGGGATCTCGCGCGCGGTCGAGGATCTTGTCGCGGTTCATTGCGCCGATGGCCGGCGGGCCGTCGTCACAGCGGGAGTAACCGTCGACCTTGCAGTTCGGATTGGTCTTCGGATCGTTCAAGATCGAGTACGGCTTCGGCGTGAACGCATAGGGCGCGTCGAGGGCGCTCTTGCCGTCTTCGGTGGCGAGCAGGAGTTCGGCGTGTAGCTCGCCCGGAATGCCGATGAGCTCGGCAGGGCCGATGTCGATGACGGCGAGCTCGCTCTTCACGCTCGGGATGTTGTCGTCGCCGAGCTCGCGATACTTGTCGTAGAAGTAGGCGTCGCGGTGGAAGAGCTGTTGCGCCAGCGCGATGTGGTAGCCCGTGTTCAGGATGTCCACGTAGAGCTCGCGCGCTCGGACTCCGATCGGCACGGTCTCGAGGGTCTCCACGCCTTTGGTCAACGCTTCGTGGGCGTAGACGGCGAGCAAGCGACCATTGTTGTAGGCGCGTTCCAGGCCTTCCGGCGGCGTCTGGCCCTCGAAGTCCGTGTGCCGTACGTTGCCTGGTCCCACCTGTCCCCCGAGCGGTCCGTTGAAGAAGATGGCGATCCCGCCGAAGCCTTCCGTCTTCATCAACTGCTTGCCGCTGGCCGACTTCACGTCGAGGCCCTTCTCGATGCCCTCGCGGAGCGTGTGCACGTAGTCGGCGCTGGTTTTCAGGTTCGAGTCCCCGCCGAACTCGGGGTGGCTGGTGAAGTTGACGAGCGTCGCAACGCTGGTGCTGTCGGACGCTCGGACGAAGCGAATCACGCGGAGCTCGTTGTCGATGACCACCGGATCGCGTGTGTCGCTGACGAACGCCGCCGTGCCGTGACCCCCGGGGTCCGTACCGGGGATGTGGCCGTCGACTTTGGAAACGCCAAACTCCACGTGAACCGGGACCAGCGCCGCATCGGCCTTTTCCAGCGCGTCCACCGTCTTTTGCCGAATCAGGGCGTTGTACTCGTCCTTCACGCCGCTCTCGGTATCCGACGGTCCCCAGATGCCGAGCGTGTCTTGGGTTTCGTGTACGTGCGTGGAGGCCACGCCCAAGAAGTCCAGGCCGAGCCCCGGGGATTGGCTCTGGAGGAGCGCGCGGGTCTTCTCCACCTCGCTGTAGAACCAGCCCACCGAGTCCACGGCGCAGAGCCCGAGCTTGGTGTTGCCGCGCTTCAAGACGGCGCAGCGCACGCTGGTCGAGTCGGCGTTGCCGTCCGCCGGGCGCCCGGTTCCGAAGCCGGCGATCCAAGTGCACTTCATGGGATCGACCGCCGTGCACTGGGTCACGTCGGAGAGGTCACAGGACCCCTTCTTCACGCACTTGTCGCCGCCGAACGGTTTGAACTCGGTCTTGTCCTGGTTCTGCGGCGCGAACGCCACCACGTGATCGACGACCGGCGTGATGTCTTCGACGGCCGCTCCGACGAAAAGCGTCGCGTCGTCGCTCGCCGCGCAGCCCGGGTCGCCCGGGCAGCGCCGGTCGCACTCGATCTCGCCGTTGTGAACGCTGCCGGCGGGAGTCTTCTGGCAGAACCCCGCTGCGGCAGGCGTTCGTTCCTCGTCTCCGTCGGCGCAGCCCGATGCGAGCGCCACGCCCAAAGCCGCCACGGAAACACCCAGCCCGAGCACCCAACGCATGGCTTGGCAGCCTACGCGAGCCCCTCGGGCTTTCAAGTCAGGGTTCGACCCAGATCGGGTTCGTGAAACCGAACGGAGTCGTCCCCTCGCGCGACGCGTTGGGCAAGCCGCGCTCGCCTTGCGCAGCCACCACGAAGAAGGTCTTCTCGCGGATGGGAAAGTCGAACTGGCCGTCGAAACGCAGGGGCTTGTCGCTCTTGGGGATTTGGCGCCAAAGCACGCGCTTGCCCTGCTTGCCCTCGTAGATCTCCAGCGCGCGGACGTCGACCCACGGCGCGGCCTTCACCACGACTCGGAGGGTCGCCTTCCGAGTGCGCACGCTCTCACCCGGGCCCTTGTCGTCGATGCTGGCTTCGATGATGGGACCGCTCGTCACGACCACCCGGCCCTGCTTCAAGTTCGCGATGATGTCCGCGGGCTTGGCCCGGAGGTCGTCGCGATCGTTCGCGCTGGCGCCGTAGTGGATCAGCGTGCGCGGGAGCCCTGGATCGAGAAACGCGAGGGCGTGGGAATCACTACTGCCGGTCGCGGTGTAGCGTTGCCCACGCGCCAAGAGATGGAGCCAGTCGAAGAAGACCTTGCGCACGGCCTTGAGGTCGTAGGCGTCGTCTCCGTTGTAGACCTCGAGGGTATCGAAGCGTGGGTCGTATCCGGCGCCCCGGATCTCGCCCGTGGCGCCGTCGATGCCGAAATGGGTGAAGTAGCCGAGCTGCTTGTCGAAGCGCGGGTGGTTCACCTGGAGCACCGCGTTCGGCGCCTGCTTGCGGGCGTCGTCGAACAGCTCGCCCGGCGTGACGTTCACGTATTTCACGTTCCTGCCGGGTTCGATCGGGAAAACGTTGAAGTGGCCGAAGCGGTTTCCGAGCGGGCTGACCTCGGTGCCGGTCATGGTCGTGACGGGGCTCGCCAAGAGCCCTCGCCCCTCGAGCCAGCGCACCGTGGGCGCGAGATCCGTCACTACGTAGTGATCGGTGGCTACCGCGAGCTCCACACCCTCGGCGGCGACGGCGATGACGCGCTCGCGCAGTCCGATGTCGGCGTCGACACTCGGAGCCTGGTGCAGATGGAGATCCGCGGCAATCCAGCCCGGAGTCTCGATCACGCGGGGTAGGCGCGCGTCGATCTGGGTGACCGCACCCGCGACCAGCTCGACGCTGCGGCTCAGCGCGTCGCGTTCGATGCCTGCGGTGACGAGCAAGCGGTAGCGCCCCGGGCGGAGCGACCGGCGGATCTCACCGTTGCCCGTCCAGACGAAACGATCTGCGCCGTCGACGCCGCCGTCGGGCTCGAAGAGCGGTTCTTTCTGGCCCTGGCGATCGATGCGGAGCTTCGCCGCCAGCGGTTTTCCGCCTTCGTCGCTCACGGACAGGGCGAGCGTACCGGTTTCGTCGCGAACGCTCGGCTCGCTCAGCGGAAGGCTCTCGAACGAGAGCTCGCGGCTCACCGTGACGCTCTGCCCCGCCTCGATTTTGCCCTTGAAGTAGACGGCGCCGATGGCTCCCTGGAAGCCGGGGAGCTTCGCCGACGTGTAGTCGAGCCACATCGGGCCGCCGACGGGGCGGAGTACGAGGTCGCCGCCGGCTCCGCGCCGGCCCACCCACTTCGCAGCGCCTTTGTACTTCATGCGAGGCGCGCCCAGTCCCTCGACGTAGTAGCGGGTGTTGCCCCACTTCACTTCGTCGCCGAGCTCGATGGGTCCCGAAGCGCCGCCGCCCACCACGCTGTACGTCGTCGTGATCCGGAGCTTGGCCTC
>Ga0268298_10004968_pt1 | contig 12677 bp, 14 predicted proteins | sample WWTPWeurt_MetaG_FD_194462 | JGI IMG/M metagenome (GOLD analysis project Ga0268298, IMG submission 194462) | Activated sludge microbial communities from WWTP in Nijmegen, Gelderland, Netherland - WWTP Weurt | ecosystem: Engineered > WWTP > Aerobic digester > Activated sludge | place...
TGTTATTGTCCAATAGTAGTGGATTTCAGATTCATGTTATTGTCCAATAGTAGTGGATTTCAGATTCATGTTATTGTCCAATAGTAGTGGATTTCAGATAAAAACAAAACTATAGCAAAAGTAAAAAAATTAAGGTAATTTTTCATAAAATAAGCAATGGTAATAGATACTTAACTCTAAAAAGATGCTATAGTTAGGTATTTTTGATACATTTTAGTAACTTAATTACGTTATAAGATTTAACGTAATTTCTATTTTATTCTATATTTTTTAAGTAGTTTTTAAAAGTTTAACATTAATAATATGACTAGTATAAAAAATAATCTTCTTTCTTGCAAACCACAAGCTCCGGGTCAACGTCATCAAAAAAAAATTATTAAGTATACTTTAGGAAAAAATTCTCGTATAATTAAATCACTTTCATTTAAAATAAATTTATGTGTAGGTCGTTCTTCTTTAACAGGGCATACGACTGTTTTTCATCGACATAATGGATCTAAACGCTTATATCGACCTATTGCTTTTTTAAATCGACCTATGATTGGCATTGTTGTTTTGGTTTCATATGATCCCAATCGAGCATGTTTTGTTCAAAATGCTTTTGATTTTTTACAAAATAAATTCATAGTTTCACTTGCGCCTCATAAAATGGCTGTGGGGGCTCTTGTTGCCTTTTGTGAACGTTTAGGTTATTATACGGTTGAAGTTGGTTATCGTACTTTTTTAAAACAAATGCCTGGTGGCTCTTTGTTTTTTGGATTGCATTTGAATTATTCGGCGCGTTTACAGGAGGCCAAATATGCTCGAGCTGCTGGCACTTTTTGTACATTATTGCAAAAAAAATATCATACATGTTTAATTCGTTTGCCTTCGGGTTTAATTTGTATAGTTCCGCTAAAGGCCATTGGAACGTTGGGAGTTATTTCCAATGAGCAACAGCGATTTGTTCTTTTAGGGAAAGCAGGTCGTGCTTTTTATCTTGGGAATCGTCCCCACGTTCGTGGTGTTGCTATGAATCCGGTAGATCATCCCCATGGAGGGCGCACAAAGCCTGGACGTCCCTCTGTGACTCCGTGGGGACGCCCTGCGCTTGGTTATAAAACACGAAAGTTTAAATAATTATTCCTTATTATGTTTTAAGTTTTATTTTTTTGCAAAATTATGAGTCGCGCTAAGTGGAAAGGTTTGTTTATTACTTCTCAAATATTACATCATCTTACGACAAAAAAAAAGACTACATTAAATTTGTTCCGTGTTTGGTCACGTTCGTCCGCTGTTCCAAAGTTTTTTACAAATACTAAAGTTGAAATTTATACTGGAAAAATTTTTAAACGTGTTTGGGTTTCTATAGATAAAATTGGTTTTAAATTCGGTGAATTTGCAGATACTCGTAAGCATACAAAACATGTTTTACGTCGTAAATTAAAAAAAAAATAAAAATTTAAGATAATGGCTCAGAAAAGTAATATGGTTTCTTATCGTGGTGGTGTGCCATCTTTATTGTTAATTTGTTTAAAAAAAAAATTATTTCATTTTTTTTTATTTCTTGTGAAACATTTTTATCAAGTTTTAGCTTTGCGTCAGGTTTTATTGCCTAAAATTAATTTATCTGTGTTACAAAGTATTTGTAAATGTCGTGGTTATATTTTTTTTAAGACGTTTAAATTACGTTTCTTTTTAAAAAAATGTTCAGTTTTTGAAAAAAAGTTATTTAGTAAACAATTTTTACTTCAAAAATGTTTTTCTATAAAAAAGTCTTTTTCTTTTTTAATTTTTCAAAAGTGTGCTTCATATATTTATGGTTTGAATTTTTTTTATTGTCAGTTAAAAAATGTTCATATTTTTTTAACTACAATTACAGGTCAGTTTCTTTTATACAATTTTTTTTATTTTTTTAAAAAATTTGGTCATCGTTTATTTCCACGTCGATTTAATTTTTATATTGATATGGTTAAATTAAGTGTTTTATTTTTTTTAAATAAAATTTCTAGTGAGTTTTATTTAAAGTTATTGGGTGAAATTTTTAAAATTTTGCAAAAAAATTTGCATGCTAGATTTTTTGTTTTTTTAAAAAGTTTATTTAAGCTTTTACTTGTTATACCTAAAAAAGTTAAAGTTTTGCGTCAGCAACAAATATTTATTTTAGTGCGAGGCATAAAATTTCGAGCAAATGGTCGATTACGTGGTAAACCTAGAAGTAATAGTTGTGTTTTTTCGATAGGTCAGCATCCGATACAGACTATTACGTCAGCTATTTCTTTTGCAAAAACACATGTTTATACGCGTTATGGTGTTTTTGGTTTTCGCTTATGGACTTATCGCTTGGGGTGTTTTATTTCGTAAAATTTTTAAATTATGTTTAAAATTCATAAAACTCGATCTAAATTTCGTAAAAAATTTCGCACAAGAAGTAATAGAACAGGATCTCTTGCTTGTTTTTTTCCAAGGTTATCTCAGGGTATGTTGGGGTTAAGAGCAACAAGTGGTGGTTTAATACCGATGATTACATTAATTGCGTTTTATCAAGAAATAAATAAAAGAATTAAAAAACACGGAGTTTGTCGTATTTTTGCGTTTCCAAATAGAAAAAAAACAACAAAAAAGTCTGGTTGTAGAATGGGCCAAGGCAAAGGTACTGAAACTTTTTATTTCTGTCGTGTGCATGTAGGCATGTTGCTTTGTCTTGTTACAGCATCTACAAAATCTAAAGGAGTTTCTGTGTTACATGCGGCCCAATATAAATTAAATATTTCATGTTCAATTATTGAATACTAAATTTTTATGTTAAAGTCTAATAAAACTTTTTTTAGGTTATTAAATTTGCCAATTATTCTTGTATTTTTAAAAAGTGAATTTTTTGTTTGTAATGCTTTGCAGACAAAAGCTTATATTCGAAAGCAAAAAGGTGCAACAGCTTCGGTTGATACTTTTTTTCATTTATTTTCTGTGTCTTTAAAATCGGTTCGAAATTTAACATTTTTTTCTCATATTCGTCAATTCTTTTTTCTCTACTCTTTTCATTGTATGATGCAAGTACGCTTTTTTGATCTGTTACCTTATCAAAAATTTATGACTCGTAATTTTTCATCGAGTTTATCTATTTTTAGGTATCCTTTAATTTTTGTATTATCTGATTTGCAGATTATTGAGCGAATTTGTGGTGGTTATTTATGTCTTATCTATGGAAAATTTTGTTTTTTATCTTTTAATGCTTTCATTTGTTTTCAAAGAATTTCTTTTAAATCGAAAGTATATTTTTTAATTATACCAAAAATGCTTTTAAAAATTACGTTTAAGCGAAAATTACGTCGAAATTCTATACGGTATAAGAAATCGATTCGTCGCCCTTTTCGTTTTTTAGAAAATATAAAAGATTTAACTTTGTATTCGTCGTCAGATTTAAATGTGCATTTAATTTTTTTGTTGCCAAAGGCTTATTCTCGTTGGTTTTTTTTTGCAAGCAGAGAATCGGATTTAAATTAGCGTTTTCGGGATATAGCACAGTGGTAGTGCGTCTGTTTTGGGAATAGAAGGTCATGGGTTCGAATCCCTTTGTTCCGAAAATTGCGGCCTCGGTTTTGGATATTTCTATTTCGATATTTTAATGGTTTGATTTTTTTGTTGGACTAAGCATAATTAGTAGAAATTGAAAAATACACTTTAAATTCGTTATTGGATATTTTAGTACTGAGTTTTATGTTTTTATTTGAACAAATTGCATTAAAAATTTTAACAGATCTTAAAGGCCTATTTACTGACAAACGCGTTGAAAAATGTGCCCCTGCTTCGACGGATGAACTTTTAGAAAAAATGAAAGTTAATTATGTGCATGGTTATTTTTTACGCTTTTTTTGGGTTTCAACCTATGATAGTAATTTGGGTTATCGTTCGAAATTTGGTTCTTCTTATTTTTATCGCGTTTTTTATGATTATAAGTTTTTAACTGCGCTATGTAATAATTCATATTTTGCGATGGTGGTTAGTGTTTTTGAAGATTTTCTTATGTTGTTCGAAGTTTTTTTGCGTGGTCATTCATATTATCTTTATCGTCGTATTATGCATAAACGTAGTCAATATAAGCATGTGATTCCTTTTGTGGTACGTTGGTTATTTTCAACAAATCATAAAGATATTGGTTTGCTTTATATTTTATTTGGTGGTTTTTCTGGTTTTGTAGGTGCTTTAATGTCAACATTTATTCGTATGGAATTGGCAGTTCCAGGAAGCCAAGCCTTTTTAGGTAATTATCATTTATATAATGTTATAATTACAGCACACGGATTACTAATGATTTTTTTTTTTGTAATGCCTATTCTTTTTGGTGGTTTTGGTAATTTTTTTGTTCCACTTTTAATTGGTGCGCCTGATATGGCTTTTCCACGTTTAAATAATTTAAGTTTTTGGCTAATGCCGCCATCATTAATTTTATTAGTTTCTTCGACATTTATTGAAGGTGGTGTTGGAACGGGATGGACTGCTTATCCTCCTTTGTCGAGTATTGTTGCGCATTCGACACCAGGTGTTGATTTAGCGATTTTTAGTTTGCATCTTTCAGGTGCTGCTTCTTTATTGGGTTCCATCAATTTTGTTGCGACGATTTTTAATATGCGTGCACCTGGTATGTACATGCATCGCGTGCCTTTATTTGTGTGGTCAATTTTAATTACTTCTTTTTTGTTAATTTTCTCTTTACCTGTTTTCGCTGGAGCGATTACTATGTTATTGACTGATCGTAATTTAAATACTACTTTTTATGACCCTGCAGGTGGTGGCGATCCTATTTTATTTCAACATTTATTTTGGTTTTTTGGGCATCCAGAAGTTTATATTTTAATTTTACCAGCTTTTGGTACAATAAGTACTATTATTACAAAAATGGCGAATAAACCTGTGTTCGGTTATTTAGGCATGGTTTATGCTATGATTTCTATTGGTATTATGGGGGTTTTAGTTTGGGCTCATCATATGTATACTGTTGGATTAGATGTGGATACTCGCGCATATTTTACTGCTGCTACTATGATTATTGCAGTTCCTACTGGTATTAAAGTTTTTAGTTGGATTGCAACTTTATGGCAAGGCGCGATTAATTTTACTACTCCAATGTTATTTGTTTTTGGTTTTTTATTTCTATTTACTATTGGTGGTATTACCGGTGTTGTTCTTTCAAACTCTGGTTTAAATATGATTTTTCATGATACCTATTATGTTGTGGGGCATTTTCATTATGTTTTATCTATGGGTGCTGTTTTTGGTATTTTTGCTGGCCTATATTTTTGGTTTGAATGCATTACTGGTTTAAAATATTCTGAAGTTTTAAGTAAAATTCATTTTTGGTTATTTTTTATTGGAGTTAATTTAACTTTTTTTCCAATGCATTTTTTGGGTCTTGCTGGTATGCCACGTCGTATTCCGGATTATCCAGATGCTTTTGCTGAATGGAATCTTGTCGCGTCTTTTGGTGCATATATTTCTTTTTTTTCTTTGCTTATTTTTTTACTTACAATGTATTTTGCTCTAACAACAGCACCGGTAACAAATACTGTGACTAAATAAAATAAATGCCTCAATTTGATTTTTTTTCTTGGATGTCCATGGGGTTTTGGACTGTTTTAAGTTTTCATTTTTTTTATTTATATGTTGTTAAGCAAATTGTTAGCCCATTTTCGGAAATGCAAAAATCAGCGTTGAAATTAAATTGGTTATTGAATAGAAGTTTTTTGTATTATTTAAGAATTCGTGTTTTGCGTGTAATTTGCCGAAAAGTTTTTTTTTTTAAAGCATTGGGGCCAGCGAAGGCTTTGGAGTGGATGACGGGTGAAAAAACTTATTAGTATTCGCTTTATGCAAAAGAAAATTTTTTTTTTTCGCTTGGGAAAATAGCTTAATGGTATAGTAATAGCTTGTCGCGCTAGTAGATGCGGGTTCAAGTCCCGTTTTTCTCGTTTTATTATGTTAACTCGTAACCAATTATTAAAACATCATAGTCGTTATTTTTTTTTGTCTAAAACAAAAACGCCTGCTTTGCGTGGTAATCCTCAGAAAGGTGCTGAACTTGTTAAATTTTTTAATCGTAGTCCAAAAAAACCGAATTCAGCTGTTAGAAAAGTTGCAAAAGTTTTAATTTCTTATATTGTGTTATTTCAAAATAAATTTTCTTTGCAAAAAAAAGAAGATTGTGTAATTGTGGAAGCGTATGTCGCTGGTGAGAAATGTGCTTTAAAGCCCCGTGGAGTTCTGTTAGTCCGCGGTGGTCGTGTTCCGGATTTGCCGGGAGTTCGATATCATTTAATTCGTGGTAAATATGGTTTTGATTGTTTGCCTACTCGTAAAACATCTCGTTCTCAGTATGGAGTAAAGCTCGGAAGATTAAAACGTCGTGTAATAAAAAAAAAACGAAAAAAATAATTATTATTAAGCTTTAATAAAAGCGCTAATATTTTTTGTTTTAGTTTTTAGTTTGGAAGAGTTCAAATTTTAGTGTTGTTTTTAATATTAATGACTCGCGCTGTAACGCAGAGACATGTTTTTCATTTAGTTGATCCTAGTCCTTGGCCTTTTTTGGCTGCCTTTTCTCTTTTAGGTTTACCTTTTGGTTTTATTGCTTACTTTTATGGCTTGGAAGATGGTTTATATATATTATCGATTTCTTTTCGCCAACTAATTATTGTATTATTTTGTTGGTGGAATGATGTTATACGTGAAGCTTTATTAGAAGGTCGTCATACTTCACGTGTTATCCGTGGTTTATATTTCGGTTTAGTTTTTTTTATTATTTCGGAAGTTGTTTTTTTTCTTTCATTTTTTTGGTCTTTTTTTTATTTTAGCTTTAATCCAAGTTTTGTTTTGGGGGGTGTTTGGCCGCCAAAATTTTTAGTTATATTAAATCCATATACAATACCTTTGTTAAATACGGCTGTTTTATTAACATCTGGTGTTACTATCACTTGGTGTCATCATGCTATTGTTGCTGGTGATAAAAAGGAAGCAGTTTTTAGCTTATTTTTAACTCTTGCATTAGCTGTTTATTTTACTAGTTTACAATATTATGAATACATTCATGCTCCTTTTAATATTTCCGATAGTGTTTATGGTTCTATTTTTTATTTAATGACGGGTTTTCATGGATTACATGTTATTATTGGAACTTTATTTTTGTTTGTGTGTTTTGGCCGGTTATTATATAATCATTTTACACGTGAGCAGCATGTTGGCTTTGAGGCGGCAGCTTGGTATTGGCATTTCGTTGATGTTGTTTGGATTTTTTTATATTTATGTGTTTATGTTTGGGGGTCTTATTAATTTAAAATTTTATATAGGATAAATGTCTGAGTGGTTTAAAGTGATAGTTTTGAAAACTGTTGTGTTTTTAAATACCGCGGGTTCGAATCCCGCTTTATCCTTTCGAAGCGTCATGTTTAACGGAGAAGGGAGTTGAACCCTTAATTTCTAGAGTATGATTCCATTACTTTGCCATTAAGTTACACCGTTTATTTATTTACTATCGGACTTGAACCGATACCAGCAAAGCTAAACAAATTTTAAATCTGTCGCGTATACCAATTTCGCCAAGTAAATAATTATAAATTTTATTTTTTCGGATTGTTTTAAAAATAAGTAACAGCGGATTTGAACCACTAACTTTTCCGTTGTAAGCGGAATGCTCTACCTTTAAGCTAGTTACTTTATAGCTTTTAATTTTAAATTTTTTAAAATTTTTATAATATATTGTTTTAAAGTCTATTATCTAAGTTTTTTGGTATTTATATTGATCTATAGCAATGCTATTTATGTTATGTAATTAGGATATTTAAGAGAATTTTGCTTAAAATGTTAAACATTTGTATTGATAATAGAATGTATTTGCTTTCAGCACAATATTCCATTTTAGAAGCATGTAAATTTGTTGGCATAATTATTCCTCGTTTTTGTTATCATGAGGCGCTGTCAATTGCTGGCAATTGCCGAATGTGTCTTGTAGAGATTGATAAAGCAGCGAAACCAGTCGCTTCGTGTGCCACACCTATATTTAATAACATGGAAGTATGTACTTCAACGCCTTTTGTACAAAAAGCTCGAGAAGGTGTTTTAGAGTTTTTGTTATTGCAGCATCCTTTAGATTGTCCTTTATGTGACCAAGCAGGGGAATGTGATTTGCAGGATCAGTATTTTCGGTTTGGCGTTAAATATAGTCGCCAATTTTTTAAAAAACGAGCTGTTGAAGATAAATATTTTACGCCTACTTTAAAAACAATTATGACACGTTGTATTCATTGTACGCGATGTATACGTTTTTTTTCAGAAGTTTGTAATTTGCCTGTACTTGGTACTATAAATCGTGGGACTGATACAGAAATTAGTGCTTATACGGATATTCCATTTTATTCCGAATTGTCTGGTAATGCCGTTGATTTGTGTCCTGTGGGTGCATTAACTTTACGTTTTTCATCTTTTCGTTTTCGTCCTTGGGAGATAAATGTGTATGAAAATTTGTATTCAATAGATAGTGGAAATAGTTCTGTAGTTATTCATTTTTTAGAAAATGCTGTGGGTCGTATTTTGTCTAAAAAAAATCGCGAAGTTGGTGATAGTTGGATTTCAGATAAAATTCGTTTTTGTTTTGATGCTGCAATTTCTATAAGTGTACGGTTAAATCCATATATAAGTTGTAGTATGGATCGAAAACAAAATATAGGTCCGGTTTTAGCGTCTTCTCCGATTGATATTAATGATACAAATAGCTTTGGATTAATTGCTTTAAATTTGTTAGAACCTTTTAAATTTGATACGATGCATATTATTTTGTCTAAATCTAGCTCGTTCGAAGATTTTCGTTTTTTAAAAAAATTATTATTTTTAAGTAAAACAAAATTTTGGGCTGGTTCTTTTTTTACAGGTAATCTTTTAACGGTTGATTCGTATAAATCTAATCTATATTTAGGGGATTGTTTTGTAAATAGTTTCATGCCTTTAACTTTTTTGCGATCAAATGTTGGTTTTAATTTGGTAAAGAATTCACTTTCTTTGTTTCAATACGTTGGTTTTCTTTTTTCGACCAATTTACAAGCAGAAAATGTGATAGTGAATACACGATTACAAATTCTTTTATTAAATTCGAATTTAAAGTTTTTTTGTTTTGGATTTTCTCCTTTGTTTCCTTTATTATGTTTTGGAATTTCTTCTATTAATTGCTTTTTCTATTTATTTAATTATAAGTCTTCAATTTTATTTAATTTTTCAAAATATTTATTTTTTATTATTGCGAGTAATACGATTGCAGCCCGAGTAAATGATTTGCGTTCTTTATTCCATGCATTAAAACAAGATAATATTAATATGTTACTATACTTCTTACACCATTTTAATAATAGTGAAATGTCCTATTATTATCGTATATCTTCCATTAATTCACACGCGTTAAAACCTTTAAAAATGCATTTTCGTATGTCGGCTTTGGCTGTTCGTTTTAAAAATATTTGTTATTTTGGCAGTGAAAATACATCCTTATTAAGTTCTATACGGCGTAATTTTCTGGTTCGTGAATTTAGTGGCGCTTTTTCGGAGTTTGAATCTTGGAATTTAAAGCAAGACGTTTTTATTGCGCCAATCAATTTTTTAGATTCTGCTGCTTCTTCTATTTTTTCATCACAATCTTTTCAATTACAACCTGGTTTTGTTCATTGTGATTTTTGTGATACTTTTGTGTTTTTATTGCGTGAGTCGTTGTCTATAGCTTCTTCGACTTGTTTGTTTGCGTCTTGTGAAGAAGAATCAAAAGAATTTGCGGGATTAAGTGAAGCACACATTTCACGTTTTTCATTAGATAGTTTTCCGTTTACTAAGGCGCTTTTGCATAACCTTAGTACTTTTAAAGAAAAGCAATTTTTTTTAGACGTATTTGTTTATTCAGATTTGTTTTTTGAATTATTATTTAATCGTAATTTTCGTATATCAAGTGTGTATTTGCCGTTAATTATTGAATTTACTACTTATCCAGTAAAGGGCAGTTTTGCTGATGGAAATCAGGTGTCTATTCCGGCAGATAAATCACAAAATTTGCGTTATCATTCAAGAGTAGTTCGTAGGTTAAATTTTGATTTAATTTAATTTTTTATTTTTGTGGAGCGTATTTGTTCATGTTTTATTTTTTTTTAGTAGAGCTTCGTGTGGTACGTTTTTTAAGTGTATAAAATTTTTTGTATATTTTATTTTTAAAGTGTTATGACAAAAGCTACCAGAATGTTTTTTTATAGTCCATTTGAGCAATTTATTATACATCCTTTATATCCCTTAAGTTTGTATACATATGATATTACTATTTCCAATTTTACTATTACATTATTTTTATTTTTAATAGTTGTTATAAATATTAGTTCTTCTATTAAAGAAAAACAATCACAGCAATTATTTTTAGCGCCTTCAGTTTTAGATACTTTTATACATGTTGCTTTTACTTTATGTCAATATATGGTTATTCGGCATTTAAATATTCGTTATTTTCAACAAGGATTTTTTCCTGTTCTTTTTTGTTTAGCTACTTTTTTATTATTAATTAATTTGGGTGGTAATATTCCTGGCTGCATGTCTTTAACAAGTCAGATTGGATTTGTATGTGCATATGCAGTGCCTATGCTTTTTGGTTTTCTTTTTTGGACTTTATTTTCACGCCGTTTAACTTTTTTCCGAACATTTCACGCTCCTGGTACGCCGGGTTATTTAGCTATTCTTATTTTGCCTGTGGAAATTTTGGCTTATCTTATGCGTCCTGTTAGTTTAATTTGTCGGCTTATTGCTAATTTTATGGCTGGGCATATTATTTTTAAGGTTTTATTAGGTGGTTTTGTGCAGGTATTGTTTTTATCTCAAAGTTTAAGTTTTAGTGTTGCTTTTTCGATGGGGTTAAGTACTTGTGTTTTTATTGCTTTAATTTTATTAGAGTTAGTTATTAGTCTTATTCAAGTTTATGTTTTTATTGTTATTTTTTGTATGTTTGCTTGTGATACGTTGGGTCATCATTTTCGTCATTAATTTTTATTAACGTTTGGATTGTGATTATGTAACATAATAGGTAATGTAGAAAATTGCAAATTTTTGAATGTGAGTTCAAATCTCACCTTAATCTTTTTATTTTATTTATGAAAATTATTAAGTTTTTTAATGTACAAAAAATTGCGTTTTTATCTAGTTATACTATGAATTTTTTGTTTTTTAAATTAAATGATACGTGTAAATTTTTTTTGTTTTCAAATTTTTGTATTTTTAAAAAAAATAAAAAAAATATTATTTTTTTTTTTAATTCGGATTATTTCTTATCTAATCGACTTATTTTTTTATTAAAAGTTGCTTTTTTTTTTTTTTTTTTTTTTTTTTAATTTTTTTAATTTTTTTTTTTTATAATTTTTTTTTTTTTTTGTAAATGTTTTACGATTCATTAAATTTTTGCAAATTGTTACTTGTAGAATTTTAATTTTACGAGGTAAAGGTTGGGGCGTGTTTTTAGAAAAGCCAGTAAATGGTTTTCAACGTTTAGAATTGCGCCTTGGTTTTTCTATGCGTGTCTATTTGTATATTCCCGTTGGTTTAAAATTTTTTTTTTCAAGGGCAAAAATTTTAATAGAGGGGTTAGATTCGCATTTAGTTAATTCGTTTGCAAATTTGCTTAATGAGTATAAAAAACCTAATATTTATACTGGAAAAGGGTTTTGGAGGTATAGAGAAAAGCGTGTATTGCGTGTAGGAAAGATTTTGGGTAAAAAGGGTGGTAAAAAAGAAAGTACAAAAAGTAGTAAAAAGGATAATAAAAAAAGTAATAAAAAAGATAATAAAAAAATAGATTAAGGTTTAAAAATGAAGAAGCAAAGTTTAATTAAAAAAATTCGTTATAAGTTATTATATTGTTTATTTTTTTCCGATTTTCTTTTAGTAAAATTTTATAAAAAAAAAATTATTTGTATTAAGCAAGTTAGTACTGTTTTTATTTTAGAATTAATTCATTCCTTTAAAATATTTAGTAGATTAATAGTTTTTAGTAAAAAATTTTGTAAAAATTTTTCTTTTTTATACCCAGATATTTTTTATATTGATATTTTGCGAAATATTTTTTCTCGTTCAAAATTTTTTAAGAAGTTTTTTTTCAGTTCAAAGTTAGTTCGCTTTGATGTTATACAAAGAATGTTAAGCCTGCATTTTTTACCTTTTTTTAAATTTTTAGATAATGCCTTTCAAAAATTTTTAAAAAGTCGTAATCTGTTATTATTTTTTGGTTTAGGTTTTTTTAGTGTTAAATCTACTCCAGGTCGTTTTTATTACGTACGTAGTTCTTTTGATGATTTTAAAAAAATTATATTTTTAGGTGTTTTTTTATTAAAAAACTTATCTCTTAATGTTGATTTAAAGAATTCACAAAAATTAAAATTTTAAGTTATGCGTCGAATAGCTAAATTTTCTAGTTTAAAATTGCGTGGTTCTTCGTTTTTTTTTTTAAAGCAACGTGTTTTGCGCTTAAAGCGACCAAAATGGCGTTTTATACAAAAGTTGGCTCAACCTCTTTTTTTTCTTTTGCGTTTTCGTGTAAATTCTTTAGCGCGTTTAAAAGTTAGAGATCGTCGAGGCAAGTTATTGTATTCTCCTTTTGCTGCTGTTTTAGTGCGTCAAATTTTTTTAAATCAGACGAGTTA
>Ga0268298_10004969_pt1 | contig 12675 bp, 17 predicted proteins | sample WWTPWeurt_MetaG_FD_194462 | JGI IMG/M metagenome (GOLD analysis project Ga0268298, IMG submission 194462) | Activated sludge microbial communities from WWTP in Nijmegen, Gelderland, Netherland - WWTP Weurt | ecosystem: Engineered > WWTP > Aerobic digester > Activated sludge | place...
GGCATTGACGGAGTATCTCTTTGTGTCCCAGATTAGCAGGAACTATCAGATTGTGGACCCTAACTATGTCAGGTATTTGATCGCTAACAATCTGAGAAACTATGCTAAGTCACCCTAACGGATAAGAATATTAAAGGAGGGTTATCTGATCAAAATGGATATCCGTGGAACAGAAGAGACACCCTGGGACGTGGTTAAGTGTGGCCATCATTCGGAAGATGGTCAGTCAAAAGTGGTAGATCAGGAAATCCGTCAGATCAACCCCAGGACCTATGACATTTATGACGTATACAAATGTCCCAAGGGACATGTCTTTACCGTCTTTGTAGAGAGGAAAAGAATCTCTGATGAGACGATCCAATCTATGTTTATCTAGTCATAGTATCTGGAGATCGGTTTCTTGCAATACACAGCCGGGAAGGGCTTTGTAGGATCATAAATACCCAGTCTAATCGCCTTTGCTTTAATCTCTTCAAAGGTAGAGTCGAAAATAGGAGGGTGGGTGCGGGTATCCTGAGGGATAAGCCCATGAGTCAGCTCATGGAGGGCTACATAAGTCAAGAAGTTGTCATCGTAGTAGTTTCCGTCTTCGTCATGAATACACATGTATATGTCCCTATCTCCAAGGATATATGACCCCTCACCATCTAGATAAAAGTTGAACTCTGGAACCTTGGGGTCAATCCGGGTTATGTTCTCTTTGATCTGTTGAAGCTTCTGGTCCGATGAGGGCTTCTTTTTCTTCCAAGATACCCCTATGATTACGGCGATGATAACCAGTGCTAATGCGATAGCGCTGTACATCTTTACTATTATTACCTTTTTCTAAATGGCCAACGTAAAGTAGATGATAGCCCGAAGGCTATTATCTTATTGCTGGGACAGATGGTTACTTGCCCTTCGAGTTCATCTTCTTGTAGTCCACGGAAGACTTCTCTTGGAGACGGGTAGAGCGACGAACAACAGGGGTGACAGGATCGGGCACGGGGAAGAGCAGACGCCCATACATGGTCATCTGGCGGGCACAACGCCCACAGGACTGACTGTGCTGATTACAAGGGTCATTGCAGAAACAGCAATGACCATGATGGAAATTCTCCACAGAACACAAGTTAACAACGCAGAATTCGGCCATTATGCTGGATTGAGGGGCTTGGGTAAAAAACATATACACGTCGCCTACCACGGTCAATTTTGCCGTTCATCCTCGTCCGGGCTGTCCTCTGAAATGATGCCGGCAGTTGGGTCTTCCTGGCTGTCGTGATCAGATGGAGAGACAGTTCGAGGAATCCTCCACTCTTCCAGTTCGTCGTCCACTTGTTCATACGGGTCTTTCAGATCTGGATGCACCAGATCTTCTGAGTCTTCTTCCAGGTCTTCTTCGATGTCCTCATCCACAAAGATGTTACCGCCCTCAATCCTGACATCTCCTCCGTAGTAGCACAGCCCCAAGTTCTCCAAAGCGGAAGTAATATCCCTGTAAGTAGGGGAATCTAGCGTTTGCCGCCGCCAGACCCCGTTGTCATTGCGGTTATGAAAGATCGAAACCACCCCGATAATGGGGACAGACCAGAAGACTTCTCTGAGGTAGCTACATCCATCTTCTTTTCCATCTTCCGAAAAGATGGCTGCGATGGCCTGCCCATCTTCTGTCTCCAGACTATCCAGGCAGCTGAGGTCATCAAAACAAAGATCAGATGAGACGGCCTGATACTGATCTTCAGAAGCGTCAGAGATCTTGAGAAGCTCGATGCCGTGGAGACAATGGAAGACCTTGATCAGGTCAATATTCAAACCAGGGAGGCCGGGCATTTTTTCTACCCTGTGGACCCTTTTAACTCTGATCATTTTTCCATGAAGCCTCTAGAAACTGATCCTATCGATTTACTGAGTGAGGTTGGTAACTGGTCGCCCATGGGGTTCTTAACTGTTCAGGAACAGAAGGAGGGGAACTGTTCGGCTGACATATCTCCTGTTAGGTCGGATTCATCAAGTAATGATTGTGTCATCTGTTTAGAAGGCCTTACCGGTCCCTTTAATGCGTCGGAACTGTTCGGATGCCAGTGTAAGATCAGAGTATGCAACCGGTGTGTTACCCAAATGTCCGACATGCATAAGCTGATCTGCCCCTCATGTAGAGCAGGCCCAGATGATGCCCAAGGTCAACCTCCTTTAAATGTTATATTTTATCCACCTCCTTTAGAGGTTCCTCTGTATGCTGTCGCTGTTGGTGAGGTTTTACATCCGTTAAATAAGAGATATGCCATGTGGATGTTTCTTACGGTTGCATTCAACCTGATTAACATAGCTGCCATTGTGACTAGGTGCGAAATTGCTGATAGTCATACATCCCCAAGTATCGGGGGAGATATAACACTTGTATTAATTGCTTCGGCAGCTGGTATAGCTCTAGTATACTGCCTCATCAATAAGAAGAGTATATGCACCCGCAATTTATCCTTCATTGTCCACGTGGTTATTGAAAGTATCTTTCTGGCAGACATGATCAAGTCCGTTCATGAAGGCGACGGATACATCGTTGTTGCAGCATCGATATGTATCACCATGGTGACGCCCCTTGCATGTTGGATAGACACACGGTTAAACTGAATAGGGTCTAGCTAACGCGGGCTTTACAAACTACACCATGGAAGTCCCTCGGGTTTACAATAGCCCTGTCGACAGTGATGGAAATCTCCCCGTCAATCTGGGGTATTTTGGCGTGTGGATCCTCCATGTTGTCTGTCTGTGGGTCACGGTGATGACCGTTTCCATCATTGACCAGAGCCATATCACAGGTAACCTCTTCGGAGACTTGATTTTTCTCTTTAGTTGCTCCTTGTTTGCTTATCTGATGGCTGGGATGAGGGGTCCGGCCACCAAATGGTATTATTGTATTATATTCATTTGTAATGTCCTAGCACATGTCTCTGTCATTGGCCTATCCTTCGAGATGGGCCGGGCTAACTCAGACTACAACGTCGTCGGTTTCATCTGTATCGTCTTACTACTTATGCAGCTGACGGTTTACTGGAAGAAACTAAAGGACTTCAAAAACACCCCTATGCTGGATAGTAGTGACTATGACAAGCTAGAACCCGAGACCTGAACATCCAGTCGAAAACAGCTAATCTACAAAAACTTGCCCCTACAAAAGTCCCTTGTCTTTGCTTCGTTGCGGGTCGCGTAAGAGGGACTACCCAGCCAGTCCTCAGCCTGGTCGAGTAGCGACCTCAGACGATACTCACTTCAATTGTTACATTCATTGTCCGAGGGCAATGAACGTTATCCAAACGTATGTTCTAGGGACACATACAGGTAAATAAACCCGTCTTCGTTTTGGTTCTCATGGTAGAGTTGGCTAGCCAATTGAGACACAGGAGGGAGTGTGCCGTTCTCCGTAAACAAGAAGAGTCCTTGGTGGGAATATATGGTGACATACTTTCTGGCGCACATGAGGAACTGTCCCACAGTAAGATCTTTTGGACATAAGAATTTCCTCTTCTTCATCTGGATATGTTTACTAGGGATCAGAATGATGGGAACCCTATCCTGGTATCTTCTTAAGATTTTACGACTCTCCCACTCCCTTTCGGCATACGTTTTAGTCGTTAGCTGGGACTCTTGGTATTCGGGAGCCAGCTTATTCATTACCCCTTGGACAAACTGTGAGATCTCCTTTTTTACATCCATTTTAATAATAGGCACAGTTTTAAATGGCCGATAAAAACGTGAAGGTGTTCTGTCGTTTTCGACCCATAAACGCACAGGAGCAAGAGAATGGTGCACAACAGATGATACGGATAGACCGAGGTAAGACGGTTTATGTTCAGAGTGAGAACAAGGTTGAGTCTAACTATGCCTTTGACTATATCTTCCCGGATAACTCTACACAGGAAGAAATCTATAAGATGGTTGGGAAACCTCTAGTTGAAGAGGTTTTTAAGGGATACAACGCAACCGTCTTTGCATATGGGCAAACTAGCAGTGGAAAGACCTTTACTATGTCAGGGTATTCATGGGCTGTTGATAATGCCGATCTTTTGTCTCGGGAAGATTTGGTGTTATGGAAACATCCCAAGGACATGGGTGTGGTTCCTAGAATGGTCAAAGATATCTTTGCAACCATGAAAGAAAAGAAAGATCATGAATTCTCTGTTCAGATGTCATACGTGGAGATCTATTTGGAAAGGATCCGAGATCTCCTTAATCCGAGTAAGGAGAATCTTGAGATCCGTGAAAGTAGATATAAGGGAATCTGGATTGAAGATGTAACGGAAGTATACGTGGGGTCTTTTGATGAGGCCATTAAGACAATAAGAAAGGGGGAACTCAACCGAACTGTAGCTGCAACGGCAATGAATGCACATTCATCTAGAAGTCACAGTGTCCTGGTTATCTCGGTAAAACAAAATAACAAGAAAACTAAGGCAAAGACGACCAGCAAGATTGTCTTTGTCGACCTGGCAGGGTCGGAGAAGGTGGAAAAGACAAAGGCTGAGGGTATTCTCTTGAAGCAGGCACAAGCTACCAATAAGTCCTTGTTGAACTTAGGTCTAGTTATTAGGGCTCTTACAGAGAAGAAGGCACATGTTCCCTATCGAGACTCTAAACTAACCAGACTATTGTCGGACTCTCTGGGTGGAAACAGTAAGACTCATCTGATCGTTACGTGCTCTCCAGCCCTCTTTAATATTGAAGAGACAATAAGTACCCTTCGTTTTGGTAGCATTGCTCAACAAATCAAGAATAAACCCAGAGTGAACATGGAAATGAGCATTGAAGAATACAAGAAGCTCCTACTTGAGGCCAATGAGAAGATTGCTACACAGCAGCTAATCATAAATGCTCTACAAGTAGATCTTAATAAGCTGTTAGCCCTATGTGAAAAGAAGAAGATTGATGTATCCTCTTATAAGAAGGAGTATAACTTCGACATGAAAAACGTGGATGACACATACGAAGAAAGTTTAGAAAAACTAGAGAAGATGACAGATGAGCTGGGAACTAAGTCCAACTTAATTACAGAGCTTCAAAGGACGATCGAGACCTTACGGTCAGACATGGAGAAAACAAAGGATCTTACTGAGATTCTTCGAGATGACCTTGATCACAGGAAGCAGGATCTACAAGGAAAAGTAGCCGAGCTCGAAGAGTTTCGAGCAAGAAATGACGATCTAATACGTATGTATGATGCTCTACAAAAACAGGTATCCGAAAAGACAGAAGCTCATCGTGTAGAAGTCAAATCATTGCTTCAAGAGGCCCATGAGAGGGCAACTGAGACAGCTCAACTGAGACAAAGAGTATCCTCATTAACGGAAGAGGCAGTTATTCTCCGGGAAACAGCGGCAAAAGGATGGTCCAGCCCAACAGCTGTTGACGATTCTTATCTACAGTCCAAGCTTCGTCAGCTGGAGCAGTCAGAGGAAGAACTAAAGTTGCTACTGTCAGGGAAGACGAAGCATATTGATGTGCTGGAAGACTCTCTTAAGATCAGTAATGGGAAGATCAGGGATCTTGCATCTGACCACAAGAAGAAATGTGTGGAATATGAGAAGCGCATCAAGGACCTTGAAAGCCAGCTACGGATACTAAGAAACTCCACACCCCCTAGTAACATCATAGTTCCGTTGAAATACTAACATATAATACCCCTGGGGGTATTATACAATTATACTTAAAGCCCCCATATTTTCTTCACTAGACGGAGGTTCCCTTCATTGGAATCCTTGCGATCGGTGAGAGGAACCTTGCAAATGTCCAAAGCTTCTTTGAGGGCCGTTTTGCCAATCTCTCCACACCTGGCTCTTGGTCTCGGGGCAACAACGAGTGGTTTCAGGAGGTTCACTCCTTCTTCAATAGTCTTTGGAGTGTACCACTTCTGAACCCGGAGGGCCCGAAGAACTCTTCGAATCTTATTAACGGTCATACCAGGTGTCTTCTTCACAGGTTCATTGTCGTCTTCATCGTCGTCTTCATCGGAAGATTCGCCAGATGAAGAACGTTCTGAAGGGGACGCGGGTTCTTTCTCCTTCGGAAGTCCCTTCATCCCATCAGATCGGCGCTTGATGGCCGTCTGGGCCCGATGAATGGAGCCGATGGCACGTATAGCCTCGTCGTCCAGAACTTGAATAGAGGTCCCCTGAACGATGTTGGTTAGCTCAAGCGGTGTGATCTTGGTCAGATACTTCCTGTTGTGTCGAAGGGCAGCCATCATGAGTTGATGCTGGGTGAAGTTGGTCCCCGGCACCAATTGCTTAGGAGGACCAAGGTGGTCCTTCTCGTCAAGTTGTTTCCACTGCAACGGAGTAAGCTCCATGGATGCTGTTTATTCTCCCACGAGAATAAACTTATACGATCATTTTTGAACAGAAGGGACCCACCAGATAGTTCTCCCATGAGATCCTTTCTCTCCCTTGACTGGTTCGCTTGCCGGTGTTTTCCCACGCGTGTATACATGTAGGAAAGGCTTGAACTCTCCTTTTCTCCCGTCTGGAAGGGTAAAGTCCTGGATTGATAGTCCTTGACTTTGATAAGAGATTAATGCGATCCGTTTTCCTTCCCGGCAGATACATCTCAGCTCGTCGTCAGTCACTTGTTTGAAGGGGCGAAATGGGGACACTTTGGCAGCATATAGTGTTTCTGCTACCATGTAGTTACCCAGGCCAGACACTACTTTTTCCTGGTCCATTAGGACACTTAATACATCTTTCTTGGTGTTCACCTTCTTGCTCCGGCTAACCATCGTCTCTTCATCGATCTCAAAAATCCCTGGAGCTAACTTGACGGACAAGTCCTGCTCAGTGAAGTAGACGTTACCAAACCTGCGTGGATCTGTGTAATACAAAGTAGAAGGAAAAGGCTCCGGCATGTCCCCTAGGTCAAACTGGAGATGGGAATGTTCTGTTTTCTGGTGGGTGAACTGAGCCGTCATTCCCAGACCGGCAAACATCCTCATCTTTGTTTCTTTGAATGTGAAGATGAGCATCTTTCCTTTACTAGAGACATTGTCGAACACCAAGGGATACTTAAGTAGGTCGATCCCTTGGGGCGGGGTCTTTGCAAACTTACCTCCTAACACAGATACCTTCAATAGCTTAATGTTAGCCAGCAGAAAGTCCAGCTCATCGGCTGTTACCCTCACTTCCGGGCCCTCCGGCATCTTTTATCGATGATAGAATTTCCCCGGGTCCTTCACTTTTCAGGCATTTAGCCATATGCTACACTCCTCGATGGCTGACATAACGCTATCAGATGCGTGGATAGTGTTTAGTTGGAAACTCCTACTAAAGTCCCCGCGAATAGTGCCAGGCTGGTCTACTTTTCCTACAAGAGTCCTTACAGACTTAACCAGTTCGGCACGATCCAGTATGTTTGGATGGTCTACTTTCACAACTAAGATAGTGTGTCCCTGGAATTGCTTAAACAGTCGATGATAGAAGTCTTTCCCTTCATGTTCCTTGTAATGAGCCATAATCTGGGCATCACTAGGAACCAGCATCTTCATATTAGTGAAGGTAAATCCCTTGTCCTCAAACCTAGATAGGATCTTTCCTATAAGTCCGTAGGAACGGGCTTCCGGCTTCAGAATGACCAAAGACATCTTTCGGAAAGAATCCATTTCTTTAGACTTTTTCGTCCGGGTAATAAATATGTGTATCTTTGCTAGATGGAAGAACCTGTTTGGAACCCCCGGTGAAGGGTCCCATAAGACTAGATTTCTGGGAATGGCTCTAGTAGACATTGTGCTGACAGTTGTATTAGCCCTTGTTATTTCAGTGTGGAAGAAGCTTAACTTCTTTGCTGTCTTTATTGGCCTCTTTGTCCTGGCCCAAATCTTTCACCTCCTTTTTGGTGTAGATACAACGGTGGCCAAGGCCATTAAGAACATAGCGTAAAACTGATGGGACCTTTGTTATGACGGATATTGTAAACGCTCACCATGCTCCGACCCATTAGTTCACGACTGTCCGGGATAGGACGGAGACACTTCTCCTCCGATCACCCTAACATCACAGTGGCCGCACAGAAACATGTAACTGACTTTCCCCACAGGAAGACCAACACAGTTATTAACTTCGGCCGTCAAGGACGGCAATATGTGATTGAACGATTCGGCAAGTATCATCGTAAGTCTCAACCAGGAGTCTTCCTGACCATTCCCTTCGCGGAGAAGATCATCGAAGTTGACCTTCGTCAAGAGGTCATTGACGTGAACAAACAGAAGGCATATACCAGTGACAATGTGGCTGTTGAGGCAGCCGCCCAGCTGTATATCACCGTAGTTGATGTGGAGAAAACATGCTATAAAGTGTCCCAGCCACTTGTGGCAGTCGTTTCTCAGGCTCAAAGTGCCCTTCGCACAGCTATCGGTAAGAATGACCTTGATCACCTCTTGAAGGACCGACATAGCATCAATAACTCTGTCCTTCAGGATCTCCAACACAGTGTGGAGCAATGGGGTATTACAGTGTCTCGGTTTGAGATTACCGAGCTTACCCCTGATCAACAGATTCAGAAGGCAATGGACCTTCAAAGCACTGCCGAGCGGGCAAGACGTGCTGCTGTAACAGAAGCAGAGGGGAAGAAGCGAGCGGCTGAACTGGAAGCTGAAGGTAAGAAGAATGCTGTCGAACTGGAAGCGGCGGCCAAAAAGAAGGCTATGGAACTGGAGGCTGAGGGAACGGCTAACGCAGCCAAGTTCTTGTCTTCACTACCCCGGCACGTCCTCGAGTATTGGATTCAGAATAGACATATCCAGATGATGGGAGCTGTAGCAGAGAAGGGAAAACACTCTTCCTTTTTTCTGGGGAAGGATATGTCCACTCTCCCCGTTTGGGGTGATTTGTTCACGCAAAAGGAAGGACCCACTATTGTGAGGGGACCGTATGGTAATAACTAGTGTAATACTCCTAGGAGTATTACAGTCGGGTCAATTGGGCTAATCGGTTAAACAGGCAATGTAGAAGATGGGTTTAACAATAGAGATTCTTCCCGTTTCATGTAGATTTCTTCATACCAACGGTCATATAGCTCATGAAGCTGGGCATCTGTCATCTTCAACAGATTGTCCCTACCCTCCTGGGTCATGATGTAAGTTAGGAATATCTCTCTAATGGCTTCTGAGTTGATGTATTCTAGGCTGGGACGTCTTTTGCCTTCGGATAATCTCCGGTATCTTCTCTGGATGGCCATCTTCATGTTCTCTACAGTTGGATTTTTCCCGTCAGTCTCGTCTGTATATCCATCGTCTCCGATTACACCCTTTAGCTCCATGTCATCACCTCCTTCGTCTTCCTGTGGGTCGTTTAGACAGGTAAATTCAGCAAGAGAAGATTCTACTTTGTCGGACACCTCATCTTCCTTCTGCATATTTGCCAGCATAAGAGCTAGGTTCGACATTTATGTATGCAAAGTTTATCTTTACAACCCATACATTTCTCTAGCTTCTGCAATAGTGATGCCTTTCTTTCCCGTCTGTGAGGTCACCGTTTGGTGAAGAATGTAGCTCCAGGTGAACAGATCCACGGCAGAAGAAAAATACTGATCGATGGGGTGATCAGCCAGGTTAGTCTTCAAGTGTTCTCTGCACTTCCCACATGGAAGGAGGTATTGGAGACAGCTAATAAAGGCCTTATACGACAAGGCATAGTCTGCACTGCCATCGTATTTAGAGGGATAGTAATGGATCATCTTCCAGGAGGGATGAGACCAGAAGCTCATTGTAATGGCAGCCTTGTCATACATCCGAGAGAACTCTCGGTAATCCATAAAAGGAGCGTTGAACATCTGGCTATTAAAGTAAGTATGAACTCGATAGGACCATTGAAGGAGAGAATGGTTATTTGTTAACGCAAAGTCGTTTAAGGGGTATTTCATCAGTGCCTCTTGTAACACCTGTTTAGAAGGATCGCTACTGGGAATCATGTCACATGAACTGGTAAAGAAGCAAAGAAAGGCCTTCTTTGCACTTGGGTCGTAGTATGCGGCCATACAGTGGACCAGCTGAAAGAAATCCAGATAAGGGAAGCTCATTTATCTTTCCCTAGCTATTATTTAGGACGACGCTAATGTATAAATAGTAATTGGCCAAAGCCAATTACTCCAACAGAACCCATCCCTGATTATCGGGTTCCTTATGCGTCAATCGTTCGATGATCTTCCCATCGTAGTAAGCATCTACTGCCAGGAAGATAAGGGCGCCTGTGGCGATGGTATAGTAACCTACGAATAGTTCTACCAGCATCCTTTTATACAAGAGAGAAAATCTAGAGGAGATGTTCCCTCATGTATACCACAATCTGATGCATCACCTCCACATCTACCTGATTGTAACGTTCAATATCCTTGATGATAGGGTGGTCTTTGCCTTGTTCAGACTTGTAGGCCTGGTAGGCCCGGAGCATAGCTGTCATTCCATCCTGGCACTCAGTGTCCCACTTACCTGTGATCATTCCCAACGAAGCCATCGCACGGGCCACATTCTTCAGAGAGTAATTAAGAGCTCCCTTAATAGCAATGGGTTCCTCACGGAAGATGTAAAGGAGATCAGTCCACCGGTCTTTCAATGTGGTAGTCTTCTCTTCAGTAGAGACACCATGGCGTCGGAGTGCTGCCCTCCATTCATTAGGCTCTGCATCAGACCAATGGAAAAGTTCCGAATCTTCCCCGATGAGCTGAAGGAACTGGTCCATCAGCTTCTTTTCAGAGGCGGGAAGTAGGTCATCAGCAGTAAGAGTCTTGCTTTGATAACCCTCATCATCGACCCACCCCACTGTGATCATGAAGATCATGTTCTGACAATGAGCCGTGGGAAGGGCCTCAAACTCGTCAAACATTCCGCCCAAAGTTTCAAAGTCGACATAGAACTCCTTTGCATAGCCCTTCTTCAAGAAGGCATTCATACGGCGAAGCTTGGTTGGGAGAATGTTCTGAGTGGTGCGGTTGACCTCCAGAATCCTGTCTAATGTGGCACCACGTTGTCCCTTGATTTCTACAGCCGCCGCAGAGAACTTGGGATCTTTCCACGAAACAATCCCCTTGCTAAGGGCAATCTCCCGCTGGTTGACCCCACAATACCAGATCTGGGTGATCTCATTGAGCTGCTCTGCCAGCTTCTTCTTCTGGGGCATATACAAGGATTCATACTTCATGTTGGGGTATAGCTCAGGATGACATTCCAGGTTCCAGTCCTTTCCTTCCTCCCGAAGGAGACGAATCCATGAGATTGCCTCTCTCACCTGAGAGGGAACATCGCTGTCTACCGAACTGTAGTCGATCACACCCAGCTTGTCAAAGGCCGTAGTGCCAGTGTAGGTTTGCCCCTTGCTGGTGTAACGATACTTGCGACCAAGGATGTAGGCCCGTGTAGGAGTATACTCTTGAATATGTCCCAAAGCCTGAGTATACACATTCAACTGACACTTATAGGCCTTGTAATGTCCCTGGTTCAGAATGTGAACACCGTCAGCCCTCAATGGAAGAGTTGAGAACTTGATGTCGATGATGACATAATGCCACTTCTTGGAGAACTTACATCCCTTTGATGATACCTTAGTGCCGGGAAACATCTCAGCCAGGATATCACTGCGGATGATCAAGTCGGCTACACCATAGGTCTTGTTCTCAGGGTTGCTTAAGGGGGCAGAACTAATAATGGGTGCTCCTTCTCTCATGGCCTTCTCTGTCTGGGGCAGTTGAGTCATGTCGTATCTGCCATCCTTACTGATGGTGATGACAGGATACTTCGATTTGATGATCTCGTTGATGTTGAACTCAAATGTATGCCCCTTGGTCATTAGGAACTCCAACATGGGAGATGGTTCAGGGACAGACTCTCCATACAGACGCAGCCATTCGCTCACGTGGTCATTCATGATGACACAATGCATACGAGTGGCTGCCACCCATTCACCTTCTGGAGGACGAGAGTGCCCTGACATCATGGGACTAGCGAAGACTGGTTCCTTCTTTTCCTCCCCCTTCTCTTCTCCCTTCTCTTCTCCCTTCTTTTCCTCCTTTTCTTCCTCCTTCTCATCAGGAAGGTCAATGATCATCTCGGACTCGCCCATGTTGGCTAGGGTATTGACTGCATCCATTACAATGGGGTCATCAAGAGTCAGATCGACCACCTCCCTGGTATCTTCCTCAATGTCTGCCATTTTCCGAAGTCGCTTGCGTGTGGGAGACTTAGTCTCCGGTCGTCGGCCGCGTGAACGGGGCATCTTTTCTAGTGTCGGATGTACATCCAGTAAGGTCAATTTTAGAATGGGGGTCTGTTATACCCCGAAGGGTATTACAGAATACATGTGGGTCTTGGGTCTTAGTATTGTTGACGTTGGTGGGTAATGATTCGTTCAATGAGGTTGGCCTTGGTCCCACCCTGAGTCAGCCGCTGACTACGGCAGATTCGCTTGAGTTGTTCGACTGTCAGGATGCCAAGGTTGGCTGCCGTGTAGGGGCCGACGGGTATCTCAAAGTCCCGGTTTCTGGCGAGGAGTGCGCAAACCCTGCCCTGATCAGTGGGGTTCAGGGTCCGAAACAGCCTTTCGATCTCCGCCACTGTGTCCTCTGGAGAAGCCTTCTTCTCTTCCAGATGGACGCCTGCGTCCCTCACATCCACCTTTACCTCATCTTCATCGTGGATGACAGGAGGAGTCCACACACTCGGAA
>Ga0268298_10004970_pt1 | contig 12671 bp, 9 predicted proteins | sample WWTPWeurt_MetaG_FD_194462 | JGI IMG/M metagenome (GOLD analysis project Ga0268298, IMG submission 194462) | Activated sludge microbial communities from WWTP in Nijmegen, Gelderland, Netherland - WWTP Weurt | ecosystem: Engineered > WWTP > Aerobic digester > Activated sludge | place: Netherlands...
GATCACCTGCTGACCAACTTGAGCGCAGCCATCGACTCGACGCCCAACACCCTGACAGCCATTATTTTGATCCTGCTGGTCGTTGTAGAGTGGAAACTGGTGCCCATGAATGCCTTTCGTGGCTCCCTTTCCCCCAATATCAAACCCGGCTTTACCCTGGTCTTTTTTGCCGATGTCTTAAAACATTATTTGCTCCCGGGTACTGTCTATATCCTGACCTCCCTGGGCGGCTGGGTACTGGCTATGCGCAGCAGTACAATGAGCACCCTTGGCGATGATTATGTGACCGCTGCCAAAGCCCGTGGTTTACCCGATTTTCGCATCCTGACAGCCTATGTTGGCCGCAATGCCAGCCTGCCCCTTGTAACTGCCCTGGCAATTGCCCTCGGTTTTTCGGTGGGCGGGTCCATTTTGATCGAAAGCATTTTCGTTTATCAAGGCATCGGATTGCTCTTGAGCCAGGCCATCGCCAAACGCGATTATCCTATCATGCAAGGGATTTTATTGACCAGCACCATTACCGTTATTTTCTTTACAGCCCTTGCCGATTTGATTTATGGCTGGCTGGACCCCCGCATTCGGATCACAACCGAAAAGGAAGCCTAAATTGAGCATCTTCAGCCGCCTCCAAAACTTTTTGAAACTGCTCATGGCCAACAAAGCGGGCTTTATTGGCTTTTTGATTGTTCTCACCTTAACCCTGGTCGCTTTCGTTGGCCCAATGATCGTCGCTCCAGAAACAAGGTCGCATGTTGAGGCAATCAACAAACCACCTTCCGCAGCTCACCCCCTCGGCACCGATTTTATGGGGCGCGAAAACTGGATTATGTTTGTTCATGGGGGCCGCGAGGTGCTGACCGTGGCTTTTTTGGCCGGTTTGCTAACGGTGTTAATTTCCGTGACGGTTGGATCGGTCTCTGCCTTTTTTGGTGGCTGGATCGACAGCATCCTGATGACTCTGACCGATATCTGGTTGGCTGTCCCTCGTTTTTTGCTCCTGGTGGTAATTGCGACCATGGTCGAATTGAACAATGCCTGGTATCTGGCACTATTTCTGGCTGTCATCGGTTGGCCCGGCCTTGCCCGCCAGGTTCGGGCGCAGGTGCTCTCGTTAAAACAACGCGACTATATTGAGGCGGCCCAACTGCTTGACATGGGCGCCGTCCACATTATCTTCAGAGAAATGCTGCCAAACATGGCCTCTTACATTTTCATCGCATTCATCAACGCTATGGCTGGTGCAATCTACTCCCAAACCGGCCTGGTTTTTCTTGGTCTGGTGCCATTTGGCAACAATTGGGGCGTGATGTTTAGCCTGGCATATGCCAAAAATGCCATTTACAGCCCTAACGCCCGGTCCAGTCTGCTGGTGCCGATAGGCGGCATCATCCTGTTTCAGTTAGGTTTGGTCATGTTCTCGCGTTCGCTGGAAGAAGTTTTCAACCCTCGGCTGCGAAGTGGTGCCTAAGTATGACAAACTCACCATCAAACGCTCCTGAAGCAACCCTGAGTATCCGAAATTTATCCATTTCGTACCGCGCGGCACGTGGTATGGTTCGGGCTGTACGCAGCATCAACCTGGAAGTCAAACCGGGTGAAGCGCTTGCCCTGATTGGCGAATCGGGCTCTGGTAAGACTACCCTTGGCCTCAGTATGGTTCGCCTCCTGCCCAATACCGCCCAAATCAGCGCCGGCGAAATCATCTACAGACGAAACGGCAAAGAAACCAATGTCCTCAGTCTCAATCGGCACCAGCTCCGTCTGTTCCGCTGGAAAGAATGCGCCATGGTCTTCCAGGCTGCTCTCAACGCATTCAACCCTGTTTTGCGCATCTCAGAACAATTCGCAGATACCAGCCGGGCTCATGGTTATCTCCAGGGAAAAGCTTTGGAAGAACGCGCCCACGAGCTGCTGCGCATGGTGCGCCTGGAGCCAGAGCGCGTCTGGCAGGCCTATCCACATGAATTATCGGGGGGTATGCGCCAGCGGGTTTTAATTGCTTTAAGTCTGTTGCTCGAACCCCAGCTACTCATTTTGGATGAGCCCACCACTGCCCTGGATATCCTCACCCAGCGCAATATTATGGATGTGCTCAAAGATCTTAGGACCAGGCTGAATTTTTCTTTGATCTTCATTTCGCATGATCTGGCCCTGGCCGCCGAGCTGGCCGATCGAGTCGCCACCATGTACGCCGGTGAAATTGTCGAGCAGAGTGATGTCTACACTGCTTTCAAGAATCCTGTTCATCCATATACCATCGGGCTTATCAACGCTGTTCCAACCCTGACCGCCCACAAAGATAACGTCAGCTCGATCCCAGGGTCACCCCCAGATTTAATTAACCTTCCCACTGGCTGCAAATTTCATCCGCGCTGCCTGGCTGCAGATGCTATCTGCACCCAACAAGAACCCAAACCAGAGCAAGCCGGCGATAACGATCATCTTGTGGCCTGTTGGCACTGGAAAACAGCCGCAAAATCCCTGGCCGAGCGGCGTTAAAGGAGCAAAGAATGACCTCCGAACCATTAATCGAGCTCCGGAATGTAACCCGCTCATTCTCCATAAAACGCGGTACAAATATTAAAGCAGTGGACGATGTTTCTATCACCATCGATGAAGGTGAAATCGTCTGCCTGGTAGGCGAATCAGGCTGCGGAAAAACTACAACCGGTAAAATTATCGCCGGTCTGCTAAAACCGTCCAGTGGTCAGGTGTTGTTCCATGGTCAAGAGATAACCAGGATAGCTGCCGCAAACCAGCGGCAGTACCGGCTGGGTGTGCAAATGATCCATCAAGATCCCTATGCCTCGCTAAACCCCTCACGCACCGTATACGAGCAGCTTGCCGCGCCGCTTCAGCGCCATGTGTTTACATCAGGAAAGTCAAGCCTGGTGCGGGATCGGGCTTTCGAGCTGCTTGAACTGGTTGATTTAACGCCCGCCAACGATTTTCTGGATAAATACCCCCATCAGCTCAGCGGAGGCCAGCGCCAGAGAGTTTCCATCGCCCGGGCATTGACGGTCACCCCGTCTTTCATTGTGGCAGACGAAGCTGTCTCAATGGTGGATGTATCCATCCGGATCAGCCTCCTGAATACCCTCCTGCGTCTGAAAGAAAAAATGGGGCTGGCGGTTTTATTCATCACCCATGACCTGGCTCTGGCCAAATTTTTTGCCTGGGAAGGCCGGATTGGCGTGATGTATCTTGGAAGGTTGGTGGAAGTGGCCCCGGCTCGCCAGCTCGTAGCTGCCCCACAGCATCCCTACACAAAAGTTTTGCTCTCCGCAATTCCTGAAGCCGATCCGGATACAACCCGTAAAAAGCAGCACATCCAGCTCCGAAGCATGGACATCCCAAGCATGGTGCATCTGCCAACCGGCTGTTCTTTTCACCCGCTCTGTCATTTGTTTGCGGGTGAAACCTGTGAAAAAATCGTCCCTGAACTCAGCCATTTTAAAGACGGCTCGGCAGTTGCCTGTCACCCGGCTGCGCAAGCCCACCAGGCCGACCAGGCTGCCAAGGGAGGTTAAATTGGCGCCAGAATTCAGCCGCTTCTGGTTTCGGATAGGTTTTTTTATTACCCTGATCGCAGCAATTCTGTTGCCATTTCAACCCGTCGGCTCTGCCGAGTATGTGATCAGTGTTGCTTCATTGGTTGTGGGGGGGGTAATTCTGGCATTAGTAATTGTCTTCGTAAAATTATCCAACCGGAGATGAAAATTACAACTCCCGAACTGATTGTTTGTTATCCTGGATAGAAAATTTTATAAAAGAGGAGATCGATGATATGCGCAAATCCAAATTACTGATCGTCTGGAATATCCTGACAGTTTTCGCCTTGCTGCTCTCCGCCTGCGCCCAGGCGGCAACCACTGAAGCTCCGGCGCCAACGGAAGCTGCCAAACCCACCGAAGCGCCAAAGGCGACCGACGCGCCAAAACCCACCGACGCGCCAGCCCCTACGGAAGCCCCCAAGCCCGTTGAAGAAATCAAACCCACTGAGGCCCCTGCCCCCGAAGGCCTGCCCGAAGGTGTCAAGACCATCCTGGTGGTTCATCTGAACAAAGGCCTCAAATGGAGTGACGGCACCGAAGTGACCGCCAGAGACCTGGTAGGCTCCTATCAGGTTTATTGGGCCCAACAGGCAGCCATTTGGGGATTCCTCAAGGATGTGGTCGCCAAAGATGATTATACGGTTGAATTCTGGCTGACCAACCCCTCCCCGCGCTCACTGCGCCTGGTTTTACGCTCAAACCAGTTCGCCCCCGCCTCTGTGTACGCCAAATGGATGGATCAATTTGCCAAACTTCGTCAGGACGGCAAAGCCGCCGACAGTGAGGAGACCACGAAAGTCCTGGACGACCTCTATGCATTCAAGCCCGAAAAGCCCGTCGTCTATGGCCCGTATATCCTAGACCCAGGGTCTGTCACGGAAGCACAGCTCGAACTGGTGAAAAACCCCTCCGGTTACAATGCCAGCAAAATCGACCTTGAAAAGGTTCTGGTTTACTATGGTGAAACGACCGCCTCGATGCCTTTGGTGCTGAGTGATGAGATTGACTACGCAACCCATGGCTACACTCCCTCAGATGTCGAACAGATTTTATCCATGCCCAATATGCAGTTGATCGGCGGGCCCACCGGCACCGGACCAGGCCTGTGGTTCAACCAGATGGTTTATCCCCTGGATAAAAAAGAAGTTCGCCAGGCTTTTGCGTATATCATCGACCGTGAAGAAAATGCGCTTGTTGCGATGGGCCCCGCCGGGGCTGCCATCAAGTACGAAGCCGGCTTCACCGATATCGCTGTGCCCAACTGGCTGAGCCAGGATACGATTGATCAGCTCATCCCATACAACAAAGATTGGGCCAGGGCTGAAGAACTGCTGACTTCCGTTGGCTTCAAAAAAGGCGCCGATGGCATTTGGATTGATGACAAAGGCGCTCCCCTGGCCTTTGAACTTTCTGTTCCAGCAGATTTTGCCGACTGGTTAGGGTCTGCCGAAAATGCCGCCCAGCAGTTATCCGCCTTTGGTATTAATGCAACCGTACGGGGGTATCCATCCAGCGAACGGCCCACAACTCAAAAAGAAGGCAAATATCAGATTCTGGTTGACCTGGCAATCTACTTCAACCCGCCCCATCCCCAGACATCCTACAACTATTACCTTTCTGCCCCACGCAACAAACCCGGCTCTGCCGATGGTTTTGTGGGCATGAGTTTCCCGCTGACTCAGACCATCGATGGTGAAACAGTTTATATTCCCACCCTGCTCTCCGCCGCCGCAACTGGCCTGGATTTTGAAGCCCAAAAACCTTACCTGGCGAAACTGGCAAAAATTGTCAACCAGGAACTCCCGGTTCTGGCCTTGTTTGAACGCATTGCGACAGACCCAATGAATGTGGGCACCCGTGTCGAAGGTTGGCTGCCTGCCAGTGATCCGGTTTACCAAAATGGACAAGGCGCAGACAACTATATTGCCATCCAGTTTTTGAACGGCACGCTGAGAAAATCCGCCAGCGGTGATGGCTCATTCCACACCATCTGGCCTTACATTCAACCGCCAAACTATGATCTGAACTACTTTACCTCGAGCAGCCTGGTCCAGAACCTGGGTACACCCTCCTACTCATTGATGTACCCGCCGCTCTTCTGGTATATGTGGTCAACCGGCACCTATGCCCCAGTCATTGCTGAAAGCTACGAGTTGATTAAATAATCTTTTTCTTCAGATGCTCGGCTGGCAAAAATGCCAGCCGAGCATCTGCCTGAGCCACCCAAACTATGCCATTATTAAGCCCGTCTTCTACAGCTCCATCTTCAACAAAAGCAGTCCAACAAGTTGAAAGCCTCCTGGCAAAAATGTCCCTGGAGCAAAAAGTTGGTCAGGTAATGGCCATAGGCTTTGATGGCCCAGAATTTGACCCCGGGCTAAAAGAAATGATCGAAACCTATCATATCGGGGGAATCATCCTGTTCGCCCGAAATGTCGAAACACCCAGCCAAACCGCCAGGTTAATTAATGCTGCCCAGGAAAGCGCCCAACAAAACAGCGGCCCAGGTCTTTTCACTGCCATCGACCAGGAAGGCGGAAGAGTGGCCCGCCTGACGGTTTCAAACGGTTTTACCCAGTTTCCTTCTGCAATGGCGGTTGGCGCCACCGGCGCCCCCAGGAATGCCGCCCGGGTGGCGGCAGCCATGGCGCTTGAGATGCGTTCCATTGGTCTGAACGTGGATTTTGCACCCGATCTGGACGTCAACAACAACCCGGCCAACCCGGTCATCGGAACCCGCTCATTTGGATCGCACCCCGAAGATGTGGCTGAATTTGGGGCTGCCTTCATCCAGGGGTTGCAGCACAATGGTGTGATTGCTTTCGGAAAGCACTTCCCCGGACATGGTGATACCAGTATTGATTCACATTTTGGTCTCCCAACCATCGCTCACGCCCGCCAACACCTGGATAGAGTAGAATTGCTGCCTTTTCAAGCGGCTATCCGGGCGGATGTCGCCGGGATTATGTCTGCTCACGTAATTTTCCCGGCAATCGAATCTATCCATGGCCTGCCGTCCACACTCTCCAAATCGGTTCTTACAGATCTGCTGCGAAACGAGCTTGGCTTCACCGGCATCACAGCCACCGATTCTCTCGAAATGGGCGCCCTTGCAGACAGCGGCTGGCCTGTTGTCAAAGCCGCCCCTGCTGCTCTGGCGGCCGGCGCTGATTTATTGTTATTTAACCAGGGCCATGAGATCCACAAGCAGGCTTACAACGCAATTCTGTCGGCTGTCCAGGTGGGCGAAATTCCCCTGGCCCGTTTGGACGAGGCCGTGCGGCGGATTTTAACGACCAAAGGCCGCTTCAACCTCCAACGGATTGAACCGGTCGATCCGGATCAGGCCGAGTGGATCTGCGGCAGGGCAGAACATCAGGCCGAATCCCTCCAGATAACCCGCCAAAGCGTCACCCTGCTGCGCAATTCAGCCAGATTACTCCCCCTTTCTAAGGCAGAACAGGCATTTGTCATAGAAATCCCCCTGGCTTGCGGGCTTGGGCTGCTGCTCCAGAAAACAGCAGTGCCCATCGCCGAAAAACCAACCGGCGCAGAGATCAGGATGGTGACCGGCCTGGCTCGCCAGGGGCATCCTGTGATCATTGGTGTCAACAACCTCGACAACAATCCAGAGCAGCGCAAACTGGTCCAGGCTTTGAGGATGTCCCAGGCAAAAATAATCTTGATCGCATTACGTGATCCATATGATCTTATCCAATTCCCTGATGTTCAAACCATGCTTGCCACCTACGCCGCCAACCCGCCAACCCTGCAGGCCCTGGCTGATGTGCTGACTGGCAGGATTAACCCTCATGGGAAATTACCCGTAGAACTACCCGGGCTTTTTTCGCACAGCACCGGGCTGGAGTACAACCAAGATGGAAATCAAACTTTTTGACCGAACAGACCCAATTCACCACAGCCAGGCTGCCGCCCTCTGGAACGCTGCCTGCGGTGAACGGTATTCAATTTCGCCCAACTTTATCCGCTACAACACCCTGCCGACGACCGGGTGCCTGCAAACAGGCTGGTTTGCGGTTGTTGGCGAGAACCCTGTTGGCTTTTGTCTGGCAAGCGCCGTGATGGCTGATCCGGAAGCCAGGTTGGGCTGGATTGATGCACTGGCAGTCAGCCCTGCCTTCCAGCGTCAGGGTGCGGGCAGCGCACTGCTCCGCCACGCCAGGGGTTGGCTGACAGACCAGGAGCGCCAGCACATCCGCCTGGGTGGCTCGCTGCGCCCTTTTACTCCTGGGCTGCCATCCGATCTCAATTCCCTGGATTTCTTTCTGAAGCACGGTTTTGAAGGCAGCGCCGACCAGCCCTATGAATGGGATGTCGCCTTCGATCTGGAAAATTACCAGTCCAACCTCCCTCAGGGCATCCAGGCAGAAGCCCATCCGGTACAGATTTCAGAAATTCCTGCTCTGCTGGCATTCGCTGAAAGCGCTTTTCCTGGCCGCTGGGAGTTTGAGTTAAAAGAATTTTTCAAAGACGGCGGACGCTGTACCGATATCATCCTGGCATGGGTTGGCAGCCAGCCTGTCGGTTTTTGTTCCCTCACATTGGAAGACTCCATTCGTCCGCTCGATCGTTATTATCCCCAGCGGTTACCCAGACCCTGGGGTCAGCTTGGCATGGTTGGGGTGGACGCAGCCGCCCGGGGCAAAGGTTATGGTTTGCTGGTCATCGATGCCGGCCTGAAGGAGCTCCAGGCGCAGGGTGTTCGCGGCTGTGTCATCGATTGGACAACCCTGACAGGGTTGTATGGAAAATTTGGCTTCCAGCAGTACACCCAATACACCACGCTGTTCCAAAACCTATGACCCGTCATTTCGACCAGGCCAATCAAATCTTAAGCCAGGCGGTTGAGACGCTCACACCCGCCGCTCAGATTGCCGTTCGGCACAAAGGTCAACTGGTCTGGAGTCAGGCTGCCGGGTACCTGGACCCTATGGACACAACCCGCCCAACAACCGAGTCAACCCGCTTTGACATGGCCTCTGTTACAAAGTTATTTGCCAGTACAGCCTTTATGTGTCTGGTGGAACGCAAACTGGCAGCGCTTGATCAGCCCGTATGCCAGGTTCTGGAGGGCTTTGCCGGACTTCGCCCCATCCGGGCGTACGAAGACCCTATGAAACCGGGTGAGTTTGTGGATGTTTCGGGTCAGGTGCAGCAATCGGTAGATGCTGCCACAATCACATTCCGCGATATCCTCTCTCACAATTCCGGGCTGCCAGCCTGGCGTCCACTCTACTTGCAGCCAGATGCCGAGGCAGCTCGCCTTATGGCATTGAACACTTTTTTTGCTTACCAGCCTCACAGTCTGGTTGTCTACAGTGATATCGGCCTCATATTGCTTGGTATGGCTGTGGAAGCCTTGACCGGAGAACCTCTCGACCGTGCCGTTTCCCGATTGGTGCTAGAACCATGTGGACTGGCTGCAACGAGCTACATCCAGAGCGAAGCAAAATCAGCCCAGGATGAAGCACTCTGTGCGCCGACCGAGTTTTGTAAATGGCGCGGCCGGCGCATCGCGGCTGAGGTTCATGACGAAAATGCCTGGCGGCTTGGCGGAGTTTCTGCCCATGCGGGTATTTTTTCCACCGCCCTGGATATTGCCAGTTTTGGGCAGACCTTCTTGTATTCAGAAAACACGCTGCTGCTGCCCGCCACCATCACCGAAATGACCAGGCTCCAGGCAGCCTGCGGTTCATCTCGGCGCGGTTTAGGCTTTGCGCTCTGGAGTCCTGACCCGGAAGCCAGCAGCAACCCATTCAGCCAGGCAGTCTTTGGGCATACCGGTTTTACCGGCACCAGTCTCTGGATTGACCCACTCCGCGAACTGGTTGTCGCTTTTTTGACGAATGATGTTTACTATGGCCGTGAAAGCCGGGGGATTGGCGCCCTGCGCGTCCAGATCCATCGAGCCATTATCCAGGAAATCGACACATGACCAATAAATTTGATCTATTGCAAGAAAATCCAGTCAGATTCTGCAAAACGCATCCTCAAACCCAGTTCCACAACCTGGGAAACAAATTATGATTGTGATTGGATTGATGTCTGGGACTTCAGCCGATGGCATTGATGCTGCCGTGGTCCGACTGGAAGGTTCCCCCCCACATCTAAGCTGGGAGGTATTGGCCCATATTCAGCAGGTCCACAGCCCAATACTGCGCTCAAGGATATTTGCTGCCTTTCGCCCAGAAACGAGCAGCTCTGAATTGATCTGCCAGCTTAATTTTGAACTCGGCGAGGCATTAGCCCGGGCTGCGATGGCGGCAGCTTCCGCAGCTGGACTGTCTCCCAGCCAGATCGACCTGATTGGCAGCCACGGCCAGACGATCTGGCACGAACCGGCTGGGCTGCTGATGTCAACCTTGCAAATTGGCGAACCAGCCGTAATTGCCGAACGGACCGGGATCCCTGTCATCAGCAATTTCCGCACCCGCGACATGGCGGCTGGAGGCCAGGGCGCTCCTCTGGTATCCTATGTAGATGCACTCCTCCTGCGCCACCCAACCCGTACCCGCACTACCCAGAACATTGGCGGGATCTCCAATTTGACTTTTTTGCCTCCGTGGGCGGATCCAGAAAGCGTCGAGAACAGTTCCCACAAAGGTGTCTTTGGCTTTGATACCGGACCAGGTAATATGCTGTTGGATTATGCTGCCTGCCAGATCAGCGGTGGCGAACTGACTTTTGACCGGGACGGCAAGCTTGCGGCGCTGGGGACAGTTCACCAGCCGCTTCTGGCGGAATTGCTGGCTGATCCATACCTGCACATGCCGCCGCCCAAAACAACTGGCCGCGAACGCTTTGGAACCCAGCGCGGCGCTGCCATCTGGAATACAGCAACGGATAGGGGCATTTCACCTCAAGATATTCTTGCCACACTGACCGCTTTTACGGCTGATTCAATCATCCAGGCATACCAGGATTTTCTGCCCACTTTTCCGGATGAGATCATCCTGAGCGGCGGCGGCGCCCGCAACCCTGCCCTGCGCCAGATGATCACTGAGGCTACAAACCGGATCCGGCCCTGCCGGGTGATTGTCTCATCCGAGATAGGCCTGGCAGAAGAAGCCAAAGAAGCTGCTGCATTTGCCGTCCTGGCTTACGAAACCTGGCATAACCGCCCCGGGAACCTGCCCGCCGCAACTGGCGCACAGAAGTCAGTTATCCTGGGAAGCTTGACTCCAGGCCATACCGCAGTCACAACTACCTCCAACAATCCGCTCAGGCAAAACCAACCGGGCAGCCAAAGTACCCCGCTAACCGAAATGCGCAACCCGGCAACCAGCGATATCGATACCCTGTCCACCCTCGAGATGGTACAGCGCATCAATCGAGAAGACCGCGGCGTAGCCCAGGCAGTGGCGAATGAGCTGCCAGCCATTGCGACGGCCATTGATGCCATCGTCCAGCGCATGCGGAACGGCGGCAGGCTCATCTATATCGGCGCTGGAACTTCGGGTAGATTGGGTGTCCTGGATGCTTCAGAGTGCCCGCCCACGTTTAACACCCCGCCTGGCCTGGTGATCGGTCTATTAGCTGGTGGGCTTGAAGCCCTGACCAACTCCATTGAAGGCGCTGAAGATGACCGCCAGGCTGCCTGGGCAGACCTGGCGGCACTAAATTTGTGCGCTGCCGACAGCCTGGTCGGAATAGCCGCCAGCGGTGGAACGCCTTATGTCCAATCCGGGCTGGAAAAAGCCCGCCAGGTTGGAGCACTGACCATCAGCCTGGCCTGCGCCCAGCCTGCCCCGATTGAAATCCATGCAGATATCGCCATTCATCCTCTGGTCGGTCCGGAAGTCATCACCGGATCGACGCGTCTGAAAGCAGGCACAGCCCAAAAGATGGTTCTAAACATGATTTCCACCGGAGTGATGATCCGCCTCGGCAAAACCTTTGGTAATCTGATGGTGGACGTGCAGATGACCAACACCAAACTGCGCAGTCGTGCAGTCCGGATCGTGGCAGAAGCATTGGATTTGAATCTGAATGAAGCTGCCCAGGCACTGCTGGACAGCGATTATGAGATTAAAACAGCCATCGTCGCCAATCTGGCTGGTGTTTCAGCAGCAGAGGCCCGCAGCCGGCTGACAAAAAATAGCGGCAATATTCGCCTGGCGATCAAAGACCCGGGGGATTGATCTTCAACCGGTTAGAGCCAGCAGCTAAATGTTCATCTGCCGAATTCGGTAGAAATCATCAAAGCGATCATCAAAAATCTGCACCAGCGTTGGGTCGAATAGTTGTCCGCTGGTTTGAACAATCAGGGCTCGCGCTTCAGGGAGTGGGACTTCCTTCTTGTAACTACGTGATGTCGTCAGTGCGTCGAAGACATCTGCCAGGCCGGTGATCCTGCCTGAAAGCGGGATCGCCGCGCCGCGCAGACCTGCCGGATACCCCGAACCATCCCAACGCTCATGATGGCTCAAACAAACCACTGCTCCAACTTGAAAAATTTGGATGTTCGAGTCTTTTAGCAGATCGGCGCCAAGGGTGGTGTGCTTATTGCTGGCGTCCAGATCAGCATTGCTTAGATTCCCCCTATTGGTGCGCAGCGCCTCAGGCAGTGACACTTTTCCAATATCATGCAGTTGGGATGCCAAAGCGATCATCTCAGCATCTGCCATGGATTGACCACAGCCCTGAGCCAGGATACTGACGTAACCGCGAATCCGTCCGAGGTGGTTGAAGAGGGTCGGGTCATTAAATTCTGCCATCCAGGCCATGCGCCGCACGACATCAGAGAAATCGGATGAAGCTGAATCAGACAACCGTTTAAGCATAATTCCATCCCTCACCGCTCAAGTTCATAGACACAAACGGTACTTCCAAAATTAATCTCAACCCATCTAATTTTAATCCAAGATTAAAAATATTACTAGTGTTATTCGTCAATGGGTTTCGTTTATTGATATGCAGTCAGCGTTTCAACCAGCTGGGCAAAGGCCGTATCAACGTGCAGAACTGCCAAATATTCAACCGCATGGTAAATCACCAGCGCCTTACCGCTGATATTTTCATACGGTACCATCCCTCAAGAGCGCGAATCGGAAAAATTATTGCGGTTTGCCCCATCACAAACAGCGAGTTTTCAGG
>Ga0268298_10004971_pt1 | contig 12669 bp, 11 predicted proteins | sample WWTPWeurt_MetaG_FD_194462 | JGI IMG/M metagenome (GOLD analysis project Ga0268298, IMG submission 194462) | Activated sludge microbial communities from WWTP in Nijmegen, Gelderland, Netherland - WWTP Weurt | ecosystem: Engineered > WWTP > Aerobic digester > Activated sludge | place...
GCGGCGTCGCGCTGGGTCAGCTGGGTGCCAGTGAAATCACCGCCCTCTTCCAACACCACCACTTCTCGACCCGCTTCGGCGAGCACCCGCGCCGCAGTGGCACCACCGGGACCCGAACCGATGATCAAGACCTCGACCACCAGCCCGCGCGGCGCGGGCGACTTGGACAGATCCAGGATCTCGCCGCTCATTTGCCCAGCCTCGCGAGCGACGGTCCTGGGTAGCCGACGTGCGGCCACACCTCGGGCTGATCGTAGAACACCAGCGCCATGAACTTGCGGAACGCGATGGCGACTTGGCGACGAAGGAGCGTCTCGCTGGTCGCCCAGGCTTCGTAGTGACGGCTTCGCTCTTCGGGAGAGAGGCGCGAGAAGCTCGTGAAGCGGCGCTCGAACAACAGTGGTCCGAGCTCGAACAGGAGCAGCGCTTGCCGGAGCTTCTTGGCGTTCTCGGCGGGCTCACGCGAGAGGAAGCCGTCGAAAGCGCGGGCGAGGTCGAAGCGCTCGGCGCCGAGCTCGAACGGTCCACCGCTGGGGAGCAGTGTCTTCGCCAGGAGGTCGAGCGTGCGGTATTCGCGCGCGTCGAGCACGCGGAGGCCCTGAACCGGCGGCGCGCCCGCAAGGAGCGACCCCACGCTGCTGCCGAGCACGAGTGTCGAGACACCAGCCACGCCGAGGCCGAGCAGGCGCCGTCGGGTCAGGAACTCGAAGCCGTGCGCCGCCATGCCGGCCTCGAGTCTAGTCGACAACGCGGCGCGAGGTCAGCGCACAGCGGCGAGCACTTCCTGGGCGTGTCCTTTGGGGTTTACGTCGGGGAACACCTTGGCGATCTTCCCGTCTTTGCCGATGACGAAGGTCACGCGTTTGGCGTGCCCGAGCGTAAGCGGGACGCCGAACGCTCGCGCGACGGCGCCATCCGGATCTGGGAGCAGCAGGAAGGGCAACGAGTACTTCTCCGCGAACGCCTTGTGCGACGCAGTATCGTCAGTGGAAACACCGATCACCGTGGCTCCGGCAGCCTGGAGCGCCGACCACTCGTCGCGCAGGCCCTGGGCCTCGACGGTGCAACCCGGAGTGTCGTCCTTCGGGTAGAAGTAGACGACGACGGACTTTCCCGCGAGCTCCTTCAGACTGACTCGCTCGCCATTGTGAGCCGTGCCTTCGATGGCAGGCGCCGGTGACCCCACCGCGAGGAGACCACCCGCCGAAGGCGCCGCGCTCGCGGAAGGAGCGCCAGTCGCCGGAGAGGTCGGCTTGCTCTCACAGGCAACGAGGGCGAGCGCGAAGAGTAGGAGGAAGCGCTGAGTCATTCCCTCTTGATGGTGGAACTCGCGACGTTCCGCAAGGGGGCGCGCGGCCGGGGCCACCCGGGGGTGCGCAGCCACTCTCAATAGATCGTATACGCCAGGTGGCAGCCCTCGGCCGAAGGTCCCGTCGCCGATTTCGCCCACTCGAGGCTCTCACCCTCCATCCCCGAGAACGCCTTCACGCTGTCGTCCAGGGTGAAATCCGGCTTCTGGCGGCGGCTCGCGCAGGTCGCGAGTACGTCGCGACAAAACGGTTCGAACTTGGGATCGGGGCAAGCCTCGCGAAGAGCCTTCCGGTTGCACGCGCCCCGCGCGGTGTTGACGCAGGCACGGATCCCGAGCTCGGACCAACAGCGCGCGGCCGCGGCGGCCACCCGCTTCCGGTAGCCATAGCCCTTTTTCAACAAGTCGCAGGCTCCGTCGAAGCCCTCGCACGCAGGACCGCGAAACCGCGCCTCGTGCGTGAACTCGCACGACACCTCACCCACGTCGTTGTCGCAGCTCGACTGCGGACGCGGCGCCGGCTCGGTCTCGGCCGTCGGCTCCGCAACCGGTTCGGGGCTGGCCGTCGGCACGGGTTCGGGCTCGGGGGCCGTGGCCACGATGGGCTTGGCCTTCGGCTCGGGGGCGTGAGTGCAGGTGGCGCTCGCCATCGCCGCGGTGAGCGCCACGAAACGGGCAACGTCGATGGGCAGGCGCTCTCGGAGGCTCATTGGATGCCGTACTCCCGGAGCCGGCGATAGAACGTCCGGCGTGGGATCCCCGAGAGCTCGGCGGCCTTCACGCGGTTCCAGTTGCAGGCCTGGAGCGCCTTCAAGATCCGCTCGCGCTCGTCGGTGCGATGCTGCGAGAGCGTCGCCTTGTTCGGTCGGCGCTGGGTCGTGCGAGAAGGCCGCGAGGTCGTGCTGCGCGAGTCGCTGGCCGGCGAGTGATGCGACGAGTCCGTGCGCGGCGTGAACACGCGCCCGTCGGGAATGTCGAAGTCGTCGACCTGCAGCTCGGCACGTTCGGCCAAGACCCAGGCGTTCAGCAGCACGTGCTCGAGCTGGCGCACGTTGCCCGGCCAATCGTAGGCGGTGAGCCGACGCATCGCGTCCCGCGAGACCGTGCCCTTGTCTCGCTTGTAACGCGCCGAGAACAAGCCGAGGAAATGGTCCACGAGCTGAGGGATGTCGTCGGCACGCTCGCGCAGGGCCGGCAGGTGAAGCTCGACCACGTGGATTCGGTAGTAGAGATCCTCGCGGAAGCGATTCTCTTTGACCATGGCCGCGAGGTCCTTGTTCGTCGCGAAGATCAAACGCACGTCCACCGGATCTTCGGATGCCCCGCCCACGGGTCGCACGGTGCGCTCCTGCAAGACGCGCAGTAGGCCGGCTTGCATCTTGTGAGGCATCTCGCCGATCTCGTCCAAGAGCACTGTGCCCGAATCGGCCTCTCGGAACAGGCCCTTGCGTTCGCGGTCGGCGCCCGTGAACGCTCCCTTCACGTGCCCGAACAGCTCGCTCTCGAGCAAGTGTTCTGGGATCGCGCCGCAGTTCACGCCGAGGAACTTGGCTTTCACGCGAGGCGACGCGTCGTGCACCGCTCGCGCCACCATCTCCTTCCCCGTGCCGCTCTCGCCGGTGATGAGCACCGGCACGTCGGTGTCACGGATGCGGTCGATGAGCGCGTACACCCGGCGCATGGCCGAGCTCGTGCCCACCAGGCCGTGGTAGCCGAAGTGGGAGTAGAGCGTGTCGCGAACGTCACGCAGCTTGCGCCGCGCCTCCTTCAATTTGTAGGTACGCTCGCCCAGCAGCTCTCGAAGCCGTGCCTGTGCCTCTTCCAGATCCTGATTCGTGCGACCGAGCTCGTCGGCGCGTTCGCGGTTCTCGTTGACGAGCCGCGCGGTTTCGATGGCGATGGCCACCTGATCCGCGAAGGCGCGCAAGGTCGGAAGCTCTTCCTCGAAGTGCGAGGCCGGGCGGAGTCGGGTCTCGACGTAGAGCGCTCCGATGGGTCGTCCGCTCGGCGCCAGGATCGGCACGCACGCGACCGACTGCAGGTTGAGCTGGTGCACCGACGAGAAACCCTTCATGCGGAGGTCGTCCAGCGCGCTCGAGCTGACGATGGGCTCACCCTTGGCGATGACGCTCTCGGCGATGGAGCGGGAGAACTCCGCGTGAGGTTCGTCGCCGAGGCGGGACCGCGAGCTGTGCACGCTCAGGCTGCCGTCTTCTTCGCGCAAGATCACGTAGCCGCGCTCCGCGCGGGTCAGCTCCACGGCGTAAGTCGTGATGCGCAGAGTGAGCCGGTCGAGATCGAGCTCCCCAACGAGCTCGGCGTTCACCTCGAGGATGCGCGCGAGCCGCTGTTCGAGCGGCGTCGAAGCGTGGCTCGAAATGGGCGAGAGCTGCGAGATGGGGCTGATGCGCGGGGCCACCTTGGCCTGGGCCGCGTGAGCCGTCACCGCGATGGCAAGCTCGCGTTGCACGAGCGAACGGAGCTCGCGACGTCTGGGATCGTTCCAGTACACCTCGCGGAGATCGCGGGGCAGCCTGGCACCGATGTCCTCGAGCAGGGCCAGCGCCTCTTCCCGATCGCGGCGGGCGTTCATGCTCTGACCCGCGGCCTCTTCCAGCTCCGCCCGTGCCGCGAGAGCGCGCCACGACCACTCGCGTTGGCCAGCCTCCTTGGCCCGCTCCAGGGCCAGGTCGAGCGCGGCGCGAGCGCCAGCTTCGTCGTCGGCGATCATGGCGACGCGCCCCTCGGCCAGTTTGGAGAGGGAGCGGTGCGCGGGGCTCTCGCCGAGCTCCCGCTCCGCCCGTTCGAGCCACTGCCGCAGCTCGGACACGTCCTGTGTTCCCGAGCGCGCGGCGACGAGCGTGGCCTCGAGCAGAGCCTCGGCGGCGTCGATTCCTCGTCCCAGCGCTTCGTAGGCCGTGGCGCACGCTTCGTAGTCGCGCACGGCGGCGTCGGTCTGACCCGAAAGCGCGTGAAGCTCGGCTTGGAGACCGAAGAGCTGGGCGCGCATGACCGGAGGAAGCTGCGCGCGCTGTTCCTCCAGTGCGTCGATGCTGGCGCGCGCTCGCGCCAACCGACCCAGGTAGAGGTCGGTGTTGGCGAGGTTCAGCAGCGCCTGCATCGTGGTGGAGCGGCGACCGGAACGCCGCCCCATGTCGACGGCGCCCTCGAAGTGCTGGATGGCGCCGGCGATGTCGCCGCGCACCTTGAGCAGACCGGCGAGGTTCAAACGCAGCGTCGCCAGCATGCCCGCGTCGCCGGCCTTCTCGCCTGCCGTGAGCCCCTCTTCGTAGAACTTCCGAGCCTCCTCCATGCGGTCGTTGCGCTGGAGCGCGAAGCCGAGGCACGTGAGTGCAACGGATTCCGCGCGCGGGAAGTGCGACTCACGCGCGCGCGTCACCGCCTGAGTGAGAAGCTCACGGGCTTCGTCGTGGCGCCCGAGGAAAGACAGAGCCGAGCCCTTGAAGGCCAGCGCTTCCACGCCCAGCGATCCGGGGTCGGTGGCGATGGGCTCCACGACCTCGAGCGCCCTGGCATAGTCCGCGAGGCCGACGTAGGCGCGCGTCAGATAGAGGAGCCAGGCTTTGCCCGCCGGCGAAGCCAGGTCCTTCTCGGCCAAGGGTCGTACGGACTCGAGCTGGTCGAGGGCTTCGCGAGCTTCGCCGAGTCCGACAGAAAGGCGTGCACGCGCGATGGAGATGGTCAGCGTGTCGGCGTCGTGCACCGCTTCGAGCGCAGTGCGCGCGTCGTTGTAGCGACCGCGGTCCAGGAAGTATTGCACTCGCTGGAGCGGGTCGTCCGGGACCTCGCGATCGGCGCCGTCCGTCGCCAGGATGCGTTCGATGTCGCCGGAAGAAGCCACCGCTTCGGAAGCGATGGCGCGCACCACGCGGCGCAGCTCGCCCGGCCGGCTGGCACAAGCCTGGATGATGCGCTCGATCATCGACTCGGTGAGGGACGGCACAGCGCGTCGCACGAGGTCGACCGCCGCAGGTTTGTCCAGCGGCGGCACGACGAACGCGGGCGCCGCTCCCGGCTCTTCGCGGCTCCCGACGAGCACCAGCCGCGCACCCGCGCGTCGAGCCTTGCGCAGGGCCTCCCAACTCGTGTCGTCGAGGGCGTCGGCCTCGTCGACCAGCAAGGTGAGCCCGGCGTGCGGCAGGTCGGAGAGCTCGGCGTCCACCGCGGCCGGTGAGCTGGCGATGGTCTCGTCGATCCAAGCCACCGGCCGCCCCTGGACGCCGAGCGACCATGCCACTCTGCGAAGGAGCACGCTGCGACCCGAGCCAGGCGGCCCCTGCACCGCGAGGCACCCGCCGTTCGGCAGCGCGATCACCGCATCGAGGAGCTTGTTGGCGGCCCCGTCGATGGCGACCACGGGCCAGATGGCGGCACCGGACATCGCGGTCTCGGGCGGAGCCAGGCCCGCTGCGTGGCGGAGCTCGCTCGCGAACTCGTCGGCCGAAGGGTGGCGTGCGCTGGGGTCGTCGCTGGTCGCGCGCTCGGTGATGGCCTCGAGCCGCCGCTGCACGTCGCCGGGCAGGCGCTTGGCGTGCTCGATGGCTTCCGCCAAGGTCACTCCCAGCGCATAGACCTCGGCGCGCACCGTGAGCGGACCGCCCGCCATGAGCTCGGGCGCCGCATAGCGAGGCGTGAGCCCTTCGGCCAAGGTGCCACGTTCGCGCCAAGGGGCCGCGAGCCCGAGGTCCACGAGCGTCGCTCGACCGCCGCGCTCGACGATCACGTTGGCGGGCTTGATGTCCCCGTGAAGCAGTCCAGCGCGATGGACCAGCGTGAGCTGCTCGGCAGAACGCGCGAGGGCGTCGAGCGTGCGCTGTACGTCGACGCCGCGCTCGATGATCGCCTGCAGGCTCTCGCCCTCGACGAGCTCACGGACCAGGAACGGCCGCTGACTTCCGGGCAAGCGACCGAAACGAATGACGCGTGGAACACCGAGGCCCTCGAGACCCGAGAGCGCCACCGCTTCGCGAACGAGCGCGGCCATCTCGCGCTCGCTCGCGCCCTCCGCCAGCACCTTGAGCGCGAGGCTCTGACCGCCGTGGCGATCTTTGACCGCCCACACCTCCCCGCCCCCGCCCTTGCCGAGACGGGTGACGGGCAGGTAGCGTTTGGGCAGCTCGAAGCGGGCCACGCTGTTCGGCCGTCAGAGGCCGTAGTCGGCGCCGAGCCCCACGAAGAAGCCGCTCGTGCCGAAGCCCGCGTCGAGCCGGGCCACGAAGCTCTTGGCCGGCTTGTAGCGAAGCCCGGTCTGGAGCGCGAGCCAGGGGAAGATGATGGGCTTGCTTCCACCGTTGGCCCAGCTCGGCTCGGTGTAGCCGTTGTAGTGATCGTTGTCTGTATTGCAGAAGTTGGGATCCGGCGTGTTCTGCGCGGAGCACTTCTTCCAGCTGTACGGATCCTCGTTGGGATTGCCGCCCGGAGGATAGGCTTGCGTGCGGAAGAGGTCGCCGAACACGAGACCGAAGCCCGCGCCCATGCCGTAGTTCACTGCGAACTGCGGACCGAGCTCCTGGCTCCAGAGGAAGTCGGCGGTGAGGAAGATGACGTTGAGATCGCTCTTCACGACCTCCCAGGCGCTCGCCGGATCGTCGCTCGCCTTGAACGGCGTCTCATCCATCTTGTAGCCCGCCCACCAGAGGCTGAAGACGTACTCGAAGCCGTCTTTTCGGATCGCGAACTCGGGTCCTACCGAGTGCACGTAGACGGTGTCGCCACCGTCGCCGAACAAGTTCATCATGAACTTCGGGATGATGATCCCGCGGTAGCGAAGCCCGACGAACCGATACGTCTGGCCCGGCAGCTCGACGGGCGAGTCACCAGCGGGAACGTCCCCGGCTGGGTCCGCGGCAGCCGGCTTCTGCTCGGCCTTGCCCGGCTCGGCCGGTGTCGGCGCGGCTTCGGGCGCCGGCTTGGGCTCCCCAGCTGCCGGCTCCGCAGGTGGCTCGCCTTGTGCCATCGCCGGCAGCGCGAACGCTCCCAGTGCCACCATCGTCATCGTTCCCACGCCCCAACTTTGCCAACCCGCCATGTGAGCCCTCCGTGTCACGCCCGTGCCAAGCGCGGCCGGATTGTGCCACGGTAGTGTGCCAAACTGCAAAAACGTGTTTTCCCGGGGGAAACGGCACCGCTTCGCCTGTTGGCGCCCCGCCCGTGCTATCTGCCTCCCCAGCTGGCACGCCGGGCATGATCCTCCACAGTCTGGTCGTCGAGCAGGCCGTCGACATCGACGAGCGAGCCGAGTTCGTGAAAGAGCTCGTGCTGGCGCGCGGCGTGATGCCCATCGCCATGGTGCGCAAACGCCGCATCGCTGCGCGCGCGGGCGGGCTCGGACGCGTTCCGCCCGAGGAGCTCGCTGCCGAGACCCTCGCGCCCGTGCTCCTGATCCACGGCTACGGTCAGAACCGCTACGCCTTTCACCTGCCGTTGCGCTCGATGGCGAACTACCTCGCCCACGCGGGCTTCGACGTCTTCAACGTCGACCTCCGCGGTCGCGGTCGCAGCGGTCACCTGGGCGCGCGGCGACCACGCTCCGTGCTCGAGTTCATCCAGGAAGACGTGCCGGCGGCGCTCGACGAAATCCGAACGCTCTCGGCGGGACGCCCGGTGTTCCTCGTCGGGCACTCGCTCGGCGGCGTGGTGAGTTACTGCGCTGCCGCCGATCAAGGTCCACGCGTGGCGGGAGTCGTGAGCCTCGGGTCTCCCTACCATTTCACCCTCGGGTCGCGCTGGCTCGCGGGATTGACCAGCGCGTTCCTAGCGCTCGACCAGCGCGTACCCTTGCCCAACTTGCCCGTCCCCGCGAGGGCCTACGGGAAATTCGTGCGCACTGCGCGTCGAGTGGTGGAGAGCCCGCTCTACCCGCTGCCATTCCGCGGCTTCCATCGCGGCGCCATCGAGCCCGAGGTGCTCGAACAGCACATGTCCCTCGCCATGGATCGCGGCAGCATCGCCACGATGCGCGCGATGTTCTCTTGGGCTCAGGAGATCCGCGATCGCAAAGCGGGCGACGACGGCCTCTTCGGCTACGCCAAGCGCTTCGAATCGCTCGAGCTGCCGCTCTTGGTCATCGCCGGCCTCTACGACGACCTGGCGCCGCCGGCGTCCGTCCGGCCCGCCCATGATCTTTCCAGCTCCAGCGATCGAACCTATCGCGAGCTCCCGTTCGGCCACGTGGATCTACTGATCGGGCGGGAGGCGCCCAAACTCACGTGGCCGCTGCTCGAAACCTGGCTGAAGAAGCGCTTGCGTCAGAGCGCGGCCCGCGCCCGCTCGAGTGCTTGAGGCCTTCAGCTGTCGATCTTCTTCTTCAACTTCGCGACCTCGGCCTCCAACGTCTTCACTTGGCGCCGGAGATCCTTCACTTCGTCCGCGGTCGCGACCCGCATCATCTTCGCGAAGCGCTCGGTCTGCTCGGATGTGAAGTGCTCCACCTTCCCCGGCACTTGGATCACGGTCATCATCGCGCGCATGAACTGCTCGTTTTGCATCAGCTTCGCGACCCGAGGGTCCCCGAGCAGCTGTAGGCCGCGTTTTCTGACTTCGTCTTTGATGCTCATTGGGGACGTAATAGACCAGCGACCCGCCATCGGCGACAAGAAGGCAGGCTGGGCCGGTTCCGCGGGGGTGCCGATGTAGGTCGTCGCTTTTGGCAGGCCCGTCGGGAAGACGAGCACCCTCGACGTCGTAGTTCGGCCCGGATGGCCCGGCTGGATCCCCCGCGATGGCGTGCCTCGAAGAAGGCAGGTATTCTGACTCCCGTGCGCCCGGCGGTCCTGCTGCTCGCCCTCCTCGGTTCGCTCGCCCTGAGTGCGTGTGAGACGCCCACGCGACGCGGTAGCACGCTCTACGCGGACGGCCGCTACGTGGAGGCCGCGGAGGTGTTCGAACGCACCGAGTACCGCCTCCGAGAGTACTCGCCCCGCGAGCGCGCGGAGTACGGGCTCTATCGCGGGATGACGATGCTCGTGCTCGGCGACTTGCCCAGCGCGCGTCGCTGGTTCGCGTATGCCTACGACGTCGAGCGCATCGCACCCGGTTCATTGCGGGCCGACCGGCGCGCCCTCCTCGACCGCGGTTGGTTCGATCTCGGCCAGCGGCAGCGTTCGGAATTAGAGCATGCGGTGAAGCCGAGCGATGGCGCCGTCGCTTCTCGCCAACCGCCGCCACCGCCGCCGCCTGCGCAGGATCCGCCCGCCACCGCGGTGCCGCCTGCCAACGTTCGCACGCTCGTGCCGCGCTGAGCTGGTGGTTCGCGCCCCCCGTCCTATGAATAGGGCCGAGGTACGACCAGCATGGGGCAGACTCCGCGAATCCAGAAGTCTGATGCCGAGTGGCGAGCCGAGCTCAGCGACGAGCAGTTCCGCGTCGCCAGGCAGAAGGGCACCGAGCGCGCGTTCACGGGCGAGTACTACGAGTGCAAGACTCCGGGGACCTATCTCTGTGTCTGTTGCGGCGCCGAGCTCTTCGCATCGGAGAACAAGTACGATTCGGGCAGCGGGTGGCCGAGCTTCTGGCAGCCCGTCGGCGCCGACGCCTTGGCCATGGAGTCGGACCATTCGCATGGCATGCGCCGCGTCGAGGTGAAGTGCTCGCGCTGCGACGCCCACCTCGGGCACGTGTTCGAAGACGGCCCCGCGCCGACGGGGCTCCGGTACTGCATCAACAGCGCGTCGCTGAATCTCCGAGAAAAGTAGCCACGCCCCGCCTCCCAGCGTTCGCCGGACGAAAACCGCTCTAGCGTACTTCGCGGAGGTGTCCATGGAACCCTTGCTCGGCCTGAGCGTGACCGCTCTGATGTTCTTCGGCTTCGTTTGCTTCGTGATCCTCTTGCGCTCGTTCCGCGTCATCAACGAATACGAACGCGGCGTCATCTTCCGCTTGGGAAAGGTCGGTCAGTCGGGCGTCAAGTCTCCGGGGCTGCGCATCGTTCTACCCTTGATCGATCGACTGGTGCGGGTGGATCTGCGCACGGTGACGCTGGACGTTCCGCCGCAAGAGGTCATCACCAAGGACAACGTGACCATCAAGGTCAACGCCGTCGTCTACTTCAACGTGATGAACCCCGTCGACGCGGTGATCCGTATCGCCAACTACTACATGGCGACCTCGCTCTATGCGCAGACGACTCTCCGCAACATCCTCGGGCAGCACGAACTCGACGAGATCTTGGCGGAGCGCGAGAAGCTCGGACGCGCTTTGCAGCAGATCATCGATCAGGCGACCGATGCCTGGGGCGTGAAGGTGACCTCGGTGGAGATCAAAGACATCGAGCTACCCGCCGAAATGCGCCGAGCCATGGCGAAGCAGGCCGAGGCCGAGCGCGAGCGTCGCGCCAAGATCATCAGCGCGGAAGGCGAGTACCAGTCGTCCCAGAAGCTCCACGAGGCCGCCCAAGTGCTCGAGCAGTCGACGGCAGCGCTCCAGCTCCGCTACCTCCAGACGCTGGTGGAGATCGGCGTCGAGAACTCGACGACCGTCGTCTTCCCGGTACCCATGGACTTCTTCCAGCGCGCGCTCGCCGCGCGGAGCTCTTGAGCGTCGGGCGCGCGCCGGTGGCCGCCCGTCAGTTCGATTGCACGGAGCCGGCCTTCGTCACGTCGAAGCTGAACGAGCGACTCGCGTTCGACACCGTCACCTGAATCGTGTCCTCATCCACCCGCTCGAACGCGAGCCCGAGCTTCTTGTTCTTGGGCGTGAGCAGGGTGTAGGAGCCCGCTTGGGGGACTGGGTCGACCCAACGCATTTCCACCCCGTCGATCACCAAGTTCCATTCGCCCCGGACGCTGCTCCACGAGCGGCTGCCGTCGACCTGGATGCCCTCGACCAGGCCACCCGCCAGCGCCGTTTGGGTGCGGTCCCCTTCCCCGGTCACGCTGAAGCCATCGAGAACTCTCTTCCACGTCACGTTGTGAACCACGTGCCGGCTCTTGGCTTGGAAGTCCCAAGTGACGTCAGCGGAGCCGTTCAGCGTGACTTTGCCGTTGGAGAGATCGGTCCATTCGTGGTGTACCAACACCTGCGCCTGCTCGTTCTTGTCGACGCGCACGCTGTGCATGCCGCTGAACGTATGGCCTTTGTAGACGCAGCTCCCGGGCTTCGCTCCGTACTTGACGCTGAGCGTCGCGTTGGAAAGGGTGATCTCGGCGCAGGGCAGCTGGCTCTCGATGAAGGTCCGGATTTCGGCGGCCGCGTTCTCCACCGCCTGCCCGATGGTGAAGCTGGTGGTGATCTCCACCGACGCGGACTGGAGGCTCTCTGCCTGGGACGAAAGCGTGGATTCTTCGACCGCTTGCTGCGCTTCGGCGAGTGTGAGGGCCTCTCCGTCGTCCTTCTTCTTCGGGCAGCCACTGAGAACCACCGTCAACACCAGCCCGACAAGTACGCGAGAACGCATGCGAGGAACCTCCTAGCTTGTCCAGCTTAGCAGGCAGCGTGCCAAAGCAGCGTCTCGAAGCGCGCCCGCCCTTCCTGGTACTCCTGGTACGCTCCTGCACATGTTTCCGCGCCTGCTGTTTGCACTTCTCGCGCTTTCGACCTTCGCCTGCTCGAGCGAAGACGAGGGGGGACGCGCGAGCGGCGGTGGCGGCGCAGGAACGAGCGGCGGCTCGGGCGGAGTCGCGACGGGTGGCGCAGGGACCGGGGGCTTTGCGGGCGCCCCGGCAGGTGGTGGGGGCGGAAGCGCCGGAACGTCCGCGGGAGGCGGCTCGGGCAGCGGAGGGACGGGCGCCTCCCCCGACATGCTCCCCCCCTACGCTCCCGACTTCGCCATCAACGTGCCCATCCCGGCCGGCGTCGCCAGCGACGCGCGAAGCGCGAAGATCGTGGCGCGCCTCAAGGCGAACCTCACGGCCAACAAGGTGCAGCTCAGCAACCACGGCGAAGTCCCCACGGTCTACACGGTGAAGCCGAGTGACCCGGAATACACCGTGGACGCCAGCTACCTGAACGGCCCGATCGACTTTCGTGTCCCCGCGGGTGCCGTCGAGGGAGAAGGCTCGGATCACCCGTTGATCTTGCTCGATCCCACGCACCCGCAATACGGCCAGTACACCGAGCTTCGCGTGTGGCAAGCCACCGTCGATCACGCGAAGAAGAGCGTCACTGGGAACGGCGCCGGTCTCTTCCACTACAACAACGACGGCGCGCTCCTGAACCCCGACAAGAGCCCGAGCCACTCGAATCCGTTCGAGGGCGCGGGCACGGGCTCGGGCCTTTCGTATCTCGCGGGGCTGGTGCGACCCGCCGAGGTCACGGGCGGCAAGATCCTCCACGCCATTCGCTTCGCGTACAGCAACTGCGACTCGAGCAACCAGTTCCGCGCGCCGGCCACCAAGACCGAT
>Ga0268298_10004972_pt1 | contig 12668 bp, 8 predicted proteins | sample WWTPWeurt_MetaG_FD_194462 | JGI IMG/M metagenome (GOLD analysis project Ga0268298, IMG submission 194462) | Activated sludge microbial communities from WWTP in Nijmegen, Gelderland, Netherland - WWTP Weurt | ecosystem: Engineered > WWTP > Aerobic digester > Activated sludge | place: Netherlands...
CGCCCAGCGTCTCAACGAGGCCCGGGCCGCATTGTTCCATTCCATCAACCAAGCCCAACAACCCGCTGCCTGAACCTTGGGGCTCACTTCCTCCCCTTCAGGCTCATTTCTGGATTGGAAAGGACTCTTTTGGCCTTGTCTAAACTGAAATTTGATTAGCGAGTTACCTCAGCCAACTCCCGAGAAAGCGGGAAGAAGCCGGTATCCAGAGGTCAGGATAGCCATCGAAGCTACCGTCCATGGCTCTGGATTCCGGCTTCCCAGCCGGAAGGACGGCCCATCTCTTTCTCGCTGAAATAACTTGCTAATCAGAAGTCAATATCCTGATTTCCATCCAGTGCCCAGTTCTTTCTCCCACCGGACGCCTTCGGCGATCGAATCGAGCATAAGGCGCTTGCCGGAAAAAGAAATACCAGAATGCGCCGGCGGTTCGTTCGCCTTCCAGGCGCGCCAGCCGGCGCAGAGCGAGCTCTGTAACGGCTGGCGGAACGCCGAAGGCGGACGAACAGACCAGCAGGCTGGTATTTCTTTTGACAGAAATCGCCTAGTATCCGCCATGATTCGGATCCCTCTTGCTTGGAACCATCCCCGTGACGGCTGATACCCTTCCTTCTCTCGCCGTGGATTTCTGCGGCCTCAACTTTCAAACCCCCCTGGTACTGTTGTCCGGCTGCGTGGGGTTCGGCGAGGAATATACCCGGGTCGCCGGCTTTTCCAACCGGGACGCCGGGGCCATCTGTCTCAAGGGGACGACCCTGGAACCCAGATTGGGCAACGCCCCCCATCGGGTCTGGGAAACCCCGGCCGGCATGCTCAATGCCATCGGCTTGCAGAATCCCGGCGTCGACCATGTCGTCCGTGAGATCCTGCCCAGCCTCGATTTCGAGGAGACTCGCTTCATCGCCAATGTCTCGGGATCGACGGTCGAAGAATATGCCGAGGTCACCCGCCGCTTCGACGACTCGGCCATCGACGCCATCGAGATCAATATCTCTTGTCCGAACGTCAAGGCGGGAGGGGTCGCCTTCGGCAATGATCCGCTTATGTCGGCCCGGGTGGTCGAAGCCTGCCGACGGGTGACCACCAAGCCCCTGATCACCAAGCTGTCGCCCAATCAAACCGATATCGCCGCCAACGCCCGGCTCTGCATCGAGGCCGGGACCGATGCCTTTTCCGCCATCAACACCCTCATGGGTATGGCCATAGATAGCGAGCGCCGGGTGCCGGTGCTCGGCAACAACCAGGGCGGTCTGTCCGGGCCGGCGATCAAGCCCGTGGCCTTGCTCAAGGTCCACCAGGTGTATCAGGTATGCCGAATGCATGGGATACCCATCATCGGTCAGGGAGGCATCGGCTCGGCGGAGGATGCGCTGGAATTCATCATCGCCGGGGCAACGGCGGTCGGCATCGGCACCGCCCTGTTCTACGATCCCCTGATCTGCCGGAAGATCAATACCGGGCTGCTGGACTATATGCAGCGCCATCGGCTCCAGTCATTACAACCTCTGGTGGGAAGCCTGCAACTCCATGCCTCCAGGCCCTGTACCTGCGAGGTCTGAGGGGAGCGCAAGACTTTCAGGCAAGCGGGCCACCCTTACGGCGGCCCGAAAACAAAGGATGGATGGTCGATCCCTCAGCCACAGGTGATTTTGTTCGATTGGGGATGTTTGTGCCACCAGGGGTGTTTGGCGTGGATGAACTCCATCCATCTGGCATCGAAATCCTCAAGCAGATCAAAGTATTGGCGGGTACGCCAGCCCATCAGGCCGCCGGCATAGCGGATCACGTCCATGTCTTCCTGACCTTGCAGCAGGGTGTCCAGCAGGTGCTGCATGACGGCGACATCGTTCATGATGCCGAGGATTTCCTGCAGGCCGCGCATGTGACCGATGAAGGTATCCAGTCCGGGGGTGATGGGCATAAAGAACTCGGCGGCGTAGCGCAGCTTTTTGCATTCGATGCGAAGTTGATGCATCTCGGTGGCCGAGTTGCGGTCGACGTCGGTGCCCGCCTGCAATACCTGACGCTCCAGAAGATCCAGCAGGGTGCGGGAAAAGATACCGATACAGGCATCCAGATTATTGCGCTGCTTGCGGCTCAGCTCCGCCTGCTGCCAGGCGGAGGTCTCGTACCAGCGGGGAAAATCCTTTTTGAATTGGGCGTAACGTTCGCCGTCCAACATCTCCCGCACTGACTCATAGGCCTGGGCGCGATGCTCGAAGGCGATGGCATTGAGCTTCTCCCAGCCGGGCAGCGGCAGCTTGCCACGCACCCCCCCCAGGCTGTCTTGGATGAAGACATCCAGGTCCCGGGCCGGACCAAGCTGCCCGGCGAGCCAACCGAGTTCCCGTGCCCAATGACCGCTGACCGATCTGGGAACGGCGGAACGGAACACGGACAGGGCGGAACGCATGCGCCGGAAGAGGACGCGCATCTGGTGGACGCCCTCGATGTTCTCCCAGTTGTGGGCCGCCGCTTCCCATTCCTGGAGGCTGTCGAAGTCATGACCGAGGATCGCCGTCAGGGCGGTGCTCACGGTCTGATCGATATGGACAGGGGCCTGGGATTTGACTCGTTTTGTCGTCATAGGGGGGCTGAATTCCTGGATAGAGTTGTATTCAAGCAATCGATTAACATCACCGATTGTAACATTATCGGTCTGGCTGATGAGGAACGGCTTCCCAATCGGCCCCGTTCCCCGGAATCAGCCACCCCTCATGCCGCGGTTGTCAAGGCGATGAATGACCTTATTTTGGGTACTATATTTCACCTATGAATCCAAGTGATATCCAACAGCTCACGGCGGGGACGAGCCGCACGACGGAGGGGGCCGGGCTTCCTATCCTCAACCGGGGGCTGCGCCCGGTGGTGTTTTTGTTCGTCGTCGTGGCCCTGGTCAATGTCCTGGTCATCGCCCTCGGGGTAGGGGCGCTGCGGCAAAGTCGCATCCACTATCGGGAACGGGTGGAAACCCTGACCCAAAACCTGGCCCAGTTGCTGGAGCAGAACATCGCCGCCAAGGCCAGGGTCATCGACGATGCCCTCGTCCGGGTGGTGCAGGAACTGGAGCACCAGTCGGCGGGCGGGGGGATCGACGCTGAAACCATGAATAGATTCTTGAGGATTCAGGTGTCGCAGCTCCCCGAGGTCGCGGCCATCCGGGTGACCAACGCCAGGGGGGAGGCCCTCTGGGGCAAGGATGTGCGCTCTGATGAGCCGATCAATTGCGCCGACCGCGACTTCTTCCAGACCCATCGGGAGAGCGGACAAAGGCGCCTGATCGTCACGGCACCCATCCTGGGACGGGCATCGAAACGCTGGATCGTCGCCTTCACCCGGGCCTATTTCGGACGGGAGGGCGGCTTTGCGGGAATCGTTTCGGCTTCGGTGCCGGTCGAGAGTTTTGCCGCCATCCTCTCCATCCCGGATCTGGGGGCTTCGGGCACCGCTGTCCTGCGCTACACGGATCAGGGACTTATCGCCCGCTTTCCCCCGCTCGATGGCCCAGTGGGTCAACCCGGCAACAAGCAGGTCTCGCCGGACTTCCAGGCGGCCCTGGCCTCCGGTCAGTCCGAGACCATGTTCCACTCGGCCGCCACTCCGGACGGCGTCGAACGCACCTACGCCCTCCATCGCGTCCCCGGGCTACCCTTCACCATCAGCATCGGCCTGGGATACAGGGAGTATATGTCGCCCTGGTGGGCCGAGGTCACCCGGGCAAGCTGGCTGCTGCTAGGTTTCCTATCGGCGACCCTGGGATCGGCCTGGTGGGGAAGCCGACAGTGGAAACGCCGCTTCGCCTTGCAGGAAAGGCTCGCCGAGGAAAGTGTGCGACGCCATGTCCTGATCGACAATTCCCGGGACGGTATCTCCATCCATGATCAGAACCACCGGGTGATCGACGCCAACAAGCGTTTCGCCGAGATGCTGGGTTACACCCGGGAAGAAGTCCTCAAGCTGCATACCTGGGATTTCGAGGCCGAGATGGACGAGGCTCGGATCCGCGCCGACTTCTCCAATCTCGCCAATGTCGGCCGAACCTTTGAAAGCCGCCATCGGCGCCAGGATGGCTCGGTCTATGACGTCGAGATCAGCGCCAGCGGCGTCGAACTGGGCGGCCAGGGGGTGGTGATCGCCGTCTGTCGCGATATCTCCGATCGCAAGGCGTTGCAGCGTCGCCTCTATGAACAGATCCATTTTGCCGAATCCATCATCGAGCTGATGGTCGACGGCGTGGCTGTCTGCCATGCCGTCCCCGATCCCCCCTATGTCCGCTTCACGGTCTGGAATCGGGCGATGCAGGTGCTGACCGGCTATGGGATGGATGACATCAACCGTCTCGGTTGGTACCAGAGTGTCTACAGCGATCCCGAGGTCCAGGAGCGAGCCAGGCAACGCATGGAACGCATGCGAGAAGGCGACGACCTGGATCACGAGCCATGGGTCATCACCCGGAAGAACGGCCAACATCGCACGGTAGAGATCTCCACCGTCATCCTTGATCGGGCGGACGCCAGGATTCCGGTGCTGGCGGTCATGCAGGACGTCACCGAGAAAAAACACCTGCTGGAAGAACTGAACCGCCACCGCCAGCGTCTGGAAGAGCTGGTCGATCAACGCACCCGACAACTGGCCAGGGCCAAGGAAGCGGCGGAGGCGGCCAATATCGCCAAAAGCGCCTTTCTGGCCAACATGAGTCATGAGATCCGTACCCCGCTCAATGCCATCACCGGCATGGCCTACCTGATCCGCCGCTCGGGGGTGACGCCCCAACAGGCGGAACGACTCGACAACATCGATACGGCTGGGCACCATCTGCTGGAGATCATCAACACCGTCCTGGATCTCTCCAAGATCGAGGCGGGAAAATTCGACATCGAGGAAAGCGATGTCGACATCCAGGCTATCGCGGCCGATGTCGTCTCCATGGTCCAGTCGCGGGTCCAAGCCAAGCCGCTTGAACTCCTGGTGGATGTGCAAGCCTTCCCTCGACCGCTGCTCGGCGACTCGACCCGCATCCAGCAGGGATGGCTGAATTACGCCGCCAATGCGATCAAGTTCACCGCCGCCGGCACCATCACCCTGGGTGCCAGGATGATAGAGGAAAGCGGCGACAACCTCCTGATCCGCTTCGAGGTCAGGGACACCGGGATCGGTATCGCCCCGGAGGCGGTGCCGAGACTCTTTTCCTTGTTCGAGCAAGCGGATAATTCCTCCACGCGGAAATATGGCGGCACCGGTCTCGGCTTGGCGATCACCAAGCGACTGGCGGAGTTGATGGGGGGCACGGCCGGCGTCGATACCCGGCTCGGGCTGGGGAGCACCTTCTGGTTCACGGCCAGGCTGAAGAAGGCGACCGCCGCCGTCCAATCCCCGGCGTCCGCCACCATGAACGCGGTCGAGGCCAGGCTGATCGAGCGGTATCCTGGCCGCCGGATCTTGCTGGTCGAAGATGATCCGATCAACCTCGAGGTCACCCAAAGCCTCCTGGAGGAGATAGGCCAGGTGGTCGATCCGGCCGAGGATGGCGCCGCGGCGGTGCACCTGGCGGGCGATAAAGACTATGACCTGATCCTGATGGACATGCAGATGCCCCGCATGGATGGCCTGGAAGCCACCCGGCGGATTCGCCGATTGCCCAGGGGAGCGGATGTCCCCATCCTGGCCATGACCGCCAACGCCTTTGCGGAGGACAGGCGGAACTGTCTGGAGGCGGGCATGAATGACTTTATCGCCAAGCCGGTGAACCCTGACGCCCTCTTCGCGACCCTGCTCAAGTGGCTGTCCCAGCGGGACGGGAACTGAGGCCGATTCCGGTGCGGTTTTCTCGCCTCGCTGGGTGCCAGCAAGCGCCTGAACCCGCCATGGCCTGGGGAAGCGGGCTGGCCCGCGCAGACCTTTGCCGCGGTACGAGCGACGGCGAGCCCCGGATCAAGTCCGAGAATACGCCCACAGCCTAGATCACTTCCGGGCACGGGCGTAGCGACCCGATTCTTTGTTCTCATAAATAGAACAATTACATTTATAATGACTATATTGTTCTCTTAATAAGAACAAAAACCGGCCATTTTCGACCCATGCCCGGAATGGCCAAGTGAGGATACCCTCCTCCCGGGTCTTTCTCTCAGCGACGGATTCAGGACCGGAGCCCGCGCCCGACCAGTCGGAAACTGGAAACCGCAGCTTTTTGTCATCTCGGCGCCCGGTATTCAATTAGGACGCTGGTATAAATCCCTCCCCGAACATTGAATTTGGCTTTGAGGCGCATATACCTGGGCTGGGCGGTAGCCACCAGATGATCGAGGATCTGGTTGGTGACGGCTTCATGGAAGGCACCCTGGTCGCGGAAAGACCAGATATAGAGTTTCAGCGACTTCAACTCGATACAGAGTTGCTCCGGAATGTATTCCAGATAGAGGACGGCAAAATCGGGTTGACCTGTTTTGGGGCAAAGACAGGTGAACTCGGGTAGGCGGATTTTGATGCGGTAATCGCGCTCGGGATTGGGATTGGGGAAGGTCTCAAGCTTGGTTGAAGGCTCAGTTGGCATAGTTCGATCCGAGGTAGGGGGACAAAGTCAAGGGATTTGAAGCCGGGGTGTGTCCAAGCCGGTGATCGAGACGAACCCTGTGCCCAGGAAACCTTTCCCCCGGCCCGGAGATTCGGTCCAGGACAGCTCGTCGGAATAACCGACCAGCCCGCCTCAAGAGACAGGCTAGATCTGGGCCACCACTTTCAGCCGGTTTTGCAGGTTTAGCGCCTGACGAAAGGCCTCCTTGAGGATGCGTCGGTCGATATCGTTGAGGGTGTCCGGGTCCAGATAGTTGTCCGGCTTCTCCCCCCGGGCCGCGGCCTCCTGCTGGCGTTTCAGGCGCAGCATCTGGATAAAGTAGAAGGCATCGCTCCAGGCATTGACCTCGCTGTCGGAGATGTCGAGGGCGTTGGCCGAATCCTGCAGGCGCTGCACCGTGCCGGTAGCCTGGATCCCGGTGGCAAGGGCGAAGATCCGCGCGGCGTCGACGAAGATGGAGGCACCATTGCGTTTGAGGTCGAGAGTGTGTTGACGACCCTCGTGTTCATCCAGACTGAAATCACGGATCATCCCCAGTGGCGGGCGATGATGGCTCAGGGCGATCTCCCCCAGGGGTTGCAGGAATTCCTGACGGCCTTTGGCTTTGCTGGTGACCCAGTGCCTGAGGGTGAAGGCCAGCTTTTCGTTGCCCCAGAGGGGGCGGAAGTCGAAAAAGATCTTGGCGGAGCGCAGGGTCTGGGGGTCCGGGTGGTCGATCCAATGGGAGAAGGTCTGTTTCCATTCCTCCAGACTCAGGCACCAATCGGGATTGCTCGCCATGACGTTGCCGGCGCATAGGCGGAAGCCACAACGGGCCAGGGCCTCGTTGACATGGCAGGCGATACCCAGCAGCCGATTCCGTTGCTCGGGATGGTTGTCCTCGATGAACACCAGACCGTTGTTCTGGTCCGACGCCAGGGTCTGTTCCATGCGCCCTTCCGAACCGAAGGCCAGCCAACAGACGTTTCTGGCACTGAGGCCGGCATGGGCGAGTTCGAGCCGGATCAGGCGTTGGGTGATCTGGTCATTGAGGATGGATACCAGCTCGGTGAGTTGGGCGGCATTGACCCCCTGAGCCAGAAGGTTGCGCGCCAGCAAGCGGATATCGGCGGCCAGTTTGCTCAGGTTCGGCACATCCCCGGCAGCGGCGATAGCGGTGTTGATCTGGGTCACGCTCAGCCGCTGCAGGGCGAAGAGATCCGTCTCCGAAACCATGCCCAGAAGTTGATCGTCCTGGACCACGGGGACATGGTGGAAACCATGCTTGGCCATGACCATGGCCGCCTCGAAGGCGGTCGCCGAGGGGGGAAGAACCTGGGGGTGGGAGCGCATCAGCTCACCGATCGGACGCTCGTTGCGATACTGACCATCGGCGATGAGGTTACGGAGGTCCCGCAGGGTGAAGATGCCCCTGAGACGGCCCCCGACATCGGTGATGAGGAGCGCGCTTACCCCGGCATCCCGCATCATCTGTACGCCCTCCGCGACTGGAAGCTCCTGATGGCAGGCGACCGGCGAGCGCCGGATGAGATTGAGCAGGGGTTCCCCCAGGGGTTGATTGGTGAGAGTGACGGCATAGTCCGACTGTACCCGGCGCTGGGATTGTTCCAGGAGCGAGGCCATGCGGCGGGTACAAAAGTTGGCAAAGGTCGCCGATTGCTCGATCAGGGCGTCGAAATCATCGTCCGGCAGGGCATAACAGAAGGTGTCCTCCAGGGCGTTAAAGGTGAGTACCGTCGGTCGCTTTCCGATGAGCGAGCCAACGGGCAACATGTCCCCCTCTTCCAGGTAGATGGTGGCGCTACGCCCGCCGGTACCAGCGACCGAGCCCTGCTTGATGATCAAGAGCCGATCGGGAACGCCATGGTTGGGATCGATGAGGGTGGCGCCGGCGGAGAAATAGCTGAGGGTCAGGCGTTCCACCAAAAAGCGTAGATGTCCCTCTTCCATGGCATCGAAGGGGGCGTAACGCTTGAGGTCGGTGGTGGTGGCCTGAAACAGGCTGGGCGCCATACTGGATGTGGATTTGGTACTCATAGACGGACGGAGAAGATCAAACGACAACGAATAAGTAGCATCAACGCACCCATTTCACCCAGCGTTGGGCTTGCTCGTGATCCATGAGATGGGCAAAGGTCTTGGAATTGTGCTGACGCGATTTGTTCAACAGGACGAGAAAGAGTTGGGCGGTGGAGAGGGCATCCGCCAGAGCCGAATGTCTGGAGTAATTGTTGATCTTGAATTGCCCGGTCCAGTCGTCCAGGGAACGACGGACATGGGCGATCTCGGGGTACAGCGCCGGGGCCAGAAAGGCCAGGTCGAGCCAGGGCCATTTGAGTTGCAAACCCAGGAACTTCCGGCAGCCGGTTTTTATGGCGGTCTCGTCGAAGGCGACGTTGAAAGCCACCAGGGGAGAGGAGTCCAGATAGTCGAGAAAATCCAACAGTGCCTTCACCGGCGGGATGCCCTCCCGCTGGGCGGTGCCGCCGATGCCATGGATGAGGATATTCTCCGGGGTGCTGGCGGCTTCCTGGCGCAGGATGGCCTCGAAACTGTCGGTAATCTGGATGCGCCCGGCCACCACGGCCACGGCGCCGATGGCGATGAGGCGATCCTTGGCCGGATTGAGACCACCGGTTTCCACATCCACCACCACATAGCGCGATTGTTCAAAGAGGAGCCTGGTATCCGGACGTCGCCCGGATCGCCACAGCTGTAGTCGGGCTTTCTCCTCTTCGGTGAGTCTGGGACGAAGGGGCAGCAAACGCGCAAGCAGATTATGTGCGATCGCAGCAAACTCGTTCCGGGATCGTGAAGAGGCCTCTCCGAGGTCCTGGGGGAGACCGCCGGAGTGGTACTGTCGCAGGGAGGAGAGTGGTAGGAGGTTGTTTGAGCCCATCTGTTGCGAGCCTTATTGAGTTATACCAGCTGTGGCGGACGCGCTCCGCTTATCCTCCCCGCATGAAGAGGAGGGCTACCCGGGCGATTGCCGGAAAAAGATATACCTGAATGCGACGGCTGTTCGTCCGCCTTCCAGGCGCGCCAGCCGGCGCAGAGCGAGCTCTGTAACGGCTGGCGTAACGTCGAAGGCGGACGAACAGACCAGCAGGCGGGTATATTTTTTGACAGAAATCGCCCCATGACCGTGCCTATTGTCCAACCATACCTTGGCGGATCGAGATCTTCAACCAAGCCGGGATCCTGACCGAGATCATCCGACTCACTTGGCCTTCCCAGGTCGCTGGGCGATCGTCTACAACTGATAATCCATTTCCAGCCATTGTTGCAGTCGCTTGCCCTGTTTGAAGGCATATTTGAGCATCAACTGATTGAGGTCGTTGAGCGAGGAGGGATCGAGGCGGTTTTTGGCATCCAGATGGTCGCTTTCGAGCTGTTGCTGGATGCGGAAACGTTGGATCAGGTAGAAAGCCTCGGTGGCGGCGGCCACATCCTTGGGGGTGCGACGCAGGGCCTTGGCCGTGACGCGCAGGCGCTCGCCGGTATTGGTAGCCCAGACCCCCTGGGCGAGACTCCAGACCCGGGCGGCATCGACGAAGGGACGACTCCCGCGCAGCTTGAGGTTAATGGTATGGGGATGCTTCTTGCCGCCGTCATAGACGAAGTTGCCGATCCAGCCCAGCGGCGGCTGACAGGTCAGGGCCTCCTCGGCCATGGCGCGGAGAAAGAGCGGGCGGCTCGGGGAACGGGGCGACAGCCAGGTACGCAGGGCATCCGCCAGCTCATAACGCCCGTAGAGGGGGCGGAAATCAAAAAAGATGGTGCTGTTGAGCAGCGCCTTAGGGTCCGGGGTGCTCATCCAGGTGTCGAATTTCTGCTGCCATTCTCCCAGACTCAGACACCACTCCGGGTTACCGGCCATGATGTCGCCCTTGCAGAGGGTGAAGCCGCAGGTATCCAGTGCCCGGTTCACCGCCTGGGCGAAGGGGAGGAAGGTCTGACGCAGGCGGTCGTTCCCTTGTTCGTCGGCCGGCAGGAAGATCAGACCATTGTCCTGATCGGTGGCAAAGGTCTGTTCGATCCGCCCCTCGGAGCCGAATACCAGCCAACACCAAGGCAGGGGGGGCAGGTCATGTTCCTCCTCGATCAACTCGATCACCCGCATGGCGATGAGATCGTTGAGAGAAGACATCCACTCGCACAGGGTCTCGACCCCCATGCCGGCGAAAAAAAGTTCGCCACCCCTGGCTCGAACCTCATCCGCCGCCCTGGCCAGGCCCTCGACATCCACCGCCGCGGCGATGATTGCAGCCAGCTCTTCCGCCCCGCCACCGCGCAGACCGAAGATGTCCGCTTGAGAGACCAGATTGAACAGGCGGCCATCGGCCTCCACCAGCACCAGGTGTTGCATTTGGTGCTTGGTCATCAATACCGTCGCCCGGTGCACCTGGGCATCAGCCGGTAGGGTGACGGGGGCCGCGGTCATGGCGCTCACCACGGGTTCGCCCAAACCGCAGTCCTCCATGGCGATGCCTTGTACCAGATTCTGTAGGGTGAGGATACCGAGCGGCAGTTGGCTCTGGGGATCGACCACCACGGCGGCGTCCGCCTTGGCCTGGTGGATCTGCAACAGGGCGTCCTGCACCCTGGTAGTGGGGGACACCACCACCGCCGGATGTCTGGGGATGCGACGCAGGCTGCCGTATTCCATACCTGTGTAGGCCTCGGTAAGGATCTTGGCTTCTGATGGGGAGTGCGGCATCTGAACTTCCCTCTCAAGGTCAATGAGGTTCAAGGAGTGATAGAGAGCACGCCGATTGCGCTCCTATCCGACGAGAAGGCGATCCGGGACATCCGAGCCTCTCAGGTCGCTTGGTTTTCGAGCATGGACTTGACCTTGGCCACCAGGTCCCGGGTGGAGAAGGGTTTGGAGATATAGGCGTCGGCGCCGATGGACAGTCCCTTGGCAATCTCAGCTTCGCGGCCCTTGGCGGAGAGCATGAGGACACGCACCCCGGCCAGGGCGGAGTCGGCGCGGATTGCCTGACAGACCTCGAAACCGTTGAGCTTGGGCATCATGACATCGAGCAGCACCAGATCCGGTGGTTGGTCACGGAGGCTGCGTAGTCCTTCCTCGCCATCCCGGGCCACCCGCACCTCATAGCCTTCCCGGCGCATCAGATATTCGAGGGAGATCAGGATATTCTGCTCGTCGTCAACAATGAGAACTTGTTTGGTCATGGCGGCGTCAATCATCCTCGCTGGGGTCGGTATCGACCCGTGGTAATTGGAAATAAAAAGTGGCCCCCTGGTCCGGGACGTTTTCCACCCACAGCCGACCGCCAAGGTGTTCGATGATCTGGCGGCTGATGGGGAGTCCCAGGCCGGTACCCACGGGCTTGGCGCGTCCGCCGACCTGGCGGAATTTCTCGAAGATAGCCGACTGCAACTCCGGCGGGATGCCGGGTCCGTTATCGGCGATACTGACCTGGTAGGCCCGATACACCTCCCTCAGGCTCAGCCAGATCTCCCCCCGCGGCTGGGGGACGAATTTCCCCGCGTTGGAGAGCAGGTTGATCATCACCTGCAACAAACGATCCCGGTCACCGCGCACCAAGGCGGGTTGTCGGGGGAGATCGAGATGGACCATTACCCCTTTGTCGCGGAGGAGTTGCTCGGTGGTGGTCAGGGATTCGCGCAGGATATCGGCCAGATCTACCTCTTCGATCTGCCATTCGGCATTCCCCGACTCGATCTTGGCCAGGTCCAACACCTGGTTCACCAGTCGGGTCAGGCGCTCGGTCTCGCTGACGATGATGGCGAGAAAGCGGGTGCGTTCCGCCGCATCGATGTCGGGGTCGTCGTGCAGGATCTCGGAAAAGGCGCGGATCGAAGCCAAGGGGGTACGGAGTTCATGGGTCACCGAGGACATGAAGTCATCTTTCAGCCGGTCCAGCTCCTGGAGTCTGTTGTTGGCCGCCTTGAGTTCGGCGGTGGCAATTTCCAGCTCCCGGGACTTTTGTTCCAGTTCCTTGCTGTAGGCGCGGATCTGCGAGGCTTCGTCGAGGATGTTCATCACCTCGTCCAGGCCGAAGGGCTCCTCGGTGACCACCGAAGCCACCATCACCCGCGCCGAGGC
>Ga0268298_10004973_pt1 | contig 12668 bp, 6 predicted proteins | sample WWTPWeurt_MetaG_FD_194462 | JGI IMG/M metagenome (GOLD analysis project Ga0268298, IMG submission 194462) | Activated sludge microbial communities from WWTP in Nijmegen, Gelderland, Netherland - WWTP Weurt | ecosystem: Engineered > WWTP > Aerobic digester > Activated sludge | place: Netherlands...
CTCGAGCCGCCCGCCGAGGAGCCACCTGCGGCCGACCCACCCGAGGAGCCACCAGCCGTCGAGCCCCCACCCAGCGAGCCGCCGTCGACGACCGGCATCTGGGGGCTGCACGCGACGAACGATGCCACTGCAAACGATGCAATTCGATTCATGGCCGGATGACACCTCGACGAACCTCGAACGTGCGTCGGGTTCTCGTGAGGGCGAAGTCATCGCCATCGTTGGGCAAACGGCGAGCCGACTCGAAGCTCCAGTCAGCCCCCTCGGGTTTGAGGTCCTTCCTGACTCGCTCGGCCGCGCCGCTCGAATCGGCGCCACCAGCGGCGTCGCCATTTCCGTGTCATGGAGGCGCAGGTCGATACACTCTCCGGGTGTTGCCCGCAGTCATCCTTCTCGTCGCGCTGACGGCCGACGGCGACGAGGCTCCTCCGTGGAGCACGCGCTTCGAGGTCGCGAGTTGGTCCATCGCCGCTGGCCTTCCCCAGACGAGCGTGACCGACATCGCGCAAGATGAACGCGGCTTCCTCTGGCTCACCACCTTCGGCGGAGTGGTGCGCTTCGATGGCGCCACCTTCGCGCGGCTGCCCCTCGAGCACGCGCTCGCGCCCCGCTTCACCGCCCTCGCGTGGACCGGCCCGACGCTCTGGCTCGGTGGACAAGACGGGAGCTTGCTGCGGCTCGGCGCCCAGGCCACCGCTCCACCCGAGCGCGTCGTCCTCTCCCCGCAACCCGACACCATCTGGCGGCTCGTGCGTCGGCCCTCTGGTGCGCTCCTCGTCGCTGCTGGGCGGGCGGGCGTCTTCGAAGTGAAGGACGTCGCGCGACGAATCGACTCCCGGCTCGCCCTCCGGGTCGCGGAGTCGGCGAGCGGGGAGATCTGGGCGCTCGGCGCGGGCGGCGTCACCTGCATCGAGGGCTGCCCCGCCTCGCAGACGCTCCTGCTCGAGCACCCGACCGATCTCTGGCGCGCAGTCGACGGCACCCTCTTCGCCTCGGGCGCCTCCGGCACCTTCACCATTCGCGACCAGCGGCTCGAGCTCGTCAGCCCTCGGGTCATCGCGCGCGGCACGGCGGACCCCGAGAACCACCGGAGCTGGTGGGCCGAAGGCGGCTTCCTGCTCGTCACCTCGGGCGGCCGCACGGAGCGCGTCTTCCTCCCGCCGCCTCGGCAACCGTGGGACCCCACGCAGGAGATTCCCCTCGCAGTGCGCACGCTCTTCGTCGACCGACAAGGCACGCTCTGGGTCGGGAGCGACAACGGCGGCCTGTACCGCGTGCGAGACCGGTTTCTCCGTCACCTCGGCTCCCCGACGGACGCGCGGTCGATCGCCTTGGTCGCGCCTGCCGCGACGGGGGCCCTCGTCGCCGGCTACTGCACCGGCCTCTTCACCATCGACGCGGCGCTCACCACCCTCACCCGCGACCGCCGCCTCGCCGACGACGCCTGCGTCTATTCCTTCACCGCGACCGATGGCGGGGTGCTCCTCGGCGTCACCGACCGGCTCTACCGGCTCGGCGACGAGGGAAAGCTCGAGCAGCTCTACCAGGCGCCGGCGACCCGGGAGCTCGAAGGCGTGGAGATCAAGGCGGCGCTCGAGCACGGGGACCAACTCCTCCTCGGCACCTCCGAGGGCCTCTGGACACTCGAGCGGCGGGCGAACGGCTATGAGCGCACCTCGGTCTTCGACGCCGACGCCGGGCTGCCCTCGGCCATCGTCTCCACCCTGGCGCGTGAGCCCGATGGACGCGTGCTGGTCGGCACCACGAGAGGCCTGGTCGCGCTCTCGAACGGCGCCCTCACGCCGGTGCTTCGACCCGAAGACGATCGACCGGCGACCGTTCGAGACCTCCGCGTCGATGGGCGCGGGGTGGTGTGGGTGGCGACCTACGGCGATGGGCTGGGCCGGGTCGAGCCAGGCCCGGGCTTGCGGCGCGCGCGCTGGTTCACCTCCGACGACGGCTTCTGCACCAACGAGCTGTCGCGCATCGTGCCGGTGGGAGCCGACCTCTGGTTCAACAGCAACGCCGGCGCCTACCGGGTCAAGACCGCGGCGCTCGAGGCCTTCGTCGCCGAACGTGGCGCGCTCGAGTGCGAGCACCTGCCGACTGGTGAAGGCAACGGCGGAGGCATGGGCGCCGGAGCCCTGCTCGCCGATGGGAGCCTCGCGTTCCCCACCGTCGACGGCGTCGCCCTCATTCGCCCGAGTGAGGTGCCCGACGTGCCCCCGGCGGCCCCCGTCTTCCTCGAGTCGGCGCACCTGGGTGAGCGACGGCTCGTCGAAGGCGCCGAGGTCGACGCGCCGTCCCGCGATCTCGAGGTCCGGCTCAGCACCCCACCCGATGCCTTCCGGAGCCCACCGCGGCACGCCTGGCTCGCGCTCTCACGAGACGGCACCCTCTTTCGCCGAGAGCGCATCGGCCTCTTCGCCAAGTACGTCGACCTCGCGCCCGGCACCTGGACCGTCGAGGTGCACCCGGAAGATCGACCCGCCGGCCCACCGACCGCGAGCCTGCGCTTCATCGTTCGCCCCAGGCTGTGGGAACGGCCGGCCATGCAGGTCTTCGTCGGCCTCGCCTTGCTCGCGGTCGTCATCGTCGGCTTCCAGGTGCTCGCCAGCCGCGCCCGCGCCCTCGCCGAGGCCCTCGAGGAACGCGAGCGCGCGCTCGCCGCCGGGAAGGAACGGGACACGATTCAACGCGCCTTGTTCGACGGCTCTCCGGCGCCGCTCCTCACCTACCGGGGCACGACGCTCGAGCAGGCCAACCCGGCCGCGCGCACGATGCTGGGGCTCGACGAACGGCCACGCACCCTGCCCTTCACCGACGCCGACGAAGCCGCTCGCTACGCCCGCTGGCTCGCCGGTGAGCTGGGCGTCGCCGCCGACTTCTCCTTGGCTCCGCGTGGCGAGCGCCGTCAGGTGCGCATGCGGCAGGCGCGGCTCGGGCCCGACACCTCGGTCGTCGCCGCCATCGATCTCACCGCCGAGCTGGAGGCCGCCCAGCAACGGGAAGCGCTGCTCGCTCGCACCGCGCACGCGCAACGGCTCGAAGGGCTCGGCCGGCTCGCCGCTGGAGTCGCCCACGACTTCAACAACGTGCTCGCGACGCTGCAGCTCGAGCTGGAAGACGTGCGCAAGCTGCCGAACGCCGAAGCGGTGGTGGCCGACATGCAGGCCAGCCTCGACACCGGCAAGCGGCTCACCCAGCGCTTCCTCGTCTTCGGTCGTGACGAAGGCCGGCCCGACGTCATCGCGCTCGACGAGGCGGTGACCCGGGTGCGCCCGATGCTCGAGCGGCTGCTCCCGCCCGACGTGAAGCTGGAGGTCGCGGCCGGCGCGCACGGGGCCATCGAGCTCGCCCAGGCCCACCTCGACCAGCTGCTGCTCAACCTCGTCTTGAACGCGCAAGAGGCCATCGGCTCACGTGGCCGCATCGACGTTCGAACGACGGTGACGAACGAGCTCCCGCCGGGCACCGTCATCGTCGCGCCAGGAGAGAAGCCCTGGGTTCAGCTCGCGGTCGCCGACTCGGGCCGGGGCATGACGGCAGAGACGCTCGCCCGTGCCTTCGAGCCCTTCTTCAGCACCAAGGCGCAGGGGGCCGGCACCGGAATGGGCCTCGCGGTGGTGCACGGCATCGCCACCCGGGCCATGGCGGGCATCGTCGTGCACAGCGAGCCGGGGCAAGGCACCACGCTTCACCTCCTCTTCCCGCGCTCCGACCGGGTGGTGAGCACGCCGACGCCCTCGCCTGCGCCGCGGCCAGCTCCGAAGACGAACGCTCGGGTGTTGGTGTGCGAAGACAACCCGCAGCTCCGCCGGGCGCTCGTTCGGCTCTTCAGCTCGGTCGGGTTGTCGGTCGTCGACGTCGAGAACGGCGCCCTCGGCCTCGAGGCCTTCGCGAAGGAGCACTTCGACTTGGTGGTGACCGATCTGGTGATGCCAGAGCTCGACGGCGCCCAGCTCATCACCGCGCTGCGAGCGAAGGGCGCGACGGTGCCCATCATCATCGCCTCTGGCTACCCGGTCGACGCCATCAGCCGCCTCGACGACGCCTCGCGGGTGGGCGTGGAGAGCATCGAGAAGCCGTGGAAGGGCGACTCGCTCCTTCAGCTGGTGCTGCGGCTGGTCGGGGCCGAGCGACCCGACAAGCGCTCGAGCTAGGCGCGAGGGTGTAAGGAGCTCACCGGCTCAGGGGAACCCTCACATGCGCGCACTCTCTGGTGGTGGTCGTCGTCATTCTTCTCGGCAGGGCCTTGGGGCGTTCCTCGGGGTCTGCGTCGGCCTCTGGCTGACTGGGTGTGGCCAGGTGTCACGACCGTCGATCTTCGATTGCTCGACCGAGAACTGTCAGGACTGCGCGGTGCTGGCGGCGAAGCTGAAGTGGACCGCCGAGTTCCGCAAGCTGTGCGACACCTGTCAGGGGGTGACCGAAGCGGACGCGGGCGCGACCTGCTCGAACGTTCCCCAGGAGAACGGGCGTCACGTGATGCGCGGGTGCAACACCGACTCCGACTGCAGGCCGCTCTCGTCGTACTGCGGACGGTACAGCGGTCAGCCGCACAACACCTGTGTGGTGAGCGACGCGAAGTGACCGTGGGCCGCTGCGCCGACGAGCCGCTCCAGCTCGCCGCCACGACGAGGGATCGTTCTTCTGGTGGCACGGCAACATACGGCCATGCGCGCTCTCGGGCCCTTGCTGGTATCGCTTGCCCTCATGGGCTGTGCCACCCAGCGGCCGTACTCGGCCCACACCGCCTTGGCGATTGGCACGAACGAGGCGATCCTCGGTCATCTCACCCAGCGTGACGCCTCGGGCGAGCTCTGCGACGCGCGGCTCAACGGCGACCGGCTGGCGGACGCGAGCCTGCAGGACCGCATCATCGAGGCCTGGCTCGCGCGACAGGTGACCGACCGGGCCTTCACCCGGTGTGTGAGGCTCTCGTTCGAGACACTCGCGCCGGGCTCCGCCCAGGGCCTCCTCGATGAGCTCGTCGAGGTCTACGAGCGGCTCCTCTCGAATGGCGAGCTCGAGGTCGATGAGCGGGCCCAACGCAGGCTCGAGGCCCTCCACGTCTTGCTCCTCGAACGGCCCTCGGAGCTGGAGGCCACCGCGTCGAAGCTCGAGCCGCGGCTGAGCAGGCTCTCGACGCTGGTGGATTCGCTCGGGCCGGTTCGCAAACGATTTGCGATCGAGGTGCTCGAGACCGACGCACTGGGGAAAGGCCTGTGGAACGGGCAGCCCGTCGACGTGGCGACGCTCGATCGCTTCCTCGGCGAGGGGCGGGAGCGTCTGTTGCTCCGGGCTGCGCTGCGACTGCCCGATCGAGCGCGACGCGACGACGCGGCGAGGCGGCTGATTCGGCTGAGAATGCGGGCCAGCTCGATTCCCTCCGTCACGAGTGGCGGGCCGGCCCTCGAGGAGCGGGTGCTGCTCTTCCGGGCGAACCCGGTCGTCTTGAACGGGCCGGAGAGCACGGTGGTGACCGAAGCCTCGCTGAAGCGCGACCCCCGGTGGCCCTCGGTCATCGCCGTGTCGCAACCTCGAGGCGCCTCCTTTCACTCTCTCGGGGCGGTGAGCGGCATTCTCCCCACGGTTCAGTTCGACGGCGTCGCATCGGTGCGGGTGCAGGGCCTGTCCGAGCCGTTGAACGCGTGCGACGACGAACACCCGTTCGACCCGACGCCCTGTGTGGCGGCGACCTCCTTCGACATCCGCTCGCCGCTGATCGAGCCGCTCGGCGTCGGCCGCTTCGACTTCAAGGACGACCTGCCGGTGGACCTGTCGTACCGCTTCGCCACCTCCGAGGCGGTGCAGCTGCCGGTGTTCCTCGAGGGGCAGTCGATCGGCAGCATCCCCTGGCCGCTGCGGTACCTGCCGGGTCCCTCCATCGAGCACGCGGCCGACGCGCCCGGGGCGAAGGGGCCCGCGGTGACGGTGCACGTTCGCGAACTCCTGCGCGGTACGCGCTTCGCGTTCGAGGTGGAATCGGGAGACACCCGAGACCGTCGAATCGTCGAGGCCGCCGACCTGGGCACGTTTCGGATCGCCTCGTTGGGTGCCAAAGGGGCCACGGGCGACGCGGGCGCCGACGGGCAACGCGGGCGCGACGGCGATTCGTGTCAGCCTGGAGGCGACGGCGGGCCGGGTGGGGAAGGAGGCCCCGGTGGACGGGGTGGTGACGGCGGCCCCATCACGGTGACGGTCAGCTGCCTCGACGCGTCGTGCAGCCCGCCGACCCTCGAGAAGCTGGCGGCGGCGATCGTGAGCGTCGGCGGTGCAGGCGGTTCGGGCGGACGCGGCGGCTCCGGTGGTCGAGGAGGTGATGGGGGCGCAGCGAGGCACGACAAGACCGAGACCGATTCGAAGGGTCACTCGGTCGTGATCGAGCGTGGCTGCGCGGCGGGGGCTGACGGAGCGGAGGGACCAGACGGCAAAGACGGAGAAGACGGGCGCCCGGGCGCAGCGGGCGTGGTGAGCTTCACCCAGGTGCGGGACGGAACGCTCTAGGCCGCCGAGCGCTCCCGCGGGTCGTAGCCGAGGTTGGGCCCGAGCCAGCGCTCGACCGCTTCCACGCTCATGCCCTTGCGCTTCGCGTAGTCCTCGATCTGATCACGCCCGAGCTTGCCGATGCCGAAGTACGTCGACTCCGGGTGATTGAAGAACCACCCCGACACGCTGCTCGCCGGCGTCATCGCCATCGACTCGGTCAACGCCACACCGCTGGCCTTGGTGGCGTCGAGCAGCTCGAAGAGGCCGGGCTTCTCGGTGTGATCGGGACACGCGGGATAGCCGGGGGCCGGCCGAATGCCGCGGTAGTGCTCCTTGATGAGCTGCTCGTTCGAGAGCTTCTCGTCCTTCCCGAAGCCGCACCAGGCCCGCGCGCGCTTGTGCATCAGCTCGGCGAAGCCCTCGGCGATTCGATCACCCAACGCCTGCACCATGATGGCGGAGTAGTCGTCGAGCGCGGCCTTCAGCTCGTTGGCGAACGCCTCGACGCCGGGCCCGGCGGTCACCACGAAGCCGCCCATCGCGTCGACGCGGCCCGAGTCCTTGGGCGCGACGAAGTCAGCGAGGCAGAGGTTGCGATCGTTCTGCTGCTTCTCGCCTTGCTGCCGCAGCATCGAGAACCGGCGGAGCACCTTCGAGCGGTTCGCGTCGGCGTAGACCTCGACGTCGTCGCCCACCGAGTTGCAGTGCCAGAACCCGACGACGGCGCGTGGTGAGAACCGCCTCTCCTGACCGATGCGAGCGAGCAGCTTCTTCGCGTCGCCGAACAGCTTGCGCGCCTCGGCCCCGACGACCTCGTCCTCGAGAATGCGGGGAAACGCGCCGTGGAGTTCCCACGCCTGGAAGAACGGGCCCCAGTCGATGAACGGCGCGATCTCCTCGACGGTCGCTTCCACCACGCGAGTGCCGAAGAACTCCGGCGTCGCGAGGTCGGCCTTCGCCCAGTCGCAGGTGAACTTCCGCTTTCGGGCGGCTTCGAGTGGCAGCAGCTTGCGGGAGCCCTGGCGCTCGGCGAAGTCGACTCGCAGCGCTTCCTGCTTGGTCTTCGTCTCGGCGACGAAAGCGCTCTTCTGATTCGGCGAGAGCAGCGCCCCCACCACGTTCACCACCCGCGAGGCATCGAGCACGTGCGCGACGCCGGGTTGATATTCCGGCGCGATCTTCACCGCGGTGTGCGCGGGCGACGTGGTGGCTCCACCGATGAGCAGCGGCACCGAGAAGCCCTGCCGCGTCATCTCCTTCGCGACGTGCACCATCTCGTCGAGCGAGGGCGTGATGAGGCCAGACAGCCCGACGACGTCGGCGCCCTTCTCCTTCGCGGTGGAGAGGATCTTCTCGGCCGACACCATCACCCCGAGGTCGGTCACCTCGTAGTTGTTGCAGGCGAGCACCACGCCCACGATGTTCTTCCCGATGTCGTGCACGTCGCCCTTCACGGTCGCGAGCACCACCTTGCCCTGCGCGCGCGTCACCGCCCCCTGCGCCTGGGCCTGCCGCTTCTCCTCTTCCATGAACGGGGTCAGCCAGGCCACCGCGCGCTTCATCACCCGCGCCGACTTCACCACCTGCGGGAGGAACATCTTCCCCGCGCCGAAGAGATCGCCGACGACGCGCATGCCGTCCATCAACGGGCCTTCGATGACGTCGAGCGGGCGAGCGACCGACTTGCGCGCTTCTTCGGTGTCTTGATCGACGAAGGCGTCGATGCCCTTCACCAGCGCGTGCTTGAGCCGCTCGGCGACGCTCTGGTTGCGCCACGAGAGGTCTTCCTTCACTTCCTTCGCCGCTCCACCGTGCTGGGCCTTGAGCGCCTCGGCCTTGGCGATGAGCCGCTCGGTGGCGTCGGCGCGCCGGTTGAGCAGCACGTCTTCGATGCACTGGAGCAGATCCTTCGGAATCTCCTCGTACACCCCGAGCATGCCGGCGTTGACGATGGCCATGTCCATGCCGGCCTTCACCGCGTGGAACAGAAACGCGGTGTGCATCGCCTCGCGCACGGGGTTGTTGCCGCGGAACGAGAAGCTGACGTTCGAGACGCCGCCGGAGATCTTCGCCCGAGGCAGCGTTCGTTTGATGATCCGCGTCGCCTCGAAGAAGTCGACCGCGTAGTTGTTGTGCTCCTCGATGCCAGTCGCGACGGTGAGAATGTTGGGGTCGAAGATGATGTCTTCGGCCGGGAAGCCGACCTGATCGACGAGCAGATGGTACGCGCGGGTGCAGATGCGCACCTTGTCGTCGCAGCTCGCCGCCTGGCCCTTCTCGTCGAAGGCCATCACCACCGCCGCCGCGCCGTAGCGCCGCAACAGCTTCGCCCGCCGCAGAAACTCGGCCTCGCCGTCCTTCAGCGAGATGGAGTTCACGATGCCCTTGCCCTGCAGGCACTTGAGCCCGGCCTCGAGCACGCTCCACTTCGAGGAGTCGATCATCACCGGAACGCGGGCGATCTCCGGCTCCGAGGCGATGAGGTTCAAGAACTTCGTCATCGTCGCTTCGGAGTCGATGAGGCCTTCGTCGACGTTGATGTCGATGACGTTCGCGCCGCTCTCGACCTGCTGGCGCGCGATGGCGAGACAGGTGGTCCAGTCGCCTTCCTTGATGGCCTTGGCGAACTTGGGCGACCCGGTGATGTTGGTGCGCTCACCGATGACGATGAACTGCGAGGCGGAAGAGGTCATGACCTTCTCTCAGCGAATGGTGAGGGGCTCGAGGCCCGAGAGGCGCTGGCCGAGGTGCGCGGCGCCGACCTGATGGGGAGGAAACGGCTTCACCGCCTGGGCGATGGCCGCGATGTGCGCCGGGGTGGAGCCGCAGCAGCCGCCGACGAAGTTGAGCCAGCCCTGCTTGGCGAAGTCTCCGAGCACCCGCGCCATGTCGGCCGGCGTCTCGTCGTAGCCACCGAAGGCGTTGGGCAAGCCGGCGTTCGGGTAGCAGCTGACCGGGCACTCGGCGATGGCCGCGAGCTCTTCGACGTAAGGCCGCATGTCGTCGCCGCCGAGCGCGCAGTTGATGCCGACCGCGAAGGGCTTGGCGTGGCGAATCGAGTTGTAGAACGCGCTGATGGTCTGGCCCGAGAGGGTGCGGCCAGAGCGATCGGTGATGGTGACCGAGATCATCACCGGCACCCGGCGGCCCAGCTCGTCGAAGACCGCCTCGATGGCGAAGAGCGCCGCCTTGCAGTTCAAGGTGTCGAAGATGGTCTCGACGAGGAGCACGTCGACCCCGCCATCCATCAGCGCGCGCACCTGCTCGGTGTACGAGTCGACGACCTGCTGCCAGGTGACGGCGCGGAACTCCGGACGGTTGACGTCGGGCGAGAGCGAGAGCGTTCGGTTCAAGGGCCCGATGGCGCCCGCGATGAAGCAGGTGCGTCCTGGGGTCTTTGCTTCGGCCGCGGCGACGGCCTTCTTCGCACACTCGACGGCGGCGAGGTTCAGCTCTCGCACCACCGGCTCGAGCCGATAGTCGGCCTGCGCGATGGAGGTCGCGCTGAAGGTGTTCGTCTCGATGACGTCGGCGCCAGCGTCGAGGTACTGCCGGTGAATCGTCTCGATGACGTCGGGCCGGGTGAGGCAGAGCACCTCGTTGTTGCCCTTGAGGTCGTGGCCGTGCGCCTTGAAGCGCTCGCCGCGGAAGTCCTGCTCGCCGAGCGTGAAGGTCTGCACCATCGAGCCCATCGCGCCGTCGAGAATGACGATGCGCTGCTTCACCAGCTCTTCGAGGGCACGGGTCTTGTTCGTCATGAGGCAGCTCCGGTGGAAGGCCGCGTGCCGCCGTCTCTCTTGGACGGCCGGGCCGGGCGGGTGGCGGTGAGGAGGAAGGCGCGGAACGGCGCGGCGCCGTCGCGAGGCGTCTGGGTCAGCACCACGTCGGTGAAGCCAGCCGCGTGGAGCGCGTGCTCGAGCGTGGCCGGCTCGAATCCCAAGTGAACGTGGCCGAGGCGGGTCTTCACCCAGGCCTCCGCGTGCGGCATCAGCTCGAGCACCACCAGCCGGCCGTTCGGCTTGAGCAGGCGCGCGGCCTCGCGGAGCACCTCGGCCGGCTCGTCGACGTGGTGAAGGCTCTGGGAGATGACGACGAGGTCGTGCTTCGGCAGCCCCGCGGGGAGTTGGTGGAGGTCGGCCTCGACGAAGGTGACGTTCGAGCGCTTCTCCCGGCCGAGCCGCGCCTTCGCCTGCTCGAGCGCCGCCGGGCTCTTGTCGATGGCGGTGACGTGCCGGGCCCAGCGCGAGAGCTCCTGCGTCAGCACCCCGGAGCCACAGCCGAAGTCGGCGACCTCGAGCTTGGGGAGCAGCGACGAGAGCGCCGAGGCCCAGAGCAGCCACGACTGGCCAGGCTCGAGCAGCTTCTCGTTCAAGGTGTGTCGATCTTCGCGACGGCGGAGCAGCTCGGTGAGCCGCGCCTGATCGCCGTGCACGTCCTCCGATTCCTTGGCGAGGTGGATCAGCGGCCAGCGCGCATCGGAGGCGTCGAGGGCGAGCGAGTAGTAGGTGAAGCCGCCCTGCCGCTCCTCGCTGATCAGCTCGAGCGCCTTCAGCTTCGCGAGGTGGTGGGAGACCGACGACTGGGCGACGCCGATGACCGAGACCACCTCGGAGACGTTCAGCTTCGCCGCCGCCACCAGCCGCAGAATCCGCAGCCGCGTCGGGTCACCCAGGGCGTGAAAGGTCTCGGACAACTCCATATCGATATATCAATGTATGCCGATATGGCCGACTGATCAACTCCATCGCGTCAGGAACTCCGCCAGGGCCGCGTCTTGAGGGGCACAGCACGCGCCCGGCCGATGAGGCCATACACGCACCAACCTGGTTCAACTCCAGGATCCTCCACCACATGGGGGATTCGTCCACGGCGGACACCACCCTTCCAAGGTGACTTACCCCCGGCTTTCTCACTCGGGCGCGTGCTGCTTTCCTTTCCTCGCGAAGCCGCCTCAGTCCCGGCGCTGACCCGGTGGCCGGGCAGCCTCGGCGTCGAACTCACGCACGAACGCTCCCATCGTCGGCCCGAGTGCTTCCTCGAAGTACGACTCGTCTCCGCCGCGCCTCATGGCCCTCACCAGCCGCCCCACCGCTTCGGCGCCGTAGCGTTCGCTCAGCCGGCCGACTGCGTGGTGTGCAGCGGCGTAGGCCACCCGCGCTTCCCGACACGAGGCGAAGCCCCCGAAGGACGTCCCCAGCGCCCCGAGCTCGAAGCCGTGGCCCGTCGAACACGTTGGCGGGGTGGGCGACTCGTCGGCCACCCACTGAGCGATGCCCTCGTTGAGCCAGGCCGGAACCCGCGCTCCTCGGTCGGCGACGAAGGCGTGCGCCACCTCGTGGGTGAGCACCGTTCGCATGAGCGCCGTCCCGACCAGGCTCGAGCCGATTCGAACGCGGCCATCGAAGTCGCCCGCCGCCCACGTCGTTCCCCCCACTCGTGCCGAGAACTGCTCGTGCCGGTAGACGACGGCGCGCACCTTCCCTCGAGGAGCGACCCCCAGCGCGTGCTCGGCGGCGACCCACGCCTGCTCGAGCGCCTCGGCGAGCACCAGGGCATTGGGCTCTCCCTCCGCCCACGGGCTCGACACCACGAAGTGCTCCGTCTCGAAGCGCGGGAGCGGGGCGACGTCGCCGACCTCCTTCACGAGCGTCGCGAGCACGCCGTCGAGGCGCTGCGCGGCGGCGGGGTGGGTCGCGAACTGCTTCGCGCGCTCGTAGCTCCAGCGCGCCTCTTCGTGGTCGTTCTGGGCGAGCGCGATTCGACCCAGCAGCCCGTAGACGCGCGCGCTCTCCGGCAGATAGCCGCGCGCGAGGCTGGCGCGCCGCCGGGCGTCGAAGAACTGCCCCTTCGCCAACGCCGCTTCGGCCTCGCTCAGGAGCGCGTCACCCGCGGCTTGGTCGGAGGTGCTCCGGGCCGGCGGGAGGAGCGGCACCAGCTGGCGATCTCGCCGCGAGGCGCGAACGGTGATGAGGCCTTGGTCGTCTTGCCAGATGACGGTCGTGTCGTCGCCGACCTCGGCGTCCGGCTCGCGCGGAGGCTCGAGGCGAACGGGCAACACCTCGAGCCACTCGCCATCGTCCGCGAGGCGGAGACTCTCGGGGATCCCCTCCGCCGGCGCCGCGCTGGGGTTCGTCGAGCCCCCACCTGGACGGGGCGCCGCGCTCCTCGCCTCGACG
>Ga0268298_10004974_pt1 | contig 12667 bp, 12 predicted proteins | sample WWTPWeurt_MetaG_FD_194462 | JGI IMG/M metagenome (GOLD analysis project Ga0268298, IMG submission 194462) | Activated sludge microbial communities from WWTP in Nijmegen, Gelderland, Netherland - WWTP Weurt | ecosystem: Engineered > WWTP > Aerobic digester > Activated sludge | place...
CGAAAAATGAAGTTTTACAGCAATGACATTTTTGAGATCCGCCCGCCATTGAATCATCGGTTGGCAGGGTCATCGGCGTTCATCAATATTTTGTCCTTGCAGGGTGATGACATGCCTGCGGCGTGGCAAACACAAACGGGGTTGACTCATGACGACGAATAGAACAGGCGGAAGATTTGAATCTGCCTTGAGGGCGGGGAAGTTCGTGGTGACGGCGGAGATCAGCCCGCCCGACAGCGCCGATCCGCAGGATGTTTTGAAGGCGGCCGGCACACTTGGGCGCATTGCGAACGCGCTCAATATCACCGATGGGTCGGGAGCAAATTGTCATATTTCGAGCGTGGCGGCCTGCACGATCCTGTCACAGGCTGGGTACGAGGTGATCTTTCAAATGTCCTGCCGCGACCGCAATCGAATCGCGATGCAGGGAGAATTGCTCGGCGCGAGCGCTCTGGGACTGCACAATGTTCTGTGTCTCACGGGCGATGATGTCACCGCGGGTGATCATCCGCAGGCGAAGCGGGTATTTGATCTGGATTCAACTCAACTGATCCAGACTGCAAGGATCCTGCGCGATGAGGGAATCTTTTTAAGCGGCAGGAAGCTGCTCGCCAGACCCAAATTCTTTTTGGGCGGGGCAGACAATCCTTTCGTTGAACCGTTCGAGTTTCGTCCGCTCAGAATGGCAAAAAAGATCCAGGCGGGTGCGGAGTTCTTTCAGACCCAATATTGTTTTGATGTCGAGCGGTTGAAGAGTCACATGCAAAGGGTCTGTGACCTGGGGCTGAATGAAAAAAGTTTTATTCTGATCGGCGTGGGTCCGCTGCGCTCAGAGAAAACAGCCGAATTTTTGCGGACCAAGGTGCCCGGGGTTTATATGCCCGATAAGATCGTGGAGCGCATGCGCAAAGTTCCGAGCGAGAAGAAACGCGAGGAAGGAAAGAAGATCTGTTTGGAGATCATTCAACAGGTGCGCGAGATCAAAGGCGTATCCGGGATCCACATGATGGCATACAAGCAGGAAGAAGCCGGCGCAGAAATATTGGAAGAAGCCGGGTTGATCAAACTTGAAGAGCAGAGTCCCTAGTCCCTAGCCCGTGCAGAGAATCCTTTCACTTGCAAAGAGTCATTGGTTTAAGCCGATGACTCTTTTGTTATGTGTATTTGCTGCCGGTGTTCAATTTTGCCCGCCTTTGCGGTTTGGCTAATCTTCTTGAAGTCTTGAAAAGACTTTTACAGTGTCTTTACATGGCAGGGCTATCATGCAGACATCGTAAATAAAACATCACGTACAAACGTGACAAAAAGGAGATAACCATGTTTAACAACTTCAAAAATATTCTGATCGGCGTCCTTTCTGCAGTCATTGTGATCGCCATTGGCGCAAGCGCCTATAATGCATTCGCCTCCCCGGGCGCGGCAATTCCCAGCACCACAGACAATACGGTATTGAACAGCGGTGGTAACGGCAACGGTGGAAATGGCAACGGCGGCGGCACAGGCGGTGGCGGTGTGCAGCTCACTGCGATCCCCGCCTCAGACTTGAGTGCGGAGGAAACTGCAGGGCTGCTCTTCATGCGTGAAGAGGAAAAGCTCGCGCGCGATGTGTACGATCAACTCTTTGTTCTTTGGGGACAACCCGTCTTTCAGAACATTGCTGCCAGCGAACAGACTCACACAGATGAGATCAAACTGCTGTTGGACCGCTACGGTCTTTCCGACCCGGCGCTTGGTCCCGGACAATTTACAGACCCGGCTCTTCAAGCTTTGTACAACCAACTGATCGCGCAGGGCTCTGTCTCTTTGGAAGAGTCGATGAAGGTTGGGGTGTTGATCGAGCAGACAGATATTGCCGACCTGCAATCACGCCTGGCGCAGACCGATAACGCAGATATTCAAATGGTGTACAACAACCTGATGAACGCTTCGAACAGTCACTTGAGCGCTTTCAATGGCACAGGTGGGCAGCAGGGCGGTAACGGACAAGGCGCCAGTGGAGCGAATGGTCAGGGCGTGCAGCCCGCTCAAGGTCAGTCCGGGACCGGTATTCCGCAGGCAAATGTTTCTGGCGCAGGGAACGTCCACGGTATCGTCAATTCATTCGATGGGATGGGAATCAACTTCACAGCGGATGATGGGCAGGTATTGTATGTAGATCTCGGCAACCCGCGCTACAGCCAGTCGATCGGGTTCGTTCCCCAGATCGGTGAAGGTGTGACCGTGCTGATGTTCCCCGGCGATCAAGGAACGAATAGCGCCATCTCGGTCACCATGGACGCGACAGGAACGACCTACTCCTTCCGCAGTGAAACGGGTCAGCCTTTATGGGCTGGTGGAAATGGTAACGGTAACGGTAATCACTAAACCGGCATGAGAATCAAAACAGGGATGCGCCGCATCCCTGTTTTGATTTAAGTTTTAAAAAAGCAGAAGTGTTATGTGGTTTCGGTATGCGGAACGGGGGTTAGAAATCCCGGCTTGCTGATCAGCCAGACAATGACCAGCCCAACCGCGAAGAGCCCCATATTGAGAGCGAACGGAAATGAGCGGTCGAGCGCGGAGAGTTGCCCCGCGACCCAGCCAAAGGGAGAGATCACCACGATCAAGGCAACATACACCATCGCGCTGACCCTTGCGCGCTCCGCTGTTTCCATAGAGAGAGCCAGCAGAGACTCGGTCATGGGGTTGACAAGCGCAGAGGCCACACCTTCCAGAGTGACGCTGATGACCAGCAGGAATACGGCTTGAGGCGGCATCACGACCAGCAGCAATTGACTGACAAGGAACGCCGCGAAACCTGCCCAAAGCGGCAGGCGGAAGCGCCGCAAGTTCGTCAGCCGTGGACCGATCACAAAAAAGCAGACCATCATCACGATCGAGCGGAGAGCCGCGTAGGTGGAGATCTGTGAGTCGGAAAACCCGAGTTTGCTTGTGAACAACACTCCCCAGAAGTTATTGCTGACCGTGGTATAGATGTTCGTGATCACCATCAACGACAACGCCGCAAGGATCGGGCGCGAGTGCAGGATCTGTCCGAAGACACTTCGATACTCACCCAACAGGCTGGGAATGGAGCGGTGACGGGTTTCCTCCATGCGTTGAATACCGCGCGCGGTTTCATGCGAAAAAATATACAACGTCACGAACTTGGCCGTGAGCATGAAAAAGCCAAATGCCAGCAGCCCACGCATCGCGGGGATCAGACCGTAGCGTTCCACGAACCAGCCGCCCAGCGGAGTGAACAAGGCCGAGCAAAACATGAAGATCATGATCCAGGTCCAGATGTGAATGAGATGTCCCTCCTCGGCATCCTCAACCATCAGACAGGTCCACGCGGTGTGCGAGACACGCCACAGGCTGTTCATGATCGCGCCGGCTACGAAGAAACGCACATCCTGAGCCAGCATCCAGATCAGGCAGGGCACCGTCCAACTCAGCACATCGCTGATCAAAAGGGTCAGGCGGCGCCCGAGCTTATCCACGATCGCGCCGCTGAGCAGCGCAAAAAAGATTTGCGCAACAAGGCTGATGCTGGCAATGCTGCCGATCTGTTGATCGGTTGCTCCGAGGGCAAGCATATACACCGAAAAAAATGGCATGAATAAATTGTATGGGACACCGAACATGATCTCGGTCAATACGGTCGCGCGTGGATTCCCCTTAAGTTCACGCAATGTTTGGAAGAGGGGATGATTTTTCAACATGAAGTCTATTGTACTTGGTTCGCCTTCCTTACCCCGCCCGGATCAATTCTTTCGCGGTGCGGGTCATGACATCCCGCACGGCATAGCCGTCGAATCCCGTCTGTTCCATGCCGAGAATGACCGCGCCAATTGCCGGAGGACCATCCAGGCGGATTAACTTGGCGTGCGGGCAGTGAGCAAGAAGCACATCGCGCATGGGGTCACTGATGACCGATCCGGCTTCGAAGATACTTCCAGATTGAATGACCTCAACCTCTTCGTTCTCCATTTCGATCTGCCGTGCCACTGAAACTGCCAGCCAGCCGAGTTCGCTGCCTGCCCAATGAACGATCTCCTGCGCGGCGGCATCGCCGTCTTTTGCGGCGCGGATCACCTCCACCGCCAGAAATGGGAAGAGATGATACTGCTCGTTCGATATCCCTTCCATCAGATCCATTTCATCTTTTGCTTGCACCGCGTCCAGATAGATGCGGGTCAATGCTGTCGGCGGGATGCGCTTGATCCACGCGTAGTTCACCATTTGCAAACCGCGCTGCACGATCTCCACCGCGCCGCCCAATTCACCGAACGGAGCGCCGTTACCAACCACTCTTCCCTCACGCCCGGAACTATTCCGCCCGCGGCAGTTGTTCGATGACCCCGCCGTGACATTAACCCCGATCCCCCGGGTTGCGCCGGCGAGTAAACCGTTCATTCCATCGTTGATGATCTCCACCGGGCAGGATAATCCCAGCGCAGAGATGACCCGCAAATGGGCATCCCTGTCAGATGGGAAATCGTATCCTGCCACGCCGAAACCTGCTCCGGCGATATGAGCCGGGTCTGCCCCTGAAGAGGTCAATGCACCAGCGAGGGATTCTTGCAAAACATTTTCCAGCCCGTCATACCCCACCACTTGATGATTGCCGCCCCACGCTTTGCCAAAGCCCACACAGACTCCGTGCTCGTCGGTGATGAGCGCCTGGGTCTTGGAGGAACCAACGTCTATGCCAAGAAAATATTCCATGGGTCTCCGTTATTTGAAGAATTGCGGCAGCCATTGCCTGTTGGTTTCAAGCAGGTCTTCCATCACAGCGCGTGATCGGTCTGCGCTGGGTCCCAGCGGATGTGTGGTGAGCGCTTCAAGCATGGCATTTTTGTTGCCATGCACGGCTGCTTCGACCGTCAGTAGTTCGTATCTCTTCACTTGAGAGATCAGCTCGAAGCATGGATCAGGCAGCGGCTTGGCTGGATGCGGGTGGATGCCCTGTCTGTTCACCACGGCGGGAAGTTCCAGCACCCAATCTGCCGGCCATTCCTTCACCGCCCCGTCATTGCGGACGTTGACCACATGGGTTTGCCCGAGGTCATTGAAATGCGAGTTGATCAGTTGGGTGGCAAGTGTGGAATAATACGCGCCGCCGCGCTTCATCAGGTCGGCGGGAGGTTCGGTCAGCGCGGGGTCGGCATACTCTTGCAGCAGCCCTTCTTCGATCGCCATGACCTGCTCGGCGCGTGAAGGCGGCCACTTCTTTTGCGCTGCGAGTTTTTTCTCTGTGTAATAAAAATATTGCAGGTAATCATTGGGGATCATGCCGAGCGACTCCAGCGCGCTGATGTCCCATTCAGGTTCTTCCTCTTTTTTCATTTCTTCGAGCGCGGTGGGGAAGATATATTGCCACATCTCTTCGCCGTCCACGGTGAAGCCGCGGTGCCAGGTCAGGTGATTCAGTCCGAGCGTGTTGAGCGCTGCGCGGTTCTCATCGATCTTTACGCCGGTGAATTTTTCCAGCCCGCTGAGGATCGTCATCTTGGTTGTGATGCCCACATTGCAGACTCCCACCGCAGGGACATCGGGCGCGCAGCGATTCAAAGCTTCGGTGATGAGTCCGGCCGGGTTGGTGAAGTTGGCCAGCAGCGCGCCGGGAGCTGTTTCGCGCATGTCTTTGGCAATGTCGAGGATGACAGGAATGGTCCGCAGCGCTTTAGCCATGCCGCCGATGCCCGTGGTTTCCTGCCCGATCAGCCCATGCCGCAGACCGAGATATTCATCGCCGCGCCGCGCAGGCATCATGCCGACCCGCAGTTGGGTGATGACGTACGATGCGCCGGTAATGGCTTCGCGTTGATGGGCAGAGAGCACCACCTTGAATGGTTCACCCTTCGCTTTAACCATGCGCTGCGCAAACCCGCCGACGATCTCCAGCCGCTGCGGGTCAATATCCATCAGCCATAGTTCTTTCAATGGGAGCGAATCTATGCGGGCCAGAAATCCATTTACGAGTTCTGGCGTGTAGGTTGAGCCGCCGCCAATGACTGTGATCTTCATGTTGGTTTATCCTTGAAAGAGATGTATGGGGTGCCCGGTCATTGCAAAGAAGCGTTCCAACTCTGCTTTGGTCAGGACCAGTGTTGCGGTGTTCACCAGTGGGTGGCAGAGGAAATGTTCGCTCTGCCAGATCTCTGCATCGATCCATAATTCCACCCGGTGTTCCGTGTCGTTCGCCAATCCCATCATCGTGACCGAGCCGCGTGTGACCCCGAGCAATTTTTGCAGATTCTCCTCCGATCCGAAACGCAGGTGAGCGACTCCCAATTGTGAAGACAGGGCATCCAATTGAACGGTCTTTTCGCAGGCGGTCACTGCCAGAAAGAATTGCCGGGCTTTCTTGTCGCACAGAAAAAGATTTTTGGTGCTCACCGCGGGAAAGTCGGGGCGGTGCTGGTCTGCTTCCGCGCAGGTGAAGACAGCCGGGTGTTGAACGATCTGATATGAAAATTGATGGGTCTTCAAGAATTCAAGAAATTCCTGTTCCGAAGTGAACATGGGTCCTCCAGTTTTGTGTGCCGCGTGGATTATATAGCATCCCCTGTGACCGCATTGAAAAAAAACATCCCGATGAACTTCATCGGGATGTTTGGTGACTTACTTTGCGTAAACGTCCAGGAATTCGTCCCAGCCCGTTTGCAGGGAGAAATCGAGGGTGCGGTAGTAGGTGTAATCCGAATCTTTGCCCGCGGCAGAGGAGATGTGATAAATGGTGATGCCGTGCGCGTCAGGATATCCATTGGCGTGATGCTCGCTCAAAACCACCGCATTCACTGCGTTCATCACCGCCTGACTCTTGGCTTTTATGTTCGGGTCCGCTACGAGACGCTTGACTTCGTAAGCCATGTCGTACAGGTCCTTGTCCATTGGAGCCTGCCAGAACGATTGCGTGGCGCCGAAGGCTCGATCATACTTCTTGCGGTTGGCGGAGAGTCCGTTCTTGAGCGCGACCGACCAGTCGTTGACGGCGGTCATCAGCCCGGTGAAGCGGGCATCCACGGCAACGGCAGACCAGGTCTTATCATTGACCGTGCTTTGGCTGGTGGCGATCGCAACCTGATCGGCGGTCATATTCGGGTTGGCAGCCAACTGAGCGAGGACCGTATCGTACTCCACGCCGTCCCAACCCACATATTCCTGCGAGTGAGCCAGAGCGGTTGCATGTCCGTGCCACAGTTGCTGCACTTCGATCGAAGCCATGTTGCATCCGTCAAATGCGACCATGTCGATGAACCCGATCGAGGGCAGCGCGGTTTTGATCTCTCCCATGTCCAGAGTGTCGGCGCTGGTTGAATCTTCCATCACGTAGCCGGGGTGCCAGTTCCAGCCGTGACCCCAAAAGTACAGGGCGTAATGGTCGGCGGGATAATTGGTCTTGGTCCAATTGACGAACTCGATCAACGTTTGAGGATCGCCCATGTTGCGCTCGCCCCAATCTGCAACCGCGCTGGCTCCATCTGCTTTCATTCCCTGCGTAACATGGAAGAGCTTGGTGGTCTGCCAATCACCATAGCTGACGTCGTAGCCGGGACCCCGGTCCGCGAGCGCCACGACCTGCACGTTCGCACTTGAGCCGGTGGGCGCCAGCTCCAGTTCGAGATCCTTCACGACATATTCTTCCAGGTCGTTATCGCCTGAGATGTAGACCATCACGGTCCATTTGGCTTTGGGGGCGGGCGCGGCGCAGACCGTCCCTGAGATCAGCACACTCATGATGGTCAGGATGCCAACGATCATTGATAAACGTGATGACTTGCGCATGGTTTCTCCTATTTGTAAATTGATAACAACATGCAGACAGTTTAGCATCTAATAAAATCGAAATCAATCATCAGCTTGAAAAATCCCCCAAAAGTAAGTTAGTGACATTTGTCCATTATCAAGACTTTGCCTTATGTGTATGATGATGAGTATGGATCCCATTACACACGACCAGATCATCAATGAAGTTTTACATCACACACAGACCGATCCGCACAAACGTGCCTCGGGTCTTTCGGACTTTATTCTCGGTGCGCAGGATGGGTTGGTGAATGTTCTCGGCGTTGTGCTGGGAATTGCCGCCGCCACGAACGATGCCCGCATCGTCCTTGTGGCGGGACTCGCCACCACCTTCGCCGAATCCATTTCAATGGGCGCGGTCGCTTTTACGACCACACTGGCAGATGCCGACCTGTATCAAAGCGAACGGGAACGCGAGTATCGCCACATCGTCGAAGCGCCTCATCTTGAGATCAAAGAGATCCGCGATATCTATGAAAAGAAGGGTTTCAAAGGGGAATTACTGGACCGTATTGTTTCAACCATCACTGCGAGCCAGGATGTGTGGGTGGCGGTGATGATGGCGGAAGAGCATCAACTCGCTCCAGTGGATAGAAAGACCGCGATCCGCGCCGCGCTTCTGGTGGGCTTCTCTGCCATCATTGGTTCGCTCGTGCCGCTCTTTCCCTTTATGATTTTCCCCGTATTTACAAGCATGTGGCTTTCAGTGGTGGTGACCGCCCTGGTGTTGTTCGGAATTGGCGCATACAAAGCGCGTGTCACGGTCGGCATACCGATCAAGAGCGGATTTGAAATGGCGGTGATTGGAACCGTCAGCGCGTTGGCTGGTTATTTGGTGGGCATTGTGCTCAAGGTCCCGCCGCTGCCGTAAATATTTTTTGGGAGATTACTGACCACGCATCAGCGCGACTTGATAGGGATATAACTCTGCGCGCATCACTCCCCCGGCGACGGCCGGGTCAGACTCCATGATCTTTCTCGCCGCTGATTCATCCTCCGCTTCGAAGATGCAAAGCCCAAGCGTGGACTCATCGTTGTTCTGGGTGCGCCCCACGAGGATGATGACTCCCTCTGCGGTCAACTCTTGCAATCGCGCGAAGTGACGCGAGACGATTTCAGCTTCTTCGGAGGTTGGTCCCTCGGTCACCATGCCAAGCCGAACAGGTCTGAGAAGATAAAGCCATTGTTTCATTTTTTTCTTCCTCCGGAAGTTTGATGACTAATACGCAAGAGAGAATGTTTCAGAAACATGATGAATGTCTTGATTTTATTTCATTGATGATATAAGCTTATCTAAAGTTTATATCAAAATAAAGGAGAATAAGCAAATGCCAACAATTACTGATATTGAAGGGATCGGTGAAGCCTATGCGGTCAAACTACGTGAGGCCGGGGTGCGCACGACAGAAGCGCTTTTGGAAAAAGGCGGCACACCGAAAGGCCGCCAGGAACTTGCCAAAGCCACTGGGCTTAGCGCAAAGGTGATCCTGGGCTGGGTCAACCGCGCGGACCTGTATCGAATAAGCGGTATTGGCGCGCAATATTCCGATCTACTTGAAGCGGCAGGAGTGGATACAGTAATGGAACTTGCTTCTCGTAAACCAGAGGCCTTGTTGGAAGCCATGTCTGTAGTGAATCAGAAAAAGAATCTTGTAAATCAAATGCCCGGGTTAAACAGAGTGATGGAATGGATTAAAAGCGCCCGATCACTAAAACGGGCTATCGAATACTAAATAAAAAAACTCCGATGCGAGAAAGCATCGGAGTTTTTTTATTTTAACCTTCCAGCACTTCCCACTCTGCCAGCTTTGCATCCATTTCCTTTTGCACGCGGTCGTAATCTTTAGCCAGTTTTACGACCTCGCCGGCATCCTTGGGCGGGTTCGCAAGTTTGTTGCCGATCTCACTTAATTCCTTTTCAAGCGCGGTAATGCTGTTCTCGAGTTCCTGCTTAAGGGCTTTCTTTTTTCTTTCCTCTTTCGATGCCACAGACTTTGCCTTGCGGTTATCGACCGCCGCGGCAGGTTCCTGCTCCATTTGCATGGCGAGCCGCCGCGCCTCTTCCTTTTCGCGTTCTTCCTTCATTTGGGAGTATGAGCCCTTGAAGATCACAAGATGTGATTCGTCTGTGTCGATCTCCCAGATCTGGGTGGCGACCGCATCCACGAGATAACGGTCATGGGTGACGAGCAGGATCGTGCCCTGGTAGTCATCGAGCACGGCTTCAAGGATTTCCTGCGAGGGGATATCCAGGTGGTTGGTTGGTTCGTCGAGCAACAGTAAATTCGTATCCTGCAAGGCAAGCTTCGCCAGCGCGAGTCGTCCGCGCTCGCCGCCGGAGAGCATGTACACTTTTTTGAAGGCATCATCGCCGGAGAAAAGATACTTGCCAAGATACTCGCGCGCCCGCTGGGGGAGCCAGCCTGTCGCATCCATGATCTCGTCGATGACGCTTTTCTGCGGGTCAAGCCCTTCGTGCGCCTGCGCAAAATACCCAATGCGCAGACTCGCTCCCAGAGTCACATCCCCAGCCAACGGCGGGATCTGACCGAGAATGGTTTTGAGGAAGGTGGATTTGCCCGCGCCGTTCGGCCCGATCAGGGCGGCGCAGTCGCTGCGTCTCAGGTCAATGTTCGGCGAAGAGAAAAGAAACTTGTCTGAGAATCCAACTTTGAGATTCTCCGAGCGGATGACCATGTCGCCTGAGCGGGTTTCAGAAGAAAGGCGCAGGTGCAGGTTGGGCAAAGTCCGCACTGGTGACTGAAGTCCGCGCACGCGGCGCTCGGCTTCCTCCACGCCCATGATGGATGTGGTGACGGAAACTTCGCTGGCGGTCTCGCTCCACTTTTGGTTGAGCGCGGCTTCCATGCCGATCTGTTCGATGGCTTGCAGAATGCGCGAGAGACGTTTGAGCTTGCCCTTGGCTTGCAGAACGTTCTGCCCCGACACGTTGCGCTTGATGTACTCCACTTCCTTCATCAATTTTTCTTTTTCAGATTCGAAAATTTCCTGCCTGCGCGCGGCGCGTTCGGTGCGCTGTTTCAGGTACGCGCTGTAATTGCCGCGGTAAACCTCTGTTGCGCCGGGGAACATTTCGAAGATGACGTTGCAAGCCTTGTCTAAAAAGTAACGGTCATGTGAAACGATGATCGCCGCGCCTTCCCACTGACTCAAATATCCTTCGAGCCATTCAACGGCGGCGATGTCGAGGTGATTGGTGGGTTCGTCCAACAGGAGGATGTCGGGGTCCGAGAGCAGCAGGCGTGCCAAAAATCCGCGCGTGCGCTGACCGCCGGAGAGATGGTCAATGCTGAGTTGATAATCGGCTTCGCTGAATCCCAAACCCGTCAGCACCTGACGGATCTTGGTCAGGTAGGTGTAACCGCCGCGCCGCTCGAAATCATCCTGCAGTTTGCCGTAACGAGCCATCGCTTCATCGAGTTGATCGGGGTCAGACATCAGCCCTTCGAGCCGATGCAGTTCCTCTTGTTCGGTTTTGAAATGACTGAAGACAGATTCGCAAGCCTCCCAGAGAGTTCCCGTCATTTCGAAATCCGCCTCTTGTGACAGGTACCCGATCCGGACTCCCTTGGAGCGGGTCACGGTTCCCGAGGTGGCTTCGTCCGCGCCGACGAGGATCCGCAGCAGCGAGGTCTTGCCGATGCCGTTGGGTCCGACGATCGCCATGCGCGCGCCCTTGGCGACAGAGAACGATACCCCGCTGAAAATATCAGTGGGGCCGTACGATTTGGAAAGAGAGGAGACGGTGATGAGAGACATGGATTCCAGTGAAAAGCAAAAAGTGAGAAGTAAAAAATGCGGATGGATTTTAACCCATCCGCATTTTTTGTGTTTGAGTATCTGGCGGTCTTAACTTTCTTCTTCGCCCACATCCGCGATGTGGCCGGGCTTTTCCTTGCCCAATTCCAGTGAGCGTTGATACGCCGCCCACACCGCGCGCGAGATTGCCGTGCGAAAGCCCGCCTTCTCGAGATAATACAATGCTTCGGCAGAAGTCCCGCCCGGCGAGGTGACCTGATTCCGCAAGGTGGCGGGGTGCCGGCTCGCGCCTTGATAATATGAAGCGGAGCCCTTGATGGTCTGCAAGACCAGCTGCTCGGCGATGCGGCGCGGGAATCCCATGTGGACGCCGGCGTCGATCAATGCCTCGGTGAAGAGAAAAACATACGCGGGACCCGAACCCGAGAGCGCGGTCGCCATGTCGAGATAACTTTCATCTTCCACATACACTTCCTCGCCCATCGCGCTCAACAGGGAACGCGCCATCTTTTGCTGATCTTCGCTGACCTCTTTGGACGCAGCCCAAACGGTGATGCCCTCGCCGATCTGCCCCGGCGTGTTCGGCATCGAGCGGACGATCGCCTTGTGTTTCAGCCCGGTGCCGATCTTCTTGATGGTCGCGCCTGCAATGATGGACAGCACCAGTGCGTCGCTGCGTATGCCCTTCAAACCTTTCATCACCTCGGTCAGTCGCTGCGGCTTGACCGACAGCACGACCACATCCGCGTGATGGGCGGCATCGGCATTGTTGGTGGTGAATTTGATGCCGTACTTTTTATTCAACTCCACGCCTCGTTCTTCACGCGGACCTGAAGCGGTGATGTTCTTTGGGTCGGCAAGCTTCTGGCGCAGCAACCCGGCGATCATGGCTTCTGCCATCACGCCCGGCCCGATAAATGCGATCTTTTTATTCAGCATGTTTTTTTTCCAATCTCAAATTTTATTGCGGATTATTTTACCCCACCCGTTCCCAGTTCCTTCCTTTCCGCTTCGCTACCTTTGCCTTTCGACCTTTCACCATTAATTTCTCGATCCACGCCACGAAAGGTTCGGCGGGCAGGTATTCGATCAA
>Ga0268298_10004975_pt1 | contig 12666 bp, 9 predicted proteins | sample WWTPWeurt_MetaG_FD_194462 | JGI IMG/M metagenome (GOLD analysis project Ga0268298, IMG submission 194462) | Activated sludge microbial communities from WWTP in Nijmegen, Gelderland, Netherland - WWTP Weurt | ecosystem: Engineered > WWTP > Aerobic digester > Activated sludge | place: Netherlands...
AGGCCGATCACAAGAAGTTCCACCACGCGCTCCTCTCCGCGCTCGAGGGCTCCGCGGCCGTCGAGGTCGAGGTCGGACAGCGCGACGCGATGGGCGCTTTTCGCCGCGTGCGATGGCACCTCTCGGGCGTGCGCGGCCCCCGCAACCGCCGCGACATCGTCTATGGAATCGGCATCGACGTGACGGCGCGCCGGGCCCTGGAGAAGCGGGTCGCCGACGCCGAGGCGCTCAACGCGATGGCCCCCCTCGCGCTCGGCCTCGCGCACGAGATCCGGAACCCTCTGAACGCCGCGGTACTTGAGCTGCACCTCCTCGGTCGATCGATCGACAAGCTCGGCGACGCGTCCCTCCGCGATCCGATGAAGCGCCGCGTGACGATCGTGGAGAGCGAGATCAAGCGCCTCGAGCGCCTCCTCACGGACTTCTTGGAGCTCGCTCGCCCGCGCGCCGCGCACAAGGAGCCCGTCGATCTCACGCGGGTCATCTCCGACGTGATCGACCTCGAGTCGGAGGCCCTCTCCGCGCGCCACGTGAAGGTCATGCGGGACCTGGATCCGCAGGCGTTCGCGATCGGCGACGTCGAGAAGCTCAAGCAGGTGGCGCTCAACCTCGTCGTGAACGCGCTCGACGTGATGCCCGAGGGCGGCACGCTATGGGCCGGCGTCGGCCGCGAGGGCAACGAGGTGTGGATGTCGATCCGGGACACCGGCCCGGGCGTCGACCCGAACATCCTCGCGGAGATCTTCGACCCGTTCTTCACGACGAAGGCCGCCGGCACCGGCCTCGGCCTCGCGATCGTCCGAAGGATCGTGGACCAGCACAACGGCCGCGTCGTCGTCGATACGGCGAAGGGCAGCGGCACCACGGTGAAGATCGTGCTGCCCCGGATGGAGTGAGACTCTTGCTGGATGGCCCTTTTCGGCCCTCCGTCTCGTACATTGTGTTTATGCGCGTCGCGCCCGCCCTCCTCGCCGCTGCTTCTTTGACCACGCTCGCCTGCACGCACGCGAGCCCGCCGCCCGCCGCACCGCCCTCCGCGATGTCCCCGCCGGTGCAGGTCGCGCCCGTCAACCGCACGGCCGTGCAAGGCCTCCAGGGACAGGTCCCGTGCGCTCCCCGCGAGGTCGCCCCCGGCGTCTTCGCTGCCTTCGACTGCGGTGTCCACCGCGACGTGACCCGCGCGATCGCCCCCACGACGCGCATGCATTTCCTCTCCGGCCCGCTCCCCCCCGTCGTCGATCACCGCCTCACGGGCCTCGAAGGCCCCGTCAAGAACCAGGGCGCGGTCGGCACCTGCACCGCCATGTCGCTCTCGTCGGCGATGGATCACGCGGTCCGCAAGATGGGCCGCGGCGACGTGGTCTCCGCGCTTCACGTCTGGTCCAAATATGCCATCTCCAGCATGGGAGTCGCGGGTGACCAGGCCGAGGGAGAGCACATCACGCTGGAGGGCTCCTGGCCTTATGACCCCGTCAAGGCGTGCAAGCTCCTCCGCGAGCCCTTCGATTCGTGCGGAAAGGCCTATGGCGTGTCCTCCGGGACTGGCGATCTCGACCCGGGCCTCCGCGCCGAGAAGAAGGGCGCCGACAACGCGGGACGCTACAAGATCGCGGCGATCGAGCAGCTCCGCTCCCACCCGGCCGACATTGACGAGATGAGCGCCGTGCTCGCGGGCGGGGACGCTGTCTGGGCCTCTTTCTCTGTCAGCGACGCGTGGGACGGCCGGAACCTCCAGAATGGCAATGTGATCCCCGACTACGACGTGACAGAGAACGCCGGGCACGCCGTCGTCCTCGCCGGATACCGCACGATCAATGGTCATCGCCAGTTCCTCGTCCACAACTCCTGGACCACCCGCTGGGGCGAGGGTGGCTATGGCTGGCTCAGCGACACGATGGTCTCGCGCCACCTCCGCGCGGCCTACAAAGTCCGCGTCTCCGACGGAAACGGCCCGAGCCCCAACCCGGGCCCCAACCCCGGCTCCAAGGGCTGCCCCGCGGGCCAGGCGCCCGACAGCGTCCTTGGCAGTTGTGCCCCGCTGTGCTCGAGCGGCTCCGCCCCCGCGGCCGGCGTGTGTTTGCCCACGATCCCAGGCTTTCCCGCGCCTGGCGGCCTCCCCACGCTCCCCGGGATGCCCGGCCCCGGCACACTCCCGTCCTTGCCTTTCCCCATCCCCGGGATCCCCGGAGTCACGCCCGGTAATCCGTCACCACAGGGCCAGTCTTGCCCGCAAGGTCAGGTGGCGGACGTTGTCTCCGGTCAGTGCGCGAACCCCTGCCCCGGCGGCTCCGCCCCGATGGGGGGGCTCTGCATGCCCGCGCTGCCCGCCCTCCCCCGATAAATCCCACGATCACTGTCACTTGGGCCTTTTTCGTCGACGACGACGAGGCGCGGACGCTTCTGAAGTAAGCTCCCGCGCATGACCGAGACAGAGGATCTCTTCGCGCGCGCCCTCGTCGCCCTGCAGCGCGGCGACACCGCAGGCGGCATCACCGACCTCAAGAAGCACCTCGAAGACGAGCCCGAAGACGAGGAGGCGTGGCTCGCGCTCGGCGCCGCGTACAGCGCCATCGGTCACCAAGCCGACGCCATCCGCGCCCTGAAAGAGGCTGTCTCGCTCGACGGCGAGGACATCGAGAGCCGCCTCGCCCTCGGCCGCGCGCTCGCGAAGGTGGGCAAGCTCGACGACGCCGCCTTCCAGCTCCTGCGGGCCAACAAGCTCGATCCGGAGGACGCGCGCGTGCTGCACGAGCTCGGGGTCGTGTTCTACGACAAGCACCTCTTTGACAAGGCCGAGGGCTTCCTCACGAGGGCCGTGGCCTCGGCGACGGGCCCCGCGAAGGCGCGCAGCAAGTACGCCCTCGGCCTCACGCTCGAGGCGAAGAAGGACATCGGCTCCGCCATCGCCGCCTACCGTGAGGCGATCGCCCTGGATCCCAGGCAATTCGACGCGCGCCGCACGCTCGCGGACGCCCTCGCCGGCCTCGGCGAGCACGAGCGGGCCATCGACGAGCTCACGAAGCTGCTCGAGATCGATCGCACGAACGAGCAGGCCGCCAAGAACAGGGAGGTCCTCCTCCGCGCCCTCGCCGAGATGCGCTCCCGAAGGCTGCTCGGCAAGACGACCCGGGAGCTGGAGCTGTCCGCCCTCGTCGAGCAGGGCCAGCTCACGCGGAAGGACCGCACCACGACCCCCGTCGAGACCCTCCGCTATGCGCGCCCGCTGCTGGATCTGCACGTGACGCTGGACGCGGAGCACACCATCGACTCGATGACCCTCGTGCTCACCGACCCGGATCGCGCCGCCCAGGAAGAGGACGATGTCTTCCGCGTCACGGCCATCGGCGACGACGGCAAGACACGCACGACCAACCTCGCCACCGCCGCCTCGATCACGTTCCTCCGCGAGGCCGTCGGCTGCCCGATGACGCAAGCATCCACCTTGTATGCACGCCTGCTCGCGGGCGAGTCCCCCCTCGATGTCGCGGGCGCCACGCTCTCGTGGAAGACCCTCCCCCGCCCCGATCGACCGAACGAGCTGCGGCACGGCCTCTCCGCCGCACGCAAGCCCTGAATACGCAATCTCTGGCGGCTTTTTCACCCACGGAGCCGCGGAGGTCACCGAGGTCTCACGGGTCGGCGGGCAGGGGCCTCAGCCGGGTGCCGTAGGGCCGGTGAGGCAGGTGCGAAGGCGCGGGCGTCCGCTCGGGGATGAAGCCGAGATCGAGCATCGAGCGGTAGTCTTCGTTCGTGCCGATGATCACGTGGTCCACGAGCGTCACCCCCGCGATGTCGGACGCCGCGAGGATGCGCTTTGTCATCACAATGTCGTCCATCGAAGGGGCCGAGTTGCCGCTCGGGTGATTGTGCACCACGACCATCCCCACGGCCCCCTCGAGCAGGGCTGTCCGCAGGATGTTCCGGGGGTGCATCCCGCACGCGTGGACTCCCCCGAGAGCGACCTTGCGACACCCGCGGACGAGGTTCCGAGCGTCCACCGCCATCACCCACATCTCTTCGTCTTCCTGGCCCCCGATGACGGGCCCGAACCGCGCGAACACCGCCTCCGAGGAGGAGAGGGGCTCGCTCCGGCGCCCCGCGCGGTAGACGAACCGCCTCCCGAGCTCGACGCCCCCGAGCAGCCGAAGGGCCTTGGCGATCCCCATCCCGGAGCGGTCCGCGAGCGCGAAGGGCCCCGCCTTCGCGAGCCCGTCGAGCCCGTCGAACTCGCGGAGGAGCTGGTTTGACAGCTCCATCACCGTCCTGCCACGCGCCCCCGTGCCGAGGAGGAGCGCCAGGAGCTCCGCGTCCCCCAGCGCGAACACCCCCTCTGCCATGGCCCGCTCGCGCGGCATGTAGGCCATCCCCGAAGGCAACCCGAGATCCACCCGTGCCATCTCCATGGGCCCCCTTTCGCAAACCTCAGGCCACCACCCCTACCCCTCAAAACCAAGCCTTTTTCAATGACTCCCTCTCTCCGAGGGGTGGCGGCCGCCTGGCGGAGGGTGGCGGACCGCCACCCCATGAGGATCGAAGCCTTGAGATCAGGCTGCGTGAGGGCTCGAGCGGATTGGCGGAAAGCACGAGCGTGCGGGCTCACGCTCAGCTCCATTCCATTCCACTCAATCGCCAGGGACGATGTCGTCGGCCGTGAGGCGCTCCACGAACGCGTCGCGCGCTTGTTTCACGGCGGCTTCGTCGAGCCCGTCGAACGTGAGCTTGGTCCGATACCGCACGTCCGCGAACGTGGGATAGCTGCCGATCTCCACGTGGGGGTGCGCCTCCACGACGCGATCGAGGTGCTCCTTCAAGTCCCCTTCGTCGAGCCTCGTGAACACCGCGAGCGACACCCACCCGCGGCCCGTCCCGAGCTCCGCGACGATGAGCGGCATCTTCATCGCGAAGATCTGCGGCACCCCGGGGAGGATCCAGACGTTGTCCTTCACGATCGCGGGCCACACGCCCCCGGGCGTGCGCGCGAGCCGCGCCCCCGCAGGGACCTTCGCCATCGCGAGGTGACCCTCGGTCATGCGATCGCCGTAGTAGGCCCGCAGGGTGCTCTCAATCTCCGGGGACCGCACCGGATCGACGCCAAACGCCCTGGAAATAGCGGCGATCGTGACGTCGTCGTGCGTCGGCCCCACGCCGCCGCTCGTGAACACCACGTCGTGCGAGGCCGCGAGCGATCGCACCTCCGAGGCGATCGTGTCGAGCTCGTCCAAGACCATCACGACGCGCCGCAAGAGCACGCCGATCGATCGCAGCGTGCGCGCGAGCACGAGGACGTTCTGATCCTGGATCTTCCCGGTGAGCAGCTCGTTGCCGATCACCAGCGCGGCGGCGGTTCGCACGTGCGCCTCCTCCTCACCCGTCGAAGGGCCTCAAGATCGGCTTGCCTTGTTGATCGATCGCGAGCAGCTCCTCCACCCGCTTCTCCGCGGTGTCGAGGCGCGTCTGCGCGGCCCGCGCGAGCCTCACGCCCTCCTCGAAGAGCGCGAGCGAGCGCTCCAGCGGCAGCTCCCCGCTCTCGAGCTGCGCCACGATGTCAGCGAGGCGCCGCGTCGACTCCTCGAAGGACAGATCGGCCTGGGACTCTGTTTGGCTCATTCGTCGGACGCCAGTTGAAGGTTGAACTTCTGGTGCGGCAGCCCCGGCACGAGCAGCACGCCGTCCGGATCTGCCACGAACGGCACCGCCACGCCGTCCGATCGAACGAGCCTCCCGGCGCGCGCCGTGGGCTTCGTCCCCGCGTCGTTGTCCTCGATCGCGATCCACGCCGCCGCTTGCGACGTCGTCGTGACAGCGGGGCTGAGCTTCCTGCCCGAGAGCGCCGCTCGAGCGAGCGCACGCACGCCGTCGTCCGGATCGAGCGCCTTCGCGATCTCCAGGGTCTCCGTGCGCTGCGTCTCCTTGCGCTCCGCCAGGGCACGCACGATCGCGGCCCGCACCTGCGCGTCGTCCTCGAATCGATACGCGCTCGTGAGGAGCGACACCGCGTCCTTCTCCGGATCCATCCCGAGGCCGAGCGCCACGTGCGCGCGCACCACCGGATCGGTCCCTTGGAGCAAGCGCTTGATGCGACCGCGCGTCACGTCATCGTCGCGCACAGGCAGCGCACGAGCCGCGAGCGGCGCGAGGGGCCCGCCCCCTTCGGCCCACGCCGCGAGCGTCGATGTCGGCACGCTGCGCCCGCCGGGCTGCGCGAGGAGCCCCACCGCCGCTGCCACCGCGATGAGCGAGGGCTTCGCGAGATCTGTCCCGCGCGCCCAGGGCTGCTCGATGAGCTCCAGGAACGGCGTGAGCGACGTCCCTCCGCGCGCGAGCGCCCCTCGAGCTGCGGCGCGGAGCACGGCCTCGTCGCATTTCTTCTCGGTGCACGCGGCCACCACGTCGGCCGCGCTCTTCGCCCCCGTGGCGATCTGCCCCAGCGCCGCGATCGCCTTCGAAACAGGGTCTTTTGAGCTCGACAACGTCTCGAGCCGAGCCGCGAGCCCCGCGGGCATGTCCCCGCGCACGATCGCTCGCACGACGCCCGCGCGCACCACCGCCCGCGACGGCGCGTCCTCCTTGGACGCCCTCGGATCCGCGAGGAGCTTCTCCAGCGCCGCGCGCGCATCGTCGCCCGGCATCGTCGCGAGCGCGAAGAGCGCCCCGAGCGAGAGCGGAGGCACCTTCGTCCCGTCCGCCTTCTCCTCCGGGGCTTCTTTCTTCGAGTCTTTCTTCGCGTCCTTCTTCGGGTCCTTCTTCGAGTCTTTCTTCGCGTCCTTCGCGTCGGCCTGCGCGCCGCCGCCGAACATCTTTTCGATCTCGGCCGAGAGCTTCTTCACCGCCTCGGGCCCACCCGCGCGTCCGATCGCCGCGATCGCCCGCGGTTTGTCGTCGGTCCCGAGCTTGTCCATGGCCGTCGCGAGGGGCTCCACGAGCGCTCGCAGCGGCATCCGCAAGGACAGCGTGAGCCCCGCCTCGCGCGTGACGTCGCTCGCGAGCAGCGCCGACACAGCGGGCCCCGCCTCCGGCGCGCCGAGGTACAGGAGCACCTCCGACGCGGCCTTGAGGAGCCGCGGATCCCCGCGCTTGAGCCACGGCTTGACCGTCGCGAGCGCCGTCTCGTCCCCCAGCTTCGCGAGCGCGATCGACGCGGCGATCTGCGTGTCGTTGTCCTTCTCCGCGAGCATCGGCCGGAGCTTCTCGATCGCGCGAAGATCCCCGAGATCTCCGAGGAACGCGATCTGCGCCACGGGCAGCTTCTTCTTCTCTTCGAAGAACGACTCGAGCGACGCGGGCGGGTACACCTTGAGCGCCATCGTCGCGGCTTCCCCTGCGAGCCCGCCGCGCTCCACGGCGGCGAGGAGCGGCGCCGTCGCCTTCTTCGTCCCTGCCCTTGCGAGCGCCAGCGCGGCCGTCCTTCGCAGGATCGATTGAAGCGGCGACACCGTCCCGCGCGCCTCCGGCCCGACAGGCGTCGAGAGCTCGCGCACGAGCACCTGCCGCACCGACTCCTTGTCCGTGTGCGCGGCCAGGATGCGCACCGCCACGAGCCGCGCCTTCGTGTCCGACGAGGCCGTTCCGCCGCTCTCCAGCGCCGAGACGAGCGCGTCGATCGCCTCGTCCGTCGCGAGCGATCCGAGCCTCTCGATCCCGCGGATCCGGTCGTCCGTGTCGTCCGATTGGATGAGCCGCTTGGCCACCGGCACGCCGAAGAGATCGTGGATCGCGAGCGTGCCCCCGAGCGGCTTCGCCGTGTCCCGCGCGACCGATCGCGCCCCCGACGCGCGCTGCGCAAACGCCGGTGATCCAAGCGTGATCGTCGCGACGAGCGCGATCACCCCCGCCCCGAGAGAGGTCCGTGGAAGGTGCGGCCTTGGGCGCGAAAGAGGGCAAAGAGGGCGCTGTCGCATCGGGAGGCCGAACTATCGGCCAGGACGTCGCGCGTGTCGATACTTGTCGAGACGACGAGCGAGGCTTCTTCTCGGCGGAACTGTGCGGTTGTGGCAAAGGGCTGGAGAAGGATGAAAGGACCCTGGTAGGCTGGCCCCCTCCAAAAAAGTGACCGGCGGGTCACCTCGAAAAAACCAGCGTCCGAGGGTGTCTCACTCATGGAGTTGACCAGAAAGCTCGAGCGGGTCGTGGCGAGCACGGCCGACAAAGCGTGGACAGCGATGAGGCTGGCTTCCGGGATGATGTCGAAGCCCGCGCCGTTCGCGCCGAGGTGGAGCGACAAGCCGATCCCGAGCCGCAAGGAGCGGGCGAAGCCTCCGCTCGGCTGGCCGCGCACCACCGACAGCCTGTGCCCCACGTGCGTGAGGGAAGCGCGCGCGGAGATCCTCCGAGGGGACGCGGGATGGATGAAGCTCCTGCACGACAAACCCGGTGAAATCAAGGCCCACATCGTCGAGCGCGAGGGCCAGGTGCTCATGGAGAAGACCTGCCCTGAGCACGGCCGGTTCGAGGACGTGATCGCCATCGATCCTCGCTTCCTCTCGCGGATCGAGGGCCTCTTCAGCGGGCGCGACGTGGAGATGACGCCGGACAAGATCCACGATCACGGCTCGTCCACGATCAAGTACGGCCGCGGCGCCGTGCTCACGGTCGACCTCACGAACCGCTGCAACATGATGTGCGACCCGTGCTTCATGGACGCCAATCAGGTGGGCTTCGTGCACGAGCTGTCGTGGGAGGAGGTCACCAAGATCCTCGACGACGCCGCCGACGTGCGCCCGCGGAGGCAGATGTCCATTCAGTTCTCCGGCGGCGAGCCCACCCTCTCTCCCCACTTCCTCGACGCCATCCGCTACGCGAGAAAGAAGGGCTATTTCGCGGTCCAGTGCGCGACGAACGGCATCCGCTTCGCGCAGGAGCCGGGCTTCGCCAAGCAGGCCAAGGAGGCCGGCCTGCGCATGGCGTACCTCCAGTTCGACGGCGTCACCAACGACGCCAACAGCCACCGCAAGATCGGCAATCTCTACGACGTCAAGCTGCGCGCGATCGAGGAGCTCTCGGCCGCGGGCATCGACGTGATCCTCGTCGTGACCATCGTGAACGGCGTCAACAACGATCAGGTCGGCCCCATTGTCCGTTTCGCCGTCGACAACGCCGACAAGATCACGGTCGTGAGCTTCCAGCCCGTGAGCTTCACCGGCCGCGACGAGGACATCTCCGACGAGCTGCGCCACCAACAGCGCTACACGCTGAGCCACCTCGCGCGCGACATCTCGGTGCAGACGGGCGTGACGGACCCTCTTCGCGACTGGTTCCCGCTGTCGGCCCTGTCGCCCTTCGGCGACGTCGTCGACCTGATGGATGGGCCGGATCGCGACTTTGGCCAGCTCAACTGCGGCTGTCACCCCAACTGTGGAGTCGGCACTGTCCTCTTCGTCAACAAGCGAACGAAGGAGATGGTGCCTCTCCTGGATTTCCTGGACATGGACGGCCTCCTCGCCGACTTCCGGGAGATCTTCGACGCGGGCCGAGGGGGCAAGTGGACGAAGGCGCAGGTCGTGACATCGCTGCTCCGCCACTACCGCCCTGAGAAGGCCCCTCGCGGCTTCGACATCCGGACGCTCGTGCGCCAGTTCCTGAGCCAGACGGGCGCCGCGCACTCGGGCGAGGCCGACGCCAAGGAGTACGAGTGGCGCGTGCTCTTCGTCGCGGGGATGTGGTTTCAGGACCTCTTCAACTACGACTTTCGCCGCACCGAGATGTGCATCATCCCCTACGGGACGCAGCTCGGCGAGATCTCCTTCTGCGCCTACAACACCGGGGTCGGCTGGCGCCAGGTCCTGGAGAAGATCAAGGCCAACGCGACCGTCGCCGAGTGGTACCGCAAGTATGGGAGACACCCTGTCTACGCCAAGAACCAGGACGTCGCTGTGCTGGACGGCCCGCTCACCATCCAGGAGCACCCGCTGGCCCTGGAGGAGCGCAAGGTGAGCAAGAGGCCCTCGCAGAAGCGCCTCCCGATCGTCGGATAAGTCACGTCCGGGGGGGATCGCCCGTCCCTCAGCGGCGGGCGGCCGCGGCGCGGAGGCGGGTGATGGCGGCGCGCAGATCGCGGCGCGCGAGGCGAAGGCGATTGTACATGGTGCCGATCGGCGCGTGCTCGCACTCCGCGATGCCGGCGATGGGGAGCCCCAAGATCACGTGATCGTGGAACACTCGCCAGTAGGCGGGTGCGGTGGAATACTTCAAGAACGTCCGCTGGGTCTCGCGGGCGTGTTCAGCCTGCTTGTCGAGGGTGACGAGGAGCTCTTCGGCGGTGCGCGGGGGCTCGTTTTCGGGGGGTGGTTCGTGGAAGGCAGGGAGGCAGGCGTGCAGGGACTCGGGGCGTCGGGCGGCGCGTCCGCGGTAGCGGCGTGCGACGATGCGGGCGGCGCCGGCGATGTACTCGGCACATTGGCGTGGGGGCCAATCGACCTTTTCGGCCCAGGAGGGCAGAAGGGAGACAAGGAGGTTCTGGACGACGTCGGGGGCGTCGCGGGGGGGCACGCCGGCGCGCTGGACAATGGCCATTGCGAGAGGGCGATGGCTTTCCAATGCGAGGGCCACGGAGGCGGGCACATCGAACGCTGACCGGGGGCACCGCGCCGGGGCCGCAGGGGGCTCGGAGGCGGGGGGTGGCAGCGGGACGGGCGGGGGTGCGGGGGGAGCGGGCGGCTCGGGTGCGGGGGCCGCAGGGGGCGCGCCGCCGGAACTCGGAGGCTCCGTGTCGGGGGGCGGGTCGCGAGGCGAGTCGCGAGGCGGGTCGCGAGGCGGGTCGCGTAGCGGGGCCGCCGTTTCGTCAGCAAAAGAAGGGGTTGGGTCGCCGTCGAGGCCAAAAAGTGGCGCCGCGGTGGAACCACGAATAACCTTGTCCATGGGCTTGCGCTCCGTTCTAGCGGGGTGCTGGTCAAGGGGCCGTTCGGTGGTTGCACACCGGGCGGCCCCGCTTTTCATTTGGGATCTGGAAACCTCTGGCGGAGGGGCGAGGAGCTCCTTTGGGGGTGCCCTGTCGACGAAATATCGACTGATGTGGAACACCTGTGCTTTCTCTTATAGGGAGAAAGAAGGAAAAGCAAAATGAAAATGCGAAAACGTGCGACGTGAAAGGGTGAGTGAAAGGGAGGGAGAGAGGGTGAGTGAGGGGTGTGGCGTGGTGAGCCGGAGGGGGAGCGGATCAAGCTGTGATCTCGCTCCGCGGGACAGGAGAGGCAGCTCCGGGGGAGGGGGACCGCACGGCCGCTCCGCCGCAGGACGGCGAGCCCCGGTATCGCCCCAAAGCGGGCTACCGGGCTCGCGAGGGAAGACGAGGCTTGCGAGCGCGGCTCCGCTCACGGCGGCCCCCTCCCCCTTCGCAGCCTCCCCCGCCCCGCTGCGCTTTCGTGCGCGCTGTTCGAGATCGAAATGCAGAACGCAGAGCGAAGAAACGCAGAGCGCAGAGTGACCCGCAGGAAGGGGCTTGCGCGACACCGTGCGTCCGTGAAAGCCTGACCTGCATGGGATTGAGGTGATCCTATGATCAAGAATGATCATCAACTTGCAGTGACAAAGGCGCGTTTGGGGGAATTGCAGAGTCACCTTGCTCGTCTGCGACAGCAGTATCCTGAAGAGGCGGACTTCGTGTTCTACTCCGAGGCCACGCGTGACACGATTGAAGCCATGAAGCGGGAGATTCGCGACTATTCGCTGGTCAAGTCCGCATCCGTGGAGCGGATCCTGAAGCTGTGGGACAAGAGGGGCTCTGTCCATCCAAAGAACAAGAGCGACCTGAGCCTCGGAGAGCTCATCGCCATGCTGCGAATCGCGAGGGGGCTCACGCAGGAGCAACTCGCTCAGCGACTCGGGATTCAGCAAGCGCATGTGGCGAGGTACGAACAGCGTGGGTACAGCGGCTACACACTCGAAACGCTGAGCAACATCTTCGGTGAGCCCGGCGCGAAGCTCGCCATCGAGCCGCTTTCGCGACGGAAGGCGGCCTGACGAGGATAGGTCACCTCTCGGGGGTTATCGCCCGCGGACGATCGCCTCGCAACAAGCCGCCAGCGTGTCGAAGAATCTCTCGGCGTGAGGGCCTATCGCCCGCACCTTCGCGGGGTCGACGAGCCCGATCAGCCAGAATCCGTGGGACTTCGTGTACCGGCCCTTCGTCTTCGACGAACACCCGCACACCCCTCCAGGACTTGCCCTTCGGCCCCGTTACCATCGATTTCCCCCGAGCATGCCTTTTGACCAGAGCTGTCCGAGGGAATACTCCTCCAACCACTCCGCGAGCTGGGACGGATCGAGCCGCCGCATCGTGGTGGAGCCTTCGTGTCGTTCGCACACCATCACCACCTCGGGGGTCTCGCGAAAGGCGTCGACGAGGGCCTCGGAGTGGGTCGTGACGATGAGCTGCGTGCGCTCGGAGGCGGTCTTCAGCAGTCGCGCGAGGACGTTCACGAGATCGGGATGGAGGCCCAGCTCGGGCTCTTCGATGCAGATCAGCGGCGGAGGTGTGGGATCCAGGAGCACGGAGAGGAGCGCGAGCCAGCGGAGGCTGCCATCGGACATGCGAGTGGCAGGGATCGTCCACTCTGCCTCTTCGAGGAAGATCTGGACAGTGCCACCTTCGATCTGGACCGAGAAATCGGTGATCCCGTCGAAGAGCTCGCGGAGACCTTCGATCAATGCCTTTTTTGTGGGGACGTCGCG
>Ga0268298_10004976_pt1 | contig 12665 bp, 10 predicted proteins | sample WWTPWeurt_MetaG_FD_194462 | JGI IMG/M metagenome (GOLD analysis project Ga0268298, IMG submission 194462) | Activated sludge microbial communities from WWTP in Nijmegen, Gelderland, Netherland - WWTP Weurt | ecosystem: Engineered > WWTP > Aerobic digester > Activated sludge | place...
GCATTTCCGTCCCTGCTGCCGCGGCGATCCCCGGCGAGAACCGCATCGAAGTCCGCTCCAGCCTTGAGCCGCTTGATAATTGTACCGACCCGAACCTGCGCGGTCTGTGGGCTGTTGTCTGGCCAGAGTCCAAACTTCATCTGCCCTTCACACCCACCCAGTTCAACAATCAGATGGCTTTGGACCTTAGCGCCTATCCTTCCCCGATGGTCTATGATTCGACCCTGGGCACCACTGCTGTTGTTGTGCAGCGCAATGACGTTGGCGCGTGGCGCAAGTTCGTTCAGGCTGCTTCGTATCTTGGCGATCGCAGCAACGGCGCGGTCACAAAGCTCGCCGTGTTCTATGATGACGAAGCGGTTTCTGCCGACTTGGCGGATTACAACGTGATCGTTGTGGGTCGCCCGAGTCAGCTCGCGGTCATGGACCAGCTGAACTCCGTGCTTCCCGTTCCTTTTGAGCCGGGCTCAGACATGACCCAGGGTGATTTCCTACAGGTAACTTACCAGATCCCGCCCGAAGTTCCCGTGGGATATGTGGAATTGCTCCCCTCGCCCTGGAACGAAGAGAAAGCTCTTATTGCAGCTTTGGGCAATACACCGGAGGGTGTCGCTTGGGGTATTTCCGCCCTCGTTGACCCTGTGGTGCGCTCACAGTTGGCTGGGAATGTGGCTGTCATCAACAACACTCAGGTGCAGGCTATCGACACCAGACTTATGATGCCTTCGATCCCCGAGCCGGTTCAAGCGAATACTGCCGAAGCTCCAGAGGACCTTCCCGAACCGATTGTGCCTACCGACAGCCGACCTGTCTGGCTGTTGCCCGCTTTGATCATCGCTGTTGTCTTGATCCTGGTGGTGATCCTGGTGGCTATTCTTTCGAATTTCCGCAGCAACCGCAAGCCCGGATAATCAGACTCGCAGATCGAATTAAATAAAAAAAAACAATGAAGGGGTTACTGCTCAAGTAACCCCTTCATTGTTTTAATTGAGAGCTATTTAGGAGCGTTCCAGAACTTCCAAAATATGGTGGCGGAATTTTTGGCTGACCGCCGTCCATGAATAGCGTTCTTTGATCAGGTTGAAATTCCTCTCGCCGTACAACCGGCAGAGTGACGGGTCATCCAGAAGTTTGATAATGCCATTCGCCATCCCAGCCACATCTCCCGGCTCAACAAGAAACCCGTTCCACTCGTTCTGAAGAAAATCAGGAATGGCACCCACGTTCGTTCCAATGATCGGCAGGGAAGCCTGCATGGCTTCCAGAAAGGCTATGCCAAAAGGTTCCACGCGGGTTGGCATACAGAATAAGGTCGCGGTCTCGTAATAGGAATTGAGTTCAGACGGCTTGACTTTGCCGACTACTTTGCAGTTTTCAAGCATAAGCTCGGGGCTTGCGCCGACGATCGTCAGGCTGGCGGAGGGATGTTTCTGTCGAACGAGCTTGAAAGCCTCGATCAGCGCCGGGCCGCCCTTGCGCTCCCAGTCAATTCCTACGAAAAGGATGTTTTGATGGGTGTAGGATTTTTCCTTCGCAGGCGTTTCGGTCACTTCCACATTATTGCCCGCGTAAACACAATGCACTTTACCGATCGGTTGGTGATATTGTTCCACGACTGAAGTTTGAATATTTGAGCTTCTTACAAAAACCCTGCTGGCGTTCGAGTACACTTGTTTTTCTAGGTCGATCCACTTTTGTGGATACAGCTTCTTGAGATTAAAATCAGAGTAGGATAGATTAGCAAGGTGGGTGTGGTCTGTGTAGATAAAATGCGGCAGTCCCGGCTGACTGCAATCAAAAAGCGATTGCATCTGAAAGCTGAAAGAATAGTCTCCGCCGGAAAGGCGCTGCTTAAGTAACTGTTTGACCTTTTCAAAGATGAACGGCGTGCGCCAAAAAGCTTCCTTGAATTTTTTGCTCCCGGTTGAAATATCAAACCCGTACGTGAGCACTGTCAATATGGAGTTGATGACCAAAGTGACCGGGCTGGCTTTTACCAGGTCTTCGATATTGATGATCTCCAACTCTTGTTCGGGGAATTGTCTGGCTAAGGCATCTGCAACTTTTACATTCGCAAGCGGCCATGGCTTGGGTCTAATAAATGCGATTTTTTTTGGCATACTCTCTCATTTGAAAAGTTATTCTGGCATTATAACTTACTTGGCAGATGGGCATTTCTATTCCCACTCGGCAGACGGAGAACTCTCGATATGATGCGAAATGGAAAGAATAATCCTCAAAGTAGACGCGGTGGCTCAGGACTCTATTTCTTGCTCCTGCTCACTATTCTTGTGCTGGGTCTGCTTCTTTACTTGTGGATGCTTCCCACAAGCCCGGTGGAGGATCAACCGGGTCAGCCCAGCACGCCAACGGTGATACAGGCAGGCGCGACCCCTGTGCCTGCTTCTGTGGCTTTTCCCGGGGCAGAGGGGTTTGGGGCGTCCACTCCGGGTGGCAGGTATGGGCAGATCGTATTCGTGACCAATCTGAACGACACGACAGACGTCCGCAGTCCTCAATATCCGGGAAGTTTGCGCTGGGCAGTTGAGCATTCTCTCCCGATCGATACTTCGAACCCATACAGCCAGAGGCGAACGATCATCTTTCGGGTTGGCGGGATCATTCCGCTGGTTGATAGTTTGACCCTGAAGCAACCCTATGTGACGATTGCCGGGCAAACCGCACCGGGCGACGGCATCACCCTCAAAGGCGGAGAGATGGTCATCGCGACCCATGATGTGATCATTCGCGGAATCAGAATTCGTGTGGGCGATCAGGGCGAGCCGACCTGCTGCCTGGACGGCATCAATATCAGCACCAGCCACGCTGAGAGCGATGTGTACAACATCATCATTGACCATAGTTCGGTCAGTTGGGCGATCGATGAGAATTTATCGACTGTGGTCGATGAGGATAAACCTTTTATCGTTCGCGATATTACGATCCAATGGAGCATCATCAGTGAAGGATTGCATGACAGCATTCACCTTGATGAAGGCGCAACAGAAACGGACCCTCACAGCATGGGCGCGATCCTGGGTGTGGGCGGGGAGAATATGACCCTGCATCACAATATCTTTGCCAATAATTGGGCGAGGAATCCGCGCATTTCCGGTGTCAGGAATGTTGAGGTCATTAATAATGTGATCCACGGCTGGGGGAACGCCGCAATGGAGACCAGCAAGGATCTGAATGTGGCACACATTTTGAATAATTACTTTCAGGCAAGCGAGGACTCTCGTGAGTATGAGATCGTTCTTTCGGATAATACCGGACCTGAGAGTCAATTCTTCATCAATGGGAATATAACTCTCGATATGCGGATAGGCAACGAGTTGATGGATGCCCGAGTCAAAATGCCAGATCAGTATACACTCGCTGACCAGTTGCTTTTCACCTCGAGCAAGGTCAAGACAGAAACCGCAAGAAAAGCCTTTACCAGTGTCCTGAACTTTGCTGGTGTGATCTTTCCGGTGAGAGATGCGGTCGACATGCGCGTGATCAAGAACATAAAGAATCAGGAAGGGCAGATCATCGATAGTCAGGATGAGGTGGGGGCTTGGCCCGATTATCAGGGCGGGGAATATCCCGTAGACCACGACAATGACGGAATCCCCTCGGCGTGGGAAGTTGAGCATGGATTGAATCCTGATTTTGCAGGTGACGCGAATACGCCTACCTCGCTTTCCCCCGATGGCTACTCATGGATAGAGGCTTATATCAACTCGCTGATACCTTCTCGTTAGTTTTTATTACAACGAAAATTTAGTGGGAGCGTGACGGGTCAACCCGCCAGAAACCTGTCTGTCAGGCGCGACATGTATCTGCCTAGGACGGGACGGGCGACCGACTTCAGCATCCGCATTTTTTTGCGGTTCGTAAAATCTCTTTCGTCCATGCTCCACTTGAACATGACCTCGCTCGCGCAGTAAAAATCCAGCAAAGGTTGCGAATACTCTCCCGGCTTGAAGTAACTTTCAATAATGGCTTGCCTGCTTTGATCCCAAAATTTACGCGTGAAAAATCCGCCGGTGACCATGGGGATCGGCTTAAGGTGCAGGTCGGTCAGAAGGGCGGCGAGGTCGTTGTAAATGGATCTGCGGCTGGAGTTTGCCCGGGGATCGAGAACGCAGATCTGTCCCTGCGGGGTGACCAGAATATTCGAGCAGTGAAAGTCTCCATGAAGCTGGGCAATGGTCTCTGTGCCGGTGATCTGCCTGGACTTGGATTCGAGCAGAGCCAATTTGCGCGCGGCATCCGCGCTCTTCCCCATGAATTGTTTTACATCAAGTTCGATCTTTTCGATGCGATCTTGAAGCAACTCCTGCGAGACAGGCTCGATCTTTCCGCCGCCCACATGGTCGTGGTAGTGTCTGATCCATTGGCTGGCATTACGAAGATGGCGGGTGAATTCGGCGGTGGCTTTAGCTTGGCTGAAGCCCACTGCCAGGGATGTTAATTGTGACCGCAGCGGACGGGCATTAACCTCGAGCATCACGATCGCGTTCCACTCTTCGAGATAGCTCAATGGCTGCACGGCGATCAGGTTGGGATCGCCCAGTTCCTCAAACGACCGCCAGGTTGCTTCCAATTGCGCCATTTCACTTTTTGCGAGCGTGCGCAAGGAGTCGTCTTTGAGGGCCGCCGCAAGGTCTCGTTTGTGCGGGCGGTGCGCGATCTTGGCCAATACCACAGGTGAAGAGTCCAGCCCTTCAATGGGGAAGCGCACAATGAACGAATTGGCAAAGGACCGCACAACGGGGAGGTGCGAAGGATCGATGCGCGCCTTTGACCCAAACCGATCTGACAAAGACCCGGTCAATGATGTGGAAATGTCGTTCAGTGTTTTTTGATCGAAATCTTGTGTCATCAGCCTGTTTTTTCCTGATCGAAATTAGAACTCTAAATTCTCCGGTGCGCCTGCGCCCAACAATGCTGCTTCATTGCAAAATAACCGGGGCTGCGATGTGGCATTATAATCGCATAATAATTGTGAATAATAGCACTAATAGGGGACTTAAAACGAATGACGATTTGGAGAAATTAAGCCATGAAGAAAAATATAACCCAGCAAGTAAAACGGGTCTCCAATAAATTAAAGTGGACCTGGATCTGGACATCTGACACGCTGTCAATAAGCAAAAAGGATTTTTCCTGGAAGGTGCGGCAGCGAATGAAGAAGGATAGAAATCCATTGTTCATTGAGCTTCAAGATAAATTCAAGGTCAAGGAGTACGCCCGTGAAAGGGGAGTTAAAACACCTGAAACCTTTTTTGTGACCGATCAACCTGAAACAATTCCCTTTGAGACTTTGCCGGACCATTGTTTCATCAAGGCCAACCATGGCTGCGGTTGGAATATCCTGTTCAAGGACCGTGAATTATTTTTGTTCGAGAACGGGGCAGATCTGATCGGAGGCGGACATTTTTCAAAACACCGATTGACCCGGCAAGAATGTATTCGATATTGCGACCTGTGGTTAAAGTCGGTTTACTCCAAAAGCCAGTGGGTTTATCAGCAGATCACCCCGAAGATATTTGCAGAAGAGATCCTCGTTCCTATGGATGGAGAAGCGCTGGTTGATTACCGATGTTTTACCTTTCAAGGAAAGGTGAAAGCGGTTCAGGTGACATCGCCGATCTACCATGAACATCATCAAAACATGTTCGTTGACCCATGCTGGCAGGAGATCAAATTAAAGGTTTATCGGGAGAAGAAACCCGATCCGCCTCCATGCAGACCTGAGCGTTTTGATGAGATCATCTCTTCGGCGGAGAGGCTCGGCGCCGGGCTGGATTTTGCGCGAATTGATATCTACAACACGACCCGGGGAATTATGCTGGGCGAAATGACGATCTATCCTGAGGGCGGGGATACTGAAGTCCCGACCGGTGATGCGGAATTTAATCAGTGGCTTGGCGATCAGTGGGTTTTGCCGGCATCCATTCGTTCATGAGGCGTTGACCGGTCGTTGTTGATGCGGTTGCGGATTTTTTCCCGGGCGGTTTTATCCAGAATATCAAAACCGCATTCGATGAGATAGTTTACATAACTCGCGTCCGCATCTGCCCCCGCTTCAATTTGCTCGACCGCCCTGAGAAGTGCTCCGCGTATGCCGCTCGCGCGGTGCGCCCAAAATGAATCAGCAGAGATGCGCTCAAGGCGGGCAAGCAATAATCGGGTGAGGTCGATGCGGTTTGTGTCCATGCGTGATGGTGGATCTTTCCTTTTGAGGCGGAAAAGCCTGCAGGGTAAATAAAACTTCCGATCCTGCTCGTTTGATCGAATTTGGCATTTGCTTGTTGGCCAAAGGAGCGTGGGATGAAAGATCAGTTCTGATTATAAACCTCTCGCAATGATCGTATGTGTGCTCGGTCTGGAGTTATGAAAGTTTTTCCTTTAAGTATTCGAATTTATAGTGCTTGGGTACCCAATAGCCATCGGGTAGTTGCAGCCAGATGATCGTAAAATCTGACCCGGTTTCAGGCGGGATCTTTTCGGTGATGATGCGCGCTGTTTCGGTCTGAAATTCCACTTCAACGGGCATGGCTGGTTTTGTGTTTTCCTCATACATGCTTGGAGTTTTTCGCGGTTTGACCGCGCGGACGACGATGTAGGTTCTTGTTTTGGGAACGAGCACATCCTCGTCCACGAACATGACAATGTGAGTCCCTACTGCGCGTTCCTGTCCTGAAACCCCGCCTTCGATGGGTGTGTTGATCACCCGGTCTTTTACCCACATGGTGGAGCTGCCGCCGCCATCAAGGTCTATGGCTTTCCATGCGCCGAATTCGATCATCACCCGTGCCGCATCGAACAGGTTTACTCCAATGTTGTTGGGTCCCTGCCTTCCATCAATCACACATTCAATGAATTTTCCATCTTGAGTGATGCCCGCCAGTGTGCGTGGATGAACTTCGCGCCAGGCTGCCGAGGTGTTGGGGCTGACCTGCCCATCTTGGACAATGAATCTTTTCCCGGCCAGCGAGTTAAACACCTTTTCTCTGGAGTTGTGGGCGTTGATCTGAGGTTGATTGTTTTCCGTGAAATTGACCCACGGCTCATACCCGTTGAGCGGGCGATAGAACGTTCCCTGCGAAACATGCAGCCCGACGGCGCCGTATCCGTTATAGTCGCCTCCATTGATCACGATCTGTGCTTCATGCTCTTTCGCAATGGATGATACGGTCTTGCGCCCGTATTTGGTTACAAGGAATCTTTTGCCTTGCGGGTCGATGACCGCCACGAAACAATGAGAATTGAAGCGGTACACTTTGTGCAGGGTCACTCCTTCGAAAGGCTGGGAATGATCTTCGTGGAAGATGGGTTGAGCTGATTCTTTTTCGTTGACCCACTCTTTTAGTTCGTCCAACGTGCCCGGATAAATGTTGACGCCGATCGGTTTGTCACAGCCAGGCAGAATAAGCCGGTCGGCGGTAGCCTGCCACATCCAACAGATCCCGGGGACTTTGTCTATGTTGGCGGGGCCGGGCAGCAGGTCGATCTTTTCTCGAAGCTTGCTCCATGTCCACCGCTCAATGGATCTGGGGTATAGGACGCCCGGATATTGCGCCCACCAATAATCATTTTCTTGCGACCAACGATCCATTAACTGAAGGTATCTTTCACTGGTATGGATCATGAAATTCCACCGGCGGGATATTTGTTCGAAGAAGTTGGTGGCGGATTCCGCCTCAATGCCGGTTTGGAGGGTAGGTGCGGCGACAAATCCGAGCATGACCGCGCCTGCTTCATAAGGCATGTGTTTCACCAGCCAATCGTAATTTCTGTTCTCATCCAGATTTGGGTTATAAATAAAATAAGGGATGCGTAACAACTCGGCGGCTCCAGCTTCGGACCATTGTTTGGTGAAATTTTCGTCAAGGCGATGCCCTTCTGCGATATGATTCATGCGGATAAGCATCCCAGCGATCTGATTGGATCTCAGTTCACCTTCATTGATGGCTTCCGCTCCGTGAGTATTCACCAAAAGTTGATACCCGTCCATGTAAACTCCTTGAAATGTATTCCGAGTAAATAAAGTATAGATGCCGGGGATTTTTCTGGTAACGGGTTTTTATGGAGTATTTTATGGGCGTTTTTGACCATCCCGTCTGTGTGAGGTTGCGATGTACAGAACCTTACGGGTCTTGTACAATCAAGCCTGATTACGTATATTTTGTTTCATCTTTGGAAGAAGGACAGCTCCAGACCGATGATCGTTCATGAACCACTGTTTGAAGAAAGAGAAGGGCTGATCGAAGTATCGGCCCGTTTTGAGTTATCTTTGCCAATCCCATTTATGCCTGAGTCGTTGTGGTATCGATTCCCGATACGCTATCGGGAATCTCTCAACGGGCGGCTTGATGCATTTGCTCCCACAGCATTATTGGTCGCCATGTTTGCCGGGGAAGACATTGAATTTAAGGGGAGGCTCTCGCCCAGGCTGGCTTATCATTTGCAGGAGTACATGGAGATCTTTCACTCCTGGGACTCGAAGTTGTATAAAAAGGTCGGGATAACCTACGGGCAATTAGAGGAACCTGTCCAAGCAGACGGCAAAAAAATGGTGTGCTCAGCCTTCAGCGGAGGCGTTGATTCGTTTTACACCTTGTGGGCTCATCTCCCTCAAAATCAGACTATTGCGCAAGCGCAGGTTTCGCACGGACTTTTCCTTCACGGCTTCGACCTGCGTTTGGATGACCCTTCCAATTTTGAAGCGGCTTCTGACGCGTACGCGGGAATTTTTCAAGACCATGGCATGGAGTTGATCCACGCTTCAACGAACGCCTATCAGTTTTCAGAATTTCGCATCAACTGGACGATGTTCTTTGGCGCGCCTTTGATCGGGGCGGCTTTGCTGCTAGGTGATCGAATGCAGCGATTCTATATTCCCTCCGGCATGCCCTCGTATCTCGACCTTTTTCCCCAAGGAAGCCATCCCTTGGTAGATCATTTACTTTCGACTGAATCGACAGAGGTCGTCCATCATGGGGCTTCGCTTGGCAGATATGAGAAACTCGAAGCGCTCGTTTCGTGGACGGCCACCTTCAACAAGATCCGCGTTTGTTCAGATAAATTGAAAATGCACGGGGTGGAGAATTGCTCCGCCTGCCATAAATGTTATCGCACCATGGCGTTTTTGGAACTGTTGGATGCGCTTCCAAACTACAGGAATTTCTCGGGTAGAATGCGTCCCGTGGACTATTTGCGATGGGGTGCGCTGACCCATCTTAATCCAGAGATCGAAACGACCATTCGTGATATTGCCCTTCGCAAAGGCCGGCTCTCGACGGCTTTTTGGATGCAGACTGCGATCCTTCTGCACTATGTTCGAAAAACCATTCTGAGATTTGTAAAGTGGTTCTTCAACAAAGATCAGTTATATTTGTTGAAACGCCGAATCTATCAGCCTGAATCAAAACAAAATATCTGATCTGCATTGGAGAATTATGATCATTCATGAACCTGAAATTCTAATCAAAGATGGGCGGGCCATTTCGTGGGCGCGGGTGGAGACTTCTCAGAAGAGCGGGTTCTTCCCTGAAAACATTTGGTACCGGGTTGCGGAAGAGCACGCCTCTTTTTTGGGTGTACAGAGCGATGTGTTTTTGGTCGCGAGCATTTTGGGCGCGATGTATTATGGTGAGGATGTGTGGGTTCGAGGTTCGGTCTCGCCGCGCCTTGCCTATCGCCTGGATGAATACCAGCATGTCATGAATCTCCGCGCACACGGCCAAGTAAAGCGTGTGTCGGTCCATTATGACAAATTATCTCCATTGTCCGCGCAGCCCAAGGGAGTTGGTACTACTTTCTCAGGCGGTGTGGACTCGCTTTTTACGGTCTGGAGCCACCTTTCGGAAAGACAGCTGGATCCAGATCACCAAATAACACACGGCATTTTCGTTCGGGGTTTCGACATCGTTCCATCGGATAGGGAAAAATATGACCGCCTGTTCGAGCGCTTTAATCCAAAAGCCGCAGAGATCGGTGTCAAACTCATCGAGTTGGAAACGAACTTTCTCAGCGTGACACATCATAGGCTGGACTCTCCCCGTTTTTATGGGCCATCGATCGTAAGTTGCGGACTCGCCCTGCCCAATCTACTCCAAAGGTTTTACACCCCAAGTTCCTGGGATCATCGTTCTTTGATGCGGAAAGCATATTCCTCCGACCCTTTGGTGGATGGATTTTTATCCACAGATACCATGGAGATCGTTCATCACGGTTCCACTCATCGGCGGATCGAGAAGATCATGGCGATATCCGATTGGGATCTTGCGCATGAGCTATTGTTTGTTTGCCTGGAGCCGAAGTTGGCGGGGTACCCCTGGAATTGTTCGCGGTGTGAAAAATGCAACCGTACAATGATCCCGCTTTACGGATTGGGCAAACTGGAAAAATTCAAGTCCTTTCAAAAACCGATCAAGAAGAACTGGCAGGTTTTGTGGTTTGCGCGGAAATTTTCCATGAAAAATGATTTCGTCAGCGAAATATTTCTTTACCTAAAAAAACGGAAACCAGACGTGCTTCCCTGGTTATTGTTGACTGTTTTTCTAGGAGCAATTCGTTATTTGGTAGTGACCAACCTGCCTGAGGTGTTTAAGAAGTTGCTGCGACCCTTTGGTTTTTATGTTAATCCCAATGATTCTCCAACTGCTTATGAGGTGGAGGAGATCACCCAATTGCTCAGAGAGCAAAATTCGATCAGGGCGGAAAGACCGGTCAGCGGGAGATAGTCAGGATCTGCCCTTAACTTTTTGCATCCACGATGAGATCCATGCTTGGATATTTTCCCTGTCCGTTGCGTTGAGCCCAATGAAATATACGAACGGTAGGTACATGAGTGAGATCAGGGTTGCCGATGCGAGCAGTAGAATAAAGCTGTTTAGAGAGATCAGGGTGCTTACAAAATAAGCACAAGCTGCGATCAAAAAGGTAATCAGCAAAATACTGATTAGATGCCGGCTGTATTGATGGAACGAGAACCCCATTACTTTGGCAGTATAGATCGGGATAAAGATCGAATAATTCAGGGAGAGCGTCACCATGCCTGCGATCACAATTCCCATTGCGCCAAATTGGGGTGCGAGTTTGATCGCCAGCCAAAGGTTTAAAAGGCTCATGGACAGAATGACAAGAGATGGGATTTTTAATTTATTCATGGAGATGTTGACATTAAAGAATGGCTCAACGATCAAGTTCGTTGAAAGAGGAAAGACCATGAGAGCCAGCAGCCACCCCATACTGCCAAAATCGGGTCCGAGCCAGACCTTGAGGAAGGGAACTGCCAGCCCGCAGATGAGACCGATCGGCAGCGCCATGCTCAATCCTACTAATTTGATCGATCGGATCAGGACTGCGTTGATCCCTTCAAAATCCGAATCTCCATATTTGGAAAGAATGGTTGGTCCCCATACTCCGCCAATGGCAGAGGAGAGGATGCGCAAATTTTTTGGAATGGAGACCAGTGCCGCGAACATGCCGGCGGTCTTCAGGTCCAGCATTCGATTCGCGACCAGAATATCCACATTAAGAAAGATCAAAAATCCGATCTGGTAAATAAACGTGAGCGAGCCGTTGCCAAAGATCAGTTTTAGCTCGTTTCTTTGGAAGTCGCGCCAGCGGAATTTGAACTCGGGCAACAGGGTCTTCCACAGATAAAACTCCCCAGCCAGGTTAAAGATGGCGGCGCTGACAGCCCCGATCCCCACATAAAGAAGAGACGGCTGCTTGAAAGAAAAAAGGATCAGAATGACGGCTACCTGGATGATGCGTGCGCCCAGAAAGCCAATATTCCGAAGGTCGAAGCGATTGCTGGCAAAACTGCCGATCGAAAAATTAACGCGCAGGGTGGTTAGTAGAAACGAAATAACAATGCATAAAAATAATAGCTGAATATCACGCGTGGAATTTTCCGGCATCTTGAAGAGGTCAGGTAAAAGAAGCACAAGCACGAACCCGAGCGGGAGCGCGAGGGAGATCAACAGCAATGTGACGATCAAGTTGGTGTTGAATATCTGCCTCGCTCGTTCTGTTTCGCCTTTTGCGAGCCTGATGGTGATGTGGCGCGACATGGAGATGTTCAGGGATTGGGTCAGTAGCGAAAAATAATTGGTTACCGAAGTGGCAAGTGGAATGAATCCGAACAATTCGCTGCCCAATTTTAAAATCAGGTAGGGGGTGTACCAAAGGTTGTAAAGGATATCCACCACTATGAATGCCAGATTGGAAGTGATGTTTCTCGCTGTTTGGGTTACGCCCAAGTCTGGAGCGGATTTCGTCATTTTTCTCTTGTTAACTGATTTGATCTTTTATTTTTGCCATGAAATCAAAATGGGCTTGTTTTCTGATTTCGATCTGACGGTCAATATGTGGGGCAAAACTGCTTTGCCACGCATTTTTCACTTCACCGGCATGAAACAGGAAATGTTCAGTCTTGAAGTTTTCATCTGTTTGATTAAAGTACAGGGATTCGAATCCGAAACTTCCAAGCAGGTCAAACAATTTGCTCTGGCTTCTGGGCAGAGACTGTTTATATTCCAATCCAACGAAAGGTGTCTTGTTTTTGAGGCAGAAGATCGAGCCATGAAAGCGATCTGTGATGCAAAAGCTTAGATACCGAAACGCCTCAGCCCATTCAAAGGGAGTTAAGATATGCCCAA
>Ga0268298_10004977_pt1 | contig 12665 bp, 10 predicted proteins | sample WWTPWeurt_MetaG_FD_194462 | JGI IMG/M metagenome (GOLD analysis project Ga0268298, IMG submission 194462) | Activated sludge microbial communities from WWTP in Nijmegen, Gelderland, Netherland - WWTP Weurt | ecosystem: Engineered > WWTP > Aerobic digester > Activated sludge | place...
CCGCCGCCCCAATGCGGACCTTCAACTGCTCGGCGGTCTGCTGGCCGATGATCACGCCGTATTTGCGGCGCACATAATTGACAATGGCCTCATCAAGGTCCATGCCGCCGGAGCGCAGCGTATCCGCGGCCACAATGCCATACATGGCCATCACAGCGGCTTCGGTGCATCCGCCGCCAAGACAAATGATCATGTTTCCCGAGGGGGAATTGATGGGCAGGTCAATGCCGATGGCCGCGGCCAAAGGCTGCTGGATCAACTGCACCTCGCGGCTGCCCGCTTCCATCACGGCTTCATAGACCGCGCGTCGCTCGACGCTGGTCACATTGGCCGGAACGCTGATCACGATCCGGGGCCGGAAGATGCGCATCGAGCCGCTGACGCGCTGCAGGAGGTAGGCCAGCAGCGTCTCAGTGATCTCGTAGTCCGCGATGACCCCATTACGCAGCGGACGCGCCACCTCGATGCTGTCGGGGACCTTTCCATACATGTCACGCGCTTCGAGTCCGGCCGCCACCATTTTCTGGTCCTGCACTTCAATGGCAACAATGGTCGGCTCCTCCAGCAGCACCTGGGCGCTGTCGGAGATACGTGTGAACATCGTACCCAGGTCAATGCCCAGGTCCTTGGAAAACATGGATAACACTTGGGGTTAGTTCTCCGAAGTGTGGATGTGGGTGCCGCCCTTGCGGTAACGGCGAACAGCATCCAGACGTAAATTGGAGCGGCGCAGCGCGGCTTCCATGGCAAGATAGGCATCCGTATCTGCAGGGACGCCCTTCTTGAGGATCTCTTCGGCGCGTTTGCGGGCAGCGTCGGCGCGGGCCTCGTCGATCTCTTCCACATTCTCGGCCGCATCGGCCAGGATGGTGACGATCTCAGGCTGCACCTCGGCCACTCCGCCGGAGACTGCAAAGACTTCTTCCTTGCCGCTCTTGCGCACGCGGACATAACCGTATTTCAGTGTGGTCAGCACAGGCGCATGCTTGGGAAGGATACCCATTTCGCCCCCCGCACCGGGAAGCACAACAATATCCACATCACCTGTGAATACTGTTCGGTCTTGCGATACGATTTCACAACGAATGGTCATAAGAAAGTTCCATGTCATTGCGAGGAGAGCACTGGCTCCATGTGACGAAACGATCTGCCATATACCGGGAGATCGCTTCGGGCCACCCGCCCTCGCAATGACATTCTAAAATTACGCTTTTGCCAGTTTCTCAGCGCGTTCGCGGACGTCTTCGATGGTACCAGCCATCATGAATGCCTGCTCGGGCAGATCGTCGCATTTGCCGTCAAGGATCTCGCGGAAGCCGCGAACCGTATCCTTAATGGAGACGTAGCGACCCGGGATGCCGGTGAAGCGCTCGGCCACGAAGAAGGGCTGGGAGAAGAAACGTTCGATCTTGCGGGCGCGGGACACAACGAGTTTATCGTCTTCGGAGAGTTCGTCGATACCGAGAATGGCGATGATGTCCTGCAAGTCCTTATAGCGCTGGAGAACACGCTGTACTTCACGAGCCGTCCGATAGTGTTCTTCGCCCACGATATTGGGATCAAGAATACGGGAGGTTGAAGCGAGCGGGTCCACGGCGGGGTAAATACCCTTTTCCACGATGGAGCGTTCGAGCGCGATAGTCGCATCCAGGTGGGTAAAGGTGGCCACAGGAGCGGGATCGGAGTAGTCATCCGCGGGCACATACACCGCCTGCATGGAGGTGATGGAGCCGGTGCGGGTGGAGGTAATGCGTTCCTGCAACTCACCCATTTCAGTGGCGAGGGTGGGCTGGTACCCCACCGCGGAAGGCATACGACCGAGCAACGCAGACACTTCGGAACCAGACATGGAGAAGCGGAAGATGTTATCCACGAAGAGCAACACGTCCTTGCCCTGATCGCGGAAGTATTCAGCCATCGAGAGCGCAGTCAGAGCCACGCGGAGGCGCACACCGGAGGGTTCATTCATCTGACCATAAACCATTACGGTGTCTTTCATCACGCCGTATTCGATCATTTCGCGATACAGACCGGTTCCTTCGCGGGTGCGTTCCCCCACGCCAGCGAACACGGAATTCCCCTGGTGAACCGAAGCCACCGAGCGGATAAGTTCCATGATGATAACGGTCTTACCGGTTCCGGCGCCGCCGAAGATGCCGGTCTTACCACCCTTGGTGAAGGGGGCGATCAGGTCGATGACCTTCACGCCGGTTTCAAAGATATCCACGCGGGTGGACTGTTCTTCGAACGCAGGTGCAGAGCGATGGATGGGATACTTGGTGGTAACCTGCACGTCGCCTTTTTTGTCGATGGCTTTACCCAACACATTGAAGATGCGGCCCAGAGTTGCGGGTCCGACTGGAACTGTGATCGGGGCGCCCGTCGATTGGGCGGGGAGTCCACGCTGAAGCCCGTCCGTGGTATCCATCGCCACGGTGCGGACCCAGTTATTGCCGAGGTGTTTCTGGACTTCGAGAATGAGCGGTTCTTTTTCAGAACGCGCCACTTCGATCGCTTCGAAGAGATAGGGGACATCCCCATTGGGGAACTCGACATCCACCACACCACCTAAAATTTGTACGACACGGCCGTTTGCATTTGCCATGATTTCCTCCGGTTATTTCGCGGCCAGCGCTTCAGCGCCGCCGACAATGTCCAAAATATCGTTTGTGATCGTCTGTTGACGAACTTTGTTATATACCAGTTGCAGCGCGCTGACGAGTTCCTTCGCGTTGTCGGTCGCATTGCGCATCGCGATCATGCGGGCGGCATGTTCACTGGCCTGCGATTCGAGGATCGCCTGATAGACCTGCAAAGCGGTAAAACGCGGGATGATCTCATCCAGGATCTCACGCTGGTCGGGTTCGTATTCATAGGCTGCGGCGGGCCCGGTGGAGGCCTTATGTTCGAAATCCATCACACGCCCTTCCCCATCGAGTTCGAGCGGAAGGAGTTTCTTTACCGTGGCGACCTGCCTGCCCATGTTGATGAAGTCGGTATAGACCAGGAATACCTCATCGACATTGCCTTTGTTGTATTCTTCAACAGCCAAACGGCCGATGGCGGAAACATCCATGAAGGAAGGAGCCGCGGGCAGGTTGCTGAAGTCCGCGATCACATCCTTGCGGCGGCGGAAGAGCAGATCCCTGCCCTTGCGCCCGACCGCGATGTATTTGACGGGAACGGAGTATTGGTCGAATTTTTGAGCCGTAAAACGGATCACATTGGAGTTGTACGCGCCTGCAAGACCACGGTCACCTGTGATGACCACTACCAACGCATTTTTGACGTTGGTGCGCTTGACGAGCAGCGGGTGCAAAGAGTCGCGTCCCGGTTGTTCAGCGACATGCCTGAGCACCTGCCACGCCTTGGTCGCATAGGAACGTGTCGCCATGACCGCGTTGATCGCCTTGCGGACCTTGCTGGCGCTCACTGTTTCCAGCGCGCGTGTAACCTGTGAAATGTTCTTTACGCTCTTGATTCGGAGCCGCATTTCACGAGCGGAAGCCATAAGTAGTTAGTCCTTTAGTCTCTTAGTCTATTTGTCGCTTGGTCATTTGTCTTATAGCCCTTCATCACATTCGACTACTTGGCTACCAGACCATTTGACTAATCGACTAACCAGTCCAGCCCGCCCGGAAGCCGTCTAGGGCTTTCGCCAATGCGGCACGATTATCATCGGAGATCAGCTTCTTCGCCACGATATCCTTGCCGATCTCAGGATACGAGGTTTCCATGAAGCGGATCAGAGCCGACTGCCATTGCGACATTTTATCGAGCGACACATTGTCCGCGTAGCCGTTCGTACCGGCAAAAATTACGATGACCTGGTATTCGAATTCCATTGGCTGGTACTGCGGCTGCTTGAGAAGTTCCTGCATACGCTGGCCGCGTCCCAACTGTTGTTGGGTGGATTTGTCGAGGTCAGAGGCCATGAGCGCAAACGCCGCCAACTCGCGGTAGGCAGCCATGTCGAGGCGCAGACGACCTGCGACCTGCTTCATCGCCTTGGTCTGGGCATCACCACCTACGCGGGATACAGAGATACCCACGTTCACCGCCGGGCGGATACCGGCATTGAACAGGTTGCTTTCGAGGTAGATCTGACCATCTGTGATGGAGATCACGTTGGTGGGAATGTAGGCAGAAACGTCACCTAGCAGGGTTTCAATAATGGGCAGGGACGTGAGAGAACCACCGGTTCCCTTCACTTTCACAGATTTGAAACCATCGCCTTTGGCCTTGGCAGCCTCTTCCGCCTCATGCTTCGAAAGCGGACCGGCATACACTTTGCCATCTACGCCATCTTTGGCGTCGGCGAGATCGTTGCTGTAATCCTTATTGACCACTACGAACTGATTGGCAAGACGCGCGGAGCGTTCCAACAGGCGCGAGTGGAGGTAGAACACATCACCGGGGTAGGCTTCGCGTCCAGGCGGACGGCGGAGGAGCAGGGAAACCTGACGATATGCCCAGGCGTGCTTGGAAAGATCATCGTAAATGATGAGTGCGTCACGGCCGGTTTCCATGAACTCTTCACCGATGGCCGTTCCCGCGTACGGAACGATATATTGAAGCGCTGCAGATTCATCCGCAGAAGCCACCACGATGATGGTGTGCTCCATTGCGCCATATTTTTCAAGAATACCAAGAGTACGGGCGATCGCGGCTTTCTTCTGCCCGATGGCCACGTAAATACAAACCAGCCCTTTACCCTTCTGATTGATGATCGCGTCGATCGCGATGGCGGTCTTGCCGGTCTGGCGGTCGCCAATGATCAATTCGCGCTGGCCGCGGCCGATGGGGATCATCGAGTCGATAGACTTGATACCGGTCTGCACCGGGGTATCCACGTCCTGGCGTTCCACCACACCCGGCGCAATGCGTTCGATCGGGCGGTAACCTGTGGTCGCGATCGGTCCCTTGCCATCGATAGGCTCACCCAAAGCATTGACCACACGCCCGATCATGGCATCCCCAACCGGCACGGAAGCGATGCGCCCGGTGCCGCGAACGGTCATGCCTTCGGTGATACCATCGTACTCACCCATCACGATCACACCGACGCTGTCCTGCTCCAGGTTGAACGCAGTTCCCATCACGCCATTCGAGAACTGCACAAGTTCCTGTGCCTTGACATTCGCAAGCCCTTTAACGCGGGCAATACCATCGCCGGCTTCCACCACCACACCAATATCCGCGATATTGAGTTCGGGCTTAAAACCATCAATTTGTTTCTGCAGATCACTCGTAATCTGCTTGATCAAGTCTGACATTCGGTAGCCTCCACCAAAAAATTCGTTTTACGTACAAGAACCCGGATAAGTCCCTTATCCGGGTATTTTTTCATTAAACCGGCCTTCGTGAGCGAGGGCACAAGTAAGCCAATGATACCTGAAAGGCTACCGATTGTCTAGTTACAAACATCGTTTACCTTAAGAAATCCATCCAACCCTTGCCATCTGGACATCTTATACTATACTACTTAATAAAAAATTTGATTTTCAGGAGAAAAATCAAGAACAATGAGCATTCCACAGGATGATAAGCCTCCCCACCGCCGCCCCAAACGCTATTGGAAAGTGGCTGTTCTCGCAAATATCAAGGATGAAGATCAACAAAAACCGGAGGGGGTTCCGCCGGATGCATTTGCCGATTTTGACCATATCGAAACCGTGGATTCGCTTCGTGCCGCGATCGAAACGGATGGACACTCCACGGTCTTTATCCACGCTGACAGGGATCTACCCTACGCCTTAAGGGAAGAAAATCCCGACATCTGCTTCAACATCGCCGAAGGCCTCGGGGGGGATGCTCGCGAAGCGCAAGTCCCCGCCATGCTGGAAATGCTCGGCATTCCATATACCGGCTCGCGGGTTCTGACGAACGGCATCTCCCTGGATAAAACCCTCACCAAACGCATCTGGCGGGATCGCCGCCTGCCGGTTGCGCCGTTCCAGGAATTCCAATTCGGCGATGAACCCCTGCGCTCTGAACTGAACTTTCCACTTTTCGTAAAACCTGCGCGCGAAGGCACCGGCATGGGTGTGGACACAAAGGCCATCGTCAATAACGAAAAGGAATTGCGCGAACGCGTGCAATACATCGTCAACGTATACCAGCAGCCCGCATTAGTGGAGACCTTCCTGCCCGGACGAGAATTCACCGTTGGCATTATGGGACGGGCCGACTCAAAGTTATATTCCCGCCACCCGGAATGGTATGAAAAGGATGGTTTTCACCGTTTCCCCATTCTGGAGTTGGATAGCAGCCGCTCCGTCACACCGTGGGTGTATAGCAACGAGGCCAAATCCAAAGAGGTCGGCGCGGATGGTTCGCCCGGCTATTTCTGCCCGGCAGATATCGACCCTGAACTCGACAAGAAACTCAAGCACCTTGCTTTGCGTGCCCACCAGATCCTGAATGCACTCGATGTATCCAGAACCGATATCCGCCTGGACGAAGATGGCACTCCGCGCCTGATCGAGATCAACACCCTGCCAGGCCTCACACCCGGCTACAGTGACCTGTGCCTGCAAGCCGAGGCGGAGAGCATTCGCTACGAAGACCTGATCCTGGATATTCTGTACTTGGGAGCAAGTCGCTGGGGCATGCTGCCAGCACGAGAATTTGTACCAGAGCCCGCATCACCACGGAAAAAGTAAACAAAAAAGCCGGTTGCGATTACGCAACCGGCTTTTTTGTTTATCTGTTAGTCGTCTCCACCTTCGTGCTCACCGTCTTCAAAATTATTTCCTTCATGACAGGCTACACAAGTCGCTTCACGGAAGTTATTTGGATGGCATTCGCGGCAGGAAGCACCGCCATGATAGATTCCGCTTCCGCCTTCGTCTACGCGTGGTTCAGGGTGCGGGAAGTTGAACGTAGCAGGCGACCACGCGGAAGTCGTATGACAGGCGGCGCAATCGGTTCCGAACGCGCCTGCATGATAAGCCGGGTCCGCATGACAATTTACACAAGCCGTGGAAAGCCCCTCGAAGGTACCGTTGGTATGGCATTCTTCACAACGAGTATTTGAATGCGCACCGTTCAATGGGAAGTTGGTGCGATCGTGGTCAAAAGTAGCATTCTCCCAATCTGAGGGGTTATGGCAGGACTCGCACTGGGTACCGAATCTGCCGTCATGCTCGTCATCCTGCTGATGGCAGGAATAGCAATCGGAAGGAGTGCCTTTGAAGACGTTATTGACATGACACTCTTCACAGGCTACTTCGCTGTGCTCGCCTTCAAGTTTAAAAGTTGAAAGGTTGTGGTCAAACTTGGCCGGCGTCCAGCCGTCTGGCGTGTGGCAAACTCCACACTCTGCCCCATAGGCACCAGTATGCGGATCATCCTTCAAGTGACACGAAGCGCAGTCCTGCGAAACAGATTGCAGGTCGGCCAGGGATCGGGCATCAAGATGACAGTCAGTGCATGACGCTTCGTTATGTTCGCCGATCAATTGGAATGCAAAAGTATTGTGGTTGAAGTCACTGCCGAGGCGGTCCACTCCATCATGGCATGCAAGACAATCCATGCCAAAAGAGAGGGCATGGGCCTGGGCGAAGGCAATGTCCATTTGGCTGTGACAGTTCTGGCACGAGTCTGAAGCGAAGGTGGTCACATCCTCGCTGTGGCAGTCGGAACAGACAAAGGCCTCGTTATTGGCCTTCCGCTGATGGCCTTCAAGTGAATATCCCAAGGCCTCGTGCGGAAATGCCTGCGCGCCCATATCGGTTAGAGAAGCGGTCGGGCCGCGATGATCCATGTGACAATCCCGGCAGGCAAGGCGGGGATCCTTTTGAACAATGGCCCCATGAAGTTGGGCCACGCTCAACATCTGCTGGGCGATGTTGGTATGACAGGCCAGACAGCGATCAGACATGGTCTCTGCGCTCCACGGCGCAGCATGACACGATTTACATTCCTTGATCTCTGCATGCGAGGCGACGCCGCCCATGGTCTCCCCTTTATTGGCGTTGAGCGCGCCTGCGCTGAACATACTTCCACCGCTGGCGAACGCCACTCCCACAAGAACGAACAAGGTGATCAGCGCCGCGATCGCGCCCATTCCCGTCAGACAGCCAAAACGACCGGTGTTATTCATTTTTGTCTCCTATTTCAACAATGTGGCGTAGTAGAGTGCCGCTCCTACGTGCAAAAAGGCGGAAATGAATAACGCAACACCGATCGGGATGTGCACCGTGTGCCAGAGAGACATTAATTGCCTGGCACGCTTCAAAGCCTCCTGAGAAAGTGTGCCGTCGATCTCGAGACCGTCCATTGTGCGGGGAATGCGGGTGTAAATATACCGCCCAATGAAACCGCTGAAGACGATGATCATGGTGAGCAGGGTTGTGGCGCCTGCCAGGCCGTTAAATTTCCAGGACGTATGAAGCAACACCATGAAAGGTCCCACCAACCCGGTGAAAATGTGGAATTGCAGCCAGCTGGACATTTTCCCCCATGCCGCGCTGCGACTGCTTTTTCGCAGGGTGTATAGGGTCTCTGTCATCAGCATCATAATGAAGCCGATGATTCCAAGTGAATGACCGATCAATTCGCTGGCAGCGGGAATTTCCTGAAACCAATACACAACAAATCCATATCCCAGCGCAAGCAATGTACATACAAAAAACGCCCACCATAGTTCCTTATATCCGCGAAGCATCGAAGCCCTCCAGGGTTGAACAAAAAATTAAAGAGCCCTATATCCGCAGATATGGACTCTTGTATGGAAATTATTTCAGACTGTTGAATGGTGATGTGACCAGAAATCCACGATCAATTCAGCGATACGATCTTCATGTGAAAGCAGGTCTGCGCGGATCGGGGAAATATCCAAGCGGTTCGAGATGATCTTCTGCAACGGAATGGATAGGGTCTGGTCGCCCATCACCAACGCCCCGATCAGATGCTTTTCGCCCACGATCAACCGTACCCGGTTCACATCAAAGCCACCCTGTGCCACGATGGCATCCGGCAATTGGCGCCAGGTCTCGCTATCGCCGCGGGCAATGCCAACCATGTCGTCATCCCGGCCATGGCCGACCGCACCGATGATGGTCGTCGTTAACCCGGCCAGGCGGGTGACATTGAAAGGCGGCTCTTTGACATAGGGTTTGGTCTTTCCGGCCATGTTCAGACCGGCGGAATACCCCTGCTGGCGCGCTGGCGTCCATAGACTATCCAAAACTGATTTTCCGGTCAGCGGGTCGAAGGCCTGCGCCACATCACCAGCGGCGAAAATATCCGGGTCGTTCGTCTGCATGAATTCGTTGACCAGAATCCCACGCTCCAGTTCCAACCCGGCAGCCCGGGGCAGGTCGAGGCGTGGAGCCACGCCAATGGCATAAGCCACCAGGTCGCATTTGATGGTTTGTCCACTTTTCAAGCGAACACCTGTTACCTTGGTCTTGCCCAGAATCTCGGCCAGGTCGGACTTGTAATGGAGATCCACCCCTTCCATTTGCAGGCGGGCTTCAACGATCCTTGATTCCTGCTCATCCAGAACATTGCTCCAGTAGCGATCACCGCGCAAGAGATAATGAACATTGACCCCGCAGGAATGCAGTCCTTCGGTCAACTCAAGGGCGGTGATCCCGCCGCCTACAACCACGGCCGTCCGCCCGCGTTTGGCTTGCTTCAAAATACCACGCACATCGTCGAGATGATCGAGCTTCACCACACCGTGCAATTTCGCGCCAGGAACCGCTAATGGAACGGCACGGGCTCCGGTTGCAAGAAGCAGCTTGTCGTAAGGAAGATGCGATTTTCCATCCAGTACAATGAACTTCGCCGGTCGGTCGATCAGCGTTACACGAGCCTTGATGTATCGAAACTTTAGACGGGCATAATCATCCCGGTTCTTTGGAAAAAGCGCCTTATCGTGAATTTCCCCAGTCAGAACATAGGCCAGACCAGGCCGGGAATAATACCCATGAGGGTCATCGCCCACCATGACGATCTCACCGCTTCGATCCACGCTGCGGATGGCCTCTATTGCCGAAATACCCGCCACCCCGGTACCAATAATAACGTATCGCATTATTCCCCCTCCGTAAACAGATCAGTGCGATCAAAACGCAAGACACCACGCGGACAACGCGCAACGCACTCGCCGCACGTCAGGCATTCGCTGTGCTGCACCGATTCTCCCCGCCAGGCATGGGCCCGAACATCAATACCAATGGGGCAGTTATATGAACAGATGCCACATTGCACGCAACGCGACGGGTCTGGAACAACCTGGCCCGCAGATAACGCAGTGCGCCGGTTGGCATCCCCTTTAAAGATATTTAGAACTGACAATGGAAGTCTCCAATAATTAAATAGTCGACTATGCAAATAAAAAGTTACGGCTTGCACAATCGGTTTTTTCTACTTCAATTGTAGGACTGACATTTATCATTTGAAAAGTGACTTAAATCATGTTCAATTCTGTTTTAGGCTTTCAATTTCCAAACAACTATCAAAATCTTGTGAATTAACAAAAAAACAGGGCTGTCTCACGACAGCCCTGTCCATTTCGCAAAACAATTCAGTCTTACGCGAGGGGTACCACGTTCGCGGCCTGCAAGCCCTTGGGACCTTCCTCAATGGAAAACTCCACTTTCTGTTCGGCTTCCAACTTGCGGTAGCCATCGGTCTGAATGGCGCTGAAATGAACAAACACATCTTCGCCACCATCGCGCCCAATAAAGCCGTAGCCTTTGGTCGCATTGAACCACTTGACGGTTCCAATAATACGTTCAGACATCTTTTACTTCTCCTGCTGGAAAAAAATTTATGCCCATCCACCTTTACGCTTTCAAAGGCGAATTGGGCACGTTGGGCGCAAGATTATCATGCCTGATAAGCAGTGTCAAGATTTCACGCCTGAAATTGCAGAGAGAATTTCACCGCCTTGAACTATTTTTCACCAATCGACAACCAGGGGATCAACATGGGAGTAACGCGCTTATATTCAGCATAAGCCTCTCCAAAATCCCGCAGGAGTTTGCGTTCCTCAAAATAGATGCCGGTCAGAACATATAAGGTTGCGCCAACATACAGGGTCAGTGAATTTTGGGATACGCTCGGGGTCAACCAAATGTACAAGAGACTGAATGTATATAGAGGATGCCGGACAATGCGATATAAACCGCGCGTCACCAGCGGACCTGTATCCTCTTTCTCCACAAAAAACTGGCGCAACCCGACGAAGGAGAGCGAGTCTGTTTGTAGGAACGCCACTAACAGCAAAACCGCTGCAACCAACTGCCCCGCAAGCATTGCCAAATTCCAGGGAGAAGGAACCTCATAGGCCATGCGATTTGGAAGTGAGGCGGTCAGGTAAAAGATCGGGGCAAAGCTAAGGACAGCGAACACGTTGTACCCGAAGCGGTAAAAACGCATCATCTCCCTGCCCAGGATGCCAGCCAGCATGTCCTTGGCAAAATGCGACGCAAGAAACGAATGAACCGCACCCCAGAGGGCCAGCGAAAGAAGAATTGTGAAGATGCTCATATTGATTAGATGCAGAACAAGTGGATTTCGTTACATCTGGAAAATAAAAAGGCGGATGGGTAAATCCAATCCGCCTTTTCTAATTCTCAGGAATTATTCGCCGCCAAAAGCTGGCAGTTCAAAGGTCTCGCCGCCAGCTTGCACCACATAGAAAGGCTTCCAAGCTACACCAAAAATATTGACATAGACATCCGTCTTCTTGGGGGTGATGGTCACTTCGCTGGCATCACTGACGATCCGCCCCCACCGGTCGCTGATCTCACGGACAAGGTCATCCCGTTCACGCTCCAACAGGGCAATGTCTTTCTTGAATTGGGCAATGGCTTCTTCGGACTCGCGCACTTCTTCCTTGGCATTTTGTGCCATACGGTACTTCGAGACCGGAGTGGATACACTTTTCTTACGGCCGATCCCAAACATTCCGGCCAGGGTTTCTGCGCCGCTCAGACCGGTCTCGATATTGCGATTTCGCAGGTCTTCCTGGTCCTGACGAAGTTCACGTTCCTCACGGAAGAGTTTATCTTCAATGGATTTGATCTTCTTTTCGATGGCGGTGGTCTTCTTTTCGATCTCCGTATCACGCGCATCGCGGGCTGTGTCGGCACAGGCCTTCATGAAATCCGCCTGGCTGACATCGGGTCCGGCAAAGACTTTGAGTGCCGTGTTGGCCCGGGCTGTGACGGAAGAGTTGCGGAAGACCCAATCGGTAAAATCTTTCTGGAGGGCGGTCATCATCCTGGAGTCGTTCAAAGGCGTTTCGACCGCGCCAAACTTGGACGATGGCGCCGGAGCGCTCTCCAATCTATCCAAGGCGGGGCCCGCGTAAGGGAATTCATCCCAACGGATAATGCCGCGACGGTCCAGCGTATTAACAAGGGCCGTCTTGGTCATTTCAATATCCACACCGTATTTTCGGTCCAGGACGCGGATCTGGGCCGAGGCGAGCAGCACTGGGCGATAGATCACACCCTGAGTCGTTGCGCCGAATGCCTGAGCCTTTCCTTCCGCTTGAAAGGCTTCCGGCAGGCTATAATTTTGCGGCAGATAATATTCGCGAACACCTGCAGGGAGGGTCGGTTTGGTCATGCTGCCGCTTGCAGAAGATTGCGACACGGTTGAAGAAGAAGTACTGCGGGTTGGCGTAGCGGCTTTTGGCG
>Ga0268298_10004978_pt1 | contig 12664 bp, 12 predicted proteins | sample WWTPWeurt_MetaG_FD_194462 | JGI IMG/M metagenome (GOLD analysis project Ga0268298, IMG submission 194462) | Activated sludge microbial communities from WWTP in Nijmegen, Gelderland, Netherland - WWTP Weurt | ecosystem: Engineered > WWTP > Aerobic digester > Activated sludge | place...
CAGATCGGCCGGCACCAGATCTGGCGTGAACTGGATGCGGCGGTAGCTGCCCCGCAGCGTGGCGGCCAGTGTGCGCACGGTGAGCGTCTTGGCCAGGCCCGGCACGCCCTCCACCAGCAGGTGGCCTTGGGCCAGCAGCGCGATCATCACGCGCTCGAGAAAGCGGTCCTGCCCGACGACGACGCGCTTCACTTCGTAGAGCACGCGCTCCATCAGCTGCGAGGCCTCGGGCGCGATGGTGTGCTGTTCGCTCATTTTAAAAGTTTGCTCTAGAAGGGTGGAATGCCGAAGGCCGAGGCCGCGTTCTCGATCGGCACCGCAAAGCCGATGCCGATGAAGGTGCGCTGCCGGTTGGGGTTCATGATGGCGGTGACGATGCCCACCACATTGCCGTCCATCGTCACCAAGGGCCCGCCCGAGTTGCCCGGGTTGGCGGCGGCGTCGAACTGGATCAGGTTGCTGAGCTGCCGCTGGCCCTGGGGCGAGCGGAACTCGCGCTTCAGGCCCGAGATCACGCCGGTGGAGGCCGAGGGGCCGATGCCGAAGGGGAAGCCGACGGCCAGCACCTCGTCACCCGGCGCCAGGCCACTGGTGGAACGCAGCGTGGCCGCGTGCAGGTCGTCGGGGATGACCTTGGCCTGCAGTACCGCCAGATCATCCTGCGGCTGCCGGCCGATCACGATGGCCTCGGACTCGGTGCCATCGAAGAAGGTGACCATGATGCGATCGGCCCCGGCCACCACGTGCAGGTTGGTGAGGATCACGCCTTTGTCGACGATGACCACGCCGGTGCCCACGCTGCGGCCATCGGCTGGCTCGTCTTCATCATCGGGTGCGGCGTGGCCTTTGCCTTTGGGCTGCTTCGCCGGCTTGGCGCCTGCCTTGGCCTGGCGTGAGGCCGGTGCGCTGGCGCCCTCGGCGGCGGCCGAAGCCGAAGCCGCGGGCTCGAGTGCAGCCTTGCCATGCAGACCCACCACGCGCACCACCGAGGGCAGCACGGCCTCGTAGGCGGCTGCGGCGGCAGAGGGCAGCGGCTCCTTGGCAATGGATTCGCGCAGCGCGGCGTCGATCTGCTCGATGGACAGGCTGGGCGCGCGGCGCGCCGTCCAGGATGGCCAGGCCACCAGCGTGGCCAGCAGCAGGGCGGCCAGCGCCCAGGCCCAGCGCTCGTGGCGCTGCAGGGCGCGCTTCCAGCGGCTGATCGGTGGGCTGGCCGACAGGCTCGTTGCCGAGGCAGCGGCCGCGCCAGCATCGCCCGCCAATGACGTGCTGGCCGCAGCGGGCGAGGGCCCGCCCAGGGGCGGCACAGCAGGCAGCCGCCGAGGGCGTTGCGCAGAGGGGCTGTACAGCGGCGTTCGGGCCATCGTCACAAGCTCCGGCAACCGCCCATCGGTTGCCCGTGTGCACGGTATCACGGGTGTCGAAGGCCTGCACGAGGCAGGCCCGCTCATCGGGCGGTGCTTGGCTTGCCGATGGCCTCGGGCATCATGCGGCCATGCCCTGGATCGACACCCACTGCCACCTCGACGCCCCCGAGTTCGACGCCGACCGCGCGGCCGTGGCGGCGCGCGCGCGGGCGGCAGGCGTGGCCATGCAGGTGCTGCCCGCCGTGATGGCGTCCAACTTCGACACGGTGCGCGAGCTGGCCCATGCGCACGGCCTGGCCTACGCGTTGGGCATCCACCCGCTGTATGTGGGGCAGGCCCTTGAATCCGACCTCGCGGTGCTTGCCGAGGCGCTGGATCGCCACCGTGGCGACCCGCGCCTCGTTGCCGTGGGCGAGATCGGCCTCGATTTCTTCGTGCCGGGCCTCGACCCGGCATTGCAGGAGCGCTTCTACATCGCGCAGCTGAAGCTGGCGCGCGACGCGGGCCTGCCGGTGATCCTGCACGTGCGCCGCTCGGCCGATGCCTTGATGAAGGGGCTGAGGCGGGTGGAGGTGGCGGGTGGCATCGCCCACGCCTTCAACGGCAGCCGCGTGCAGGCCGATGCCTTCATCGATCGTGGCTTTGCGCTGGGCTTTGGTGGTGCGCTCACCTTCGATCGCGCGCTGCAGATCCGTCGGCTGGCCGCTGAGTTGCCGGCCAGCGCGCTGGTGCTGGAAACCGACGCGCCGGACATCCCTCCGCAGTGGCTGTATCTCACGGCGGAGCAGCGTGCCGCCGGTGCGCACTCGCGCAACGAGCCCGCCGAGCTGCCGCAAATTGCAAAGGCCCTGGCGGCATTGCGCGGCCAGGGCCTGGATGAGATCGCGGCGCTGACCGCAGGCAACGCCCGTCGGGTGCTGCCAGCCTTGGACGCGCTGATGAAAAGTTAGCGATTGCGCGGTGCGATCGGCGTCTCGGGCACCGGGTAGCCGGCCGCGCCGAAGGTGGCCACCACGGCCTTGTGGGTGTCGAAGTACACCTGCCAGTAGTTGTCGGTGTGAGTGTAGGGGCGCACGCAGAGCAACGGGCCTTCGGGCGTGAACTGCAGGATCTCGATGTCCGGCGCAGGCGAGGCCAGCACATTGGGGATCGCGGCGATGGCCGGCTTGAGGCGGGCGATGGCCTCGAGCGGGTTCACGCTGTTGTCCACCTTGGCCGTGCAATCGACACGGCGGTGGGGCAGGGTGGAGTAGTTCTGGATGCCTTCGGAGAAGACCTTGTTGTTGCCCACGATGGTCATCACGTTGTCTGGCGTGACGATGGTGGTGCCGAACAGGCCCACCTCGTGCACCGTGCCTGTGACGCCACCGGCCTGCACGAAATCGCCCACCTTGAAGGGCCGCAGCACCTGCATGAACACGCCCGCCGCGAAGTGGCTGAGCAGCCCGCTCCACGCGGCGCCAATGGCCAGGCCTGCACCGGCCAGCATGGCGGCGAACGAGGTGGTGCGCACGCCGAAAATGTCGAGGATGGACATCACCAGCAGCACGGTGAGCACCACGCTGATGATCGAGCTCAGATACTTGGCCAGGGTGGCGTCGATCTTCTGGCCCCGCGCCACCACCGCATTGAAGGCCTTCACCACCAGGCCGATGACCCAGCGGCCGATGATCCAGGCGGCCAGCGCGCCAATGAGCTTCAGACCGAAGTCCAGCCCCTGGGTGCTGAGAAAATTGATCATGGTGTCAACGTACATGAATCTCCCTCCAATGATGTTTGAACAATCACTGAGATGTTCGCAGAACTGATGGACGAGCAAGCGCGACCAAAGTTGTGCGAGGGCCTGGCGCCGGTGGCCGGGCCGCTCACTCGGCTGCTGGTGCTGGGCAGCTTCCCGGGCGTGGCCTCGCTGCAGGCGCAGCAATACTACGGGCATGCACGCAATCAATTCTGGCCCATCCTGGGCGCACTCTGGGGCCTGGACCTGATGGCCCGGCCCTACCTCGAACGCCTGGCCATCTGCGAGCAGCGTGGCTTGGGGCTCTGGGATGTCTACGCGCAATGCCGGCGCGAGGGCAGCCTGGACAGCGCCATCCGCGACGCCCGCCCCAATGACCTGGCTGGCCTGGCGCGCAGCCTGCCTGCTTTGCAGGCCATCGCGCACAACGGTGGCGAGTCGGCGCGTGCCATGAAGGTGACTGCCGCGCTCGGCCTGCCGGTGTATCGCCTGCCGTCCACCAGCCCGGCCAATGCCAGCTGGTCCTTCGAGCGCAAGCTGGCGGCGTGGCGCGAGGTGTTCGTGGCGCACGGTGTCGCATGAGCAGCGCCCCTGGCAAGCCGCAAGGCGATGAAATGGCAGGTGCCACGATCTCGGAGTTCGACGGCGTGCGCTACCTGCACCTGGGCACCGACTGGGTGCAAGGGGCCATGCGCATCCGCAAGCCCCAGCAACTGGAGCTCGAGTACATCCAGCGCATGATGGCCTGGATGCTGTGGCGGCCCAGCGAGGCGCTGGAGCAGGGCCACGCGGTGCAACTGGGCCTGGGCGCCTCGGCCATCACGCGCTTCACGCACCAGGTGCTGCGCATGCGCACCACGGCCGTGGAATTGAACGCCACCGTGATCGACGCCTGCCACCTGTGGTTTCACTTGCCCGACAACGATGCGCGCCTGATGGTGCTCAACCTGGATGCCGCGCGCTGGGTGCGCGACCCAGCCCACGTGCAGACGGTGGACGTGCTCTGCGTGGACCTCTACGACCACGAAGCCGCCGCGCCCGTGCTCGACGACGCCGAGTTCTACGCCGCCTGCCGCAAGGTGCTGGCCCCCGGCGGCGTGATGACAGTGAATCTCTTTGGCCGCGACGCCAGCTTCGAGCGCAGCGCGGCGCGCATTGCCAGCGCCTTCGGCACCGACCAGGTCTGGCAGTTGACGCCCACCAAGGAGGGCAATACCGTGGTGGTGGCCGGGCGCGGCCTGGTGGTGCCCGACCGCGCCACGCTGTTGGCGCGCGCCCAACACATCGAATCGCGCTACGGTCTCAAGGCCGGCAAGTGGCTGCGCATGGTGAAGCCCTACCGGCCCAGTCAAGCGGATTGAAGGGCCGCGGCCGGCGGCGTCAGTCCGTCACCTTGCCGCGCAAGGCCTTCACTTGGCCGCGCTGCACCTTGCCCTCCACCCGGCGGCGCTGCGAGGCACGGGTGGGGCGCGTGGCGCGCCGCGCCTTGGGCACGTGGTGCGCGGTGGCAATCAGCTCGCGCAGGCGCTCGATGGCCTCCGCGCGGTTCTGCTCCAGGCTGCGCTGGCCCTGGGCCTTGATCACCACCACGCCGTCGCGGTTGATCCGCTGGTCGGCCTGGCGCAGCAGGCGTTCCTTCAACTCGTCCGGCAATGACGAGGCGCGGATGTCATAGCGCAGATGCACCGCGTTCGACACCTTGTTGACGTTCTGCCCGCCAGCGCCCTGGGCTCGGATGGCGATGAACTCGATCTCGCGTTCGTCTGGTTCGGGTGGCGGTGGCATCATGGCGCCTTGATTTTCTCTTGAGAGCGAGCCTGCGCATGTTTGGTGTGTCCGACTATGGCGCCTTCGTGGTGGCCGTGATCGTCTTCCTGGCAATTCCCGGCCCGGGCAATCTGGCCCTGATCACCTCCACCGGCAAGGGTGGCGTGGTGGGTGGGCTGGCGGCCACGCTTGGCGTGATGGCCGGTGACCAGGTGCTGATGTGGGCCGCCGTGGCGGGCGTGGCGGCCTTGCTCAGCGCCTCGCCGATGCTGTTCAACGGCGTGCAGTGGCTGGGCGCGGGCTACCTCGCCTGGCTGGGCTTTCGCATGATCACGGCCAAATCGGGCGATGCGCCGGTGATCAACATCCGTGCGGGCCAATACTTCCGCCAGGGGCTGATGATCACGCTGCTCAACCCCAAGGCCATCGTGTTCTACATGGCCTTCTTCCCGCTGTTCGTTGATCCGGCGCACCATCGCGGCATCCTCACTTTTGCTGTCATGGCGGCCACCATCGCGGTGCTGACTTTCTTGTACGGCCTGGTGGTGACGCTGCTCACCCGCCACTTTGCCGAGCGCCTGCGCGCCAGCCCGCGGGCCACACGCTGGCTCAACCGGCTGGCGGGCACCATGCTGCTGGGCTTCGGGCTGAAGCTGGCGCTCTCGCGGTAGGCGCCGGCGGTGCCACAGCGTTCACCTGCCATGCCGGCCGCCAGCGGTTTTGCCTGCTTTGACTCGCAGCTCGGCACGTGCGGCATCGCGTGGGGCGCGGCGGGCCTGGTGGGTGTGCAGTTGCCCGAGGGCGACGAAGCCGCCACGCGCTCGCGCATGCGGGCTCGCTTCCCGGGTTGCCCCGAGCAGAAGCCACCGCCTCAGGTGGCGGGGATCGTGGCCGCGGTGCAAGCGCTGCTTCGTGGCGAGCCGGCCAGCTTCGACGCGGCCTTGCTCGACATGTCGGCCGTGCCCGCTTTCCATCAACGCGTCTACGCGGCGGCCCTGGCCTTGCCGCGCGGGCAGACCACCACCTACGGCGCCATGGCCAGCCAGCTTGGCGAGCCAGGTGCCGCGCGGGCCGTGGGCCAGGCACTGGGTGCCAACCCCTTTGCGCCCATCGTGCCTTGCCACCGCATCCTGGCGGCGGGCGGGCGCAGCGGCGGCTTCTCTGCCCATGGCGGCGCGCGCACCAAGCTCAAGCTGCTGGAGCTGGAAGGCGCACTGACGCAGTCCTCGCTGTTCTGAAGCGCCCTGGCCCCATGTCGATCGCATTGCCAGCCATCTTTCTTCTGGTGCAGTTGCTGGTGCTGACGCTGGCGCCACCCGGCGTCAGCCAATCCGGCGCCTACCTGGTGATGGTGCTGGCTCCACTGGGCGCAGCCCTGGCGGCGCTGTGGCGCGCGGGCCATGAGGGCGGCTCGGCGCGTCGAGGCTGGCTGTCGGTGGCCCTGTCGCTCGCGCTCTGGACGGTGGGCGCCGCCATCAACCTGTGGCACGACCTGATCCTGAAGCAGTCGGGGCAGATGTACAGCGATGCCATGCTCGCGTTCAACCTGGCCACGGTGCCCTTGGCCTTCATGCTGGCCAGCGAGTGGCGCCTGGTGGGGCCGGCCCTGGTGCGCTGGACGGATGCGGTGATGGCGCTGGTGCTGGGCCTGGCCTACTTTCTGGTGAACTGGCTCAGCCTCAACGCCCGCGGCGCACCGGATGAAGCCGGCCTGGCCACGATGGTGTGGCTGTACGACGCGCAGAACCTCTACCTCGCCCTGGGTGCGCTGGCCCGCTGGCGCGCCGCCACGTCGTCGGACGAACGCTCGCTGTTTGGCGCCTTCGCCGCCTATGCCGCGCTCTACACCGGGCTGGCCGCGCTGAACAACCACATCTTCGCAGTCGATGCCAGCCTGGGCCCCGAGTACGCCACCGTGATCACGCTGGCCTTTGCGCTGCTGGCCTGGATGACGGTGAGCCGTTGTCCCGCCAACCTGGGTGCGCCGGCGCGGCCGGCCTTCATACACGCCGTTCACAGCGCCAGCCCGATCCTGCTGGCGGGGGCACTGCTGATGGTGTCTCTGGTGTTGATCCGCCTGGACTACGTGCACGGTGCTCTGGGTGTGCTCATCGCTGTGGTGGGCCACGGCCTGCGCAGCACCTTGGCGCAGGTGGGACACATCGAGCGCGGCAATTCGCTGCAGCGCGAGCACACCGAACTGCAGACCATCGCCCGCACCGATGCCGTCACCGGCATCCCCAACCGGCATTGCCTGCACCCCACGCTGGACACCATGTGGCGCATGCACCGGCGCAGCGGCGCGCCCTTGTCGGTGCTGATGATCGACATCGACCACTTCAAGCAGTTCAATGATCGCCATGGCCACCCTGCCGGCGATGCCTGTCTGCGCGATGTGGCAATGGCCTTGCAATCGGCGCTGGTGCGGCCTGGCGACATGCTGGTGCGCTATGGCGGCGAGGAGTTCATTGCCCTGCTGCAGGATGCCGACGCGGCGGCCTGCAGCGTGGTGGCCGAGCGCCTGCGCCTGGCCGTGCAGGCCCTGGCCATCCCGCATGTCGACAACCGTCACGGCGTGGTGACCGTGAGCCTGGGCGCAGCCAGTGCCTTGCCGCAGACCTTGCCCTCCACCTTGCCAGGCCTGGGCGGCATGGCGCTGGCCGGGGCGGCTGCCCTGGTGCAGGCGGCCGACCGGGCGCTCTACCAGGCCAAGCAAGCGGGCCGCAACTGCGTGGCGGCCTGAGATCGCTCAGCCGCGGCGCACCCGCAGCACCGCCCACTGCAGCACGCGGGCATCGCTGCTGGCGCGGTGGCGTTGCACCTGCAGGGCGCTGCGGGCCTCGCGCTTGGCCTCATCCAACCGGTCGAGCTGGCGCTCGTCGAGCAGCTGGCGCAGGTGCTCGAGCTTGAAGCCCTGTGGCCGGTCTGCCGCATCGAACAGCCGGCCCAGCCAGCTGTAGTCGTGCGACCAGGCGTCGCTGTAGACGGTGCGGCCGGCCAGCTCGCGGTTGAGCAACTCGGCCACCTTGGCTGCGGGCAGGCCATGTTGCATCGCGGCCTGCCGCGTGATGCCATGCAGGCGCTCGGCGGCTTCGTCCCAATGCGTCCAGTCGGGCTCGGGCCGGATCAAGGTGCACACCGCGCGCCCGGTGGGCAGCACGAAGCCGACCTCGATGGGGTAGCTGCCCGCGCCGAAGCCCGAGGCCTCCACATCGATGATGCACGGGCCGGGCGTCGTCGAGCCGCCCACTGTGGTGTCGGCGCCTGCTGCGCCGGGCGCCGTTGCAGCCTCGTCGGTCACATGCCCGCGTAGTTGGGGCCGCCGCCGCCCTCAGGCGTGACCCAGACGATGTTCTGCGTGGGGTCCTTGATGTCGCAGGTCTTGCAGTGCACGCAGTTGGCGGCGTTGATCTGCAGGCGATCACTGCCATCGTCGTTCTTCACGAACTCGTAGACACCGGCCGGGCAGTAGCGCGCCTCGGGGCCGGCGTATTTGGCCAGGTTGATGGCCACGGGCACGCTGGCATCCTTGAGCGTCAGGTGCGAGGGCTGGTTCTCCTCGTGGTTGGCGCTGCTGACGAACACCGAGCTCAGGCGGTCGAAGCTGATCACGCCATCCGGCTTGGGATAGGCGATGGGTTTGCACTCGGCAGCGGGCTTGAGGGCGAGGTGGTCGCCCTTGCCGCCGGGCAGCGTCCAGGGCGGCACCGGGCGGCCGATCTTGGGCAGCAGCCACTGCTCGATGCCCGTCATCAGGTTGCCGATGAGCTTGCCCTTCTTGAACCACAGCTTGAAGTTCTTGGTGCGCTGCAATTCGGTGTACAGCCAGCTCTGCTCGAAGGCCTGCGGGTAGGCTGCCAACTCGTCAAGTGAGCGTCCGCCTGTGACCGCTGCAAAGGCCGCTTCGCCGGCAAGCATGCCAGTCTTGATGGCCGAGTGCGTGCCCTTGATGCGGCTGGCATTGAGCATGCCGGCCTCGCAGCCCACCAGCGCGCCACCCGGGAACACCAGCTTGGGCATGCTCTGCAGCCCGCCGTTGTTGATGGCGCGGGCGCCATAGCCGATGCGCTTGCCGCCCTCGATGTGCGCGCGCACGGCAGGGTGGGTCTTCCAGCGTTGCATCTCCTCGAAGGGGCTCATCCAGGGGTTCTGGTAGTCCAGCCCGAGCACGAAGCCCAGTGCCACCTTGTTGCCTTCGAGGTGGTAGACGAAGCCGCCACCGAAGGTCTCGTCCTCAATGGGCCAGCCGGCGGTGTGAACCACCATGCCGGGCTGGGCCCGGTCGTCGGGCACCTCCCACAGTTCCTTGATGCCGATGGCCCAGCTGGACGCGGCCTTGCCCGCATCGAGCTTGAAGTTGGCAATGAGCTGCTTGCCCAGATGGCCGCGCGCGCCTTCGGCAAAGATCGTGTATTTGCCCAGCAGCTCCATGCCGAGCTGGAAGCCATCGTGCGGCTCGCCGTCCTTGCCGATGCCCAGGTTGCCGGTGGCCACGCCGCGCACCGCGCCGCGCTCGTCGTACAGCACCTCTGCAGCGGTGAAGCCGGGGAAGACCTCGACGCCCAAGCCTTCAGCCTGCTCGCCCATCCACTTCACCAGCAAGCCGAGCGCCACCACGTAGTTGCCGTGGTTGTGAAAGCACTCCGGCACGATCCAGGCGGGCGTGGTGGCGGTGCCACCGTCCTCGGCCAGGAAGATCACCTTGTCATCGGTGACGGGCTGGTTGAGCGGCGCGCCGCGTTCCTTCCAGTCCGGGAACAACTCGTTCAGAGAGATCGGGTCGACCACCGCACCCGACAAGGTGTGCGCTCCAGGCTCGGCGCCCTTTTCGAGCACCACCACCGAGACCTCCTGCCCCTTCTCGGCGGCCAGCTGCTTGATCCGGATCGCCGTGGCCATGCCGGCCGGGCCACCGCCCACCACCACCACGTCGTACTCCATGGATTCGCGTGGGCCGTACTGGGCAAGGATCTCCTGGGGCGTCATGGCGGGCTCGTGTGGAAGTGGTAATTCATCACATTGTAGCGAGGCCCTTCTGAAATCGAACGATCGTGCTATTCGCTGGATTCCGATGAGCTGAGGGGCAAACAGGCCCCAATGTCGGGCATGGGGCCCGGAACAACTGCGTTAGCCTTCCATCGACCCCATCACGCTCGCCAAACGGATGGCAGAAGGGGTCGCCCGCACCCTCGCTGCCCACCCATGCACATGCTGCCCACCGGCCTGACCAGTGCCGATCTCCCTGCCGAGATCGACGCGGCCCAATGGCCGCAAGCGCGCGCTTGCGACATCAGTCGCGATGCGCATGGCCAGGGCGCGTGCGCCTTGGGCAGCGTGGTCGACAGCGCCGAGCAGCGCACGCTGCGCGAGTCGCTGCGCTTGCTGTCGCACGCCTTTGCCAGCACCCGCGATGCGCTGGTGCTGATCGATGCCGACTACCGCGTGCTGCAGGCCAACGAGGCCATGCTGCGCATGGCGGGCGTGGATGCCAGCGTGATGCCGGGGCTGGACCTGCGCCGCTGGATGAACCTGCACGACGGCCTGCTGCAGGCGGCTCGCAACGAAGGCGTGTGGATGGGCGAATGCGAGCTTGACACCGAGGCCGGCAAGGTGCCCGTGGAACTGGCCATCACTGCCGTGGCCGATGCCGCATCGGACCAAGGCTCGCCAGCGCTGTTGATCGAGCTGGTGGATCTGCGTGAGCGCCGCGATCAAGAGCACCGTCTCGAGCGCCTGGCGATGTTCGATTCACTCACCGGCCTGCCCAACCGCCTGGCGCTGCAGGTGCAGATGGAGCGCGCGCTGAAGGGCACGCGGCCGGTGTTTGGCGTCCTGCTGATCAACCTGGACAGCTTCAAGGAGGTGAACGACTCCTACGGTCACGATGCGGGCGATGCCTTGCTGCAGGGCGTGGCCCACCGGCTTCGATCCAACCTGCCGGAAGGCACGCTGGTGGCGCGCCAGGGCAGCGACGAGTTCGTGGTGCTGCTGCCGGCCGACAGCGGCGACACCGATGTGCGCTCCGTGGCCCAGCTGGTGCTGGCCACGCTGGCCAGACGCTTCGACGTGGGCGCCGACCGGATCAGCATCACGCCCACCATGGGCGCGGTGCTGGTGCCGCAGGACGGGCTGGACTTTGCCCAGCTGATGCGGCGCGTGGATGCCGCCCTGCGCACCGGCAAGCAACAGAGCCGTCAGGGGCTGACCTTCTTCGACCCTGCGCTGGAGAGCGGCGCGCAGCGGCGCGTGCGCCTGGTGAGCCTCTTGCGCGAGGACACCGAACGCAATGCCTTCGACTTCGTGGCGCAACCCAAAGTGGATGTGCACGGCCGACCGGTGGGCGCCGAGATCCTGATCCGCTGGAGCCCCGAGGCCATGGGCCCGGTGTCGCCGGTGGAGTTCATCCCGCTGGCGGAGAAGGTGGGGCTGATCCCGATGATCGGGCGCCATGCCATGCAGGCCGCAGCGCTGCTGGTGTCCGAGACCCAGCGCGTGGGCCATGCCCTGCCCGTGGCGGTGAACCTGTCGCCCAAGCAATTGCTGCAGCCGGGCCTGGACGTGCAATTGCTCAATGCCTGCCGACGCCATGGCATCGAGCCCGAGATGCTGGAGCTCGAGCTCACCGAATCGGCCCTGGTGCACAGCATGGACGTGGTGCAGCCTCTGCTCACGCGGCTGCGCGGGCATGGCTTCTCGCTGGCGTTGGATGACTTCGGCACCGGCTACTCCTCGCTGAGCTATCTGCGCCTCCTGCCTTTCCAGAAGGTGAAGATCGACCGCAGTTTCGTGATCGACGTGGACCGCGACCCCAAGGCCGCGTGCCTGCTCGAGAGCATCGTGCGCTTGTGTTCAGGCATGGGCATGCACACGGTGGCCGAGGGTGTGGATACCGAGGCACAGCTGGCCGTGTTGCGCTCGCTGGGCGTGACGGAGTACCAGGGCTACTTGTTCTCCAGGCCCCTGCCGGTGGCGCATTGGGTGGATCTGCTGGCGTCGGAGCCGACGGCCACGTTGGTGCTGCCGCGGCGGTGACAAAGCCGCGCCGTGTGGCCGTGCTATCGTGATCCGGTCCCTGCATCAACCCTGAATCCCCAACATGTCCTACGAGATCGATCTTTCGGGCCGCGTGGCCTTCGTCACCGGTGCGTCCAGCGGCTTGGGTGCGCAGTTCGCGCGCACGCTCAGCCGCGCCGGTGCCGGCGTGGTGCTGGCCGCCCGCCGTGTGGAGCGCCTCAAGACCCTGCGCGCCGAGCTCGAGTCCGAGGGCGGTGACGCGCACGTGGTGACGATGGACGTGACCGACCCGGACAGCATCAAGTCCGCCGTGGCGCACGCCGAGACCGAGATGGGCACCATCGACATCCTGATCAACAACTCCGGCGTGAGCACCACGCAGAAGTTGCTCGACGTCACGCCCGAAGACTACGATTTCATGATGGGCACCAACACCCGCGGCGCCTTCTTCGTGGCGCAAGAGGTGGCCCGCCGCATGATCGACCGCTCGCGCGGTGCCGCACCCGGCACTTTCACCGGCGGGCGCATCGTCAACGTGGCCTCGATGGCCGGCCTCAAGGTCTTGAGCCAGATCGGCGTGTACGCCATGAGCAAGGCCGCCGTGATCCACATGACCCGCGCCATGGCGCTGGAATGGGGCAAGTTCGGCATCAACACCAACGCGCTGTGCCCGGGCTACATCGACACCGAGATCAACCACCACCATTGGCAGACCGAGGCCGGGCAGAAGCTCATCGCCATGATGCCGCGCAAGCGCATCGGCGAGCCCAAGGACATG
>Ga0268298_10004980_pt1 | contig 12661 bp, 20 predicted proteins | sample WWTPWeurt_MetaG_FD_194462 | JGI IMG/M metagenome (GOLD analysis project Ga0268298, IMG submission 194462) | Activated sludge microbial communities from WWTP in Nijmegen, Gelderland, Netherland - WWTP Weurt | ecosystem: Engineered > WWTP > Aerobic digester > Activated sludge | place...
CGACAAACTGGTCGTCCACGTACAGCTCGACCTTGCTCATCCCCTGCGGCGCTACGGCCCAGCCGCGCACGTTGGCAACCCCGGAGTAGGTGCTGCCCGCCGCCGGCTCTTCCAGCGCCATGACGATATTGCTGTCAGCGGCAGCCAATGGCTGCAAAGTCTTCGAACCGTCGTCCCTCCTGACAAACATGCGGCTGACAGGAAACAGCGCGGAATGAATCTGTTCGTCTGGGTACACACCGGATATATCAGACGTTGCGGAAGTACGGCCGACCGAGTTGATCTGGGAGAGGGCGAAGCCCTGGGCGGCGGGGCGCCAGTTCAACTGGACGGTGTAGGGTTTGCCGTCCGCCAGAAGGTTCTGAACCGTGATGGCGTTACCGCCCCGGCTGAGGGTGGCCTGATCCAGGTTCACCGCTGCCGGATCGGCCATGAAGGAATTCTCGAACCGGACCACGTTCGCCGTGACGCGGGCGTCGCGCGCCCCGCCGCTGGCGTCGATGGCCCGGGCGGTGAAGGTGTGCGCCCCGGCGGTCAGGTTGGAGTAGTTGTAGGCCATGGCAAAACCCGATTGCGCCGACTCGGGGTAGCCGGGATAGGCGTCGCCCACGTCGGCCCGCCGGCCGCCGAGCGGAATCTGGCCGACAAACTGGTCGTCCACGTACAGCTCGACCTTGCTCATCCCCTGCGGCGCTACGGCCCAGCCGCGCACGTTGGCAACCCCGGAGTAGGTGCTGCCCGCCGCCGGCTCTTCCAGCGCCATGACGATGCCGCCACTAGGGGGCGGGGAAGCCTGCAAGAGGTTCAAATACCCGTTGCCTTCGGCGCCGAGCACTTGAACCGGCGTAGCACGGTTGACCTTGGTGCCGTCGCCCAACTTGCCGGCGTCGTTATACCCCCATCCCCAGATCGTGCCATCGCCCTTCAACGCCATCGTGTGGTTGGAGCCGGCGGCAATCGCAATCATGCCGTTTAGGCCATTTACCGCAACAGGCGTGGTGTGCTCGGCCGAGCCGGCGGCATAGGGATATCCCCATGTCCAGACCGTGCCATCGCGTTTTAGCGCCACGGTAAAGGACCAACCTGCGGCGAGCGCAACGCCTCCGCTCAGACCGCTCACCTGTACGGGGGTGATGCGTTTGTTGAGGCTGGTGCCATCACCCAATTGGCCGTGGTAATTATCCCCCCACGCCCAAGCCGTGCCGTCGCCTTTGAGGGCGACGGTATGTGAATAGCCAGCATCCAGAGCAACGCCGCCGCTCATGCCGCGAGTTTGGACCGGGGTAGTACGGTCGGCGGAGGGACCGCCCACTTGGCCAACCGTGCCGTCGCCCAACTCACCGAATATGTTGTCGCCCCAGGCCCAAACCGTGCCATCACTCTTGAGTGCCACGGAGTGCCCAAACCCGGCAGCGATAGCCACGACAGCGTTTAGGTTGCGTACTTGAATTGGGATGGCGCGGTCGGTGGTGGTGCCGTCGCCCAACTGACCGTGGTAATTGTTTCCCCACGCCCAGATCGTGCCGTCACCCTTCAGGACCACAGTGTGCCAACCACCGGCATCCAAGGCGATAATGCCTCTCAAACCGGGTACTTGGACAGGCGAGATACGGTCGATGGCGGTGCCGTCGCCCAATTGCCCTGCGTCGTTCAACCCCCATGCCCAGACCGTGCCGTCGCCCTTTAGCGCGACGCTGTGCCAATAGCCTGCAGCGACGGCGGTCACGCCATTCAGGCCATGCACTTGAACCGGGGTGGCGCGATTTGTGGTGGTGCCGTCGCCCAATTGGCCTTTGCGGTTATCTCCCCAAGCCCAGACCGTACCGTCGCTTTTGAGGGCGACGGTGTGCCCATCGCCAGCGGCGAGGTTGGTCGCCGCCTCAGCGGTCGAGCTAAAACAGCACATCAGAGTCCACAATAGGGACAAAACCAGCGCGGGGGAAAGGTAACGTGACATAACGCCGCCTATCAAGCCATGAATGGACGTTCTTTAAGTTATTGATGCGCTTGCATTTCCAGCTTCGCCAAGACAACTACCCAAAAAGAAAAAGCCGCACCACCTCGTGCGACCTTGACGACGGTCGCCCTCGGCAGTCCGGCTGTCTGTATTCGAGACCCGCGACTTTCCGCCCCTGTCTCGCGGCAGGTTTAGTTTTTTGTTACATAATTGTGATTAGCCCTAATAACACAATAAAAACCATTAGTAAAGTATGTAAAATACTCAAGAATCAATCACCTTTTTTGTATTTCTGTACCGAATACCGTCACTTGCCCCCTCCCAAAAACCGCCGCAACCGCTCCGGTATCCGCTCCACCTCCCGTTCCTCCCCCGTCCCCAGCGTCACCGCCGCCTCGCCCGCCCACACGATGGCCTACAGAAACGCCCTCAATTCCGCCGGAATTGGATCGGCGGGCGGCTCGTTCCCAAGCTCGAACGTCACCGCCGCCTCCCCCGGCCTCAACCAAAACTGCACGAACACCTCGCCCTTGGCCGCCACCAGATCGAGCCACGGCCCCAGTTCCTGAGCGCGGGCGTAGCGCAGCGTCATCGTCTGGCCGGAGTAGGCCACCGGCCGATAGCGGTCGATGTCGGCCACCGGCTCCACCCGCGCGGTCTGGATTTCCCCGCTGAGGTAGTACACCCGGCGCTGGTCGATCCGGCCCAGCAGCCAGCGCAAGGAGCGGCCCCGCATCTCGACCTTCACCGCCTGCACCGTCAGCGGCTCGCCCTCGATCAGCCGGGCGCTGATCGGCAGCAGGTTGTGAAAGCTCTCGCTTTTCCCAACCGCTCTTGGATGCTCATCGGCCAGAATCACGAAGCCGCCCTTCCAGGTTCCCACCACCGGAAAGCGGCCCTCGACCCGCGCCAGCGTCAGGTTGTCCGAGGCGACCAGATCGAGGTCGTACCAGTGCGTACCGATTTGTCGTTGGTACTGCTCCACCGAAATATCGAAGCTCCGCACCACCGCTTGCAGCGCATCCCGAAAGCCCAAATGACTCAGCGGATACAGCGCCACGGTCAACAGCAGCAGCACCGACAGCAGCACCATTTCCGCCTTGCTGCCCACCTCCAGCCGCCAGTTCCGGTTACCCGGCGCAACGACGCGCACCGGCGAGGGCCAAAACAAATCCGCGCCCCGCACGTTCAGCATATCGATCCAGACGTGCGACCAATAGCCGCCCAGCACGCACCAAAAGTAGAGCGGCCGAACCCACCACAAGGGCGATGCAATCAGCGCCACGGTCAGCAGGCCCACGGCGGAATGGGTCACGGTACGATGGCCGAAGCGCCGCTCCAGCGGCACGGACAGCCAAAAGAGCAGCCGCCCCACCTTGGACGTTGGAAGATCGACATCCGGCCCCAGCGACGCGGTAGCCGCCAACAGCCAGCCAATCCAATCGGGCCGGTATCCGAACAGCGTTGCCCCGCCCAGATACAGCACCGAGGCAAAGGCGACGTGGGTGCCGAAGGTCACGGGCTACCCCGAGTGCTGGGCGATCCACTCCTTGAGCGCCGCGTCCATCCGCCCCTGCCAACCCTTGCCGGTGGCCTTGAAGTACGCCACCACCTCGGGCGAATAGCGCACCGTCAATTGGGTCTTGCGCGGCTTCTGGCCGGGTCCGCGTGCCTGGCGCAGCGCGGCCAGCGTCGCCTGGACGCCGCCGCCCGGTGTGACCACAGCGCGGCTCCAATCGACGTGATCTTCCTCTCCAGCCACGTCAGGCGCGGCTTCCAGCGCCGCCGCGATGCACTCAGGGCTGAACGGCGGCAAAGTAGTTTTGGGTTTGGCGTTGGTTGGCATAGCGGCACGAAATCAGATGGGCGGCATGGGGCCGCTCGGTCCAGATCAGGAACACCACGCGCCCCCGCCAGAACGCCAGGCTTTGCAGCCGTTGTTCGCCGTAGGCTTCGCGGTCGTCTTCCACCGTGAGCAGCGGGGCGTCGAAAACGTCGTCCAGCAGCGCCAGATCGATGCCATGTTTGCGGAGGTTTTCCCGACGTTTCGGTTCGTCCCAGGTGATCATCAGCAAATTGTAGCTACTTTATACTGGCTTTGACCACGCCGCGACCGCTCATGCTCAATTGGCCTTCCCCGCCCCCTTGAACAGAAACACCCGCAAGCTGATGACCACCGCCGCGACCATGCCGGCGAAGATATACAGCTCGGTATCGCCGGTGCCGATGGCCAGATAGCGCGCCCCGACAATGGACGCCAGCGCCACGATCATCACCGGCGTGAAATCGAAATAGCGCACCCCCGCCGCGTGGCGCATTTCGCGAATCTTGCGCTTGTCCACCAGCCGTTCCTTGCTCGAATCCTCCAGCATATCGGCGATAGCTTGGGGATTGCCGCCGGATTGCTTGACGATGTGGCCGATGAACAGGCCCGGCGATTCGATCAGCATCCCTTGGCGGGTGATGTAGGTTTCGACAATCTGCCGCGTCGCTTCTGGCGGCAGCGGCGGGATGTCGATCTCGGTCATCTTCCACCACAGCTTGTTGAGGTTCGCTTTCTTGGTGCTGGCGCAGCCGACCACTTGCGCCGCGTCGAACACCGCCAACCAAAACGCCACGAGTGTCGGCGTGACGCTGGTCAGGTCATCGACCGCGATGAGCACCTGGCCGTGGTGATCGTGCAGGGCCGGAATGATCGCCGCCGTGAGGTCGCGCATACTCAGGCGCGAGACTTGCCGCCTGATCTTCGCCCACGGGATTTGCTCCGGTGGCAGGTCTTGATACTGCTCCGGTAGTTCCAACGCCAGCGGATCGAGCAAGCCCACTTCCAGCAACTTACGGGCAATGCAAATAAACTGGGCTTTCGGCTGGTGGTCGCTGATGTGGATCACCGTTTGGGTGCGTTGCCGCCGCTGGCTGGGTCTACCGGTATTGGGTTCGGTGTTGGGTTCGCTCAGCGGGTCGTCCGTTTCCACATCGACCGGAGCGCGTTCACTCTGACGCCGCTCCAGGCGCTCTAAAACGGCCGCCAGGACCGCCGACTTGCCGACCCCGACCTTGCCCGTCAAGATGACGTGGCGGCCCTTGCGGACCTCCTGCGCGGCTTTTTCGACCAGTGCGTCACGACCGATTAGCCCGGTGATGTCGCGCATGGCTTAGCCCTCCGGTAATGCCCTGAGTTTACCGCTCAGGTAATCGAACAGCGGTTTCCAGTGTTCGCCGGCGTGGTGGGCCGCTTGGCGGCGCTGGGCATCGAGGAGTAAATCCAGCCGCTTGACCGCCGCCGCTTCGGCGTTCTGCTGTTGTGCGGTGGCCCAGAGCTTTTCGATATCGCCTTCGTAGCCTTTCTTGAGCCGCTCCTGCACCCAATCCGCCTTGGACTTGTGAAAGCTCAGCCGCTCGCGGATCGCCGCGCGCTCCGCTTCCAGTTCGCGCAATTTCGCTAGGTCGGTCAAGGCCCGGCCCCGCACGTCGTCGATGCGGGTGGCTTCGGCCAACGCCTGTTGCGCGTATTCGCGCTGCTCTTTCGGCGAGGACAACGGAATATTGAGCTGAATGCCGACCGTGACCGGCGTCGTGATCGTGGTGTCGCCGGTTTCCGAAACGGTGCTGGCGGTGCCCGATGCGGCCCGCACGAACACCGAGGTGTGTTCCAGCACGCGGCGGCCCATGCCGGGTGGCTGGTAGGATGCCACGACCGCCCGCTGCGCTTGCAGCAAGGGGCTATGGGCGACGATAAAGGCCAGGGCCGGCTCTTCTTCCCAGGCCAGCGCCAGCGCCGGCCACAGCAGCGCCAGACTCAGGCCGCGCTTCATGGCGGCTCCGCCTCCGCGTCAGGTAAGCCAGCGACACTCACTCGAAACGCGCTCAGCCCCGCCCCGGCCAGACAGCGGGCCACAGCATCCAGCGTGGCGAAGACCCGCGCCCCGCTACGCTGGCGTTCCAGCGCTTCGCGCCGTTCGCCGCTACGACTGCCATAAGTGATCCACACCGCCCAGCCGTCTCCGTCCGGCAGCGCGTCCGCCTCCCGCACCGCGCCCGCTTCAACCAGTACCTTCAATTTAGGGAGTTGCATTGATTAATTTTGCATTTTTGAAATATCAATTATACAAAATTGATAGAGTCGGTCTGAATGATCCACTGTTTCTGTGGATAAAGAGGGATGGTGAATTGGGGTTCATGCGGCGGCTGTTTTAGTCTTTTAATTTTAGGCTTAATGAATATAAATATATTTAATAGCATATATTATATAAGATATAATCTTGTTTATGCATGGCAAACAAGTCATCAAAATCCTGCAAGCGGCGGGCTGGTCGATCACCCGAATCAACGGTAGCCATCACATGCTCAAGAAAGGCAATGTGACGGTTCCTGTTCCCGTTCACGGCACCCAGGATTTAGGAATTGGTTTACTCAAAAAGATCGAGAGGCAAACGGGAGTTAAACTGGTATGAATACCGCCTATCCCTACAGGCTCGAACAGCAAGAAGGCGGCTATGTGGTGCAGTTTGTGGATTTCGAGGAAGCCTTTACCGAAGGCGCCACCGACGAGGAAGCCGCTTTTAATGCGGCAGAAGTGCTGTCGCTGGTGATCGAGCAACGTTTGGCGGACGGTCAATCGATTCCGTGGCCATCGCCCAGTGAAGGTCGGCCCGTAGCCTCTCCACAAGCGCGCGTCCAGGTGGCCTTGCTGCTACGCAAGGCTCGCGAGGAACAAGGCCGGACGCTGGCCGAAATGGCCCGCGCTCTGCAAACCTCTTGGCCTTCAGCACAGCGTTTGGAACAAGCGACGGCGAATCCTACCCTCAAGCAATTGGAGCGCGCGGCGGCGGCGTTGGGTAAACGCCTGTCGATCACTTTAGATTGACCTTTCAGCAGGTGCCGGTCAGGCCGTAGCGGATACTGCGGTGGCCTTGAGGGGGCGGCGCTTTCGGTCGCAAACCACACCTCTCGCCCCGTGGCCGTTTCCGCTGATGGACCCGCGCTACCGCTTTCGGTGGATTCACCTGCGCCGGCAAGCGGTATTGCCGGGAAATGACAAGCTGCGAGGAGGCAAAGTTTTACCTAACCCGGTGCGGCGTCGGTTCGCTGGATGGGGACAAAGATGGCGTGCCGTGTGAGAAGCTGTGCCGGTAATCAAGAAAAATTAGTCACATACTATCCAACCGTGTAACTCCTATTCAATTAACAAAAAGTAGATACGCGACAATTATTTTTTAACTCAAACACTTTTTCAACTGCTAAAAGGAGCTACCTATGTTTGAAAGTGACGACTATAGGCATGGTGCAGATCAAGCTCGAAATGGAATCACACGCCATCCTCCGAGCGGGAAGATGAGCCGAGCCGAGATACAAGGTTACTGCGATGAAATTGATCGCCAGCAGCGGGAGAAGGCCCAACGTGAGGAATGGTTTAAGCCATCAACACCAATTAATAACGATGACAATGATATTGGTGGTTTTATTTTCCTAGCCATCTTTGTTTTTATATTAGTTTATTCTTATTGGAGGATAATTGTTGTCGCCTGCCTAATCTTGGTTGGAGTTGCTAGTCTCATATATGCCATCTTCAGAGTACCAAAGGACAAATGGAGAATATGGTTAGATGCCGCGTCCATATTTGCCGCCAGCATACGCAAGTGGATAAAGCGAGGTTTTCAGTTTGTTTGGCAGTGGGTTGCTCGTAAGCGTAGACAACTACTTGCTCGTATACGTGGTCGCAGATTGCCGCCTCCAGAGAGATTGATGGGGCCACCACAGAATTTGGAAAATTTGGGGTTTGAGGATCAACGGAACAGAAAACCGGTGTAATGCTCCCAACTGGCCGTTTCCGTCGCAAAACTCCTAACTCTCGCGACGCTGGAGGCAAAGTTCAAAAACGCCGCTGGGGAGCGTTGCATAAGTTTGTCGCGAAACGTTTTCGTTTTGCGACGATTTTGGCAACACAACGGTTTGACCTTATTGATCAAAAACTAAGAACCGGTAAGGAACCCCACAAGAAAAGTTAGGGTAGCACTTATCAGCGCTTATCTCGGTTTTCTGTTCCATTGATCCTCAACCCCCTACAGCTAACGGAACGGCGAATAAGCCGCGACGAGCAGGAAAGCCACAGGTTTTTTCGCCGGTAACCTCGGGTCCGTCCCAACAAAGGAACGTGAAGTCCCACAGAAAACGACGTCCCCATCCTCTGCTATATCGTGCTAACTCTGCGATCCCATTGTAAAGAAAGGGGTGTTCATAAACATCATCCTGTCCGAAAAATGAAAATCATATATTCCGGACATGGTTTTTGCGCCTGTTTGAAAAGGAACGGTTTTGAACGCTCATCAGGAAGTTTTGAGCTTATGGAGATATTCAGCAGATTTTGCTCCCGAAACTCCGTTCCAACCGAATGGGGTTTTTCAGGAGTAGAAGATCACTGATTTTTCTATTTATCTCAATAACATCACAGAAATCCTGTGGGACTTCACGTTCCTTTGTTGGGACGGATCCACCTCAGTCGGTTATGGGCCGGCTCGCGCCGTTCGAGGCGGATCGGGGTCAGCGCCGCACTGTCTTTAGCTTTCCATAAAGCGAGAATTCTTAGCTGAGACCGTGCTTTTCTTCCCAAGCATCGAGGGCAGCAAACAACAACTCGTTCAGCTTGAGGTCGGCCATCACGGCGCGTTGCCGGAACCGCTTGCGGAACTCGGGGGGAACCTTGAAGGCGAGGGCTTCCAGGTTGGCGGTCTTGACCGATCCGACTGGCGACGATGAGGCCGTACGCTGGACGGCTTCCGGCATGGGCGCGGCCTGTTCGGCGGTGAGGGCCTTGAGGTCGATGGGTGGGCGCTTGGTCATGGTGGATTTCTCGCTTTCATGAATTCTCATTTTATCGCATTCTCTCTTTCATCGGTTCTCGCTTTCTTCCAATCGCGCTTTCACGGCGTGCCACAGGGCGGCCACCTCTTGCGCGGCGATCCCTTTCGGCTCGATCTCCAAGGCGGTTTTGCCATGGGCGAAGGTCTCGGCGTAGATGACGCGCTCGTGCATCCGCGACGACAAGACCAGCCCCAAGGCTTCGAGCGCCATCGCCGCCCCGTCGTTGTTCTTCAAGTTGGGCCGGACGCGGGCCAGCACGAAACTGAACGGCTTGCCGGACTGCCGCACCAGCGGCAAGCCTTTGACCAAAGCGCGCAGGTCGGCGGGGGTCGGGTTGAGCGGGATCAGGATCAGGTCGGCCACCGCAAACAGATCAGCGTTGACCGCGCCGATGGAAGGGGCGGTATCCACGAACAGATAAGCCGCTCCCGCCTCGCCCAGCGCCCGAATCTTCTCCCGTAGCTCGGACAGGGCCAAGGGCGCGTACAGCGGCGTGTCGAATCCCGACTTTTTCCGCTGGTTGAACCAGTCGCCCGAGGTGCCTTGCGGGTCGGTATCCGAGAGGATAACCGGGCCGTGCCCGGCGTATTCGGCGGCGGTCGCCAAGTGAAGCGCGATAGTCGATTTGCCGGAACCGCCTTTCTGGTTAGCCACAACGATAGTTTTCATGAAAAAGATAATAATGGAATTCTCTTTTTCATGAAAGATGGAAAATGTGTCGCCCGCCGGCGGGCGACCGAAACCGTGAGGACGCCTTCAAGGTTTCGCATGATCCGCGTCTTTGGGTTTTTGAGCGTCCATGTACGCGCGCAGGATGGCGTTGATCCGGGTCTGGTAGCCGCTCTCGCGCCTGAACCATTCCAGCAGGTCGGCATCCAGTCGCAGGGTGACGGGTCGCTTCGGTTTTGGAAAAACCACTTGGGCATCCTTCCAGAAGTTTTCGTCGGTCGCGCGGGTGTCGGGGTCGCTGTCGATGCCCGCACGGATGTCGGCGGCGCTCAGGCGGTTTAGTGCTTCCCAGTCAGTGCCGGGCTTGCGCCGCTTCGAGGTTTTGCCAGTAGTGGCGTCTCTCATGGGGTTCCGACCTCCACGCGGAAATGATGTGTCGCTCGTCGCCATCCCGGTCGGTGTAGATCACCGTGATTTCCAGGCCATTGACGAGGCCGATGGCGTAGACCCGGATTTCGCCGTAGTCGAAACGGTCGTCCACCCGCTCGACGGTCGGCCCTTCGAAAATCCGCCGGGCGTCCTCGAAGGCGATCTTGTGCCTTTTGACGTTAGCGCGGTTCTTTGCGGCATCCCAGGTGTAGCGCATCAGTTGTATTTACATAATGTAAATATAAGATGCAAGTCGTTGGGTTCGGAGTTTCCGTGCCAGTGGCGGTGCCGCCGTCGCTGCGGCTCGCGTCGCCTCCGGCGCTGCCCGCTCCGGTCGCGTGGGCGCGGGCGGCGTAGGCGGTTGGGGTTTCCTCTCGGTTCTTCGCGGCGGCGCTGCCGCCGCCGCGGGCCGGCGCGGCGTGTCGGTTACAGCGCCAGTTCTCCCACCGGCAGTTCAAACCGCTGCCGGGCTGCCGCTTTCGCCGGGATGAAATTCATCAGCAGCGGGTCATCGTCCGGCACGGCCGGTTCGGCTTCCGGCCATTCGTTTGCCCGCCAACACGCATCGAACCGCGCCAAGGCGGTTTGCCACTGCGCTTGTCCGGCCTGTAGCTGCTGGCGCTCCATCGGTATGACCGCCACCTCGAACGGCTCGCGGGTCTGCACGAACACGAACACCGTGCTTTGACCGCGCACCAACTCCCGATAGAACGCGGCGGATAGCGGATAGCGATACCGTTCCATCGTCGCCTGAGCGGCGGTGAGGTTCCAGGTAGTCTTGAATTCCACCACTTGCCGCTTGGCTTCGTGGTGGATGTCCAACCGGGCCTTGAGCGGGAGCAAGCCGCGCGCCCTGGACTGGATGATCGTCCGTTCCTTCTTGCCGCCGCGTAGCAGCTTCCGAGATTCCGGGCTGGCGTGCAGGGCGGCGACGATGGCGCGGGCCTGGTCGAGTTCGGCGGGCTTCACCATGGTCAAACCGCTTTGTTGCATCGCAGCATAACGGGCTTTCCCGGCCACGCTGCGCCGCTCGTAATCCGCAACCAAAAACTCGCGCTCGAACTGGCGCGGCGTCAACGCCAGACAGTGAACCAGCGTCCCCAGCCGAAGGGCGGCGGTTTGTTCCTCGGCGGGCCGCCGGGGATCGAGGTACTTCCGCCAGCAGGCGGCGGGACTGTTCAACATCTCGATCAACCAGTGAGACGAGATACCCGGTAAATTCTGGTAGTCGTGGTTGTTCATCGGTGGTTCCTTCAAGGTTGCGCCATCCTTGGCGCGAGGGCGGTCACTTCTTCTTGCTGTTGGCATTCTCGGTGTTGCCGTTGCCGTTATCGGCGGGTTTCGACTCGATCAGCCGGATAAACTCCGGCGTGTAATGAAGCTGTCGGAATTGCGCGATGGCTTCGGCATATTTGCCATCGCTGACCACCTCAAACTCCACCGCGAAATAGCCGTTGCCGTTGGCGCGGCTGGCGCGCTTGCACATGTGCGCCCGGATGGTTTTTCCTAACAGCAACTCGCCTTTTAAGCGGTAGGAGCGGCGCAATTCATCGAACTGGTCAAGGCTCTCCGTCTTGAACAAAACAGAGGAAAGGACGCCATCGGGATCAATAAACAAAATGGCAAGCCATTTCTGCAACGGATAGCCGAAATACTCACCCTCCGAAATCTGAGCGCCCACCAATTCCATGTCGAGCTTGGGGCCGCGAAAATTGCTGGAACCGATTTTGAACTGTCCGGCTTGACAGTCACTCCTCCACTGTCTTACCGAATCCGCCAGGATTTGGCCGGATTCGAGCTTGGTCACATCATCAAGACTAATCTCGCCCATTTTCACAAACCCGCCCTTTTGGGCGGGTGCCTCGTCGGGTCAAAGGGATTGGATCGGGGCAATTTCGAGGGCGCGTTGCCGAATGTTCCAGCGCAAGCGGAAACCGCTTAAACGCAGGAAATACGCAGCAGCCACCCAGGTCATGCGGGGATGTCGGCGGATCATGGCACGTTTCCCCTGGTCGGCGTTTCCCAGCACCAGCCGGTATCCTGTTCGGGCCGGCCATACGGGTAGCGGCGGGCTTCCTCTGTTTTCGCCAACGTATCGAAATAGGCTTGTTCGTCGGCATCCCTCCAAGCCTGATAGGCGAGATCGGTGGCAAGCTGCGCTTGCCAGTCGGGTTGTGTGGCGATTAGCATGTTTTCACCTCGTTCGTCGCTGTTCGGGGTTGCAGTGGGGCGCTCGCGTTGTGAGCCGCAACGCAAGCGCCTTTTCTTTACGCCGCTTCCTGCTCGCGTTCCCATTCCTTCCTGACGACCGCCCGAATATAGTTGTTGAGCAGTTCCCACAGGTTTTCCCTTGCTTCTTGGTTGTCATTCGAGCAATACCATGTAAACAAGGCATACTCGAACCGTTCGCAATCTTTGTCGTTGCAATACAGATCATTTAACGCGGTATTCATAGTTTCGAGAATTTCCTTTTTCTCTTTTTCTCTTTGTCTCGTTCGCGATTACCATAAAGATTGATGTGCCACCACTCGAATTCCTTGTTAAAAGACGCTTCTTTCGCCTCCCGTTTCAAGTCTTCGAGGTCTTCGCGTTCGCGTTCCCAATCGTGCAAGCTGGGGCCAATCGCGTAAGCATGTGCAGCGAGTTTCATTCTGTTTCCTCCTGCGCTTGGGTTTGCGGCTCGGGTATCCAGTGAATGTCATAGGACAGTGAACACAGTTCGCGGAAACTCTCCTGTCCCATCAG
>Ga0268298_10004981_pt1 | contig 12659 bp, 7 predicted proteins | sample WWTPWeurt_MetaG_FD_194462 | JGI IMG/M metagenome (GOLD analysis project Ga0268298, IMG submission 194462) | Activated sludge microbial communities from WWTP in Nijmegen, Gelderland, Netherland - WWTP Weurt | ecosystem: Engineered > WWTP > Aerobic digester > Activated sludge | place: Netherlands...
AGCGTGGTGCTGGTGCCGACGACGGCCATGGGTGCCACACTTCCGCTCCTCTCCCGCGTCCTCGGAGCGCACACGGCGCTGGAGGAGAGCGAGCGCCGCCGGCGCGAGCGGTGGCTCGGAGCGCTCTACGCCACCAACACCTTCGGCGGTGCGCTGGGTGCCCTCGGCGCTGCCTACCTCGCATTACCCGAGATCGGCCTGCGGTCGACGCTGGGGCTCGCGGCCGCCGGCGGAGCCAGCGTGGGGCTCTTGGCCCTCGCCGTGGGCGCGCTGGTCGACAAGAGCGAAGTGACCCCACCCGAGGAACTCGGCGAAGCACCGCGCGCGACCTCGCTCGCCCTCTTGAGCTTGTTTTCGGGGGCTGTGGTGCTCGGTGCCGAGGTCGTGTTCACTCATCTGCTGGCGCTCATCATCGGCAACAGCGCCTACGCGTTCGGCCTGATCCTCGCCACCTTCCTCGCTTGCCTGGGTTTCGGCGCGAGCCTCGCGCCGCTCGTGCATCGGCGCTTCGCCGAGCTCGCTCCGGCCTTGACCCTCGCCTGCGCCGGCCTCGCGCTGGCGGGCACGCTGCCGTTTTGGGACGACCTTCCGCTCTATTTTTCCGAACGCGCCCTCGACTACAAATCGTTCGAAGCCCGCGAGGTCGTGCGCGGAGTGGTCGCCTTCGCCATTCTGGTCGTGCCGACCACGGCCATGGGACTCACCTTCCCGCTCGTGCTCCAGCGCATCGCCGGCCTCGGCACGCTGAGCCGCCTCGCCGGTCGCATGACCGCGGTGAACACCATCGGAGCCGTGGCGGGCTCCCTCCTGTTCGGCTTCCTCGTCCTGCCGAAGCAGGGGTCCGAGCGCAGCGTCGTGACCCTGGCCGTGCTCCTCGCGGGTGCCGGAGCGGTGGCCGCGCTCGTCGAGAAGGCGGCGACGAAGCCGCGCGCGCGCCTCGCGGCTCTGGTGGTCGCCGCCTCGACCTTGCCCGTCGTCGCGCTGGCTCCGCGCTGGAATCTGACGAACCTCACCGCCGGCACCAACGTCTACTTCTCCGGCATCCGACCGGTCGAAGAAGTCGTGATGCTCACGGAAGACGTGCACGGCGGAGTCACCACCGTCACCAAGACCGGCCCGGTGTACACGCTGAACACCAACGGCAAGTTCCAGGGCAACAACAGCTTCGAGATGGCAGCGCAGCGCTACTTCACGCTCTACCCGGTGATGTTCGCGCCTCGCTTCGATCACGCCATGATCATCGGCATGGGGACCGCCACTTCGCTCGGCACACTCGCGGGCTTCCCGTTCCAGCGTCTGACGGCAGTGGAGATCTCTCCGGCCATCGTCGTGGCAGCCAAGCGCTATTTCACCGAGGTGAACTTCGGCGTCCTCGACGATCCACGGCTGCGCGTCGTGCTCGACGACGGGCGCCACCATCTCTTGGTCACCACCGAGCGCTACGATCTGATCGGCATGGAGCTCTCGAGCATCTGGTTCGCTGGCGCCTCCGCGCTCTACTCGAGAGAGTTCTACCGGCTGGTACGCGAACACCTGACCCCGGGCGGCGTCTATCAGCAATGGATCCAGCTGCATCACATGAGTCGCGCCGACGCGGCCACGATCCTGGCGACGCTGAAGTCCGAGTTTCCGCACGTCGCGCTGTTCTACGGAGGCGGTCAGGGCGTGCTCGTGGCGTCGCTCGAACCCCTTCGGGCCTCGGCTGGGCGCTACGCGGAGCTGTCGCGGTCGCCGGCCGCCGTGCGAGTCTTGCCCCCGGGGCGCTCGCCGCGGGAGATCCTCGACGACTGCCTCGTGGTCGGCGCTGGCGTCGACACCTTCATCGACGAGATGCTCGAGATCTCCAAGCGACCGCGCTCCCGGCTGGTCAGCACCGACGACAACGTGCTGCTCGAGTTCTCGACTCCGCGCAGCAATGTCCTGCCGTGGAACTCCAAAGACACGCTGCTCGCGGACCTGCGCCGGCACCGCCGACCGGCGGAGGTCGAAGCGCTGCTCGTGCCATGAGCCGCGAGCTGAGCAAGCCTCCCCCGACGCAGCGGAGCGCCGACGTCCTGGCGGGCAGCCTCACGCTCTTCGCCTTGGCCGCGTTGTGGCAGACCGTCATCGCTGGACCGCGGCTCGCGCACTGGCTCGGGTTCGATGCCGTGTCGCTGTCCTCCGACGAGCGGTTGATCGTGTCGCTCTTGATCTACGGCAGCGGACTCATGCTCGGGCTGCCGGGACTCGTGCTCTTCGCAGCGCTCAGCGGCAGCGGGCGCCCGCGCGCCGCGCTCGTGAGCTTCGTCGCGCTGGTGGGCGCTGCCGGCGCGTGGCTCGCGGTGGATCTGTCCATCTTCGGCGAATTTGGCCGCCACCTGAGCGACGTCGTGCGTTTCCTGCTCCTGCCACGCGGACGCGAAGCCGCCGGCTCCATGCAAGGCTTCGGGCTCAGAGTGGCCCTCTTCGCCGCGCTCTCGCTGTTGCTCGCGCTCGCCTCGCTCTCGGTCGTGCGACCGCTCACCCAGCGCCTGCTCGCGGCACGCTCGCCGGGGTTTCGCCGTGCACTCGCCGCCGTGGCGCTGGCCGCTGCGGCGGTCGTGGGGCTCGTGCCGCCGCAGCTGTCCCACGCCTTCCGCCGCACCTCGAGCGTCGAGCGCCTGTTCGCCGCGCTGCCGTTCGACCCGCGGCTCGGTGCCTCGCGTGGAGCGCAGATCGACGATCCCGCGCTGCGTCCGCTGGAGAGTGCGCTCGAACGCAAATACAAGAACGCCTTCGCGCGGCTCTTCGTCGAACGCGCATCCGACGCCAGCTTGCCCCGAGGGCCGCGCCCCCACGTGGTGGTGATCGTGCTCGAGAGCTGGCGACGCGACGCCCTGACCGCCGAGTTCATGCCGAAGCTCACGGCGCGCGCACGCAGCGGCCTCTTGCTCGAGCGGCATTCGTCCGGCTCGATCTACTCCGAAGCGGGGCTGTTCGCCCTGCTCTATGGGCGCTCCCCACTCCAGTACCACGCGACGCTCGATCGCAAGCTCCGACCGGAGCTCTGCGAGCTCCTCCGGCGCTCGGGCTACGCCTGCGCCTACTTCTCGGGCCAGCCTCGAACCTGGATGCGTCAGGAGGAGTTCGTCGCACCCGAGAACTTCGATCGCTTCGAGCACGACGACCGCGGCAGCTGGGTGGACTGGGATCGACGCGCGCTCGGCCGCCTGGTGGAAAGCGTGAAGAGCTCGGCCGAGAAGCCGATCTTCGCGCTCGCCTTCCTGATGTCGTCCCATTTCGAATACCAATATCCCCCCGAATTCGAGCGGAAGACTCCCGCCGACGCCAAAGTGCGGTTCGGTGTCCGCATGAGCTCCCTGGGTGCCGAAGCCGAGCTCCCGCTGAGGAACCGCTACGCGAACAGCATGGCGTTTCTCGACTCGCTCGTCGATCGAACGCTCTCGGAGCTTCCTGCCGATTGCCTCGTGGTCGTCACCGGGGACCACGGCGAGAGCCTGCGCGACGACGGACGTTTCGGCCATGGCTACTCGTTCGCCGAGGTCATCGCCACGACGCCCGCCTTCCTCTCGGGGCCCGGCATCCCGTCCCGACACCTGGATTCGCCCAGCTTTCACAGCGATTTCTTGCCGACGCTGGCCCACGCGCTGGGAGCACCGCCGCGCTCGTTCGAAGAACTCGGCGGCCGCGACCTGCTCGCCGACGCACCTCCGCGCACGAGCCGCCTCTTCGCGCACACCTCTTGGGACGGCAACGAGGCGGATGCCTTGTTCGCGGTTGGTGCTCGACGCATCCGGCTCACGCTCGCGCTACGCGAGCCTCGCCTACGGCTCGTGGGCTTCGAAGACGAGCTCGGTCACCCGGCGCCCGCGTCGGCCCTCGCCGAAGAGGAGGTCGGCGCCCTCGCGACGGAGTTCGAGCGCGAGCTCTTCGCGCTTTCTCGCGACCGAACCGCGCCCCTCCGGCCGTGACACGAGCCCTCATCGCCACCCCGGCGTAGCGGGTCGACGGAGCCCTCCGAGATCAGGGGCCGGCGTCGGCAGCATCCGCGGTCGTGCCCGCGTCCGAATCCGCGCCGGCGTCTTCGGCTGCGGCGTCGCGGGTCGCGGCGAGCGCTCCGGCGTCGAGGGCCTGGGGCGGCTCGACGCCACCGTCGCGCGTCTCTTCGGGGCGTGCCACCGAATACGCCGGAGGCGGCAGTGCGAGGCCAGCCTCGATGCTGCCGAGGGAAGCGCTGACCCATTCACCCACGTCGGCGCGCGCGCGCGCGGCGAGCGGGTGGCCTGCACGCTCGAGGCACTCGGCCCGCGCGGCCAAGAACGGCAGCTCCCACCAGGGCCGTTCGAGATTGCGGCCGAGAGCTTCGACGCAGAGCGCGCTGTCACCGGACTGGAACGCGAGTCGCTGCGCGGTGTTCACGCGGTGTTCCTCTTGGTTGAGGGCGGCGAGCGGCCCCGCCAAGAGGCCGCGCGCGCCGCGCGCCGCGAGATCCGGTCGACCACGCGTGACGGGGACGAGCAAGCCGATGGCCTCGTGCGCCGCGTTGCACAGAGGTAGCGCAGAGCTGCGGAGCTCCTGCACTGCCAAGAGCAACGCCTCGAGCGCGGCCTCACGTTGGCCTTTGCCGGCCAGATACCGCGCGCGGATCACCTGTTCCTCCGCCCGGTAGCCGTCCGTGCCGAGCTCCGTCGCCAGGGTCAGCGCGCGTTCGTCGCGTTCCTGGGCGAGCATCTGAGCCACGATGAACCTCTCGGCCGGGTCCTTCGGCGCGAGGTCCTTCTGCGCGTACCAAGCGCGAGCCCCCGCCACGATGTCTCCGGTGCACACCGCGGCAAAACCCTTGGCGCGCCGGCGCACGTCGGCGTCGGCCAGCGGAAGCTCGGGCCCGATGCCTCCCGTGATGACCCAGGCGCGGTCACGCAGCTCGTCCACGCGCCTCCAATCCACCGCTCCGCTCACGTCGGGCCGCGCGAGGTTGCGCGCGATGGTGAGCGAGCTGAGCTCGACGGAGATGTCCACACCGGACGCGCCCACCCTGCGCGCGAACGCGTATTCCAGGAGGTTCGCGTCGTCGGTGTTGACGGGCGTTCCGCTCACCTTGCCGATGGCGCGCACCAGCGCGTCGCCCGCGATGAAGTGCGACAGCACGCCTTCCGCGTCGGCCACCAGGCCCGCGCGCGGCCAGATCGTGCGATAGGGCTCGACGGCGAGACGCGAACGCAGACGCGCCACGTCGTAGACGCGAGGCGCCGCGCTCGCGAGCAGCAAGAAGTCTCCGCCCTGGGTCTGCCAGGCCTCGACGAACGGGAACACGCTGGTCAGCGTTGCCAGTACGATGCGCAGCGTATCCGTGTCGATCTCGTAGCCCTGAACCCATTGGGCGAAGATGCCCCCCGGGCGCAAGCGCTTCTCCACGACCCGGTAGAAATCCTGGGTGAAGAGCGCCGCCACGCCCGCGCGATACGGGTTCGATGGCTCACTCACCACGATGTCGTATTTCCGATCGTGCGTCAGCAGGAACTCACGCCCGTCGCCCAAGAAGAGCTCGACGTTGCGCCGTGCGAGAATGTCGGCGTTGGCCGCGCTGGACGCCCGCGCGACCTCCACGATCCCCGGCTCGAGCTCGGCGACGTCCACGCGTTCGACCCCCGGCACGGCCGCGAGCCAGCCCGCGCTCATTCCGGTGCCCAATCCCAACACGAAAGCCTGTTTCGGATCTTCGTGCAGGAGCGCGGGAATGAGCCCGCACAGCGCTTGGGTTCCGCGGTCACCGAAGACCGCGCCGTCCGCCTTGCCGCTGACGAGGAACGTGAGACCGTTGCCGTAGGCGACGCCGAAGGAGCTGTCCACGCCGTCCTTCTCCCAAACCAGGTGCAGGTCCATGCGCCGGCTCCAGGCGCGGAGCGCGTTCCGATCCAACGACGCGATGGACACGCGGCCAGCTCCGATGGGCGTGTGCCGACTCACGGCCGTCGGCCCCCGCTGCGCCAGCAAGACCAGTGCGACGCCGGCCGCCACCAGGCTCGGCATCACGCGTCCCAGCGCGCGGCGCTCGGCGCGGAGCTCGAGCGCGACGAGGCCCAGGGCGAACGCGATCAAGACGCCGGCGAGCAGCTTCCACAAGCCGACCGCACCGAGGCGGGGAAGGAGCACGAAGCCCGCGAGCAGCGCGCCGAGGATCGAGCCGGCCGTGTTGGCGGCGTACGCGAGACCCACCTGCCGCGCCACCTCTCGCCGGCCGCGACCGAGGAGCGCGAACAGCACCGGAAACTGATAACCGGCGACGATGGAGGCGGGCAGCACCACCAGGCTCGCGATGGCGGCCCACGACAGCACGAGGGTCGAGAAGCCGAGGCTGGCTGCCGGCCGGGTGTAGGCCGCGAAGTAGGCCACTCCGTCCCCGAGTCCAATGGGCGTGAGCACGCAGGCAGCCTCGACGGCCACGGTGAGCGCGAGGAGCGAGAGCGTCGCCGGGCTGTCCTCTTTGCGGCGTGAGTAGAGGTAGCCGCCGAGGCCAATCCCGGCGAGCGCCACGGCCAGCACCAGGCCGAAGCTGAAGCTCGAGCCCCCGAGCAGCGGCGAGAGCATCCGGTACCAGACGATCTCGAGACCGAGGAACACGAAGCCGACCACGAATGCGGCGCTGAGCACGGCACGACCGTTCGTACCGATCTCGGTGGACTCGGGAGCGTCTTCGGAGACGGCCGTCACGGGGACTTCGGGCCGACTCTGGCCGAATCGCCTGGCCAAGAGCGCGACCAGCACGTTCACGAGAGCTGCCGTCCAGAGCGACAGGCGGATGCCGAAGAGCTCGAACAGCACGAAGGTCCCGAACAGCGCGCCCAGCACGGCGCCCAAGGTGTTCGACGCGTAGAGCAGCGCCAGCTCTCCGCGGGCGACGTCTTCGTCCTCTTCCACCGAGCGTGCGGCGGCCGGTAGCGTGCCGCCCATCAGCACGACGGACGGACCGAGCACGAGAGCGCTGCCGAGCAGGCGGACCAGCGTTGCTCCGCCAATCCCGAGCGCTCCGCTCCCGCCGATGGCCCAATACGAGCGCGCCACGAGCTCGACCAGAAACGGAGTGATGGCCGCGCTCAGGGCGACGCCCATCTCGAGATTGCCGTAGAACACCAGCGGGCGCGGATGGCGCTCCGCCCGCTTGCCGAGCACGTAGCCACCCGCGCCGAGACCGCCCAAGAAGATGGCCAGGACCGCGGAGGATGCGGCCGTGGACGCGCCGAAGACCAAGCGCAACATGCGCTCCCAGGCCGTCTGGTACACCAGGGCCGCAAACCCGGAGCCGAGCAAGAACATAGCGACGCGACGGGTGACGGGTCTCATCTCGGGATCACCGCCGATCGCTCGCCTCTCCCCAGCTTCGCCAGGTCGGCGCACACGTCGCGCCGCCCCGCGCGCCCTTGCCTGCGCAGCGCAGCGCATCGAGGGGCGGTCCGGCGACGAGCAGTGCGTCTTTGCTCACGTACGACAAGTCATGGCGCCAGACGGTGGTGAAACGCTCGACGCGATAGTCGACGCGATCACGTTCGACGTCCCCGGCGGTCTGCTGGAGATACGACTGGGCGATGGCCCGCACTTCGTCGTTGTCCACCACCGTGAGCACGCGCTCGAGAAACTGAATCGTCGCCTCGCGCTCCCCAGCCTTGGAGAGCAACGAGGCGGCCGTGATGCAGTGATACGGCAGCGCTTCGTTTTGGCTCACTAGCTCGCAAGCGCGGGCCAGCCTGCGCGCCCCTTCCAGCCTCCACTCGCGCTTCTCCGCTTCGCTTTCGAGCTGAGTGGGCGCCAGGTACGCGAAAAACTGGCCGGCTTGGGTCCAAAGCTCGGCGTCGTAGGGAAACTCCTTCATGCCGCGCTCGAGGATCGCGCGCGCGCGCGCGTAATCCTCTGGCTTCGGCGCCACACCTCCCAGCGTGAGCAGAGTGTCGGCGTAGCGGTAAGGCGCGCGGAACTTCGGATCGAGCTCGTTGACGAATTCGAGGTAGTTGCCCACGAACTCGAAGCGGCGTTTCTCCTGGATGTGGATGCCATAGGAAACGAGCACGTGGGCGAAAGTCAGGTCGGCGAGCGCCGAACGGAAGCCCAGGCTGACGAGCGGCGCCTGGTCGGCGGCGGGCAAAGCGTAGACGTCGTACGTGGATTTGGTGGAGCGGAACGCTTCGGCGAGCCGAGGTCGAACGAACGCGACGGCAAACGCCATGGCGCAGAGCACGAGGAGCGCCGGGAGATCCGGGTGGAGTCGCGCTCCCGAGCGGGCCTCGTCACTCGATCTCACGGTACATGTCCATCGGAGAGAGGGTGGGTTCACCGTCGGCGTGGACCGAACCGGAGATGGAGAACTCGCTCGTGCTTCCATCACCGTCCAAGTCACCGAAGGCGCGCGCGGAAAAGGCCGAGGCTTGGGCCGTGTTCTGGCTGTCGAACGAGAAGCTGAAACTGTGCGGCACGCTGAAACCGAAGTCGAGCTCACGCCAGGTCGGGTGCTCCCAGGTGCCGGGCGGATCGGTCACCCGAGTCTTGGCGGGCACCTGCGCGGGCGTGAGCGGCGCGCTCTCGGGGTAGGCGTTCGCCACCGGTCGACCGAGCGCCAGGGAAGTCGAGCGCGTGGCGATGCGGTTCAATCCGTCGATGGGCTCGACCAGCTTCGAAGCGTGGAGGTTCTGGATGAACGCCGGTAGCGACGTGGCGAGAACCGAGCCGACGATGGCGACGGCAACGGCGGCCTCTACCGGGGTCAGCGAGCGCACGCGGGGAGAATGGCTCGATTTTCCGGCACGAGACAAGCTCTTCGCCGGCTTTCGGCGGGGTTTGACACGGCTCCGCCCGTAAGCTCACGCTGCGCCGTCGTGGAACCCTCGGGCGCCGGAGCCGGAAGTGAACGCGCGCGCCGCGCAGCGGAGCTGGTGGCGCGCGTGGGCATCCTCGCCGTCGCGCTGGTCCAGGCGGGCAAGCGCCTGGCGGACCCCGATCTGCCGTTCCACCTCGCGCTCGGCCGCGTGATCGCCGAGACCCGAGCGATTCCGAGAACCGATCCGCTGTCGTTCACCCACTATCCGGTCCAATACATCGAGTTCGTGAGCGACGCCGCCCTCTGGGCGGTGTTCCGAGCGGGGGGCGAGCTCGGGCTCCAGCTCCTCGGCGCCCTCGCGTTCGTCGCGGTCGTGCTGCTCCTCCTGGTGCGCTGTCGCGGCTCGGGTCCCATGGCCTTCGCCGTGGTGGCGGTAGCCGTGGCTGCCATCGGCGACTGGATCCTCGTTCGACCGGCGACGTTTTCCTTCGTGCTCTTCGGGGTCCTCTTGCTCCTCTGCGATACCCACGCACGCGCGCCGGCTTCGCGCGCCGGACGAGCCAGCCTCTATGCACTCGTGCCGCTCTTCGCACTCTGGGTGAACGTGCACGGTTTCTCCGTGTTGGGCCTCGGAGTGCTCGGGATCTACGCGACGCATCGGGTCCTGTGCCGGCTCACTCGCGGGCGCGTCCCAGGCCTCCTCCCGACCGAGGACGCAGCCGATTGGGACAGGGCTGCGCTCGTCGCCGTGCTCTCATTCCTCGTCGCGGGGCTGAATGTCGCGGGCTTCCGCCTCTTGACGGCGCCGCTGCGACTGGCGCCCGATCTCGGTCGCATCGGCGAGTGGCAGCCCCCGAGCCTCGGCTTTCTCTTGGAGCGCGAGCTCGGAGTCGTGGCGTTCGTGCTCGTCTTGGGCCTCGCCCTCGCGCTCGGCAAGAACGAGACCGGCGGGCGCTCGCTCCGACTCCGTGAGCTCCTCTTGGTCGGCCTCGCCGCCTACGTCGGGAGCCGAGCGCTCCGGATGGTCCCCGTCGCGGTGATCTTGGTAGCTCCCCTGGCGGCGCGGCGGCTCTCGCCGCTCACCGCAGTGACGCCGCTACTCCAGGTCGCGTCGGCTGTGCTGCTCGTGCTCGCCGCGCCCGTCGTCTACGTGCAGAACCCGACGTCGTTCGGAGTCGGCTTCGAGCCCGCGCATTTTCCGGAGGGCGCGGTGCGCTTCGTCCAGGCCGCGAAGCCGAGCGGGCGCATGTGGAACTATCTCGACTTCGGCGGCTACTTGGCGCTCCGTCTCTACCCCGAGCACTTGGTGTTCATCGACGGCCGCACGAGCTGGGTGTACGACCAGAAGCACGTGGATCGGTTCCACGCGAGCCTGCGCGACCCCCAGGCGTTTCGCGAATTGGTCCAAGAGCTCCACCTGACCTGGGCCGTGGCGCGGGCCAAGTCGCCCGAACCGCTCGGAGCCCCGCTGGCCATGAGTCCCGACTGGACCATGGTGTACCTCGATGGGATCTCGGCGGTGTACGTGCGGAACCAGGGCGAAAACGCCGGGCTCGCCCAGCGAGGCTACCGCGTCCTCCGGCACACCACGCCGCCGCCGGTAGCGCTCTCCGCGGCCTTGGGCGGGCAGATCGCCGCGGGGGATCTGGGGCACGACGCGGAGCTGGCGGTGACCCAGGCACCTCGAGACGCGCGGGCTTGGTTCTTCGAAGCCGCGGCGGGCGTGGCGCTCCGCGACGCGGCGCGGCTGGACCGCGCGCGCGCGAAGCTCGACGAGCTCGCGCCGGGCCACCCCGTGCTCTCATTTTTCGATCTGAGCGCGAAGTCGACGGGTCTACGCTGACCCCACAAAACGCCAATGCCCGTGGAGCAACCTCCACGGGCATTGCCGCGACCGTCGAAACGATCACTCTTCCGGACTCGACTCCGTGATGTTCGGCGCGACGGTGACCTCGAGGCCGCCCGACGTTCCCGCCTGGACCTTGCCGGCGAGGATGAACGTGCTCAGCGTACCGTCGCCGTTCAAGTCGCCGTTGGCCACGGCATTGAACCACGCCGTCGTGTCACCCAGGCCGTTCGAGTCGTACGAGTACATGTAGTACTGCGGGTCGGTCATGGTGAACTTCAGGCAAGCGAAGCCCTTGTGCAAGGTCGCCGCGTCGGCTGCCCACTCTGCCGGGCTCGACTGATACTTCTGGCCCTTGATCGACGCCGCCGCTGCGGGAACCGTGGCGGAAGCCTGGTCGCACAGCTTGTTGCTGATGTCGGCCACGGACCCGAGACCGAGCACCGCGCCCGCCATGCCTTCACGCGCGTACGCGCTGCCGGCATCCTTGGAGATCTGGCCCAGCGAGTTCCTAGCCTCTGCCGTCTTGGCGTTGGCGATGTACTTGCGGACGCCGTAGATGGCGAGCGCAGCGAGAACGCCCACGATCGCCACCACGATCATGAGCTCGACGAGCGTGAAGCCTCTCTTCAGTTTCTTCTTCATGGTCAGAATCTCCTCTGCATCGATTGGGTGGTAGGGCACTTCGTTCGCGCCCGGCCACCCGCCGCGCGCGCTCTCACTTCATCGGCAGCTGCCGGTCTTTCTTGACTGGCTTCCGCCTCAGTCGCTTTCGTTCTCCGCGTAGATCTCCTGCGTGTAGCTCGAGCTCACGTAGAGCGAGAATTTTCCGTCTTCGTTCAGGTCGCCGGCGGCCTTGACGATGAACCAGGGCTCCCCGTCCGCGGGCCAGGTCCAGACCTTGGTCGTGCCGAGATTGGGCTTGCCGTCCGCCGGACCGCCCGCCACCGTGGCGTAGCCGAACTGGACGGGGTTCGGCGTCGACACGCCGAGGAACGTCCAGCGCTGGAAGTCGGCGTGGGCGTTGTTCTGCCAGTGGCGCTTCGCGTTGTTGGGCGTGTCGGGGTAGAAGCTGTCGATGGTCGTCGAGACGGTGTAGTAGGCGTGAAAGTCCTCGCGCCAGTGCTCCTGGGCGGTCTTGATCTGGCCAATCATGTAGATCGGCTCCGCCGCCTTGCTCGCGAACACGTACTTTCTCACGCCGTAGACCGCGAGCGTGGACAGCGCCGCAACGATGGCCACCACGAGCATGAGCTCGGTGAGGGTGAACCCGCGCTGGGACAGGCGGCGCATCGGGACAGGCCCGCTGCAGCTTTCGTACCACCACCGGCGGAAGCAGCCTTTTCCGGACATTCCGCCAACTATCGCACGCGCCAGCGCGAACTCGCCAACTCCAAGTGACGATTCTGGTCACTCCGAGTGACCACGCTGGTCAGGCGCCGAGGTCGGGAGAGGTGGGAGCCTCTCGCTACTCGCCCTCGTTCTCTTTGTAGATCTCACCGTTCAGGCTCGAGGCGACGTAGTAGGCGTTGAGCCCGTCTTCGTCGGTGTCCCCCATGGACTGGATCACGAACCACGGCTGCGTCATGGCCGCCGCCGCGGGCCAGGCCGGAACGTCGGCCGTGGACGGTGTCGCCATGGCGGTGAATGGCAGGCCGGCTTTGGTGACGTAGCCGAACTGCACCGGGCCCGAAATCGTGGGGTTGAGCAACATCCACTTGGCATAGTCGTTCCCCGTGGACTGACGCCAATCGTAGAGCTTTCGCGCCGGAGTCGTGGTCGGGTACCAGGCCGTCATGTTGGCCGAAACGTCCATGTAGCCCCCGGTCTCGGACCGCCAGCGCTCTTGGGCGACGCGAATGCTCTGGAGCATCCCGATGGCCTCGACCGAGCGGGTGTGAAACACCCACTGCCGGAACAGCATGATGCCGACCGTCGCCAGAATGCCGACGAGCACGACCACGACCATCAGCTCCACCAGCGTGAAGGCCCGCGAAAGGGCGCGTGTGCTCCAACGACCTACCCGTC
>Ga0268298_10004982_pt1 | contig 12658 bp, 10 predicted proteins | sample WWTPWeurt_MetaG_FD_194462 | JGI IMG/M metagenome (GOLD analysis project Ga0268298, IMG submission 194462) | Activated sludge microbial communities from WWTP in Nijmegen, Gelderland, Netherland - WWTP Weurt | ecosystem: Engineered > WWTP > Aerobic digester > Activated sludge | place...
TCGAGATCGTCCGCTCCTGCTTCAACGTCACCCAGATCATCCTGCTGCGGCGCTCGGCGGACGTGAACTCGCAGTTCATCCGCGTGCCGCTCGACCTGAAGAGTCCGCACGGGCTGGCCCTGCTCTCCTGCCTGATCAACTCGACGCCGGGAACGGTGTGGGTGGAGATCGTCCCCGACAGCCACGAGCTGCTTCTGCACGTCTTCGACCTGCACGACGAGGCGTGGTGGGTCCACACCATCAAGACGCGTTACGAACAGCCGATCATCGAGGTGTTCGAGACGCTCGAACCCGGAGGAAGCCGGACATGACGACCGCGACGCTGCTCTCTGCGGCGACCTTTTTCGCGCTGGCCTGCGTGGTGCTGGCCATGCTGCTGTGCACACTGCGGCTGATGATCGGGCCCTCGGCGCAGGACCGCGTGCTGGCGCTCGACACGCTGTGGATGTGCGTGATGGTGCTGGCGCTGCTGCTGGGCATCCGCCACGGCAGCCAGATCTACTTCGAGGCGGCGCTGATCATCGCGCTGCTCGGCTTCGTGTCCACGATCGCGCTCGCGAAGTTCCTGATGCGCGGGGAGGTGATCGAATGAGCGCTCCCGCACGGCCGCCCGAAGGGAAGCGCCCCCCTCCCTCGGGGAGGATGTCGCGCAGCGACAGGAGGGTCGTACAGTGATCGGCGCCGAATCCCTGCCGTGGTGGGCGGCGATCCCGGTGGCCTTGCTGCTGGTGCTCGGCGGGCTGATCACCCTGGTCGGCACGATCGGCCTGGCGCGCCTGCAGAGCTTCTACCAGCGCATCCACGGCCCCGCGATCACGATCGCGCTCGGCGCGGGCTGCATCCTGATCGCGTCGATGCTGTACTTCACGGTGACCCAGTCGCGCCTGGTGATCCACGAGCTGCTGATCAGCGTCTTCGTGCTGATGACCGCGCCGGTGGTGTCGATGCTGATCATGCGCGCCGCGGTGTATCGCGACCTGCGTGCCGCGCGCGACATGGACCCGGGGAACGACGCGGGGAACTCGTGAGCGCGCGGGGCGCCGAGGCGAGCCGGACGTCGGCGCGTGCTGGAGCGCTGCTGCCCACAGGCGCGATCGAAAGGCTTGCTACGACTGACTGTGGTGGCCGCGAGTCGTTCGCTGCCCAGTCGATGCGGAAAATAGCTGCGGCAATCACCGCATTCTGCCCGGTGACTTTTCAGCACCTTTGAACATGACGGGGGCGACGACGGAGATGCGCCGGGGGTTTGCGTTCGCAATGAGATTCGACAGGTTCGTGCGGACCACGCAGGCGCTGGAAATGATGGACTCGACAACGACAAGGGCCGCGGCGTCAACATTGCAAGGCTCGCGATATTCCTTGAGGATCGGTGCAAGAGATATCCCATCGAGCTCGATGCGGTCGTTCCAGAAGCAAACCACCCGGACGCGCTCCTCGAGCCCCTCATCCTCGAGCCGAGAAATAATCCCGGCGGCGAGAGAGTCGGCGTCTTCGACGGTGCAGACGACACAGATCCGGTTCGGAAGCGCTTCGCCGAGTTCGGCCACCAGAATCGACAGGGAGTGGCGGTCGTCGTCGGTTGCGAATCGAGTGAACGCTCTCATGGCAACTTATCCTCCATTGAATCGAACGACAACGTGGCCAGTTTCTATCGGATCCGTTCCGCCCAAGGGTTCAGCAGGCCTACGCTCGTCGCCTCGAAGTCACCGACGTTTCGCGTGACCACCGTCAGGCCATGCACTAACGCGGTTGCCGCGATGAGGGCGTCGCGCTCTGCACGCGGGTCAGGAACATGCAGCTTCGCGCAGTGACGCGCGACTGCGGTATCGACAGGAAGGATTCGGCCGTCAAAGGCAGGCAGTACGTGTTGATCGAGCCATACGCGCAGCAGCGCGGCCTGTGCGCGATCCCGTCGCTCGACGAGCAGGATACCCAGTTCAAGCTCCAGTACGGAGATCGCCGACAGGAACATCTCGCTGGCAGGCGTGGCTTGAGCCCATGCGGTTACCCGCGCATCGGCCTTTCCCGTTCTGACCTTGCGAAGCTCGGAAACCACGTTGGTATCGAGCAGATACATCAGGAGAGATCCGCCGGGCGAAAGAGCGGAGCGCTCGCACGCACCGGCTCGAAATCGATGTCCTCGACGCCGGGCATGGCGAGTAGGTCGACGATGCTCGGCTGCTTGGCGATCAAGGCGCGGTAGGACTCTACGGAGAGCAGCACGTGGGAAGGGCGCCCGCGGTCGGTGATGAAAACGGGACCTTCGAGCGCGGCCTTCTTGGCGCGCCCGACATCGTGGTTGAATTCGCGGCTCGACAAAGTGGTATTCATCACGGCGCGCTCCTGGTAGTAGGTACGTTGCTACATTCTACTCGGTCAGAGGCTCAAGCTGAAGGTTCCATTCAGGCCTTCATCAAGAAAACGCCCCGGCGGGCAGTGCTCGCCGGGGCAGTTGGGGAAAGATCGATGAGCTCGCGTTGTGCGCGCCGCAGCGTGGTGTCAATTCCCTGACGAGAGAGACCCCCTCGAGGAGCTTGACGACGGCAAAGCGCCCGCGACGCCGATCGGTCTCGATGAGGCCGGCGGCCGACAGGCGGTCGAGGGCGTCGAGCGCGGCGTCGGAGGCGCGATCTTCATCGGCTTCACCGGCACGCCGCTGCTGCGTAAAGACAAGCGGATGACGCGGGATGTGTTCGGCACCTACATCCACACCTACAAGTTCCACCAGGCCGTGGCCGACAAGGTGGTGCTGGACCTGAAGTACGAGGCGCGCGATGTACCGCAGCAGCTGACCTCGCAAGCGGCGATCGACCGGTGGTTCGAGCAGAAGACCCGCAACCTCAACAACTTCCAGAAGGCCATGCTGCGCAAGCGCTGGGCGACGATGGAGGCCCTGATGAGCGCGGGCGAGCGCAAGCAGCGCATCGTGGCCAACATCATCGAAGACTTCAGCCTCAAGCCGCGCCTGAACAACGACCGCGGAACGGCGATCCTGGTGGCGGCTTCGATCTACGACGCCTGCCACTACTACCGCCTGTTCCGGAACACCAACTTCGGCCCCTACTGCGGCATCGTCACGTCCTTCGAGCCGAACCACAACGCCATCTCCCGCGAGCCGCCGAACAGCGACGAGCGCTACAAGTTCGACACCTACACCCAGCACGTGCTGAGTGCGGGGCAGACCACCAGGCAGTACGAGGACGAGATCAAGCGCCGCTTCATCAAGGAGCCCGCCAACCTCAAGCTGCTGATCGTGGTGAGCAAGCTGCTGACCGGCTTCGACGCGCCGAGCTGCACCTACATCTACCTCGACAACGAGCTGCGCGACCATAACCTGTTCCAGGCCATCTGCCGCACCAACCGTCTGGACGGCGACGACAAGGACTACGGCTACATCGTCGATTACAAGGAGCTCTTCGGCGACGTGCAGCAGGCGATCGCGGTGTATAGCTCGGACGAGCTGGACATCGACGCCGGCAATGGTGGCGAGAACAACGTGCGCCTGAAGAACTGGCTGGAGGAGGGCAGGAAGCAGCTCGACGACGCCCGCCAGGCGCTGCACTACCTCTGCGAGCCGGTGCCGGAACCTCGGGAGATGGAGCAATTCCTGCGCTACTTCTGCGGGGACGCGAACGATCCTGAAGCCCTGAACACGACCGAGCCCCTGCGGGTGTCCTTCTACAAGGCCGTGGCGCTCTTTACCCGCGCCTATGCCGATCTGGCGCAGAACCTTGTCGAGGCGGGTTACTCCGAAGCCGAGGAGGCCGCGCTGAAGCAGGAGGTCGAGTTTTACGCCGACGTCCGCTCGGCCATCAAGCGGCACTCCGGCGAAGAGCTCGACATCAAGCCCTACGAGGCGGACATGCGCCACCTCATCAATACCTACATCAAGGCCGACCACCCGGAAGCGCTGGGGGAACTGGGCGAGATGTCGCTCACCGAGCTGATCATCCAGACGGGCATCCACGATGCGATCGCGCGCAAGCTGAACGAGAAGGGCAAGCTGTCCAGGAATGCGATCGCCGAGGGGATCATCAACAACGTCCGCAAGACCATCATTCGGGATCAGCTGACCGACCCGATGTTCTACGCGCAGATGTCGCAGCTGCTCGATGACCTGATCAAGCAGAGCAGGGCCGATACCGCCGCCTATGAAGAGTTTTTGCTCAAGGCCGAAGCGCGGGTGAAGAAGCTCGCCGCCAAGCAGCCGCAGGACGGGATTCCGGCGACCTTGCACGGGATGCGGGAGGCGACGGTGCTCTACAACAACCTGGGCTCGCTACCCGCCACCCAGTTTCGCTACCCGACAGCCGAAGAAGACCGGGCCGCGCTGGCGCTGAAGATCGACTACGCCATTCGCGAGCACGCCCCGGCCGGCTGGTATGGTGATCAGGCCCGGGAGGCGCAGGTGCTGAACGCGCTGTTCCCGCTGCTCGACCGTGACCGCGATGCCACGCAGGCCCTCTTCGAGATCGTCAAGAATCAGCCGGGGTATCAGTGACCGAGACGATCCAGATTGGCGAGCTTGCGATCGAAGTGACGCGCAAGTCGGTCAAGAACGTGCATCTCACGGTGCATCCGCCACAGGGCCATGTCACCCTGGTCGCGCCGACGGCCACTCGGCTGGAGGTGGCACGCGCTTACGCCATCACGAAGCTGGGCTGGATTCGCAACCAGCAGGCCAAGCTCCAGGCACAGGCACGGGAAACACCGCGCCAGTTTGTCGAGCGTGAAACCCATTACCTTTGGGGGCGTCGCTATCTGCTTTCGGTGATCGAGGAGGACGCAAAGCCCCGCGTGAAGCTCGACCACCGCCAGATCACCCTCACCGTTCGCCCCGGAACACCGCAGGAGAAGCGTGAAGAGGTGATGCAAGGCTGGTACCGGACCCAGCTCCATGCTGCCGTGCCGCCGCTCATCAAGAAGTGGGAGGCCAGGCTAGGCGTCAAGGTGTCGGGCTACTTCCTGCAGCGCATGAAGACCAAGTGGGGCGGCTGCAACCCCCGGGTCGGTACCATCCGCCTCAACACCGAACTCGCCAAGAAGCCGAGGGATCTGCTGGAGTACATCATCGTGCATGAGATGGCTCACCTGATCGAGCCGACACACAGCCAGCGCTTCACAGCCTTGCTCGACGAGCACTATCCGACCTGGAGAGAGGCGCGAGCCGAGCTGAACGAGCTTCCATTGGCCGCGGAGTCCTGGGCAGGAACGTCTGGATGAAGATCGCCGTTTCGGGGCCAACTAGCGGGCTGGACACACGCGGTTGATGTTGCCCGTTTCCGCGACCGCAATCGGGGCAGGGCGACCGACGCAGCAGGCTCCGAGCGCGGGACCGGGCGGGGGCTAGGGGAACGGCGTGAGAGCCCACAGAAGCCAACAGAACGGCCCAGAAGCTTCGCAGTTCGGCGAGCCGACCATCAGAAGGGCATAGGGGGTGTCGAGCCGCTCGGGTCGCCCTGATGGGCGCTCTGATGCCCGGTGAACGAAAAATGCCATCCCGAAGGATGGCACTCTCGTTTGATGCTGGCTCCCCGACCTGGGCTCGAACCAGGGACCTACGGATTAACAGTCCGGCGCTCTACCGACTGAGCTATCGAGGAATTACTCTTTTTGCAGCTTCGCTACGAAGCACCCACTGCAACTTGCTGTTCCTTGAAGAAACACCAAGTCCTGAAACTTGGCTCCCCGACCTGGGCTCGAACCAGGGACCTACGGATTAACAGTCCGGCGCTCTACCGACTGAGCTATCGGGGAACAGAGGCGCGCATTCTAGGCAGATAACGCGCTTGCGTCAAGGCGAAGGCGGCAATTTTTCGCGGACCGCCTTCGCGCCGACGCGTTGAGGCTCAACCGCCAAGCTCAGCCCTTGACCACCTGCGCGATCGCCTTGGCGACGTAGCCGATGTTCTTGGAGTTGAGCGCGGCCAGGCAGATGCGGCCGGTCGACACGGCGTAGATGCCGAAATCAGCCTTCAGCGTCTCGACCTGGGCGGCGGTGAGGCCGGTGTAGGAGAACATGCCGCGCTGCTTGATCACGAAGGAGAAGTCCTGCGCGACGCCGGCGGCCTGCAGTTGCTCGACCAGACCGGTGCGCATGGCGCGGATGCGCTCGCGCATGCCGCCGAGCTCGTCTTCCCACATCTGGCGCAGCTCGGGCGAGGACAGCACCGCGGCGACGATGGCGCCGCCGTGGATCGGCGGGTTGGAGTAGTTGGTGCGGATCACGCGCTTGACCTGGGACAGCACGCGGCCGGCCTCTTCCTTGCTGGCGGTGACGATGGACAGCGCACCGACGCGCTCGCCGTAGAGCGAGAAGCTCTTCGAGAACGAGCTCGACACGAAGAACTGCAGGCCGCTGGCCGAGAAGGCGCGCACGGCCACGGCGTCGGGCTCGATGCCGTCGGCGAAGCCCTGGTAGGCCATGTCGAGGAAGGGGATCAGGCCGCGCTCGCGGCACACGGCGACCACGTCGTCCCACTGCGCGTCCGACAGGTCGGCGCCGGTGGGGTTGTGGCAGCAGGCGTGCAGCACGATGATCGAGCCGGGCTGCAGGCTGTCGAGCTTGGCCTTCATGCCGGCGAAGTTCACGCCGCGGGTGGCGGCGTCGTAGTAGGGGTAGTTCTCGACCGGGAAGCCGGCGGATTCGAACAGCGCGCGGTGGTTTTCCCAGCTCGGGTCGGAGATGTATACGGTGGCGCCCGGCAGCAGGCGCTTGAGGTAGTCGGCGCCGACCTTGAGCGCGCCGGTGCCGCCGAGGGCCTCGATGGTGACGGTCTGGCCGCTGGTGGCGAGCTGCGAGTCCTTGCCGAAGAGCAAGCCCTGCACCGCGTTGTTGTAGGTGGCGGGGCCTTCGATCGGCTGGTAGCCGCGCGGCGGCATGGCCTCGAGGCGGGCCTTCTCGGCGGCGCGCACGGCGGCGAGCAGCGGGATCTTGCCGTTGTCGTCGTAGTACACGCCGACGCCGAGGTTGACCTTCTCGGCGCGGGTGTCGGCGGCGAAGGCCTCGTTCAGGCCAAGGATCGGGTCACGGGGCGCCATCTCGACGGCGGCGAAGATCGAAGCGGACATGAGGACTCCAGTTGTTCCGGTAGGGCAGCAGTGAATGCGCGTGGCGGGACCGGACTTGCGCCGTGCCTTGTCACGCGATTTGGGAAATAATCGGCGTTTTCGTCCGGCCTCGCCATGCGGCGATGCACCGGAATGGAGCGGGAATTTTAGCATGACGACTCAAGGCAATAGCGCCGGAAACGATGCACCGCAGCAAGGCGGGACGGTGCTCGGCTTCGAGGGCAGCCCCTTCCGCCTGCACCAGCCCTTTCCGCCGGCGGGCGACCAGCCCGAGGCGATCCGCCAGCTGTGCGAGGGCGTCGAGGACGGGCTGATGTACCAGACCCTGCTCGGCGTGACCGGCTCGGGCAAGACCTACACCATGGCCAACGTGATCGCCCGCATGGGGCGTCCGGCGCTGGTGCTGGCTCCCAACAAGACGCTGGCCGCGCAGCTGTACGCGGAGTTCAAGGAGTTCCTGCCCGAGAACGCGGTCGAGTACTTCGTCAGCTACTACGACTACTATCAGCCCGAGGCCTACGTGCCCTCGCGCGACCTCTTCATCGAGAAGGACTCGTCGATCAACGAGCACATCGAGCAGATGCGGCTGTCGGCGACCAAGAGCCTGATGGAGCGCCGCGACGTGGTGATCGTGGCGACGGTGTCATGCATCTACGGCATCGGCGACCCGGTCGATTACCACGCGATGATCCTGCACCTGCGCGAGGGTGAGCGCATGGCGCACCGCGACCTCATCCAGCGCCTGGTGGCGATGCAATACACGCGCGCCGACATCGACTTCCGCCGCGGCACCTTCCGCGTGCGCGGCGACGTGATCGACGTCTTCCCGGCGGAGAACGCCGAGCTCGCGGTGCGCATCGAGATGTTCGACGACGAGATCGAGCACCTGACCCTGTTCGACCCGCTCACCGGTCACCTCAAGCACAAGCTGGCTCGCTTCACCGTGTATCCGTCCAGCCACTACGTGACCCCGCGCGCCACCGTGCTGCAGGCGATCGAGGCGATCAAGGAGGAGCTGAAGGAGCGCGTCGCCTTCTTCCAGCGTGAGGGCAAGCTGGTGGAGGCGCAGCGCATCGAGCAGCGCACCCGCTTCGACCTCGAGATGCTGAACGAGATGGGCTTCTGCAAGGGCATCGAGAACTACTCGCGGCATCTGTCCGGCCGCGGCCCTGGCGAGCCGCCGCCGACGCTGATCGACTACCTGCCGCAGGACGCGCTGCTGTTCATCGACGAGTCGCACGTCGCCATCGGCCAGGTCGGCGGCATGTACAAGGGCGACCGCTCGCGCAAGGAGAACCTGGTCGGCTACGGCTTCCGCCTGCCCTCGGCGCTGGACAACCGGCCGCTCAAGTTCGACGAGTTCGAGCGCCTGATGCCGCAGACCGTCTTCGTCTCCGCCACGCCGGCGAAGTACGAGGAGGAGCACCAGGGCCAGGTGGTGGAGCAGGTGGTGCGCCCGACAGGCCTGATCGACCCGATGGTCGAGGTGCGCCCGGCGATGACGCAGGTGGACGACCTGCTCGGCGAGATCAAGAAGCGCCTGGCGGTGAACGAGCGCGTGCTGGTCACCGTGCTGACCAAGCGCATGGCCGAGGACCTCACCGACTACCTCGCCGACAACGGCATCCGCGTGCGCTACCTGCACTCGGACATCGACACCGTGGAGCGCGTGGAGATCATCCGCGACCTGCGCCTGGGTGAGTTCGACGTGCTGGTGGGCATCAACCTGCTGCGTGAGGGCCTGGACATCCCGGAGGTCTCACTGGTGACCATCCTCGATGCGGACAAGGAGGGCTTCCTGCGCTCGGAGCGTTCGCTGATCCAGACCATCGGCCGCGCCGCGCGCCACCTGCACGGCACCGCCATCCTCTACGCCGACCGCGTCACCGACTCGATGAAGGCGGCAATCGGCGAGACCGAGCGCCGGCGGCAGAAGCAGATCGCCTTCAACGAGGCCAATGGCATCGTGCCGAAGTCGGTGACCAAGCGCATCAAGGACATCATCGACGGGGTCTATGATTCGGATGGCGCCAAGCGCGACGCCGCCCGTGTGGCCGAAAAGGGGAACGACTACGCGGTGATGGACGAGAAGGCGCTGGCGCGGGCGATCAAGCGCCTGGAGAAGGAGATGCAGGAGCACGCCCGCAACCTGGAGTTCGAGAAGGCGGCGGCGGCGCGCGACGAGCTCTTCAAGCTGCGCGAGCGCGCCTTCGGCGCCGACCAGCACGGCAGCGTGTAAACAACAATAAAAGGAGGGGAGGAGATGAAGAGGATCCTGTTCGTGTGCACCGGCAACATCTGCCGATCACCGACCGCGGAGGCGGTGGCGCGCCACTTCGTCGAGACCGGCGGGCTCGGCGCGCAGGTACTGCTCGATTCGGCCGGCACGCAGGGCTACCACGTCGGCGAGGCGCCCGATCCACGCACGCAGAAGGCGGCCAAGCTGCGCGGCTACGACCTCTCGACCTTGCGCGCGCGCAAGCTGGAGCTGCGCGACTTCCAGGAGTTCGACCTGCTGCTGGCGATGGATCGCGGACATCTCGAGCACATGCAACGCCATTGCCCCGAGGTGTATCGGCCCAAGCTGCAGCTCTTCCTGCCCTTCACGGGGGCTGCGCGCTACGGTGAGGAGGTGCCCGATCCGTACTACGGCGGGCCGAAGGGCTTCGACCTGGTGCTCGACATGTGCGAGGACGGCGCGCGCGGGATCGTCGAGCGCGTGCGCGGCCTTTGCTAGGAGCGCCGGCAGGCGCGAACGCTGCGTCCCGCCTGGATCGGAGCGCCGCTGGTACCGCGGCGGGGTTTGATTCCCCGCCGCGGATCGCTCGAGTCGCTTACTTTTGCGTCTCGACCTGTTGCAGGGGCTCTTCGACGATCACCGGCGCGGGGCGCGGCTTGCGCCCGAGGCGGACGGGCTGCTCCGGGGCGCCGCTGCCGAACTGAGCACGCTTAGCTGGATCGGTCTCGATCTTGATCAGCCCGCTGTCGCCGGGCAGCACCGAGATCGGCGCGCTCGGCGCGTGCGCGGCCCGGTCCGCTTCCATCGCGCGCACCACGGTCGATTCGAAGGTCTTGGGCGCGGCCGGCTCGGTCGCTGCGGAGGAGTCCGCGACCACAGCCTGCGCGGCTTCCGCTGCCGCATCCCCGGCCCGCCCTTCGGCTGCTGCCTCGGGCGATGCGCTGCCGTCCGCCGCTGCGGCAGGCTCGGGCTCGATGGCCAGTGCGGGTTCGGCGAGCTCGACCGTGTGCGCGCGCGCCGCAGGGGAGGCTTCCTCGGCGGGAGCCGCTTCCGTCAGGGCAGCCGTCTCGGCGCGGGGCGTGTCCGCGGCGACCGTTTCGATCGCCGTGGTGGTCTCGGCGGCGACCGTTTCGACCTCGGTAACCCCCTCGGCAGCGACCGCTTCGGCCGCAGGGCCGCTTTCGACGAGCCCCGCCTCGACCGCCGCGGCGTTGTCGGCGACGGCTGCCGCGGGTGCGGGCACGGTTTCCGCGACCACCTCCACGGCGTCACCGACCGCGACCGGTGCGAGCGGCGCTTCCGGCTCCACGGCGACGTCCTGCGCGACGCTACGGGCGATCGGCAACTCGGCGACTTCCTCGGCGGCGGCCGGGGCGGTCCGGGTCACGGTCTCGGCGGCCGTGTCGGCGTCCACGGTCACCGGTTCGGTGGCAACCGGGCTCAACACTTCGACTGCCGCGTCGGCGACGGGGGCCGCACTCGCCGGCTGCTCGCCCTCGGTGGGCGAAGCTTCCACCTCGGCCTCGCTGCCGGCGTCGGTGACGCCAGCCGCGCCCTGGGCTTCACCCGAGCGACGGCCGCGGCCGCGACCACGGCGGCGGCGCTTCTCGGTGGGGGTGCCTTCCTCCTCGGTGCCTTCGACGCCAGCGGCGCTCTCGGTCGCGGTGGCCTCCGTCGTGGTGGCGGCCGCCGCCATCGCCGTGGCGGTGGCCGTCTTCAGCAGATCGTCCTCTGCCTGCGTGGCGCGCTGCTCCGTGCCCTCCTGGGCGCGCTCGCCGCGCTGGCCGCGACCGCGGCGGCCGCCTTCACCACGCTCGGTGCGTTCGGTGCGCTCACCACGTTCCGCGCGCTCGCTGCGCTCCGGGCGTTCGGCACGCTCGGGCCGTTCAGCCGCGGCGCGCTGCGGCCGCTCCGCGCCCTCGGTGCGCTCGCCACGATTGCTGCGGTTGGAGGGCTGGGCCTCGCCGTCGCGTTCGCTGCGACGGCCGCGGCCGCCGTTGCCGCCGCCGGTGCGGCGACCTTCACCGCTGCGTTCTCCGCGCGGACGCGCCTCGCGCTTGGGTGCTTCTTCCGCGACCGGTGCCTGGGCAGGTGCCGTGGCACCCTTGCCGGCGGAGAACCAGCCCATGATGCGTGCGATCAGGCCCTTGGGCTCTGCTGCGGCGGGGGCGGGAGCAGGAGCCGGCTCCGGTGCCGCCATCGGGGCGGGCTGCGCAGGGGCGATCCCCTTCACCGCAGCCTCGGGCCGTGCCGGGCGTTCGTTGGCCTTGGAGGGCAGGCGCTCGTCTTCCTCGGCGGGCTTCTGCACCATCTGGTAGCTCGCCAGGGCGATGTCCTCGGTGTTGAGCTGGTCGTGGCGCAGGCGGATGATCTCGTGCGCCGGCGTCTCGAGGTGGCGGTTGGGCACGATGATGAGCTGCACCTTGTGGCGCATCTCGATGCGGGCGATGTCGACGCGCTTCTCGTTGAGCAGGAAGGTGGCGACGTCGACCGGTACCTGCAGGTGCACCGCGCCGGTGTTGTCCTTCATGGCCTCTTCTTCGAGGATGCGCACAATGTGCAGCGCGGACGACTCGGTGCTGCGGATGTGGCCGGTGCCGTTGCAGCGCGGGCAGGTGATGTAGCTCGTCTCGGCGAGCGCCGGGCGCAGGCGCTGGCGCGACAGCTCGAGCAGGCCGAAGCGGCTGATCTTGCCGGTCTGCACGCGCGCGCGGTCGTGGCGCAAGGCGTCGCGCAGGCGGTTCTCGACCTCGCGCTGGTTCTTGGCCGACTCCATGTCGATGAAGTCGATGACGATGAGGCCGCCGAGGTCGCGCAGGCGCAGCTGGCGGGCGATCTCGTCGGCCGCCTCGCAGTTGGTGCGGAAGGCGGTCTCCTCGATGTCCGAGCCCTTGGTGGCGCGGCCCGAGTTGACGTCGATGGACACCAGCGCCTCGGTGTGGTCGATCACCACGGCGCCGCCCGAGGGCAGGTTCACCTGGCGCGAGTAGGCCGATTCGATCTGGTGCTCGATCTGGAAGCGCGAGAACAGCGGCACGTCGTCGCTGTAGCGCTTCACGCGCGCGACGTTGCCCGGCATCACGTGCGCCATGAACTGCGTGGCCTGCTCGTAGATGTCGTCGGTGTCGATCAGGATCTCGCCGATGTCGGGCTGGAAGTAGTCGCGGATCGCACGGATCACCAGGCTGCCCTCATGGTAGATCAGGAAGGCGCCGGATTGGCCCTGCGCCGCGCCTTCGATCGCGGTCCACAGCTGCAGCAGGTAGTTGAGGTCCCACTGCAGCTCTTCGGCGCTGCGGCCGATCGCGGCGGTGCGGGCGATCAGACTCATGCCCTGGGGCACGTCGA
>Ga0268298_10004983_pt1 | contig 12652 bp, 18 predicted proteins | sample WWTPWeurt_MetaG_FD_194462 | JGI IMG/M metagenome (GOLD analysis project Ga0268298, IMG submission 194462) | Activated sludge microbial communities from WWTP in Nijmegen, Gelderland, Netherland - WWTP Weurt | ecosystem: Engineered > WWTP > Aerobic digester > Activated sludge | place...
GCACCGAGAGAAAGTCCGCGAACCGCACCAGCCGTCCTTCCAGACTTTTGTCTTTGGCATGGAGCCAATCGTCGAAGAGCAAGCCGGAGATGATGTCGGCTTTGGTGAGGGAGTTGAAGAACTTCTGGGTGAATTCGGCCCCGGTTTTTTCGAAGGCCTCTTTCACTTCAGGAGTCCCGTGTTTCACAGGGCGGATGATGTCGCCGGTGTAGTGTTCTTCGACGTCGTGCACCAACGCCCGTGTCACCGCCTTTCCCAAGTCCACGTCGGGGATGTGACGCCCGATGACAAGGGTGAAAAAGGCGGTGAAGTACTGATGCTCGGCGATGTTCTCCCGGTGCCCACGACGACAAGTGGCGAACCGGTCCACATATCGAAGTTGGTTGACGATGCCGCCGATAAGTTCTTTGAGGTTGATGTCCTGGGTCATTAGAATATGTCCTCCATCCACGCTTCCGCCACCTCCCAATTGAACTCCCAGTCCATATCTCCCCCGCCCACCACCCCCGAGTAGACCCCGTCCAAGAACTTCTCCACCGCTTCCCAGTCCCGAAGGAACCCGTTGCATCCCTGGGCGAGCATGACGTTCATCTTGCCTTCCTTGGCGGTGAAGGTTACGACCGGTCGACCGATGGCGTGGGCATACCCCATCTCCCAAACCGTCCCCGTGTCCCACCCGTCTATCATCGCCAGCACAATCTGGCTCCGTTGGATCATGTCGAGGTTTTTTCTGAAGACAAGCTTGCGCTCCTCCCAGCTGGCGCGGGGCTTCAGCACCAGAAACTTCCGAGGAGAGTTGCATTGCACGCCGTACTCTTCGCAGAGAGATTCCGCCTTCTCAATGGCGGAGATTTGTTCGGCGTTAAAGAAAGGACCCGCCAAATAGAGAGAGCGGGGTTGTGGGAGGGTGATACCGAGATCGAGTTGCGTTTCAGAATTGTTTGTCATAACATCTCCTTGTGCGTGTTTCAAAAGGCATGCGCACCCCGCCAAATCCCCGGACTATTTCCGGGCTTTCAACTTCGCCTTAGGAGCCGCCTCTTTCTCGGGGGCTTCCAGTTGATCCAACTTCACCACGACCTTCTTCCCGTTGAGGAGTTTGACGGTGACTTCTTCTTCGTCCTCGTCGATGGCGGTGATGGTTCCGTTGCCGAGAGAAGCTCCGTCGGTGTCGTTGACTTTGACCTTGGAGCCCACTTCGACTTCCATCTCGTCGCCGTCTTCTTCCTCTTCTTCCTCTTCTTCCTCTTCTTCCTCTTCTTCCTCCTGGGTTTCTTTGGCGACGCGCTTGGGCTTATCCTGTTCTTGCTCAGCGTCGTCTTCGCCGTCGACGTCCTCGATGTCTTCGGTTTCGTTTTCGTCCAGGACTTTCTGGATGTAGGCGTTTTGATATTCGCCTTTGGTTTTGAGTTGGATCTTGAGGATGGGGCGTTTTTTGACGATCTGCGCCAGCACGTCCTCCAGGTCCGCGATTTCCTCCGGAGCTTCGAAGCCCATCGCCTCGATCGCACGGATCAAGTACGGAATCGACTCCAACCGATCCAGTCCGAAGTACTCCCGTTTGGTCTTGCCCTTGTATTCCCCTTCGAGAAAGGTGAACTCGAAGAAGACTTGGTCTCGGCCCGAGCTTTTGGATTCGCCCCGGTCGGCATCGGTGACCGCCACACGGTAACGACCGTCTTCGAAGACGTCGTAATTCCCTTTGGCGAAGTCATCCTTTTCGGCGTGGGACTTCTTCCACACCTTTGCTAGCTCACCTTTGGACATCTTGAACTGATCTTTTGCCACGGTACTACCTCCTGAGTTTCAGTTTTGGTTTTTGGTTTTGTTCTTTTTCCAAACTCGGTGCGGTGTTGTTGAACGCCGCCACGAAATTGGCATAGCCTTCTTTGGCGGATTTCCCCATGTGAATCTTGGAAACGCCAACGAACCGGTCTTGGAGACGGTGACCGGCGGCAAGATGGGTGTCTCCACGGAGATGGAGAACACGTTGACCGGTGTTGTCGTACTCCATGTACGCCCAGATGTCGACGATGGGTTCCAAGATTTCCCGCGCCCCCTTCGCCATGGTGGGGACGATACGGTCGTAGCGCTGGCCGTCTCGGGATTTGATTTCTTTTTCGATCGAGTGAGAAGTGAATATCACACCCCTTCCCAGCTTCAACAATTTCACGATCGCACGGGCGAATTCGTCCTTGATCATCGCCCAGCCCTTGCCGTAGTCCTCGTCGGAGGCGTGTTTGATGAGGAGGCGTTGAAGCACCGCCTCTTCACACATCTTGAAGCACCTGTCCGCCGTGTCCACAACAATCGTCCTGAACCGGGAGCGATCCTTGTCCAGCAAGTCAATGTAGCCAAGGAACTGCTTCCAGTCCATCACCTCTCTGGAATAGATCTCCAGAGCCTTACCGCCCGGTTCGCACATCAGGAAGAAAGCGTCCGGAAATTGGGCCGCTAGGCTTGTCTTCCCGATCTTCTCCAGGCCGTACAACAACACACTGTAGTCCTCCAGCTTCGGTTTGGGCACATTCCTCTCTCTGGGAAGAGATATGGAACTGCCCGCCGGGGCTGGAGGTGTTGGTTTGCTCAGTTTCATTTGGACCTCCTAGAGTCCGTTGGCGTTGAGTTCTTGAAAGAACTTATCGCGTTTGTAAAACCCGTTGTAGTTCTTGTTGGCGCAGATCGGAAGAAAACGGCAAGCCCCGTACCGGTCCAGACACGCCGTTTCGTTTCGGTAGGTGGGGAGTTTGCCCTCTCGCCATGCCACAAACTCCTTCACCTTGAGTTCCAGCTGTCGACGGAATTCTTTGATCTCGACACGGGGCTTGTCGATGCGGTAGCGAATGAAGTAATGCTTGGGTTCCTTCAAGACGCGCTGTCCCACTCGATGGGTGTAAGATTCAAGGCTCTCGCCTTTCAGCTGTCTCTCGCCGGGGCGTCGGAGAATGTTGTAGCGTGCGCCTTTGGGGAGCTCGCCATATATCTTTTCCGCCGCCAATGCGTAAGTGTCGGTCTGGAAGTCAAAAGCCAAAAGGTCAGACAGGTTCTGCTCTTCGATGCGACCTTTCGTTTTCGTTTCCAGAAGATTAAGTCCCTTGCTGGCGTCTCGGAAAACTCCGTCGATCTTTCCACGGAACTTAATCCCGCAGAGCATAACCTCGAACTCCTTTTCCAGATCCACCCACTTCACCTTCTTAAAGTCTTCCTTCCCCCAGAACTTGAAATACCCCGGCAGAACCGCTTGAAGGAGCGCGGCGTTCTGTTGGAGTTGCTGGTGGGCTTCCCCACCGGCGCGGGAACCTCGGGGGCTTTTCTCCCAGGCTTCGACTTCGTCCTCGATCATTTGGTTGATTTCTTCTGCATCTGGCGGGGAGTCGCGGTGGTCGTCTCGGACCTGGACGTAGACCTTTTCAAGAATGGTGTGCGTGATTTCGCCAAACTGAAGAGACGCTCCGGTCTTTAGGGATGTCCAACCTTGGATCGAAAGGTCGGCATAGACTCGACACTTAAGGAACCCCTGAAGGATGGACTGGGTGACGCCGTGTTTCTTGAGATCAAATAACATCTTTGAATACCTCCTGGATAGATTTAACGTAGTGCTTCCAAACCGGCGAACTTTCCCCGCCTTGGCGGAGAATGTAGGCGGGGTGTAGAATGTGGTACTTTTTGATGTCCTTGCGGGCGTGGGGGAGTATCCAATCCCGAGCCAACCCCCCAACCGCCACAATACATTGGGGGTTGAGGATGTAGAGCGTTTCCAAAAGCCGAGGGCGACAATTGATTATCTCCCTCTCCAACGGTTCGCGGTTCGGACCGCCCAAAACGTTACAAGGACGGCACGCCACAAGGTTTGTAAAAAACACCGTCGGACGAACTACCTCCGGTTCTTGGAAGAAACGAGCTTGTTGAATTGCCTTATCGAGGAGTTGACCGGCCCTTCCAACGAACGGCGCACCCTCGATGTCTTCAGTCTTGCCTGGACCTTCTCCGATGAAAACAACGTCCGGAGAAAGAAAACCCTTCCCGAGAACGTGCTTCCGAGCGCGGAACCCAATGTTGCAAGCTCTGCATTTCGACCAGACTTCGTTGAGCCGTTCCCACTGTTCCTTCTTTGATATTTTCACATTCGCACCCCCTGTGCCCAAAGTCCAATCCCAACAGCATCCCAGATGTCGGCGGAGTAGGAAAGAGTACGGCGGATGGTGAACTTCTTCTGGAGACGAGTGATCACGACAGCCTTCGGCAACTGGCCCTTCCATTCCGCTACCGACACCGGGTGAAACACCCCGCCTCTCCTTCGCACCATTTCTGCAATCGACCCCACCAAGAAGCAAAGCTTCTGGAGAGAACTACTCTCGGCGGCGACCACGCCCCCCGCCGTCCCCGAGAAGAAAATTGGCATCTCGCAAAACACCGAGACTCGGGGTTTCACAAGATACCCGATATCGTTCTCCAATGTCCGAACCCGGTGGTCCACTCTCGACCACCATGCCTCTCCATAGTCTGGCATATCTCCCCGGCACAACCCCACCAGCTCCGGAAGGTCGGCTTTCTTTTTTTTGGTTTGGTACCAAAACGCCCAACCTGTTGAATTTGTACCAGGGTCAATTGCGAGAAGTGCGCCCATGTTGTCTCCTCCGCACAGCCTCGGCAAGATCCCGAAGCAGGTAGTAGTCGTTCTGGTAGCGTTTTCGACGAAGCAAAGAAACAACATCCTCGTCGATCGAATCACGAGCCACCAAGTCAATGATCAAGAGCGGCTCTTTCTTTTTGGGATGTTCAATTCGGTCTTCAGACTGAACCCGGTGTTCCGAAGAATAGCTGTTCGAGAAGTAGATGGAAGTGCTTGCGCTAGAAAGATCCAGCCCAAACATTCCAACTTTTTGTTGAATGAGAAGGACTCGAACATGGCCGTTTTTAAAACCCAATCTAAGCCGCGCCCTTTCTTCCTCAGGAGTTCCCCCGTCAATTTCACCCAGAGAGACTCCACGCTTTCTAAGTTCGGTCGCGACGGCGTGAAGCTCAGCATTGAATCGGAACCAAACAACCACCTGTTCCGCCGCCAACTCTGAAGTAAGAATTGTTCGAAGCTCTTTAATCTTCCCGTCGTAGACAAGTTTTTCATCGACAAACCCTCCCGCCAACCGCGCCATCCACGTGAACTTCACCGGTGCCCAAACGGTTGACTTTTCTTCTTCCCCAGGAACCTCCAGCACGAATTCGTCTTCCAACTTCTCCATTGCCTTCTTTTGCGCGGGGTCCATCTCCACCGTCCGCTTCTCGTAGAACTTCCGGTTCCCGATCCCGACTTCTTTTCTGGAGAGAACGAAAGCCTTGGATTGGACCGACGCCCGGATTCGGTCTTTGAACCCCGGCTTGGGCACCCAATTGAACTTTCCCGCCAACGGGAAGAATCCCACATTCCGGTACGCCCAGAAGTTTGTGAACCCGAGGAACCCTCCGTGCAGGAACCGGAACTGTTCGAAGTAGTCCAGAGGGCCCTCCGGGGCGGGATATCCGGAGAGAATACAACGCCGGTCGGCGGACTGACGGTGGTTCACCAACAGTCGGGTGATTTGAGCTTTGGGGTTTTTGATGCGGGTACTTTCGTCGACGACAATGGCGTCCCACCGGTAGTTCTTCAAAAGGTCCGGACATCGAGAGAGGCCTTCGAAGTTGATTATGTTCCACTTCCTTCTGGTAGAGAACGCCTCCATCCTCTCTTTCGTCGACCCAAGCAGAAGTGCCGGCACAGGCTCCCCTTCCAAGGCCAGCTCTTCCGCCCAGGAGCTTCGAACTGTTGACAAAGGGCAGACCACAAGGATCTTCCCTTTCAATTTGCGAAGCCACTCGATCACTACCTTTGTCTTCCCCAACCGCATCTCCATGAAGAGAGCGGGGAAGGGTGTGGACCGGCAGTAGTCAAGTGCCTTTTGCTGGTGGTCGAGTAAAGTGCGCATCGTCTGGAAACACCGAAGGCCTCGATCCCAAAAGGGACCAAGGCCTTCGACGCTCTTCGATTAACCGTTGTACGCTTTGGACTTGACCTTGGGCGGGGCGTCCTGAGAGAGAAGCCCATGGTTATACCGGGACCGCACCGACGACACACTGTCGAAGGCCTTGGTTTTTCGACCAGGGAATTCGGCGTGGAGGGTTTCGGAGATCTTCTCGTCGGTGAGGGGCTTTTTCCCTTTGGCGGCGAGTTCTTCGTTCTCCGAGAACAGCTTGACCCAGGTGTGGTTGATTGAGAGTTTGAATCTCTTCCCCACAACGGAGGTCTTGCGGTGGTGGTGGACTTCAGCTTTGGTTTTGGCTTTGGCGGGGGCCGGGGCCTTGGCGGTTTTGGCGGCTTTGGCTTTGACCGGGGCGGGTTCCGCCTTTTTGACGGGTTCCGCGAGGACTTCTTTCATGGTGGTTTTTTTGATGGTGAGTTTCATTTGATTCTCCTTTTGGTTGGATCCGTAGTATCGTTCCTTGAGACGCTTGATGGTGCAACGCCAGCAACTCAACGTTCCGTCCACGGGATGCCCGCATGAATAAATATCGCGGACAGGCTTCGAACTTTTGATCTTAACGCGCACGGCGAGCGTCCTTCCGGTGCGACGTTGCCTTTTTCTTTTGGGCGAGCTTCACCGCCATCACCTCCAGCGGTTCCCAAAGACCCGGCCACGCTGTGTCGTCCTCGAAGTTAATAAGCTCCCGAGGCCACGGGGAATTGTGGTTGAATCCCCGTCTTTGCATCTCCAGAGCAATTTCGTCGTGCCGCCGTTGGAGAGCCCAGCTGTGGCCCGCCCAGCGCAGGGTTTCGGGGTGATTCCGCCACCCCTTGGTTTTTCCGGCGTTGGACATGCCTATGATTAAGAGTTCGTTGTGTTCTGCTAAAAGCCTTTTGTTGTCCAAAAAGGCGGGGTGAATCGGCCACCAGCTTCGCATTTTCGCACCTCCGTTTGTCGCTGTCCGTTCTTGGCGTTACCCAGGGTTCCCCACGAGGAGGGGACGGACTCGAACCCCACAGACACCCCGCCTACCCCAGAGGGGCAGACGGGGGCTGTTGCCGGAGGTGCGAACTCGCGGCAGGTGTTTCAATCGGCAGGAATTCCGCACCGTAATTCCCGAGGTGATCCAACAGTTGGTTGGTCGCCCAAAGCAAGGCTTTCTTCTCGCCGTGCTGGCTTCCTGAGAGAAAGGCCAGGGCCGCTGTGACAACCCAAATTATAACAAATTTCTTCATCGCACAACCTCCTGGTAGGCTAGCTCGATAACCTCTTGGGGAGTGTACTCCAAGAGCTCCCGGTCGGGAGAATTAGAATCGCAATGGCACATGAATATTCGGACGATGGGCTGTTCGAGAGAACTGCGCCGTTGGTCGGCAACCCAAACCGCCGCTGTCTCGTAGGCCTTTTTCCAGGAGCTCACTCCGAAGGTGTAGATGTAGCTGGCGTCCGCACGGATCGCCGTAATGGTGATGTTTTTCATTGGAGCCCCCAAGACGCATAGCGTTGGTGCGCCATCATTCGTGCCGCGAACTTAACCAACCTCCGCGCCTCATCGCCGGTCATGCCGTGGACGTGGTCTTGGACGGCGGCGATCTTGGAGATGTCTTCCAGGGTGAGGGTTGTCTTTTCTCGGGTGGTTTCGTCCGTAAGGACGAACTTCTCGCCCCGGCACCGAACGGTTGTGGTCTCGTTGATTCGTTCAAAAGTTTTCATGACCGCACCTCCTGGCGAAGAAGACGACCGAGTTCCGCCTTGGCGCGGGCTTGCAAGCGCCAGGTTTTGGAATAGACTTCAGTGTTGGGGGAGAAATGGCGGAGAGTTTGTTCCGCCCGTTCGATCTGCGCTTCGAGTTCTGCTTTCGTCCGTTTCATTTTCGCACCTCCGGTTTTTGCGCCCCGGTCACTTGGGGTTTCCCTTCACCTTAATTATAACCCTTTTTTGACAAAAAAGCTCGTACTTTTTTTAACTTTTTGTAAAATAGTTATCCTTACGTATGTGTATCATACGTTTTAGGCTAACTCTCCGTCGGGGCTCCGTCGGAGAATTTAGGCACTTTACGGACCTTAAGTTCGGGTTTTGGGTCTACCTTTTAAAGTCCGGCCCCACCCAAAGCGTCCGGACCGAAACCTCCGGCATTCGCTCTAAAGCGAATTCCAGAAGGTGCCACGGCGCGGTGTTGTACGGCTCTCGGTGGCTCGACTCACAGCCCACCGCCTGAAGGTGTTCGACCACGTTCTCTGAGCAGAAGTCCTTCTTGGACGGCTTGAACCACTTCAGCCCAAAGCGAAGGTAGTCGGTGAAGGCGTAGGTCGGGAGCTGGCCCACCTTCGGGCCGTCGACGTCCTTGCGTGCGTTCTTCTCCAGGATCTCCCGCTTGAACGTCGCCATGTCGTAGCGAATGACGTCGATCCGACGGGTAGAGCGGAACTCGTCTTGGATCGATTCGATGGTTTTGAACTTGCCGACGTTGAGGAACTCCTGGGAAGAAAGAGCCAGGGCCGCATGAAAGGCCGGAGGGCTGTAGGGGTGTCCGTAGACCCGGTTCCCGAACAGCTCCGTCAGCTTGACTCCGCCGTAGAACAAGAGGGCGTCTCCCGCTCGAAGATCATTGGGGGAGATGGCGGGGAACCCCGGCAGAGGTTCGGCAGGACTTTTCTTGAATAGCTTCCAGAGGTTCGGCATTAGAGCTTCGCCTTCCGCCCGAGGTTGGTCATCCGAATGTAGTCGTGCAAGGCGACCGCGCCGAGAACAATCAAGCCGGTGAGGGCTTCTTTGAGAGCCGCCGGGTCGAACTGAATCCCCGCTCGGCTCAACCAAATCGCCACCGGCCCGGACGTCAACGCACCCACAATCCAACCGGCACCCGCCGCCGCTACCCGTTTCACCGCCACCGAGAACAACCAACCCCCTCCAATCTTGGGGGTCACAGGGGTCGCAATTTCAGCCATTTTAATCTCCTCTTTTTTCGGCCCGCCGAATCTCCACTTGAACGAGATCCGGATCGGTACGTTCTTAAACTTGTCCCAGAGACCCACGGAATTTCACCATGTCGAAGTATTTTCCTGGGCAAGACTTGATCGCCCTCCGAACCGCCGGGTCCAGCATCTGCGCTTCCCCGTGCCCCAAGATCCGGTCTTTCGGGATCGCCAGAGTCTGGGAAAAATATCGAACGACCTGGAGGGCTTTTTTCCAGAGATCGTCAGGCGGGGCGGACTCGTCGAAGTTACCCACACAGCAAACCCCAATCCCGACTGTGTTCATTCGAAGCTCCCGGCAATGCGCCCCCTGGGTGTTGGGCATGCGGCCGAAGATCGCTTCGACGTTCAACCCCACCCTCTCGATCACGACGTGATATCCAATGTCGGACCAGGGTGTTTCAAAGAGATGACCGTCGTCGGTCTCGCGACGGTGTTCATACTCCAGTTTGCTGACGGTCCTGCCGTCGATGCGGTAGGACATGTGGTAGTTCCGCATGGCGGCGAAATCCACCACCTGACCGTCGTGGGTCAGGGAGTGGTGTATTACGATTGAAGTCTTCCTTGCTACAATCTCTTCAGGCATTCCCAAGCCCCCCAAGCGCAAAACGTTCCACCAACGGCCCAAGCCAGTACTTTCCATGCGTCCGAACTCTGCACTTTGAACAATCCAGAATCCTTAAGTTTTTTCTGACAGAGACCACAGACCTCTCCGTCGACTGCAACTCCCTTACCCCCGCATGTGCGGCATCTTCGAAAGAGCGGACAGAAGGGATGCCTATCGGCTCTGCGAAGTTTCCATCGCATACCAGATTGCGATTCCCAATGTCCCCACCACAAGCGCAATTATTGACCATAGCATCTAGCCCCCCTTCGGCGATTCGTTCGACGTGCTGGCAGGAGGAGGTTCCCCGAAATGCGACCTGCGTTCCTTGACTTCCGGCAGTGGGCACTTGATTATATCGTCGAGACGATCAGCCATTATCCTGAAGTACATCGCCATCATCCTCACATTCTCTGCGTTGTCTCCGAGCGTCTTCTGGATGTTCTCGTAGTTGAGGTTGGATTGGCCGATTCGCTCCGCCACATTCCTCAAAGCGGATTGTGTTTGAGCGTAGAGGCCATTGAGTTCGACAGCGTCGTGCAGAACAGAACGTAGTTCTTTAACGGTGTTGACTAGGTATTCGACGTTCGAACCGTTGATGAACCTATCGATTTTCTCGATCTGCGCTTCGACTCGAGAAATTACTTCTTCGGCTTTTTTGATGAACCCGTCTAAATCCATTTCATTCACCTTTTCTTTAAGCCCCGCTCTTTGATTTCTCTGAGGGAGGCATTGATTTCTTCCAGCGCAGATCCGAATCTGTCCCCCCGTGAATTGTAGCTGTTGACCAAATTTTGTGTACGCTTGTCTATCGATTTCAAAAAATCCCTTGTCGTCTCGCTTTCGGCAGAGAGTGTGGCGGTCCTCTCGTCGATGCTTGTTAGCTTTTCGTCCAGATTTTTTAATTTCTCCACCAGTCTCGCCTGAGCTTGAAAAGGATCTTGTCCTTTCGGCTTCCGCAAAAATGGTTGAATCTGCAACCATATCGACCATCCAATCGCCCCCAAAGAAATCAAAAGAACAAACCTTGCGCGCCACTTCTTTGGAATTTGAGCGTCTTTCAGATCTTGCCGGAGAAGCCTCAGTTCCTTGTAATCTTCTCCGGGCGGATCTGTCGAACGATGCGCCGCCGACATTACACGTACGGATGCGGCGTTCCCAAAACCCCATCGACAAATGACCTCATGTGCATACTGTAGGCGACCGAAGCCCCCGCGCTATTGGACGCCCGGAGTCCCTCCGCCGCCGCCAATTCCACTCTCGCCACAACAATCTGGGAGTTGGTCGGAATGGAAAGCTGTCGGCGAGTCGCGCCGGAATCGTGAAGGTCAAACCGGGTGGTCGCCGCCGCCGCAATCGAAGCGTCAATCTCCACCGCCTTTATGTGGTCAGGGATTTGCGCCGCGCCACCTCCCGCCGCGTAGGTGTAGGTGAGGGTGGTGGCACCGGCGGTGCTCGCCAGGAGTGTGCCCGAACGGTCAGTGGTGGCGGTGTTCCTGAAGTACGTCTTGTCCGCTGTCTGAACGAAATTGAGAATGTCTCCGGCCACGGCGGAGTTGTCTCCGTTCCGGATCATCCCGAGGTAGACCCAACCGTAGGCTCCGAAGTTGGTGTTGAGTGTGGAGATGTTGCCGACGGTGGGGAAAACCGTATCCCCCACGAGTACGAACTTGTCCAGGTCGTCGCGGACTTTGACGGCGTAAATAGCATACCAAGTGTTATTGGATTCCGACAACCCGGACCTTAGGCCAGAGTCGTGGGTACCGGTGAGCGCGGCGGTGGCGGTGATGTCGAACCGGCGGTATTTGTTGGTGCCGGTGAGGTTCTCGGTTACGGCCCGGACGTCCCCGTCGGGAAAGATGACCACGGTCTCGTGCGAAGTGCCGGTGTTGTTTTCGACGTCGACGGTCGTAACGCTGTTGAATTGCAGGACAGGCCGTCGATACCCGAGAGCGCGGATCTGATCGATGTAGAGGTCGTGGATTTCCAACATACCGGGACGGTAATCCAAGGCTTCAAGAGACTCTGTCGGAATCGTGGCCGGGACAAGGTAGGCGAAGAAGTTATCCAGGTAAACCGAACCCGCAAAGTCTGCAACAATCTCGATCTTCAGGGTGTAGTCCCCCGAAACGGTCGCCATCTGCAACATACCTGACAGTTTCTCCCACTGGTCAACACCGCTGTGGTAGGATGTGTAGTTGGTGCTCAGACTGTCCGCACAGGAGATTCGAACCTTCAAAGCTTGGCTGGTTCGAATATGACCACCGAATGCCAAAGAATAAGCAAACCCAATCCGGCTCGGGGGGAGCTTCAATTTCTGAACAACACGAACATACGCATCCGCGCCACCGGCGGCGGTGATTGTGACCTTCACCGAATTGGTCGAGGGTCGTTTGACGATAGTGGTTTCCTGAGCCACAGTGGCAGTGGGTGCGGCGGTTCCGCCGATCTCGGCGTACCAAGGCTTCAGAACAACCTGGTTGTTGACGAACGCCGCGAAGCTGGTCGGGCCGTTCCAGTCCTCAAAAGAAGGTTGACGGAGTTGATTCTGGGAAAAAGCAATCTGGGCATATTCCCAGTTCGCCATGTACTGATCGGCGTCGGGAATGTTGCCGGGTCCGTTTTGGAGTTGATGGGGTAAATTCACGGGACTACCTCCTCGAGTTCTAGATCTGAAATTTTGTTCTCCATGTCGTGCCGAAACCCTAGCACCCGCGCCACCATCTGATCTCCTGTAGACGAGTGCCGAGAGTAGTGGTAGATGGTAGTCTCACCGAGATATCGGTCGGGGTCTCCGTGAAACCAAAGCGGGCGGGCATGTGTGTCCTTCCAGTCGACCTGGACCACATCGCCAAGTTCGATCCAGTCCATGAGTTTAGTTTTGACCTGGGCGCGTCGACGTAGTTTTATCAGGTACTTGGCATATATTGCGGCGATACCGTTCGCCACGTTGGCGTCGTGTGAAGCCAAAATTGTTCCACCGTCGACCTCAAAAATTTTCTCTCCGTAAGTCTTTTTGATGCTGTGCCAATCACCGCTGTCGGATTCTTTGATCTCGACGGCGGCGTCCCCGTATT
>Ga0268298_10004985_pt1 | contig 12649 bp, 10 predicted proteins | sample WWTPWeurt_MetaG_FD_194462 | JGI IMG/M metagenome (GOLD analysis project Ga0268298, IMG submission 194462) | Activated sludge microbial communities from WWTP in Nijmegen, Gelderland, Netherland - WWTP Weurt | ecosystem: Engineered > WWTP > Aerobic digester > Activated sludge | place...
CGCCCACCCGCCCATGGCCCAAGCGGCCGGCGGCCTGAACAGCCTGCCCTTCTACGGCAACACCGGACAGGTGCCGCCCGACACCGAGTACATCGCCCACTGGAACTTCTCGCGCGGCGTGGAGACCGGCCGCACCGCGCTCACCAGCTACGACTTCGAGCGCCCGTCCACCAGCCTGCTGGCCGACCGCAGCCTGGCCCGCGCGCACTCACTCGCCGGCTACGAGCAATTTGACTTCCTGGGCGACTACACGCAGCGCGGTGACGGCGCTCACCTGGCCGACGTGCGCCTGGACGAGCAGCAAAGCCGCCACGAGCAGATCACCGGCAACAGCAATGCGCACGGCCTGGCGGTGGGCCATCGATTCACGCTCAAGCGCCACCCGCGCGAGGACCAGAACATCGAGTACCTGTGCGTGTCCACCAGCCTCAAGGCGCAGGTGAACAGCCACGAGGCCGGCGGTGCTGCGGATGGCGGAGACTTGCAATGCAGTTTCAGCGCACTGCCCTGCACGCAACAGTACCGCCCACCGCGCCGCACACCGAAGCCCTTTGTGCAAGGCCCGCAGACCGCGCAGGTGGTGGGCCCGGCGGGTGAGGAGATCTTCACCGATCAGTATGGCCGCGTGAAGGTGCAGTTTCATTGGGACCGCTATGGGCAGCGCAATGAGCGATCAAGCTGCTGGGTGCGTACGTCCTCGCCATGGGCGGGCAAGAGCTTCGGCTTTGTGCAGGTGCCGCGCATCGGGCAAGAGGTGGTGGTCGACTTCCTGGAAGGCGACCCGGACCAGCCGCTGATCACCGGCCGCGTCTACAACGCCGAGCAGATGCCGCCGTGGGAGCTGCCGGCCAATGCCACGCAAAGCGGCGTGCTCAGCCGATCCAGCAAGGGCGGCGCCTACGGCAATGCGAATGCGCTGCGGTTTGAGGACAAGAAGGGTGAGGAGCAACTCTGGCTGCATGCCGAGAAGGACCAGCTCACCGAAGTGGAGCATGACGAAGACAAGTGGGTTGGCAATGATCGCCGCAAGACCATCGATCGCGACGAGACCAACCACATCAAGCGCGACCGCACCGAGACGGTGGATCGCAACGAGAAGATCACCGTGCATGGCTGGCGCACAGAAGAGGTGGACGGCGATGAAACCATCACCATCCACAGCAACCGCACTGAAACAGTCGACAAGAACGAGACGATCACCATTCACCAGAACCGCAGCGAGCGCGTCGATCTGAACGAGAAGATCAGCATCGGCAAGAACCGCAGCGAGGATGTGGAGTTGAATGAGCAGATCGAGATCGGCCAAAACCGCAGCGAGTTTGTCGGTGCCAATGAGTCGGTGCACATCGGTGGCAGCCGCAGCGTCAACATCGGCGGCAGCAAGAGCGAAACGGTGGGCGCCACAAAGACAGAGACCGTCGCCTTGGCCAAGGCGCTGAGCGTGGGCGCGGGCTACGCGGTCACCGTGGGCGGTGCGATGAACACAGCAGTCGGCCTGGCCCAGATGGAACAGGTGGGCATGGCCAAGAACACCACGGTGGGCAAGACCTATTCAATCGCCGCTGGCGATGAGTTCTCTATCAAGGTTGGTGAAGCCAGCCTGGTGATGAAGAAGGACGGCACCGTGTTGATCAACGGCACCAAATTCGAGTTCACGTCGTCCGGACCGACCAAGATCACCGGTAAAGACATCGACCTGAATCCCTGACTGCGTGCGGCCATGCAGTTTGTCAATCACACGCCGTTCCCAGCGTTGGCCTTTGAAGGAATCGGTACGCGTGGCGACTCCTTCCATGTATTGGTGATGCGGCAGACCCTGACCTGGGCCGACAACGGCCACTTGCTCTATGCAGACGAACAGGCTCCGCTGTGTGAGGTCGACGAGCACTTCAATGGCGACCTGCGTGCCAGCGTGCGCGAGGAGTCCGATCTTTGCCACTACAAGCCGCGCTGCGACGTGATCGTCAACGGCCACGCTCATGCGCCGCTTGATTCGCGCGGACGGCCCCGTGCCCGCTTCAACGTGCGCCTGTTGGTCAAGCGCCCCGACACGACGGCTGCGCCGCCGCCGCAACCCCAGGGGCTGAACCCCGACATGCGCCCGCATCCGCACTTCATGGACGCATGGCGCAAGGAAGTCGAAAGGGCTGAGCAAACCATCGTTCTCGGGACACGACTGATCGACAAGACCCTTCGCATTGTCGGACCCCGGCAACTCGTGCGCGTTGGAGCCCTGGCGCGGGGGCTGGACAGAACGGTTGCGTTGGCCACGCTGGGCATGTTGACGAACGGTGACTGGAAGTTGACAGACCCCACGCCAACGGCCACCGTGGCACTTCGTCTGGAACATGCATTTGGCGGTCAATGCCGGCTGGATGCCTCAGATGCGGCCGCAACGCGAGTTGCTGCCAGACACCGCCTCACGCCAGAACAAGTTGCACAACACCCTGATGCTGATTCGTTTCCCGTCGCGCATGATGCTTACCCCTCAAACCCCTGGGGCCGCGGCTTCGCCACCGATTGGTACCTGAGCGCCACGGGCCTCCAAGGCGTAAGCGCGCCGCAGATCGAAAGCCCAGCACGCGCCTTCACCGAACAGGACTTCGACGATGCCCGTGCGGGTCGGGTGCCTCTGGATGAGCGTCTGGTGGTGGGACTGGGCGTGCGCCCCAAGGGACATCCGGACCGTGCACGACTCGCGGGCACCATTGATCAACGCTTCATCGACGGTGATGCAGCGCTGCCGCACGACTTCGACTTCGCAGTCTGGAACGCAGCATGGCCAGACCAGCAGACTGAGCACCTGCGAGGCGACGAGTTCGTCGCCATGATGAACCTTTGTGCGGCCGACGTACCCGGAGCCAGGCGCGATGCGCGGGGCAATGTGCTGCTCCGGTTGATGCTGCCGGGGCACCTGCCATTTGCCCTGGTACGCCATGAAGCCGGTGAGTTGGCGCCCCTGCCGCTTCGGCTCGACACCTTGCACGTGGAGCCAGACCAACTCACGGTGACCGCAGTGTGGCGGCTCACCGTCCCCGCCGACAACCCGATTGAAGGCATCGAGGCCAGGCAGATGCCGCTCGCACGTTGGCAAACAGCGCTGGCTATCCGGGATCACACAGAGAACGTCCTGTTTGCCATGCGGTCTCAGGAAGCGCTGTGGTGGTGAAGAATGCCGCACAGATGACGCGCACCATCCACACCAGAGGATCGATTCAGCATGGCTGACCCGATCGGTGCCCGAAAGAGCGACGAGTTCAAAGCCGTCTGCACAGCACCGTCTTTCAACAAGACGCCCGTGGCCAGCAATACCCCACCACTGCCCTATTCGACAGTACATGACCTCGCCAACAGTGCGAATCCGTCCGCCAACGTCAAGTTCAATAGCTCCCCCGCAAGCCTGCTGAATCAGACCACTCAACCAAACTGCAAGGGGGATGATCCGGGCTCCGCCAAGGGAGTCAAGAGCGGCACCGTCAATGGCGAGGTCAAGCCCACTGGCGCATCGTCCACCGTCAAGATCAACGGTCGGCCCGTCGTGCGAGACCACGATCCATGCACGATGAATGGCGGGAACAACCCGGGGATTTACGTCACTTGCCAAGCTCCAAGCGGAGGCATCGCGAACGGCGCCCCGACCGGCGACACCGATCCACCGATTCGGCCAAAGTCACCTCAGCAGGAGAGTTGGCTCACCAGGTTTTGGGAAGCCACCAAGCGCAATGTCAGTGCGGCAGCCGATCATCCTTGGGAGGCCATCAAGGGGGCAGGAAAAGATTTGGCGAACACGCCCTCGCAGTTCGGCGAGATGCTGCTCCAAGGCTCAGCCTATCAGTCGGCTGGCGAAATGGAGCAGGCTGCAGCCCTGCAAAGCCTGTTCGGCCAGGACAAAGCGGCAGAGCAACTCATGGCCACCGCGCAGCAGCTGCGCGCCGGTGCAAGCCAGATCGAACTGCCCAAGCTCGCGATGAGCAATGGGGCTCAAGCCGCCGGTGGGCACATCTTCACCGCGGCAACTCTGCTTGCCGGCGGGGCCGGGGTGATCAAGAGTGGCGTCAAAGGGCTGGGTGCTCTCGGAAAGACCGGCTCAGCAGCAGTTGAAGGCGTCGAGGCTGCCAAGGGTGTGTCCACCGTGGGTAAGGCGCTCGAAGCCGAAACCGCGCTCACGCGCGCCAAGACCCCTGAAGCAACAATGAACGCCGGAAGGGCGATGGAAGCAGGAAAGGGCGGCGCACCCTTTGCAAAGTCGCCCGGTGATGGCGTCAAAGTTCTCGAGAAGGAGCGTCTGGTTGCAGGCACTGCTGCGCACAAAGCTGATCGATGGAGAAAGTACCAGGATCGCGGCGGAACGAAGAGCTACGATGAGTGGAGCAAGCAATACGACACGAACATGCGCAACTATCAAGTCGGCGCAGCGCGAGAGTTCGAGTATCGGAACGCCATGGGTGCATCAGAAGGCACAGTCAAGACGACGCTCACAAATCGGCAGATTGATATTCTCAAGGCCGATGACATGTATGCCGGACAGTTGAAGACAGGGCCGGTTAGCCTAACCAAAGAAAATGTCCTTGCGATCCAGAAGGACGCGGAACTGGTGAAGGGCGGTTGGCAGGTTGAGCACATCTTGGAGAAGGGCGCCTCGCAGCCCTATCTCGACGCACTAAAGGCAGGTGGAATCGACGTCCACATCGGGCCCAAAATCCCCTGACTTCCGGAGACTCACAATGGCGATTGACTTCATTGCTGCTGAAGAGAAGTTTCAGAGCTTTCTCATGCTAATGGACGAGCAGATCGATTGGCTCGAATCCGAAGCAAGAGCGCTCGGCATCGAAATCGCGTTGTCAGGGGGCCAAGTCATGCTTGGGCGATTGGAGTCACTTTTTGATGTCTTGTCGAAGGGCAAAGACCGTGACGAGATTGCTGGGCTCAATGTTGTGTTCGCTCGATATCTGGGCGAGTGGGTGCGGCTGCACTTCGGTGGCGCTTGGCGACTGCCGCTGGACGACCCGAAGAATGTGAACTTCAACACCCCAGTGATCGAAGGACACACGCTGGTACAGGGACTCCAGTTCCCGCCTGTCTTGACCATGCGGGCGTATGCCTTGCGCCGAAAGCCGGGGATGCTTCTGCGGGCGGTTATTTCGCAGGTTGACCCGAAGACCTTGGACTTGTCTGATCTGCAACAAGAATGAACTGCGCCCGGTTCTGAGGAGGCTTCAACTCTTGAGCAGATGGCGCCATGGAAAGGACAAGCAAGTTGCCACCTGAGGTTCGCGAGCGCGCAGTGCACATGGTGCAGGAGCACCGCGAGGGATACGTGCATGCGTTGGGCCTGGTCTATCACGATGCCCAACGCTACTGCGAAGGTCTGGCCATCACGGCGTGAAGATTGCAGGCAGCGGTGGCGGGCCGTGCAAAGTGGGGCACTACAACCAGATCAAGGACGACTGCCCGAAAGGTCAGCAAGCGCATCACATCATTGCAGACAAGTATGTGCGTACCAGCAACCGTGCTGACGGCATCGCGGGCAAGGGTCGCGTGCCGGGCATGCCTGATTTCGGCGGTGGCCCGGCAATCTGCCTCACAGGCCATGCCGGAGTCGATGGCACCGAGCACCACGAAGCGCACAAGGGTGATTCCATCATTACTGCATTGGGCAAGCTGTTTGACAATGGCCCGCAAGACACCGCGCCCGTCAAGCAAGTGGTGCCAGTGGCCATGCAGTCCGCCATCAATGCCCGACCTGAATGCAAAGCGCAGATCGAGCAGGAGGTGCGCAAGGCCTTCCCTGATCACGAGAACGACAACCGCTCCATGCGGACATCGGATCAGCCGTCGAAGGGGGACGCCTAGGCCCATCTGGATGGTGGTAACACGAGCGACGGCGCCAACAGGTCGAATCGCTCCTCAAGGAAGAAGGGCTGAAAAGAGCAATGAACTCACGTTCACCACAGCTTTGGCACTGGTCGACGAGACCGTAGTCCTGGCGGGCGCAGGTGACTCCCTGGACCCTTTCGCTCCATTCACGCGCGTTGTTGAGTATTGCGAAACGACGCCACCACATTGGTGGCGCCACGACCAACCCTGGCGGGTCAGCGCCATTGCCTACTTTGGCCCGCGCTCGGAGCCCTTCGACGACGCGGTGGTCCTGTCTGAAGAAGGACACGTTCGATACATTGGGAATCATGAGCCAGTCCTCGAAGTCGTTGGGGATGCTGGCGTGGTTCGTGAAGGCGCTCGGGGATACGGCTACCTGAGCGACCTTCAACAAATCGGCGACCGCCTCTACACCGCCGGCTTCAGCGGCCAGGTCTATCGCCGTGATGGCCCGAACCAGTGGGTGCACATGGACCAAGGCATCCTGCAGGCGCCCGGCCTGCGGCGCGGCCACTACGCCATCCAGGTGATCAATGGCCCCCACGAAGAGGCCATCTACGTGGCCGGCTGCACCCACGAGGACGGCTACCCCGTGCGCGCCAGCTATTGGAACGGCAAGGTTTGGCGTGACCTGAAATTGCCTCCCGCCGCCGAGCGCATCACCAACATGTATGTCGAGAGCGAGACCCGCGTCTGGATGTGTGGCGCCAATGGCACCTTGCTGTTGGGCAACGCGGCCGATGGCTTTCAAAGCCTGTCCACCGTGGACGACAACCAGTTGTTCCTGTCGGTGTGCAAGTTCGAGGAGAAGATCTACCTGGGCTCCAACCTCGGGCTGTTCGTCTACAAACCTTACGCCCACGATGAGGGCATCCAGAAGGTGCTCACCCACATGCAGCCGGAACTGCAGGACGCCAACATCGTCGATGCCGTCGATCAAGTGCTGTGGTCCATCGGCCCGAAGGACATCGCGCGCTTCGACGGCCAGCGTTGGGAGCGCATTCACCACCCTGATAACCCGCCCATCGGCGGCGCCACGCCCAAGCCAGCCAGACCCTGAATGAAGCAGTCCCAAGATGCATCCCACTCTGCCCAGCTTTGCTGACGCCCTGGCATTGCGCGTCTATCGACGCAACATCGGATTATTCCTGCAGCAAACCGCCCAAGATCTGGGCTTGCCCTTTGCGGCGCTCTGCCCCAGCCCGCCTGCGGATCGTCATCGCGTCACGGTGGACGCGTTCGGGCTGGAACTGACCTTGAGCCATCCGCATGCGGGCCACACCGATGTAGGTGATCTGGAGCGTTGGCTGATCACGAACGCGAAGTTCGGGCTGATCGGCCAATTCGGCGCACCCTGGTCCGACGCCTTGCCGATGGGTCTGGACCCCATCAACGAAACCCCCGATTCGGTGCTCGCCAAGCTGGGTGAGCCCGCCACGGCGCTGTCGCCGGCCCGGCTTGCCGCTGGTGACCGCAGCCAAAGCTACTTCATGAGTGATGCGCTGGTGATGGCGCTGACCTGGCGCGAGGGCCTGCGCGGCTTGGAGCAGGTGTGGCTCACGCGACTGGGCAGCGAGTTGGTGGACCCTGTTTAGCCGGGGCCGGTCACTCACCCGCACCCGCCTCGCATGGTGACAGCTGCCACGGCCGCGATTCGATGTTCTTCCGCTGATCTTCAATGTCCTCACCACAAGCAATTGCTGCGGCACCGTCAGCCAAAGCAGCCGCTGGACCAGCCAAGCAAGGCAAGCACCTCAACGACTATGGCCTGTACAGGCAGTCGAGCCCGGGCAAGCCTGAGCGTGTCTGGAAATGGACAGTGCGTGTCACAAGGCAGGGCACCGTGGTCATGCGCCACTTCAGTGACCGCATCTGCGGCGGCGAGGCCGTGTCCCTCGCCCTGGCTCGCGCCTACCGCGATGCCGTGCTGCTGCTGATACCGCCGCTGACCAAGCGGCAGGTCTACCGAGCGCCCTCGGAACGCACCCGCAGCGGCGTGGTGGGTGTGTATCTGTATGAGTCCTCTGTCAAGGGCCCGTATTGGCAGGCCCACATGCGGGTCAATGGCAGGCCCATGTCCAGGACCTTCGCCGTCAGTCGCTACGGATACGAAGGCGCCCGCGCGTTGGCCATCGCGGCGCGGCAGCAGCTTGAGCAACGCAACCCCGACCGCTTTGCCACCGTGAGTGACCGAGGGCACAAGCTGGCGCAGGCCAGTTTCTCTGCGCTGCTGCGTCATGAGCAGGCGTATGCACACACCCCTGAGCCGCTTCCGCCCGCCGAGGTGAAGGCCCGAATCCACGCGCTCGACGACTGGTTTGATCGATTGCGCCCGCCGTTCGTGCTGGTCTATCTGGCCGTCTCTCACCTGACCACGCGGCCCCGGCTCGACGTGCGCGTGGGCTACGACGGCTCGCCCGACCGGGGCAACGCTACCGGCTGGTCGCTGCAGAACCGCAAGCTGGACGACGTGCTGCAACAGGCTTGGACGTTCGTGCGCGAGCGTTTGACGGCCTTGCACAGTGCAGCCTGCTGGCACGAGTTTGAGCGCCGCCACGGCAAGGCGTTTTTCGCATTCGACGGCTCGGCCAGTTGGAGCGCACGGTTTCAGTTTGATCGCGCGGGCTTCGAGCAGCACTTGACGCCACCCTCGGTATTGGTTGCCCTGCTGCCGAACTTCAAGGTTCCGCCGTTGCCGCCTTCAAAAGTTCAATAGGCGGTCAAGCAGCTTCGGGAGCAGATCCCTGTGCGCCAGCTTGGTAAGCCCTGGGCGACTCAGCCGCCAGTTGGGCCAGGCAAGCCATGCACAGGCAGCCGTCGTAGCGGCGGCGCAGATCTTCCAGCACGGATGGCGCGAGCGTGAACCCGGTGCAAGGGCAGGGGGCCTCGTCACGCGCGCCGCAGTGGAAGCCGCCACCGCAGCGCGGGCAGCGGTCGGTGGCGGGCGGCTTTGCGAGACCGTTCACTTTGCGAACAAGGCCTTGTGCTGCTCGCGCAGCAGGTTCTTCTGCACCTTGCCCATGGCATTGCGCGGCAGATCGGCTACCACGAACAGGTGCTTGGGCACCTTGAAGTTGGCGATCTGGCCTTTGAGCTTGGCCACGATGCCGGCGCCGTCGAGCTGGGCGCCGGGCTTGGGTACCACCACGGCCACCACGCCTTCGCCGAAATCGGGGTGCGGCACGCCGATCACGGCGGACTCGGCCACGCCGGGCAGGTCATTGATGGTGGATTCGATCTCGGCCGGGTAGACGTTGTAGCCGCCGCTGATGATCAGGTCCTTGCTGCGCCCGACGATGGTGACGTAGCCGCGCTCGTCAATCCTGCCCACGTCGCCGGTCTTGAACCAGCCGTCGGCCGTGAACTCTTCCTTGGTCTTCTCGGGCATGCGCCAGTAGCCGGCGAACACATTGGGGCCGCTCACCTCGATGCCGCCGATTTCATTCGTTGGGCAAGGCTGGCCTTGATCGGTGCGCACGCGCACGCCCACACCCGGCAGTGGGAAACCCACGGTGCCGCCGCGCCGCTCACCGAGCTTGGCGTCGCAGGGGTTGGAGGTGAGCATCACCGTCTCGCTCATGCCATAGCGCTCGAGGATGGTGTGGCCGGTGCGCGCCTTCCAGTCGTTGAAGGTCTCGGTGAGCAGCGGCGCCGAGCCGCTGATGAACAGGCGCATGTGCGCGCAGGCCGCGGGCGTGAGGGCGGCCTCGGCCAGCATGCGCACATACAGCGTGGGCACGCCCATGAACACGGTGGCTTGCTTGAAGCGCGCGATGGTGGCGGACGGATCGAACTTGCCGAACCAGATCATCTTGCTGCCATTGAGCAGCGCCCCGTGCGAGGCGACGAACAGGCCGTGCACGTGGAAGATGGGCAGTGCGTGGATCAGCACATCACCGGGTTGCCAGCCCCAATACTGCTTCAGCACCTGCGCATTGCTCAGCAGATTGCCATGGCTGAGCATCGCGCCCTTGCTGCGCCCGGTGGTGCCGCTGGTGTAGAGGATGGCGGCCAGGTCGTCGGCCTGCGCCACGGCGGGCGTGTGCTGGTCACTGCAATGCGCGGCGCGCTCGAGCAGCGTGCCCGTGCGGTCGTCGCCCAGCGTGAACACGCTCTTGGTGCCGGCCTTGAACGCGATGCGGCTCACCCAGCTGAAGTTCTTGGGCGAGCACACCACCACCGCGGGCTCGGCATTGCCGATGAAGTATTCGATCTCGCCGGCCTGGTAGGCGGTGTTCAGCGGCAGGTATACATAACCCGCACGCAGCACGGCCAAATACAGCATCAAGGCCTCGACGCTCTTCTCGGTCTGCACCGCCACGCGCGAGCCGGCCGGCAACTTCAGGCCCGCCAGCAGGTTGGCGATCATCGCCGTGGCGCGGTCCAGGTCGCGCCAGCTGTAGTGCAGCGGTGTAAACGTTGAAAGTGCGGGGCCGTCGGCGGTCTCGATGGCCACCGTGTCCAGGTCGGCCGGGAAGCCGGCGCGCAGCGCGGCGAAGAGGCTTTGGTTCTTCATTGTCGACAATCTTTGAAATGAGGCGGCACGCGGCGGGCCGCACCCATCAGTCCATCTTGGCGCCCGAGGCCTTGACCACTTCCGACCAGCGCTTGATCTCATCGCCCACGAACTTGCCGAAGTCGGCGCCCCACAGGTTGGGCGGGTTGGCGCCGAGCTTGGCCCAGGCGGCCTTCAGTTCGTCGGAGTTGAGGGCCTTCTTCATCTCGGCGGCCATCTGCTCCACCACGGCGGGTGGCGTGCCCTTGGGGGCCCACAGGCCGTACCAGGTGGCCACCTGGTAGTTGGGGCCGCCGGCCTCCAGCACGGTGGGCACATCGGGGAAGCCCGGTGCGCGCTTGTCCGAGCCCACGGCCAGGGCCTTGATGCGCCCGCCGTTGATGTGCGTGGCCGACGAGCCGAGGCCGTCGAACATCATGTCCACCTGGCCGGCCATCAGGTCTTGCAGGGCCGGGCCGGCGCCGCGGTAGGGGATGTGGGTGATGAAGGTCTTGGTCTGCAGCTTGAACAACTCGCCCGCCAGGTGGTGCGAGGTGCCGTTGCCGGCCGAGCCGTAGTTGAGCTTGCCGGGGTTCTTGCGCAGGTACTCGAGCAGGCCCTTCAGGTCCTTCACCGGCACGCGCCCAGGGTGCACCACGATCACCTGAGGCACGCTGGAAATCAGGCCCACGGGCACGAAATCGCTCTCGATCTGGTAGTCCAGCTTGGGGTACATCGCGGGGGCGATGGCATGGTGCACCGCGCCCATGAAGAAGGTGTAGCCATCGGCCGGTGCGCGCGCCGCGATGCCCGCGCCCAGCGTGCCACCGGCGCCGCCCTTGTTGTCGATGACGAACTGCTTGCCCACGTTCTTGGCCATCAGCGCGAACAGCGGCCGCGCAAAGGCATCGGTGCCGCCGCCCGGCGGGAAGGGCACGATGATGGTGACGGGCTTGTTCGGCCAGGCCTGCGCGGCGACCCAGGGCGATGCACCCGTCAAGGCCAGTGCCGCGAGGCACAGCACTGCGCGGCGGGCGAACTTGGTGCGTCGCGTGGTGGTCATGGGCAAGTCTCCGTTGAGTGCGTTTACAGCAGGGACGAAATGGCGCGGGAATGTACCACCCGGCCCTTCACGAAACGGGCGTGGCAGGTCTCGATGCGGCCCAGGTCGTAGAGGTAGTTCACCATCAACCCGGCCGACTGCTTGAGGCCCTTGCTGGCCAGGTTGGCGCAGGCGTTCAGGCGTTCGAGGCGCGCACCGTTGTCGAGGTGGAAGCGCGCCACTGGATCGCCCTGCGGCGTGGGTGACAGGTGCACCAGGTACAGCGCCGCCAGGCGCCACAGCGCGTGGCGCGCGGCAGGTGGCAGGGCGGCGAGCGTGGCGGCCTGGTTGAGCGCTGCAAGGTCGTCGCCAGCGGATTCGCGCAGTTGCGCCATCGCATGCACGGCACGCTCGGTGGCCGGCTGCGGCAGGCCAGCCAGGCCGGTGCCCTCACGCGCCTTCATCAACCAATTGTTCAGGCCCGGGATGGGCGAGAGCGTGCAGAAGGTCTTGAGCTGCGGCAGCTCGCGCTTGAGCTGCTCGGCCACGCGCTTGATCAGGAAGTTGCCCAGCGACACGCCGCGCAGGCCGGGCTGGCAGTTGCTGATCGAATAGAACACCGCCACCTTGAACTCCTCGGGCGGCAGCGGCGCGGACTTCTTGTTGATCAGCGGCGCGATGGCATCGGCCATCTCGGGCACCAGCGCCACCTCCACGAAGATCAAGGGCTCGTCGGGCAACTGCGGGTGAAAGAAGGCAAAGCAGCGCCGGTCGGGCTGCAGGCGGCGGCGCAGGTCGTCCCAGCCATCGATGGCATGCACGGCCTCGTGCTGGATGATCTGCTCGAGCAGCTGCGCGGGCGAGTTCCAGTCCACCTTGCGCATCTGCAGAAAGCCCGGGTTGAACCAGCTCGACAACAGGTGCAGAAGATCGTGCTCCAAGCCGGCCAGAGTGGGCTGTCGCGGCAGGCGCTCGAGCAGGCGCCTGCGCAGGCGCACGATGGCGCCGGTGCCGCCGGGTGTGCGGTTGAGCCGGCGGAACAGCTCTTGCCGCGGCGGCTCGGCCACCTGGGTGAGGCGCACCAGGTTGTCGGCCAAGCCTGGGGCCTGGGCGTAGGCGCTTGCGGCGGCCAGCACCTTTGCGGGGTCGGGGCTGAAATCGCGCGCCAGGTGATCGAAGAACTTGCCTCGAAACTCATCGCTCAGCCCCTCGAGCTGGCCGACGATGGCCTGCGC
>Ga0268298_10004987_pt1 | contig 12648 bp, 8 predicted proteins | sample WWTPWeurt_MetaG_FD_194462 | JGI IMG/M metagenome (GOLD analysis project Ga0268298, IMG submission 194462) | Activated sludge microbial communities from WWTP in Nijmegen, Gelderland, Netherland - WWTP Weurt | ecosystem: Engineered > WWTP > Aerobic digester > Activated sludge | place: Netherlands...
TGGCACCAAAGAATTCGAAGCCTCCATTTCCATCCTCGTCGATGGCGGCAATGCGCCCGATATTGTAGACTTCCCCCAACCCGGTCTGCTGGCCAACTCTGTCAAGAAGGGCAAAGCGGTCGACCTGAACACCGTCATCAGCCCCGACTGGCTCAAGCAGAACTACTCTGAAGCCTGGCTGAGCATGGCCCGCATGCAGGGCCCCGATGGCGAAGTCATGGCTGGCATCTGGGCTCGTGCCAATGGCAAGAGCTCTGTCTGGTACCCCAAGGCCGAGTTTGACGCCGCTGGGTACAAAGTCCCCACCACCTGGGACGAGATGATGGCCCTCACCGAGCAGATTGCTTCTGACGGCGACACCCCCTGGTGTATCGGTATCGAGTCTGGCGCTGCCACTGGCTGGGCCATGACCGACTGGATCGAAGACATCATGCTGCGCACCACCTCGCTTGAAAACTACGACAAGTGGGTTGCCGGCGAACTCAAGTTCGATTCACCCGAAGTCCGGAATGCCGTTGACATCGCCACCCAGATCTGGTTCAACGACAAGTACGTCTACGGCGGCCGCAAGTCCATCGCCACCACCGCTTTCGGCGATTCCCCCAAGGCCATGTTCGAAAAGCCCCCCAAATGCTGGCTCCACCGCCAGGGCAACTTCATCACCACCTTCTTCCCCGAAGGCCTGACCGCTGGTGTTGATTACGACTTCTTCTACCTGCCCCCCATTGATCCCGCCTACGGCAAGCCCGTCCTCGGCGCTGGCGACATCTACGCCATGTTCAATGATCGTCCCGAAGTTCGTGCTGTCATCCAGTACTTCTCCATGGGCGAATCCCTCAAGGGTTGGGTTGAAGCTGGCGGCGCCATTGCCGTTCAGAAAGATGCCTCCCTCGACTGGTACAAAGACCCGGTGACCAAGAACGTCGCCGCCATGATCCAGAACGCCACTTCCTTCCGCTTCGACGCATCTGACTTGATGCCCGGTGCTGTTGGCGCTGGTTCCTTCTGGAAGTCCATGACCGACTTCGTCAGCGGCTCCATCGACCTCGATACCGCCCTGACCCAGATCGACGCATCCTGGCCCAAGTAATCTATAATTTTAGAGTGAGTGGGTTTCGACCCACTCACTCTAAAAATTTGTCTTTTTTAAGGAGGCCGATATGCAAACCCAATCGGGTAAAACCCCATCGAGAGAAAATCCCCTCGTCTGGCTCACAACCAACCTGGGCCGTGTCCTGATTTCGTTGTTTGTCCCGGTGATAACGTTCCTGGTCCTCTGGCAGGGATTTATCTTCCTGCGAGACTCCGATGCGCCCCAGGTTGTTTCCGTGCTGGTTGCCATCCTGTGGGGCGTCGGCGGTGTTGCCCTGTTATTCTTTGTAGCAAACTGGTTGGTAGAGCAGCTGCCGAAAGAATGGTCCCACCGCTTACAGCCCTTTGTCTTCGTTGGCCCTGGCGTCGCCATATTGACCTGGTACCTGGCGGTACCTGTTATTCGGACGTTCATTTTGAGCTTCCGGAATGACATCGGCCAGGGGTTTGTCGGCCTTGAAAACTACATCTTCGCCCTTTCCGACCGGGTGATGCTGGAAGCCTTCCGCAACAATCTGCTCTGGATGATCGTGGGCACCTCCGTCAGCGTAGGCCTCGGCCTGCTGATTGCCGTGCTGGCGGACCGCTCCCGGTTCGAGTCGGTTTACAAGGCAATCATCTTCATGCCGATGGCAATCTCTTTCGTCGGTGCAGGTGTGATCTGGAAATTCGTGTACACCTACAAAGGCGAAGGCTCCGGCATCCAGGAAATCGGCCTGCTCAACGCCATCATTCTGGGGCTGGGCGGTCAATCACAGCCCTGGCTCCAAATTCCCCCCTGGAATAATTTTCTTCTGATCATCATTATGGTCTGGCTGCAGACCGGCTATGCCATGGTGATCATTTCTTCCGCCATTAAAGGTGTGCCTGGAGAACTGCTGGAAGCTGCCCGTATGGACGGCGCCAATGAAATCCGGGCCTTTTTCAGCATTACCGTGCCCTATATTCAAGGCACGCTGCTGACCGTGACCACCACAATCGTGATCTTCAGTCTTAAATTATTTGATATTGTCCGGGTGATGACGGGCGGCAATAACGGCACCAACGTGATTGCCAATGAATTTTATCTGCAAAGCTTCACCTACAACCAGACCGGGCGAGCCTCCGCCATCGCCATCATCCTGTTGATCATCGCCATACCGGTCATCGTTTACAACCTGCGCCAGTTCTCAGAAAGGAGAGCTTTCTAATGGCTAACAAATTTAAAAGCAGCTCCCAGGGTAAACTTCTCTCCAGCCTGCTGGTGAACGGCATCCTGATCCTGATCTGTCTGATCTGGCTGATCCCGACAATAGGCGTACTGGTAACCTCTTTCCGGCAGAGCGAAGATATCTTCAAGAGCGGCTGGTGGACGGTTCTGCCCCATCAGGAAGATGTCCAGTCGGGCGAAATGAAGATCGACGCGTCGGTTGATGTCAACGGCCCAATCACGATTGACGGTGTTACAGCTACGTTCGAAGAATGGCGCGCCGGCATCACCATGCCCGACGGGCGCAAATTGACCTGGTACGGCAACAAGCGCACCCGCACCCTGACCATTTCCGAATTGAAGTGGGTTGGTTTCGCCGCCAATCTGACCCTCGATAACTATAAAAACACCCTTTCCGGGCAGGAAATCCGCTTCAAGGATGGCTCTGGGCAGGAAATTGTGCGCAAAGGCAATAACCTGGCGACCGCATTCCTGAACTCGGTCGCAGTCGCTGTGCCGGCCACCATCATCCCGATCCTGATCGCCGCCTTTGCTGCCTTTGGCTTCGCCTGGCTCAATTTCCCCGGCAGGAAATTCATGTTCATCATGGTTGTAGTTCTGCTGGTTGTGCCGCTCCAAATCGCCCTGGTGCCCATCCTGCAAGACTATACCAAATTGAACCTGAACGGCACCTACCTGGCGATGTGGCTGGCACACACCGGCTTCGGTCTGCCACTGGCAATCTACCTGCTTTTCAATTATGTCAGCACCCTGCCGCGCGAACTGCTTGAGGCTGCCTTTATTGACGGGGCTTCCAACTTCACCATCTTTACCCAACTCATCCTGCCCCTCTCCGTGCCTGCCCTGGCTTCATTTGCCATCTTCCAGTTCCTGTGGGTCTGGAACGACTACCTGGTAGCGCTGATCTTCCTGGGAGACAAAAACCGGGTCATCACCATGGCCCTGGCTGCCATCGTCGGCGAAAAAGGCCAGGACTGGCACTTGCTGACCTCCGGCGCCTTCCTGAGCATGCTGCTGCCGCTGGCGGTTTTCTTTGCCCTGCAGCGATACTTTGTCCGCGGCATGATGGCTGGTTCTGTCAAGGGTTAACAACTAAAATACTGAGGCTGTCCAAAAATACTTTTGAACAGCCTCAGTCGTACAAATTAAATTTTGGGGTTCACCGGCCAGCATATATGCTGGCCGGTGAACCCCAAACCCCGCTTTTAAGACAGACCATGGAGATTATATAAGGATATGACCAATAATTTGCTCTGGTATAAGAATGCCATTTTTTATGAACTGAACGTCAAGGCCTTTGGCGACACCAACGGCGACGGCATCGGCGATCTGGCCGGTGTGACCGCCCACCTGGACTATTTGCAGGAACTGGGGGTGGACGCAGTCTGGCTGCTGCCGCTCAACCCATCCCCGCTGCGGGATGACGGCTACGACGTCAGCGAGCACTTCTCGGTGCATCCGATGTACGGCAGCCTGGACGATTTCCGGGCATTGGTGGACGGCGCTCACCAGCGCGGGATTAAAATTGTGGTCGAACTGATCCCCAATCACACCTCCGACCAGCATCCCTGGTTCCAGGCCTCGCGTGACCCCAACCACCCTGAGCATGCCCGCTACCGCGACTACTATGTCTGGGCAGACAATGACCAGGGCTATAACCAGACCCGGATCATCTTCCTGGACACCGAAAAATCGAACTGGAGCTACGACCCGCTCCGCAAGGCCTATTTCTGGCATCGTTTTTTTCACCACCAACCCGACCTGAACTATGACAACCCCGAAGTCCAGCGCGCCATGCTGCGGGTGGTCCAATTCTGGATCGACCAGGGCGCGGATGGCATCCGGGTGGACGCCCCGCCCTACCTGTACGAGCGAGAAGGCACCAACTGCGAGAACCTGCCCGAAACCCACGTCTATCTCAAACGCCTGCGGGCCTTCGTGGATGCCTATGCCCCCGGCACGATGCTGCTCTCCGAAGCCAACATGTGGCCCGAGGATGTGATCCAATACTTTGGCAGCGGCGACGAAATGCAGATGAACTTCCATTTCCCGCTCATGCCGCGCATCTTCATGGCCCTGCGCAAGGCGGACCGCAGCCCGATCGCCTGGATATTGGAGCGCACACCTGCCATCCCAGAAAACTGCCAGTGGTGCACCTTCCTGCGCAACCACGACGAGCTGACCCTGGAAATGGTCACCCCCGAAGACCGCCAATGGATGTGGGAGCAGTACGCCCCCGAGCCGCGCATGAAGCTTAATATGGGCATTCGCCGCCGGCTGGCCCCCCTGCTGGACAATGACCAGCGCAAGATTGAGCTGGCAAATTCACTGCTCTTCACGCTGCCGGGCACGCCCGTGCTGTATTACGGCGACGAGATCGGGATGGGCGACAACATCTACCTGCACGACCGCAACGGCGTGCGCACCCCCATGCAGTGGGACAGCAGCCCGTCCGCTGGTTTTTCGACAGCGCCTGCCGAGAAGTTTTATGCGCCCCTGATCGAAGGGGCTTTTGGTCCCCAGCAGGTCAACGTCCAGTCTCAGCGCGCCAACCCGCGCTCGCTGTACCAATCTGTGCGCCAGATGATTGCGGTGCGCAAAGCCCACCCGGTGCTGGGCTCGGGCGGCTTCACCTGGCTGCCAGATGCGCCGCTGGGCGTGGCAGCCTACACCCGCCAGGACCCAGATGAAAGCCTGTTGATCCTGAACAACCTGAGCGCCGAGCCGCAGGTTGTCCAGATCACCGCCGGGCTGCAAGGGGAATACGCAGATATGTTCAGCGGCGAAACGGTCTGCGTCGAGAGCAGCCTGACGCTCCAGCCGTATGGATACCGCTGGCTGGTCCGATAATTATCAAAAGGCAAACATGACACATCCCCAAATTAATATTTGGTCTATGTCATGTCACAAACCGCCTCAAACCCCCTCCCTGCCCTCCCTCGAAGCTCCGGGGGAGGGTAAGATTTTCAAAGAGAAGGGCCGAACCTTGTTGACATAAAGCACCCCAGAAGATTAAATTCGGGGTGCTTTATGTTTGCCTTTTAAACACAAACCCGGATGGTTGAAAGGTTGTATAATGTATTTTCAACTCAATCAGCTTCATCAGCCTAAATTCAGGAGCCGCCAACCAGTTAGAGAGATGTACGAATAGCAGGCGACCTATTCTGCCTGAATATGGGTCAGAGGCCAGTCAATTGAATTTCATTCACTCGGTTCATTATACAAACCTCTCGCTGGCTCTGCAATTTCTTACATGTTCCTGACCAACACATTTCTGCTCTATCTTCAAGCCTCAGGGGTGGCAGCGTTGACTGCTTTTTTTGTGTTCAGGCGAAGGTCAGAAGCCGGGCTGAAACATCTAAGCTATGCGGCACTTTCGATCGCAGTTTGGTCATTGAGCAGTGCATTTGAACTGGTAGTTGTTCAGTTTGATTTGAAAATTGTTTTGCTCGCTGTAGAAGGCCTGATGGGAAATGCCATTGCTAATTTCTATCTTTTCTTTATTCTAGAATATTATCATCTAAAAAGTTGGCTGCCATCACGGGGGCGCTGGCTGATATGGGCGCCAGGATTGGTCACGTTTGCAATGATCCTGACAAACGAACTGCACCATCTTTACTGGCCGCGCATATACCTGGATGCATTGGACAATACTTTGTATTATTTTGAACATGGTCCACTGTATTATGCCAGCATCGTTTTTCAGTTTTTCTTTTTCTGCGTTATCCTGGTCATTTTATTCAGACAAATATTCCGGTCCGATAAAGCCAATCGCCAGGGAACAACGTTGATTATACTGAGCATCATTTTCCCCACCATACCATATGGGATCTATGTAATCTGGCCAGGTCAGCCTCTTACAATTCAGGTTTGGCCGGTGACTCTTGCCTTTGGCTGCTTGATGATCGCATGGACGGTATTCGATCAACTCGAAAAGCAAGTCAGCCAAAAAACGGCGGAAATGGAAAAAGCAGTCCGAAACCTGGAAGCGGAAGTGGAGCGCCGCGAGCGGGTGGAAACCAATCTTTTGCTGGCTGAAGATCAGTTGGCACAGCGGGTTGCTGAACAAGGCCGATCTTTGGAGGGTGTTTACCGTCTGATGCGAAACGCCAGCCGAGCGGGGGGACTGCCTTTGCACGATGCCCTCAAAGAGATTTGTGACACACTTGGCGCCAATGCCAGCTTTATTTATCAAGCTTCACCAGAAAGTGGATTCCTGGATGTGTCTTATGGGCTTTCCACCGACCAAGCCGATGCCATGCAAAAACTGATCGAAAGCTGGCTGGCAGAGCCCGGCTTCCTGGCGACACCAGACTTGTATGCCTATCCGGATAAGACCGAAGCATTGCGGCGTTCTGGCTTTGCATCAGCGCTGTGCGCTCCATTACCACCCACAAGCCAGTCTGCCCGAATTTTGAGTTTTTTTTGGATAGAGACGAAAAATTTCTCTCTCGAAGAGATTGAGCTCTTCAAAGCTTTATGCAACCAGACCGGCCTGCTGGTGGAAATATTAACCTTTCGGCGCAAATCCGAAATCAATGCGACGATGCAAGAACGCCGGCGATTGGCGCGCGACCTGCACGATTCAGTTACCCAATCCTTGAACGGCCTGTTCATTACCGCTCATTCGGCCATCCACCGGCTGGAACAACAGCGTTTTGATCGCCTGGAGGAATCGCTGAAACAGATTACCCATGGCGCACGACAGGCATTGGGTGAAATGCGTCTGCTTCTATACGAAATGCGGCTCGAACCTTTGGAAAAGATCAACGTCGCCCAAACTTTACAACAAAGATTGGAGGCGGTGGAAAGGCGATCAGGGATTGAAACGGCGTTCAATCTGATCGAAACTGTGGAATGGCCCCAAAGATGGAACGCTGATCTATACAGATTTGCCATAGAAGCCTTGAATAATGTCCTTAAGCATGCGCAGGCATCGGAAGTTATACTTAATTTGAGCAGTACCGATACCGGGCTGACCATGGAGATTATCGATAACGGAAAAGGTTTTGACCCGACAAATGTATCACCTGGCGGGATGGGTCTGAGCAGCATGGCAGAACGGGCTGAACGATTGAACGGTATATTAATCATTGATTCTGCTCCAGGCAAGGGAGCGTGTGTCTGCCTGCAGATTCGAACAGCGTCTGCTGGCTTGACAGCGCGGGCAGACACATAATAAGGTACTTTCTCAATAAAGCGGGTGTTGTGTGTTTTTTGTGGACTTCACCCACAAAAAACACACAACACCCTCCGCTTATTGAGATGATACGATTTAGGAATGGATGGAAAGAAAAAATGGAACCCTATTCAGTTCTGATTGTGGATGATCATCCGTTAATGCGCCAGGCCTTAACCAATCTAATTGAGGACGAGAACGATTTTATTGTGGCAGGCGAAGCCCAAAATGGGCGACAAGCGTTGGAAAAAGCAGCTCAGAATCATCCAGATATCATCGTGATGGATGTGTTTATGCCGGTACTGGATGGCATCAGCGCCACAATTGAACTTCGGAAGATCTATCCCAGCATGCGCATTCTGGCATTGACCAGTTCGCTTGAAGAAGAAACAGTTTTGGAAGTGATCAAGGCCGGGGCAGCGGGGTATATATTGAAAGATGCTCTGCCTGCCGAGATCATGAATGCTCTTCGCCAGGTAGCTGCGGGAGGAGAGTACTGGCCCTCAAACCTGGCGCTGCGCCTGGTAAAAGGATTCCGCATATCCGATCGGCTCAAACAACTCAGCCCACGCGAGCATGAAGTGATCAAATTGGTGGGCGAAGGTCGATCCAATATGCAAATCGCTCAGCAACTGGTAATCTCGGAAGCAACTGTATCGGCTCATGTTTCCCACATCCTGAAAAAATTAAATTTAGAAAACCGGACCCAGGCTGCCCTCCTGATGAAAAACAGCTTCGGATAAGTCACTGGAACATGGCCCAGCGGATTTTCCGGGGGATAGGCTGCATATACCCGGTACTTGCTTTTCTTGCGCTTCCCAAAAGAACAGGATTCCGGATGTAATATCGGGAAGATTAAGGTTTCCCTTAAGATTAATTATTATTTCTACGCATGACAATTACGGCGGGGTCTGGCATAGTTAAGGTTGTCACAATCCCCATTTTGTTCGTGCATAGGAGAAGGAAATGAAAAAATATAAAAACCGCTCATTCGGCTTGATTATGCTTGTGTTGTTCGTCATCACGAGCGGATGGGCTTTTTGGCTTCAGCCCATACCGGCTGCAGCGAAGGATTTCAGCCAACCAGCATCGCCTTCAGGGGGATCGACAACCAGCATTGATGATTGGTTCTGGCAGCATCCACTACCCCAGGGTCAGGGCTTGAACAGCATTTCGTGTCCGACGGATTCATTTTGCAAGGCTGTCGGGGAAGGCGGCGTAATTCTTTCCTGGAATGGCAGCACCTGGAGTGCCGATGTTACGGTTGGCGGTGAGGTATTCCAAAGTGTCGCCTGTGTGTCCGACACTTTCTGCAAGGCAGTGGGGCCGTCATTCAATAACCCTGGTTCAATTATTTCCTGGGATGGTGTCTCCTGGAGTGTAGACGTTGCCAGCACCACCAACGACTATGTTGCTGTAGCCTGCCAATCTACAACATTGTGTAAAGCGGTCGGGTATGGCGGGGTAATCTACTCCTGGAATGGAACGGCCTGGTCAGATGACACTTCACCCACGACCGTCAGCCTGTATGGTGTGGCCTGCACTCCCTCCGGTGCCTGTAAAGCGGTTGGCGGCAACGGCACGAACAATACCGGTCGGATCATTTCCTGGAATGGGACCACCTGGAGCAACGAAGTCACCAATGCCAGCCGGGACCTGAACGGCGTAGATTGCCCGACCAATACCCTGTGCAAGGCAGTGGGTGGGAACGGTACGATCCGCTCGTGGAACGGCACGACCTGGGGCGTTGAAACCTCTGGCACAACCAACCAGTTGAACGCGGTTTCTTGCTCATCCATCACACAGTGCAAAGCTACCGGCGGGAACGGCGCAACTGTGGGTACAATCCTGGCATTCAATGGATCTGCCTGGAGCGCCGACACCTCAGGCACAGCCAACTTTCTTTTCGGGGTTTCTTGCCCGATTGATGGCGCAATCTGCAAGAGCGTCGGCGAGAAAGGCACTATCCTGAACGGTTCCGGATCGACCTGGAGCGCAGACTATATAGCCGCCACCAATAATGATTTCAAGGATATTTCATGCCCATCCGCCTCCTACTGCAAAGCAGCCGGCAGCGGCGGCGCAATTATGACCTGGAGTGGCGCCGCTTGGAGCGCAGACACCTCCGGAACTGCCACGAACCTGCTCGATGTGAGCTGCTCATCAGCCAGCCAGTGCAAAGCGACCGGGGTAGGCGGCCTGATTCTCTCCTGGAATGGGACTGCATGGAGTGTGGACACATCCAACACTACCCAGGATTTGTATGCTGTTAGCTGCACCAGCGATGGCACTTTTTGTATGGCCGTCGGTTTTGGGGGCAATGTCCGCACCTGGACAAGCGGCACAAGCTGGAATAACCTGGGCGACACCTTCTTGAACCTGTACGATATTGCCTGCACGTCAGCCCTGCAGTGCTTTGTTTCCGGCACAGGTGGGCGGGTGGCCGTTTGGGATGGCAGCGGCGGCGGTAATGGAACCTGGACAGACCAAACCAATGCGGCTGTGACGCTTGCCACACTTTGGAGCATTGAATGTGCTTCAGCCACACAGTGCAAGGCGGCTGGTGGAGATGGCAGCACCGGGACGGTCATTTCCTGGAATGGGACCGAATGGAGTCTGGACACTGCTGTGCTTTCCAGCGATTTGCGAGGGGTAGCCTGCTCGCCCGACTTTGCCATCTGCAAGGCAACCGGGCTCAAAGGAGGGATCTTCTCCTGGCCTGGAACTGGCACTACCTGGACGCAGGAAACCTCCGGCACAAGCTTGACGATTATTGAGGCTGCCTGCCCGTCCAACACCCTGTGCAAGGCGGTTGGCAACTCATCCATGATTCTGGGCATGGCCAACCAGAGCCTGACTAATGTCGACGTCGGGTTTGCCCTGGACGTAGTCAGCGACGGTGGCTGCCTGGACACTCTGATTGTGACGCAAAACACAGGCGTTATTCCCAATGCAGCCCCAGGCGGCGGATTGCAAGGGCCATATTGGACCATCAGTTCCGGAACGTGCACCAGCGGGTTCAATGCCAGGCTGACTTTGCCCGCCCCAGCGGGTGTGACTCCGACAGCCAGCGACAAAGTTTGCCGCTACACAGGAACCGACACTATCTGGGACTGCGTTCAGAATGGTTTTACGGCCAGCACCATCTCCCGTTCAGGCGTTTCAGGATTTTCTAATTGGGCCTATGGGGTGAATGTCAGTCCGACTGCACTCGACCTGCTGAAATTTACAGCCAACACAGAGCGCGGCAGTCTCGTAATCGCTTTCTCAACACTTCTGATTGGGCTGGGCGCTGTCTTTGGTTTGCGCAAAATTTTGCAACGCTGAGTGCAAAGATGGAATTTTGATACGCCTTTAAACAGGGGTGTTATTTGCGGGCGTCCGCCCGCAAATAACACCCAACTGCATCCACTTAAATTCATCACGGGAAACCCCAGCAACATTGAGTATCGTCCACTTCGCCCGATGCAATCAGGCCGAGCATCACCCGAACCACCTCCGGGTCAAACTGTCTGCCGCTGCAGCGCTCCAACTCAGCAACCGCCTGCAGGCTGGTGCTGGCAGGACGATAAACGCGCCCTTCGGTCATGGTGGTAAACGTATCCGCCACGGCAATAATCCGCGCCTGATGGGGGATCTCTTCGGCCTTCAACCTGGCGGGATAGCCTGAGCCATCGAACTGCTCGTGGTGCGAGCGAACAAACTGGGCCAACGGGTTCAGCCCGGAAGAAGGCTGCAAGATCAGGGCGCCAAAGGTCGGATGGCGTCTGACAATTTCCCATTCCAGCTCTGTCAGGGGGGCAGGTTTACCCAGGACAGATTTTGGCACCACAACTTTGCCCACATCATGCAGCTTCCCCGCCAGCTCGATCTGATCCAGTTTTTCTTCGGAATAGCCAAACCGGGCGGCGATTTGCCTGGCCCAAAAAGCAGTCCGGACAGCATGGTTGCGTGAGTAAATATTGCACTGATCAATGGACTGGGCCAGTTTGAGCAAGGTGATGGTATATCCGCCCTCCAGCACAGGGTGGTTCAGCTCGCGGTGGATGGTCAGGCTGGCGCATGTTTCGCGAAAGCAGCTGCCAGCATAGTCGTAGAGGGTGTTTTGGCCGCCTTCTGGAAAACCCCGGTCGTCCAGCAGTACAAAACCCGAGATGGTCTGACTGGAAAAGTCTTCCAGGGGGATAAAAATATTGCGCGTGTCAACACCAGGCTTCCACAGCACAGACCCCTGCCAATCATCATCGCAGGGGTCAGAGGGACGCAAAGGCAGCATAACGGCAGCTTTACAAAACCCAACCAGGCGCTCTCAGGCCGAAAGCCCTTTGTGCGCATCCCAGCGGGCAAAACTGACTTCAGCCGCGGCAGACTGATTGGCAGAAATTTCGATCGCCTGGATCAGTTGATTTGAAAAATCAGCCAGGCTGCTGGCGCGAATCTGGCGAATGCGCTGCTTTTCTTCGCGGGTAAAAGCGAACTTTTCACCGCAGAACCCCTCTTCAATTGACTTAATCGGGTTCGCCAGCAGATTACTCAGGAAGCGCCGGCTGATCACGGCAGCATGAATCAACCGCCCGCACTCGATCTTGACAGCCTCGGTGGGATCCGGGCACAGCCCTGGAAAGGTGGGCTCAAAAAATTCTGTCTGGTTTAGCAATGTCATATTCCTCCTAATTTCCTGGGTCACTCAATGACCAGAGCAGGAAAAAAGCTCCGATTGAAATTAATATATCGCCAAAACTAAATGCAAACTGGTAGGGGACCCAGCCCGGCAGAGTAAAACGATCGGACAGCCAGGGCAGGTTCATCTCACCCGCGGGGATGATCCAGTCTTTGGAAAGACCAAGCCGGCGGTCAACCAGCGGAAAATCGGCAGGTAAAGATGGCAAAATGCGGTGAACAATTTCTGGGCTGACTGGCATCCAGCCGCCATTAAAAACAATGACGAGAAAGTTTGCCAGCAGCCCAGATCCCATCACGCTCATCCCTGGCCGATCGAAGTTCAATGCCGTGAAGATCACCAGGAGCGCCTGTGAACTGACAAGTACAATGGGTACGAGCGTTTCAGGGAGAAATTGTCCAACCGCAGAAATCTGAAAAACGAGAATTTGAGGCAAAACAGCCGCGATAACCAGCCAACTGTGACGGAGTTCAATCGTTTTTAGCT